>ERZ773195.1269-NODE-1269-length-19140-cov-3.181347_pt1 | contig 19140 bp, 16 predicted proteins | sample MGYA00580530_ERZ773195 | MGnify/ENA primary metagenome ERZ773195 (study PRJEB29015, sample SAMEA2737751) | human gut metagenome | biome: human gut; feature: human-associated habitat; material: faeces | place: China | collected 2012 ...
TCACCTCTCCTTCCACTACGGGAGAAAAGTCTGTAACAATGAAATCTCCTTCGGTATCGACCGCCCTCTCTCGTTCTTCCCGGATGTTAGTAACAGGCAGGTTCAGTATACTCGGCAGATTTCCGGCTATCAGCGTATTCACATCCACTTGGCGAGGCGCTTCCTCCCAGACCGTTACCAGCAACTTGGTCTGTCGGGCGGCAAGAGGCAGTTTACGGCTCACACGCGGATCGATACTCGGACCATAGCCTCCGATCTGTATATTGAGTTGAAGCATACCGTCATTATCAGAATTATTGCTGACCAATTGCTTCAGCACGAAACTCTCCTGTCCCTTGTTCGTGATCTTGGTCACTTCGGGCTGCCCGATCGTATAGAAAGGAAGAGGCGTCGGACGATCCCATCCGGAAATACCTGCACGGATATCGGCCCCGCTGATCATCTCCAACGTATCTAACAGGTTCTCGAAGCGCATATTACGAAATTCGTTCCGTTCCAACAGGGCATACAGGGAATCCCTGAACAGACTTATCCCCATATTCACTTCGGCAGGAGCAAACAAGCAATACCCTTTCAGACTGATCGTGTTATTCAGCAAATCGAGATGTTTCACATCAGACAGAAGCTCTTTAAACGAATATCTCTCCATCAGCCGGTTCGCTTTCTCATTATTGCTGATCCCGTTTATCTCGCGTTCCCACCCATTATTATCGGATTTCCTCTGCAGATAAAGTTCGACCAATCGGTTCGTAACAGACCATTCGGAAGAATAGATATTATACCGGAAATTATAGAGTTCGGGAAACAGGAAATATGGATTGCTTTGGGAAGAGATATTGAACTTGCCTCGACTGCCAGAAGAGAAATTATAATTACCTTCCGTCTGCGAAAAAATCCACAGGAAACTGTTCATCACCCGAATCTCCGCCTCTTCTTCACTGATCTCACGCCCTCCCCGCTTCGACCATTTCAACTGGTTTTTCTTGCTTCTGACAAAATCCATCTGATTGAACATACAGCCCAGTTCCGGGAAAAGAACCATTTCCGGCTGCACCACTTCCTGCGCTTGCGACCAGGAACGGACATAGCTATAGAACTGTGCCGGAACTTCCACCACTGAAAACCGGTCGAACGGGTAACTCAACTTATACGTACGTTCGAGATTCTCCCGCAGGTTGCGGATCAATCCCGGAATCGTATCACGGATCGAATCGAACGCCGCCTCGTAATAATCGTGCCCTTTTATATGCCAGATGCTATAGAGCGTACTATCACTTTCCACCCTCTTCTGTTCGTATTTTCCGATAATAAGGGAAATGGACTGATAGGGATTGTTTGCTGACTGCGAAATAGAAACCAGTCCGGGAAGCGGCTTCACATCCAACCGAAAACGACTGAAATAGGTCTGTTGCCAATCAGGACTCTTGTCGCTATACCCCGTTCCGGGACGCGGATACCAATAGGTTTCGGGCGTAAACAGCACATAATCTGATGTCTGAAAACTATATTTCTTATCGAGCTTAAGCATTTCCTTATCATGCGGTTGCTGCAAGACCTCCTCCGGGATATCCAGATAACAAAAATCATCTTTTATCCTCCCTTCATAACTGACCGAAAACGAAATGGTATCACCCTTTTCTATCTTCCTTCCGAAATCCACCGCTAAAATCTGTTCCTCCCGCTTAAAATTCAACGACTTCTCTCCATCCTTTACCTCCTCGACCCTCAATCCGGGATTCAGGCAAAAGATAAATACTTCCGATGCAGCAAGCGCCGTTCCCTCCATCCCGACAACGGAACGGATTGTTTCAGACTTCTGTTCCACCGAAATATCGTAGTAATCAATCGCCATCTTTGGCTCATATACATATTTATTGTTAATACTTGTGTATAAAGCACGCATCTCCCCTTCCCAGAGAATCGAACGTACATGTCGAAAACCCGCCGTCACCATTAGCAAGAACATGCAGAACGAAAGGAACAACCACGGATAATGGCTTCTCCTAGCATTCGGCAACCGCTTGAACAAGAAGATCGTAAAGAAGATGAATCCCAAACCGGCAAAGAAATAAATCGCTCGGTGGTTTAAGATCAGCTCCAGGTTACTGAACCCGACGATCGTCGATTTGAACAACGGCAGGTTATACACCATATAATCGAACAGATAGTAGAACTTATCCTGTATATAAAACAAGGTCAGCCCAATATACCCTAACAAAAGTATAAAAGTGAGCGCCTGGTTCTTTAACAACAACATAAGGAAAATTGAAAGTCCGATGATAAATATCAAAGTAGGAATACTGATCAGAAAGAAATAAACCAGATAAGCCGGCAAATCGACCGTCACGCCCGATGCCATAAAGTTAAAAGCCAGCACAATCGCCAATACCAGCAGGTTCAGGAACAGGAACACCCTGAGGTTTCCCCATATCTTCCCGACCACATACTCGGCATTACTGAGCGGCCGGACATAAAAGACCTCGAAAGTATCGAGCTTCTTGTCCCTTTTCAGAAATTCGGAAGAAAGGAAAACTGCGACCACCGCCTGTCCCGTATTCAACAACAAAAGGTTCAGATAGGGTATATTGGATGAAACCGATTTTGCAAACCACAGGCCGAAATTGTCCTCCATCAACATCATGGCAAAGTTGAAAAATCCTAAAAACACCACGGCAAGCAGGGTGAAGATACGGAAAAACCAACTCCTCACCAATATCTTGCTTTCGTATTTAGCTACAGATCGTATGTTCATGATAAATGACATAGGCAAGTGATCTCTTTTAATCGTTTCTCCAACGGTTCAACTTGTTTTCCATATAATAGACATAGGCATGTTCCAGATTAGGCGGATAGGATTCCGCATCATATCCCTGTACCTCGTCAGCCACGACCTGCACTTCCCAGCCCGTACCGGAGGGAATCGTCGAGATAACCGGATACAGTTTATCCACCTCATGCAATTCGTCGCTAGTCACCCGTATACGCCACACTTTTCCTTCCGCCTGCCTCAACATATCTTGCGGGGAACCGTAAAAAGAAACTTCTCCCTTATTCATAAGCGCCATACAGTTGCATGTACTCGATATATCGCCCACGATATGGGTGGAAAGGATAATTGTCACGTCGTTTTCGCTGACTTCCGACAGGAGATTGCGAAAACGAATCCGCTCCTCAGGATCGAGCCCCGTCGTGGGTTCGTCTACAATAATCACTTTCGGATGATGAATCAATGCCTGCGCAATCCCCAAACGGCGCTTCATACCTCCCGACTACTTATTGGCATACCGGTCGCGTACATCGAAAAGTCCGACATTCTCCAGCATCTCGTCCACTGCATTTTTCCGCAAAGACTTACAGTTCATACCGGAAAGACGCGCAGCATAATCTAAAAACTCATACGTTTTATATTTGGCGAAAAAACGGAAATCCTGTGGTAGATATCCCAATACCCCCCGTATCTCCTTGCGCTGCCGCATCAGGTCGTACCCGCAGATATTCACCTCACCCGAAGTAGGTTCCATAAGAGCCACTAAAATACGCATCAAAGTAGATTTGCCAGCCCCGTTCGGGCCCAAAAGTCCGAACATACCAGTCGGTATTTCTAGACAGACATCTTTCAATGCGTGGTTTCCGTTCGGATACACTTTATTGAGTTTTCTAATCGATATGCTCATCAACAAGTAAATTCAAATTCATATAAATAGAGAGTCTAAAGATAATAGTTATAATATAAAAACAGGCACGGATTACATGGATTTCACAGTTTTAAATCAAATTAAACCGTGCAATCCGTGTAATCCGTGCCCGAAAAACAGATAAAACTATGTAAATCTATCGATTAATAGTTCTGTTTCATCGGTTCGAAGTAAGCCTGAGGATGTTCGCATGCCGGACATTTCTGCGGAGCTTTCTTTGATTCGATAACGAAACCGCAATTACGACACTGCCATAAAATAGCTTCGGCTTTTTCAAACACCGTACCTGTTTCGATGTTAGACAACAGCTTGCGATACCGTTTTTCGTGTTCAGCCTCAACCTTGGCAATCATACGGAAAGCAACAGCAATAGTTTTAAATCCTTCTTCTTCAGCAATATCAGCGAAAGCAGGGTAAAGGTCAGCCCACTCTTCGTTTTCTCCGGCAGCAGCAGCAGCCAGGTTTTCAGCAGTTGTTCCGATCACGCCTGCCGGATAAGCTGCTGTGATTTCAACCATACCACCTTCGAGGAATTTGAAGAAACGTTTGGCGTGTTCCTTTTCCTGTTCAGCTGTTTCCATAAATACACCTGCAATTTGTTCGTAACCTTCTTTTTTGGCCACGCTTGCGAAGAACGTGTAACGACTTCTTGCCTGAGATTCACCGGCAAATGATTTCAGCAGATTCTGCTCGGTACGAGTACCCTTAATACTTTTTTCCATAATGCTAATTTATGTATATATAAAATAAGTTCATATAATCACCCCTAAATAAATAACGTTCAAAGGTAGGAAAATGTTCAAGCAAACAGCAAATTTACATATACAAAATATTTCTATAACCCAATAGATAATATTTATGCTAACCCGAAAATAAATTATTTAAGTATCTAACTGCAGATTCCTTTGCAGGAGACAGAAGGTTTCATTGCAACAACAGATTCATACAAGCTTATAAAAAAGATTAAAAACATATTTACTTTTTTTGTAACTTTGCAGCACTTTTAATCAATCAGGCAGAAAGATGAAGAACAAGTTTGATTTTCAGCCCAAGCTAGTATCAGCGCTGAAAAACTACTCTAAAGAGAAATTTATGACCGACCTGATGGCCGGTATTATTGTTGGGATCGTAGCATTACCACTCGCTATCGCTTTCGGTATCGCTTCGGGAGTAAGCCCGGAAAAAGGGTTGATCACCGCTATTCTCGGTGGATTTTTCGTATCGTTGTTAGGAGGATGCAACGTACAAATCGGCGGACCGACAGGTGCGTTTATCGTAATCGTATACGGCATTATCCAAAATTTCGGAATCGAAGGACTGGCTATCGCCACTGTTGTCGCCGGTATTATTCTAGTAATCATGGGGGCGTTGAAACTAGGAACAGTTATCAAGTTTATCCCCTACCCGATCGTTGTCGGTTTCACCAGTGGTATCGCCCTCACCATTTTCACCACGCAGATGAAAGACCTTTTTGGGCTGACAATGGATAAGGTCCCTGCGGATTTCATTTCCAAATGGATCGCCTATTTCGAACATTTCGATACGATGAACCTCTGGTCGTTACTGATCGGGCTTACCAGTATCGTGATTATCGCCATCACACCGAAGTTTTCCAAAAAGATTCCGGGTTCGTTGATTGCCATTATCCTGATGACAGTTGTCGTCTACGTCATGCGCTATCATTTAGGGATCACGGGAATCGAAACGATCGGAGACCGTTTTACGATCAATGCTTCCCTGCCCGGTCCCGAAACGATCAACTTCAATATGGAAACGATCAATCTTTTGCTTCCTTCCGCATTCACTATCGCAATGTTAGGAGCGATCGAATCGTTACTGTCCGCTACGGTAGCTGACGGTGTGACAGGAGACAAGCATAACTCCAATACCGAATTGATTGCACAAGGGGCCGCTAATATCATCGTACCTGTCTTCGGCGGTATTCCCGTTACCGGTGCGATTGCCCGTACCATGACGAATATCAACAACGGCGGACGCACTCCGGTTGCCGGCATCATCCATGCAATCGTATTGTTGCTGATTTTACTCTTTTTGGGTCCGTTGACCAAACATATTCCGATGGCTTGCCTGGCAGGCGTGTTGATTATCGTTTCGTATAATATGAGTGAATGGCGTACGTTCCGTTCGCTGATGAAGAACCCGAAAAGCGATGTGTCGGTGTTGCTGGTAACTTTCTTTCTGACGGTTATCTTCGACCTGACGATCGCAATCGAAGTAGGATTGCTTATCGCCATGTTCCTCTTTATGAAGCGTGTAGCTGAAACGACTCATGTATCGGTAGTAAAAGACGAGATCGATCTATCGGACGATGGAGAAATCCACCATGACGAAGAAGTCCTTTCCCTTCCTAAAGGTGTGGAAGTATATGAAATCGACGGTCCGTTTTTCTTCGGGGTGGCAAGTAAGTTCGACGATATCATGCACAATATGGGAGATAAACCGAAGATCCGTATCATCCGCATGCGTAAGGTTCCCTTTATGGACTCGACAGGATTGCATAACTTAGAGAACCTGTTCCGCCTGTCACAAGCCGAACACATACATATGATTCTTTCAGGGGTGAACGAGCATGTACGTCGTGTACTTGTCAAATCTGGTTTCGACAAAAAGATCGGAACGGAAAATATTTGCAGCAATATAAACGAAGCTGTAGCAAAAGCACACGAAGCAATAAGATAAATAAAAAATAGCTCCCGTCCTCCTTTTTTCAGATGGGAGCTATTTTTTCAGATTGGAGAAAAGATAATTCCGTACGACTCAAACATCACACAAACGCTATATGAAGAAAACGGTCTCCCGATTTATCCTCCCTTGCCTCAAACACAAACTCTTTTGCAATCGTCTCTGCATCTTCAAAACTAAACCCATTCTCCGGCTGGCTCCAATACCAGAGCTGCGGGACATTTTTTTTGCTATTCGATGATTCCATTATTTTATATATTTATCCAACTTTATCCATAAGACACAGAATATGAAAAAACCCCTATCCAAATCAGAAATAAATATTACATTTGTCAATTCTGTCTATACCTTTAAATTGGATACCAGGATATTGGTTATACAAAAACAGATTTATATCCAATTATAAAATATATGAACAAAAAGGCCCTACTCCCGCTAATCGGTTTATTCCTGTTGGTAACAGGAATAGTTCTTCCCGGATCTGCCTATGCACAAATCAGCGAAGGTGGAACACCCACTTCCTTCAAGTATCAAAACACACTGAAAAGCGATCTGCCAACCCGTTCAGATCCCCATCAATTTCAGCGTAGAGGACCTGAAAACAGTAGACAGATGGCAGGTCAGCCAAGGGGCACCGCTGAAAGTAGGAGTTTTACTCCCGACAGACCTGACAATAGACAATGCTGGTAGCTGGAATACCCTACCTGATGGCAAAAGAGTATGGCGACTACAAGTACAGGCAAAAGACGCCATAGCTTTAATGCTCAGTTTCAGAGATTTTTATATTCCGAAAAATGGGAAACTCTTTATTTACAGCTCCGATAAAACACACCTGATTGGTGCCTTTACCCATCATACCAATCCACCAACGAAAGAATATGCCACCGAATTTTTAGCCGGTGACAAGATCATACTCGAATATGAAGCAGGCATATCGGAAAACGAACATCCCCGCATCGCAATAGATGCTGTAGGATACGGATATAACCATTTGCATGTTTCACGTACGATGGCCGATACAGGCCCTGGCACTTCTGGATCTTGTATGGTAAATATCAATTGCGAAGAGGGGGAAGCTTGGCAAACAGAGAAAAACGGTGTTTGCCAAATGACATTGCCTATTGGAAACTACATCTATATCTGCTCCGGAGCTTTGGTAAACAACACAGCTGAAGATTTGAAACCTTACATCCTTTCTGCTTTCCATTGCATTGACTTGGATATACCAGTCACAGAAAAAAACTTAAACAAATATACTTTCTATTTCCATTTCGAACATACCGGATGTGAAAATAACTCCAGTATCGCATCTTATAGAACAATAACCGGATGCAAGAAAATAGCCGGAATCCCATTAGATGGCGGTTCAGACGGTCTGCTTCTTTTATTGAACCAAACTATCCCGGAACACTACAATGCCTACTACAACGGTTGGGATCGGAGCAACACAACCGCCCAATCAGGAGTAGGTATCCATCATCCGTCAGGGGATTATATGAAGATATCGACTTTCAACAAGGTGGCAAGGACCTCTACTTGGTATGGTATAGACAACATCAAAGGCGCACCAAACGCACATTGGAACGTCGTGTTCGAACAAACAGCCAATGGGCATGCTGTAACGGAAGGAGGATCCTCAGGTTCTCCATTGTTCAATCAAAACAAACAGATTGTCGGTACATTGAGTGGCGGTTCATCTTCTTGCGAAAAACCGAACGGAGCCAATACTTATGGTAAACTTTATTATCACTGGGATCAATATCCAAACAAAGACAATACATCTCGTATGGATATATATTTAGATCCCAATCATACCGGCAAAACACAACTGGCCGGCCGATACGCGACAGCTCCGAAAGCAATGCCAACTGATCTGACATCGGTCTACCAAAACGGAGAGGTTCTATTGAAATGGAAAGCACCCGTCTCTGCCAGCGAAAAACCGGAACAGTATAACGTTTATCGAAACAATATATTGATCGGACGTACCTTTTCTACATCTTATATTGACAAAGAACCTGAAACCGGTATCCAATCTTACAGCGTTTCCGCATCGTATACAGACAACAAAGAGTCTGCTGTAGCCACCACATCTATTTATGTCTATGAACTGAAGATCCCAACCGATGTAACCACCTCAACTGATGGCAAGAATATCCTCGTCAAATGGAAGGAACCTATTTACCAGCAAATGATCTACTGGGGAAATGGGACAGCTTATCTTTCGTTAGGTTTCAAACAACCTTTCTATTTCGGACAAAGATGGAATAAGGAAGATCTGAAACCTCTGCACGGGCACCTTGTTGAATCTGTTTCCTTCATACCAACCTCAGGTTCATCTTATACGCTGAACATCATACAAGGAAAACGAAAATATGTACAAAAGTTGACTAATTTACCTTTTGATAAATTAATTGAAATCCCGCTTAAAGAACCATTTGTCATTGATGCTTCCCAAGAACTAATCATCGCTTTCCACGCTGAAGCTAAACTATCCACCGCCTATCCAGCAGTCATGGACGAAGGACCAGCAGTCAATGGAAAAGGTAATTTGATTTCATTCGATGGAGAAACGTGGGAATATCTGTATGAACCTTCTGAAAATGAAAATGAAAATTATGATTTCAACTTCTTTCTTGCCGCCACCGTCAGTTCAAAAACAAAGGATATACCAACTATAAAAACTGCATCCAACGACACAACATTGTTAAGTAAGTCATCAGCAATGCCCATACTCACTCGGATATCCGAAGTCGGTTCTTCACTCCGGAGCAGCCAGGCAAGTGCATTTCCGACAATAACAGGTTATAACATTTATCGTAATGGAAGCAAAATCGGCAACGTCCCCAATAAGTTTATCACCCAATATATAGACAAGCAAGCACCGACAGGTAGTATCTTGTATCAGGTTTCCACTCTATACGGAAAAGACGAAAGCAAGAAAGCGGATGCCGACAAAGAAGTAAATGTAGGAAATGAAAAGATCATCCTTTCGGAAACAACGATCTCTCCCACTGTGTTTACAGATCAGGTAGAACTATTCGGAAATGAAAAAGTGGATTTGCTAGAAGTCATCACGTTAGACGGTAAAACGGTCATTCGCCAAAAGAACCCTGGAAAGATCGTTTACACCGGCTCTCTTTCTTCCGGTATTTATATCTTCCGCATCCATACAGATGGAAAAGCTAAGACAATGAAAGCACAAAAAATAAATTGAGAATTAAAAATGGAGAATTGAAAAGCATTGTGACTTCTTACAATGCTTTTCAATTCTCCATTTTTTAATTTTTCAAGCTGACACCGTTACATCAAACCCTTCTTGACGGGCACGGTCGGCAATAGCTTCCAATTCATCTTTTGTCACCTTTTTCAAGTTTTTTACGGGAGTTTCACGGTCGATTGTATAGATCATAACCTGTCTAGGCTTGATTTGTTTTAAAGCTTCCAACCAACCGGAAATTTCGTGTTCGGTTGTATTCGTCACGCTTTCTCCATCCACTTCCCCTTTCAGAAACATGGTTTGTATAATCAGATTGCCATTAAAACGGCAAAGTTGTTCCAACAACCTATCGAAAGTAAAAGCCGGGGAATTGGGAACATTCAACTGCCCGATACGACTATCCGAAATGGAGTCGAGTTTCAATATATTATCTTCAATCTTATTCAATGCCAAGAAGACATCCTCCTTATGGAGCATGGTCGAGTTCGAGAGCACGGCAATCTTAGCCTTCGGGAAAAAACGGTTACGGGTTTCAATCGTATCATCGATAATATCGGCAAATTCAGGGTGCATGGTAGGTTCACCATTCCCAGCAAAAGTGATTACATCGGGAGCAATACCCTCTGTCTGCATGGAAGACAATTTATTTATCAAAGCCTCCTTTACCTCTGCACGGGTTGGCAGTTTACTGCGCGTACGGTGATTCTCGTTTAGTCCGCATTCACAATAAATGCAATTGAATGAACAAAGTTTCCCGTCTGTAGGAAGCAGGTTCATACCTAAAGAAATACCTAACCGACGGCTATGTATCGGTCCGAATACTATTTTATCAAAAAGAATTGTAGACATAATAATTTATATTTGAGTGCAAAGCTACAAAAGCTATCAAAATGGAGATATGAATTTCCCCAGCTTTAGGACTATTTAGCAAACCGTCAAAATTTCCAGCGCAGTAACGTATATATATCTGCTTTAATATTTCCTTCGATCTCTTCTAAGTCAGTACCGACCACGTCACGATCAGCATAATATGTGTATCCTAATTTAGCAGACACAGAAAGTTGCTTCACAATATCCCACCGGAAAGAAAGCGCCAACCGAACACCTTTTCCATAAAAGGAAGGCATATTGAAAGCATACAAGATATTTTTTTCATAAGAAGATATACGGGTCCGATAATTATCCGTATGAAATCCGGCTATATGAAAATCTGTTTGAACAGGAACATCAACCGGTTTCCAACCTACGCTTTGGGCAATCATCCACCCTCTGCTTTTTTCGTTCGCTTCTGTATAACAAATACCGTCTGCAGATGTCCGCAGCGAGACGGATGAAGAAATCGTATATAAGGCCTGCATACGCAAACGCTGTTGATGGTAAGGTGTTATATTTTCCCTTTGTTTGTATTTATAACGGACATATACGGACAAATTCCGGCTCGGCGTATAATCAAGTTGAAGCATATATTCCTTTCCCGTCGACGGCGCATCCACTCCATATTTCAGCCAGGGAAACCGGAATACATCCGCATACGCGGACAACTTCCAGCGGGCAAAAGGCGTCCATTGCATCCCTATATACATTCCCTGTTCATTCCGGACAGCCGAGTTTTGTGAAAAAGCATTCCCGAAAAAAGCCTGGTAACGTTTATCATAATAACGATACAATAACAGCAAGGAAAAATAAGAAGCAGGTGTCAACTGCAAGGCATTCAGGGAAGCAACCGCCCCATTCCGGCTTAAAGCCGTTTCACCATAAAACTTGATCAACTTATTTTTCAACAAGTAATCCACACTGATATTCAGATTCCGGTTACCGCGAAAATAGAAAAGATTATAAGGTTTAGGATCGGGCTGTATCGAATAATTTCCGAAAGAATAAGAAAGGGCAGTCAGACCTATACATAAACCGGGAGTTGCATATCGTACATTCCCACCATATGTCTGCATGGAAACTTTATGCATCTTCTCCCTGTCTCGTACCAAACGATGTAAACCGTCCGTTTTAAACGAAGTAACGATCGTACTGTCCACACCTCCATCCAACTTCCGATACGAATAGAAGAGGTTGATATCTAAATTTTTCCAATTGACAGTAGCAGCAGCTCCCCGGAAAAAGTCATTTTCATTGGTTGAAAAATGACGGCGAAATCCGTTTGTCCTTCTTTCCGTTTGTGAAACAAGAGCACTTCGGCCTGGAGAAAAGTCATTGCTGATCACCAAGCCTTGTCCAAAAGATATTTTATAATCACCTATGGCAAGACTTTTCAACCATTTATTCATTTCTTTGAGAAAAAGATGCACCGAATAATAGTCATACCCTTTATGATATTCATTCCAGAAAGGTTCTCCCACATCTTTTTCTGCAACCAGACCGAATTGAATACGTTCATCAAATTCATACGAATAACGAACAGAATGATAGAACGGCTCTCCCAGATACTTCCGATTCGGATATTGTTGTAGTACACTATCGGGATATGAACAATAGCCTTTTTTTTGTTGAAAACATCTGTCATATCTGATTTGTAAGTTATTAGAACCTCGTTTCAACAAATTTTTCACTGTAATAGGACGTTTATCAACTATTATTTCACTTATATAAATAAACGGGACAAGCAGAGAAATCGTTTCTAAATCGAATGCTTCCACATTTTTAAGCTCATAAAGGGTTAACATTTTTCCATAACGGGAACGATATTCCAACAATTCCCTTATTTGTAGATCAGATAGGAAAGGGAGACGTTTCAATTGTCCCTCCGTCACCGTATTGAGTTCGAAAGGATGTTCAATAAGATAGGAAAGATCAGTGTAAAGTGCTTCAATACGCTCTTCATCTTCTGTTTCCGAAGCCATTTCTTCTATATATTCCATCCATTTATCAACAGAATATAATGTCTGACTTTTAAGCTGATAACTACTTATTAACAGATATACCAACAGATTTATAAACATTCGTTTCATAGTCAAGCTCGATTAAAAAGAATAGCTCAAACCCAGTCCGGTACTGACTCCCAAAACCGGATGATAAATAGTCGCGACATCTACTGTAAATCCAGTCAGACGGTATCCGATCCCCAAAGTGGACAGGAGGGGAGTAGTCTGTACTCCCGCCCGTATATGGAAGTTTTTGAACGGAGCATATTCAATGCCCGCATTTCCCATCCACATATGTTCTTTATTACTTTCGATAGTTCCTACTATCAACAACCTGTTAATTATCTCCCATTGAAAACCTATTTGTACTGAATAACTAGTAAAACATTTTGTTTCAGTAGTATATTTATGAATAGTGATAGAAGGAAAATTCATTATCAACATTCCAATCAACAGTTTGTCAATGGGAACAAACAAGATTCCGATATCTGTGGAAAGTTGTTTCGGTACTTCCTCCAACAACTCGGTCTGTACCATCTTATATTGGAAACCAATACCGATCCTCCACCGGCCATTCAACTGTTTCCCTACCGATAACCGAAAAAGAGTTTCCCTATACTGATCATATCCGAAAGAAGAGATATCAACACCTGCCGACAACAACGGATTCGGATATACAAAACCTATTCCAACCGTTCCCAGTTCTTTTACTCCATAACGATTAAAGTATTCCAAATGAAGAACTTTATCCGTATTCAAAGCCACCAATGCCGGATTAAACAAAACAGATTGTGTAACCCCGTTTCCTCCCATTCCCAAACTACGGATATCAGGTATACGAAGGTTATCAACAGCATGAATGTTGATAGATGCCCAAAACAAAACGAATAAACTTATTGATTTCATAGCAAGGTTTTGTTTAGGTTGTCAACTTTCCGGATTATCTCTTTTCACAGCCTGAAGTTCTCTACTATCTTCATTTTGGGCAATCAGATAGCATAGCTGTAACTTATTCAGAATGATGGCAAAATATTTCATAGTCTGTTGATTTTAGTTGTTTGTATTATCACAAAGATATGAATTTTCTGTAAAATCTGTAGTTACTATTCGTAAATCAATTACTTTTGTGAATGATGTTGAGAAAAGGCAAGTATAAAATATTGATAATATTCATGTTGTGCGCAATAGGAGTCCATGCACAGAAATTGAAGATCAATACCGTTCCCGAAGGATTACAAAAGGCATATCTGGATGGAAAGGATACGGTACCTATTGTTAACCTGCGGGAAATCTACATTTACCCGCAGGTCAAGTTTAAAAACAAACGTGAACAGGCACGTTACACCAAACTGGTCCGTGACGTAAAGCGCACACTACCTTATGCCAAAATGGTTTATGAAACACTGATCGAAACATACGAATATATAGAGACACTCCCCGACGAAAAATCCCGTCAAGCTCACTTGAAACGGATGGAAAAAGAACTTTTTCAGGAATATAAACCGCAGTTGAAAAAACTGACCTTTTCCCAAGGAAAACTGCTTATCAAACTGATTGACAGAGAATGTAACCAATCGAGTTACAACCTATTGAAAGCCTATTTAGGTAGTTTCCGGGCAGGTTTCTGGAACATATTTGCCGGCATGTTCGGCGCCAGCCTGAAAACCGAATACGATCCTAAAGGAAAAGATGCCATGACGGAGCGAGTTGTCGTACTTGTTGAAAACGGATTAATCTGACAATTGCTTAAAGAAATCCCAGATGATAATACCGGTAGTCACCGAAACATTCAAAGAATGCTTGGTCCCATACTGCGGTATTTCAATACACATATCACAGTTATCAACGACACATTGTTGAACACCTTTCACCTCGTTTCCCATGATAACTGCATACTTTTTATTCTTGTCCAACAACAAATTATCCAACATCGTGCTACCTTCGGCCTGCTCAACCGCACAGACAGTATATCCCTGTTGCTTCAGTTTATCAACAGCCTCCATCGTATCTTCAAAATACTCCCAATCGACAGTTTCTTCCGCTCCCAAAGCCGTCTTATGAATCTCGGCATGAGGCGGACAAGCCGTGATACCGCACAGGTAAATACTCTCCACCCTAAAAGCATCAGACGTACGAAACACGGATCCTACATTGTTTAAGCTTCTTACATGATCGAGCACAACAACCAACGGAATCTTTTTACTATCTTTGAATGCTTCCGGAGTCAAGCGATTCAACTCTGTTATCTTTAACTTGCGCATAGCTATCGTTTCTTTACTTGCAAAAGTAGTGAATTAATGTGGATATACCGTTGAAAAGCTATTGATAAGTGGTGGACACAAAATGAAAAATAGTTCTTGCATTATTCAATTTGTTCACTATACATCCTCTAGTTTCTATTATGCAATAAAAATAACGGATTATTTATTACGCCCTATCAACAGTGGTTATACACGTATCAACAGCGCTCAACTGCCATTAACTTTTACACACAGGTTGTTTTCAACTGAATACTAATAAAGTCTATAAAGTAAAGGATATCAGTATGTAAAACGATAAATAGGATGTTGGTATCTATTTAATAAGTCATTTATATCGTTTAATAACGAACTGGACAAGTATTATAGCACAATTGTATTAACTGTTTCAACAGGATATTATATTCATCATATTTAGATTTAAAATAAAGAATAAATAAGATAATAATAATATGATTGTGGATAACTTGGGAAAAGAACGCAGACGTTTGGGTGAATATCTGCCGGAAGTCTTTGAGACTTGTTTAGCAAATTTTTTACATTACCTCCTGCTTGTTTATTCGTTTTATATATGTTTCCTATGGGAAAATCAATAAAGTTTTTACCTTTGCACATTATCAACTTATAGTTGATAATAGGAGTAAAATAAAGATTATCAGTTATAAAGAATGATGATAACTTTGTTGATAGACTGTAAATAGCGGTTTATACTCATTAGTGATTATCGAATTTTACAATCATTTAATACAGGTAACTATGTTGACAAACCAATCGATCGGATATATAGACGCACCCATCCCAAAGGGGTTGGACCTGAAAGAAGAGATAAACAGGATGCGTAGAGAAAAAAACGCCGTTATCCTTGCTCATTATTATCAGACAGGTGATATTCAAGATATAGCAGATTTTGTGGGAGACAGTTTGGCATTGGCTCAACAGGCAGCTAAGACGACGGCCGATATCATCGTTTTCTGCGGTGTTCATTTTATGGGTGAAACGGCGAAGGTGTTGTGCCCGGACAAGAAAGTGCTGGTCCCGGACTTGAATGCCGGTTGCTCATTGGCAGATAGCTGTCCGGCTGTCGATTTTGCGGAATTTGTCAAACAGCATCCCGGTCATGTGGTTATTTCGTATGTAAATACGACTGCTGCTGTAAAAGCCGTGACGGATGTTGTGGTAACGTCTACCAATGCACGTCAGATAGTCGAAAGTTTTCCGGAAGACACGAAGATCATCTTCGGTCCAGACCGGAACTTAGGCAATTACATAAATGGCATTACCGGGCGCAAGATGTTGCTTTGGGATGGTGCCTGCCATGTGCATGAACAGTTTTCACTGGAAAAGATATTGGAATTGAAAAAACAGTATCCCGATGCGGAAGTCATTACTCACCCGGAGTGCAAACAGCCCGTTGTGCAGGTCTCGGACTTCGTAGGATCGACTGCAGCTCTTTTGAAACATACTGTCAAGTCGGATAAGAAACAATTCATTGTAGCGACAGAAAGTGGCGTTATTCACGAAATGCGTAAGCAGAGTCCCGATAAAGAATTTATCCCGGCTCCTCCCAATGACAGTACATGTGCTTGCAACGAATGTAATTTTATGCGCTTGAACACGATGGAGAAACTTTACAACTGTTTGAAATACGAACTTCCTGAAATATTTGTCGATGAACAAGTACAGGAAAAAGCGATCCGCCCGATCAAGAAGATGCTGGAGATATCGGAGAGGTTGGGGTTGTAAGAATTGTTAGATAGACGGAACAAAATAAAATGATCCACTGTGGACAAAACAAATACCACAGTGGATTTTTATTTTTTATTTTATAACTGCGATTTTAGTAACTACACTTTCTTTTGAATCTTCGGTGGCAGAGAGCACCAGATATACGCCTGAAGCAACACGGACACCTTTTGTATTCCGGCAGTTCCAGATAACTTGACCACCTAAAGATTTAGTCTGATAGACCAGATTTCCATTCAGATCGGTGATTTTGACGATCGAGTTATCCATCAATCCCGTGATGGTTACTTTGTCCCTGTATTCAGGTCGTACGGGGTTCGGATATGCATACACGTCTGAATAGTCATCTTTACCTTTTGTCGCTTCTCCTTTGTAAGAAACCAAACCTTTGTCGGAACCGATGAACACTTCGCCAGTATTTTCATTAATTTCTATGGAATATATTTTATCTGATAGTAGCGGACTGTTGGATGTATTGAACTGATGGACGATTTCCTGATTGTCTTCGCTCAATACATAAACACCGCTACCGTCCGTTCCAATCCATTTCCGGTTTCCGTTATCTACCTTGATGGTCGTTATTATCGTATTGTCGAGAAAATAATAAGGGATTCCTTCTTCATTGATTAGTTTTACACGTGTGCAACGCATAGATTGATTGTTTTCTGTCGTTGCCAACTTTGGATTTGTTAAGTATATAGCTCCTTTATTGGTTCCTATCCATATATATCCGTTTTTATCCTCTGCCATACAAGTATAATTGTTAGGGGAAAAGTCGTTATTATCTGTGTCAATGAAGTTTTTAAATTCATATGATGTTGCTTCATCTAAAGAGTTGCTGTTGGTGACGACTGTTAGACAGGCTTGACTGGTAGGGCGAGATATATTGATCCATTTGTCATTGTTTGAGGTGACGAGTATGTCGTTTATCGTGTATTTTCCATTTAACGACTCGACAGACAGGCTATGCCATTTTCCTTCTTTATCCAATATCTTGATAGCTTTGCTCACTTCAGAGTTAGTCATCCATAGGTTTCCTTCCTTATCGAAAGCAAGTCCGTCTACACGACAATAAAAGCCCTCATTGCCATGTGCGTTTTCAAGCGGACTGTTTGTTTTGTTATAAACGGCGGAAGGTTCTCTGTCTATGAATTGAAAAAGGCCATAACCGAAGGAAGATACGTAAATAATCTCTTTTTCAGTATCATTTTTTGTGACGACAATGCTGGTATAGTCTTTAGGCCATGTATTTAGTTTATTCTGAACGACGGAAGGTTCTAGTACACTCCATTTTTCATAGTCATATATCATGACCGATCCGGCTTTATTAAAAGAATTATCCCCTGTCAGGCTTTTTCCACCAGGTATAATATATATTTTATCGTTTTTTGATACGATATCATAAGAACTGTTGGAGTAGGGGCCATCCAAAATTATGGCTTCGTTTATGGCTTCGAACTGGTTGGCTCCTTTTCTTTGGATAGAACGTAGACCTTTGCTTCCTTCGGCTATCCAATATTTGTCAGTCTGATAAGTGCTGATATCTTTGATGGATAGATTGTTGATTTGGTCAAAAGTTTTTGTATCTGTGAAAATATAAACTTGGGATGTGGCCATGCAAGCCAGTTTTTCTCCCACAATTTTCATATTGTTCATTTGTGTGTTGCTGACCAAAGGGACTGTAGTTTCATTCGATTCATAGTAGATACCTTTATTTTGAGACAAATAGAATAGCTTATTTTTAAATGAGGATATTTTGTCTATGGAATTTTCAGATGGGAATCCCGGAATCGAATAAGTTTTCCAGTTTGATCCGTCTAACAGATTATCATTCAAAGAAGCGTATATGACCGTAGACTTTTGACCTTCTTTTGTGGAAGCATATATATTATTGTTGAAAATAGCACAGGATGTTATATTCTTAGATAAGTTATAGGTATCGGTTATTTCTTTTTTGTCCATGTTAACAACTACTATGCCCGACTGTATGGATAAATAGGCATATTCGTTATAAATCATAACGGAATTAAGTGATTTATCTCTTAAAGATGTAGTCGTGTACAGATAAGGTATGTTTTTTACTGAACCTTCTTCTAAAATGTCTATATTGCAGTTTTTGTAAACAATCAATAGTGATTTTGTTTGTTTGTTGTAGGAAATAGATTGGATATCCGTGTCACTCAATCCATTTCCTTTGTAATATTGTTTGATGCTGTTATCTTCTTTCCCATATGTGTATAAAGCACCTTCTGCTACGACAAATACTTGATCTGCGGATTCTTCCACACAATCGGTATTATTGTAGGAGAGATATGTTTTCCATCCAAGCGTGTTGCCATTGTCATTAACTGATAAAGCAGGAAATGATAATAAGAAAAGCAAGATGACAGTTAATATATTTCTCATATTAATTACAATATTAAAAAGTGTAATTCGATAAAAAAGCAGTCAATTTTTTGACAGCTTCGGCACGGTGGCTGATCTGGTTTTTTATATCATTGCCCATTTCGGCAAATGTTTGTGAGTAAGTGTCGGGAACAAATATGGGATCGTACCCGAAACCGCTTTCGCCTCTTTTTTCGTTTATGATCGTACCGTTGACAATACCTTCAAACAAATCTTCTTTTCCATTCAAGATAAGAGCG
>ERZ773195.1299-NODE-1299-length-18792-cov-5.712547_pt1 | contig 18792 bp, 14 predicted proteins | sample MGYA00580530_ERZ773195 | MGnify/ENA primary metagenome ERZ773195 (study PRJEB29015, sample SAMEA2737751) | human gut metagenome | biome: human gut; feature: human-associated habitat; material: faeces | place: China | collected 2012 ...
CCACCTGTTCCCATTCCGAACACAGAAGTTAAGCTCACTTGTGCCGAAGATAGTTGGCTGGAAACGGCCTGTGAAAATAGGTAGATGCCGGCTTCTCTTTTTTATTATGGCCCGTTGGTCAAGCGGTTAAGACAGCGGCCTCTCACGCCGTTAACGTGGGTTCGATTCCCGCACGGGTCACCAAAAAATGCTCCCCAGCTTAGGCTGGGGAGTTTTTTTTGGTGCTTCCGTGCGAGGAATCGAACAGGACGGCCGCCCGCAGGCGGCAAAAAACAATCCTGCGGATTGTTTTTTAGTCCGCGGGAGATGGACGCACGGGTCACCAAAAAGATACCTCGCAAGAAGTTGCGGGGTATTTTTTATTGCTGTTTTCCGGGGAGGCAATGCGCGGGCGGAGGGGCAAGTGCTGAAAGGTGAGGTTTTGCGGAGCGCTGCCTGATGCAAGAAATTACGGGAATATTTGTTGCCTGCCAAACTTTTACCGAACACTATGAATTGTGGTACAACGCACTAAATCACACAATTAAAACGAGGTAATCACAATTTGCTGCAAAATTGGGACAATAATTGTGCATTTTAGCGGCGGACAAAGTGTGTGTAACTCTTGAAATTTTCTTGAATTTGTTGTATCATTATAAAGGTCATCATAGAAAATATGCGATGGAATAGAGTTACTTTTGGAGATATAACGGTTTTGAGTAAAACGACATTTAATTTGTACAAAACAGTCTTTTGTGTATTGGCTTTGGCTGCGGCGCTGTTGCTGGCTGGCTGCGGCGGATCGGATGCTTCTATTCGGGCAGAAGCCAGTGAGACGGTACAGACGGCATTATTCGATTTTACCTGTGATACCCCCCGTGTGGTGGATGGATATAACAACATTACAACTCCCGATGGTGAAAAACTTGTCATTTTTATGATGACTGTAACAAATACCAGCAATGAGACCTACGATATTTTTAAAGACGATTTTCAAATCCAATGGGGCAAGGATGACTTTGGCGTAGCATTGGATGCTGTGGACGATGTTATGATGCCTGATGCGACAACCTTGCAGCCAGGTGAGAGCCTTTCCGGCTGGATGCTGGTAAATTTACCGCAGGACACCAATGATTTTGTTGTTGCTTATCAGGAAATGCTGGCAGATGGCAGTAACGGAAACGCTTATTTTGTGGATCTGAGTTTATGAAACAACGCACCAAAGCACTTTTGGCGGGGGTTATCTCCGGCGCGGCCTTTGCAGGGCTGGTCGGCGGGCTGATCCTCTGGCTCCCTTCCTATAAGCAGAAAAAAGAGGTGGAAGCCATTAAGCCGGTAGAAACGGCTGCACCCATTATAGCAGAGCCCGAGGCCACCCCTGACCCGGCCGCTGAGGAAGCTGCTCAGCGGACTAAATATGCGGACCTTATCGCCCGCAACCCGGATTTTGCGGGTTGGATCGAAATACCGGGTGTGGACATTGACCTGCCGATCCTGCAAACGACAGATAATTACTTTTACTTATACCATGATCTGGATCGCGCCGATGATAAGCGCGGCATGCCCTTTGCAGATTTTGAGTGCGACATGAAAAACGGTCGCCATCTCATCATCTACGGGCATAACATGGGCGTTAATAATACCGACCGCTTTTCTAACCTGCAAAAGTACCGCGACGCTGATTACTACACCGCGCACCCCTACTTGAAGCTTGACACGCTATATAAAAGCGAGATTTACAAGATTGTAGCGGTCTACGCCGTCACCTCCCGCGAGAGCGACGGCGATGTCTTCCGCTTCAACGAGTATATCGACCTGGACGATGCCACAGAGCAGACGTTTTTGGACGAAGTGGCCAAGCGCGCGTTTTATACCACCGGTGACTATGCCTACCCCACCGAGCGTCTGCTGACCTTAAGCACATGCACCTACCAGATGGATGATGCGCGTATGGTCATTCTGGCACGCCCCTTGCGGGACGGTGAGACCACTGCGGCGGATGAGGTACACATCAACAGCGATCCGCTCCTTCCCGCCCGCTGGCCTGCCGGCAAATAAGGTCAAAAATTTTGGCGAAAAGCCCTAGGGCTTTTGTATTTCCTTTTTCAAAGGAAATAATAACCTCTGATTCACCGCTCTCATCCCAAGTGGGGGTGTTGGATATATGTCCGTATCTACTGCGCCAGTAAGCAGGTGCGCTTGGGGCATCTGCCTGCAAAACGCTTTAGATAAATACTTAAAGAATAGGAGATTTAACATGCAGAAAACGAATTTCAAAACTCGTCTGCTTGCTCTGCTGACGGCCGCGTTCATGATTGTCATGTGCGTACCGTTTGCGGCGTTTGCAGCGACAACGAATCCTGCTGAGCGTGAGAAAATTGTTGTCAATTTCGCAAAAGATGGCAATGCTACTTCCCGTGAAGTAGTGGAGAATGGCATCAGCCCGACGGCGCCTGAAGCTACTGGCGGTAAGTGGGTTTCTGATTCCGGTGCTCCTGAGCTGACTGGTGGGGAATCCCTCACTTGGACTGAAATGAATCGCTGGGCTGCTGGCGATAACGATAAGACTGCTTACATCAGCTACGAGTTCAAGCCCGCTACCAAACTTGTTTACGTCAGCTACATTTTGGAGAGCGGCGAGCCTCTGGCCAACGCTACCGAGCAGATTGAACTGGAGAACGGTGCTACCACTTTCAGCACTTCTCTGCTGAAGAAAGTCCCCGCTGGCTATGAACTGTGCGAGACCGGCGATGTTTACATCGGCACCAACGACACCGTGAACGTTAAGGTTCGCGAGGTCAAGAAGCCTGAAGCCTCCCTGACCAAGATCAAGATGATCTTCACCAAGGCTGACGGAGCTACCTCTGTTTTCGCTACCGGTGAGCTGACTGCTGCTTCCGAGTGGTACGTCCTGCCCGACGCTGCTGGCGTCATCAACCTGACTGCCAGTGAGAAGCTGACCGGCTGGACTCTGTTCCAGAACGGCGCTAAGTATGCCGCTGGTGAGAAGGTCACCTTCGAGTCCCTGAAGGAACTGGCTGGCAAGAACGTCGATAAGGACGGTGTTGCTTACCTGAACTTCTACGCTGACCTCAAGACCGATGTCGAGCTGAAGAACATCACCATCAAGTATGTCGAGGATAAGGACGGCGCTCAGGAAGATGTTGCTGCTCCGCAGAACAACTTTACCGCTAAGGACGAGTTCACCATCCTGACCGACAACCTGTACGATGGCAAGGTTCCCGCTGGCAAGAAGCTGATTGGCTGGCAGTACAAGAACGGTGGCAATACCACTAACTTTGTCAAGGGCGAGCATGTCAAGTTCGACACCCTGAAGGCTCTGCTGAACGGCAACTGGGATAACGAAGGCAATGCCTGGGTTACCCTGACCCCCGTCTTCCAGGATGTTAAGAGCAACAATGGCAACTCTTCCTCCAGCTCTTCCTCCAACTCTTCCTCCAGCTCTTCCTCTTCCAGCAACAAGACCACCACTGCTTCTAACGAGAAGCAGGTCGTCAAGGCTGCCGCTGCCCCGGCTAACACCACCAAGGTTCTGCCTAAGACCGGTGCTACCAATGCTGCTCCGCTGATCGGCGGCAGCCTGGCAGTTGTTGCCCTGCTGATGGGCTACGGCGTTTACGGCCTCGTTCTGCGCAAGAAAGACTAATTGTGTGGTTTCCCCATAGGGTAGCGGTACCCAATGCTGCCGCTCCTGGTTGGGCGCGTTAGCATCCACCAAGCCCCATGTGATTCAACACAACAACACTCCCGCACGGTGCAAGCCGTGCGGGGGGACTTTTTTGTCATACAGGCATAAAATATGGCGGTATAGCAGGCGGGCAAACAGCAAATACTGGCTATGACGGGGGGATTGCTATGAAGATCGTCTTTTACGGGACGCGGGAGTATGACCATTATTACTTTGATGTGCTGGCGGCGGACCCGGAATATGGCTGCGAGATCAGGTTTCTGACGGCGAATCTCGATGCGGACACCGCGCCGCTGGCGCAGGGCGGGGACGCTGTGTGCGCGTTCGTCAATGCGGATTGCTCGGCTCCGGTGCTGGAAAAGCTGGCGCAGGTGGGCATCCGCTGCTTGCTGCTGCGGTGCGCGGGGTACAATAATGTGGACCTGGCCGCGGCGCAGAAATGCGGCATCACGGTGCTGCGCGTGCCGGGCTACAGCCCGGAGGCCGTGGCCGAGCACGCTATGGCGCTGGCGCAGGCCGCGAACCGGCGCATCTGCAAGGCATATATCAAGGTGCGCAACAACAACTTTGCGCTGGACGGTCTGCTGGGGTACAACCTGTACGGCTCGTCGGCGGGCATTGTGGGCACAGGGCGCATCGGCGCGGCCATGGCGCGCATCTGTCACGGGTTTGGCATGACGGTGCTGGCCTACGACCAGTACAGGAACCCCGCGCTGGACGGCATTGTGCGCTATGTGGAGCTGGACGAGCTGCTGCGCACGGCAGACCTTATCAGTCTGCACTGCCCGCTGACAGCCGAGACGCACCATATAATCAACGCTGACACCATTAAAATGATGCGTGACAACGCGATTCTTGTCAACACGAGCCGCGGTGGGCTGATCGACACCAACGCGCTGATCGACGCGCTGCGGGCCCGCAAATTTGCGGGCGTGGGGCTGGACGTCTACGAGGACGAGGACGGGCAGGTGTTCGAGGACTTCTCGGACGACGTTTTGCAGAACGAGGTCGTGCCGATTCTGATGAGTTTCCCGAATGTGGTGGTGACGAGCCATCAGGCATTTTTCACGCGGACGGCATTGCAGAGCATTGCCATTACGACGATGGAGAACGCGCGGGCGTTTGCAAGAGGGGAGAAGCTGGTGAACGAGGTGAAGGGGTAAGGAAGGCAGAAGAGCAAAGCTGCAGGAATCCCTCCGGCGTGGAAGATAAAGCAGCGGTAGGGGCAAGGTGCGGCGGAGGGGTCAAGACCCCTCCCTACAAAGGGAGGATTCAATGGCGGCAGCCGTGAGGTGGCGGGCCGGGCATGCCCGGCCCCTACCGGGAGGTGAAAAGGGTAAGGTGTCGGGCAGGGGCAATGGCGGCAAGGGAGCAAGGAGGCTCATCATACAATAAAATCCAGACAAAAAAGGACGCTGTATCGCTACAGCGCCCTTTTTGTTATACAGCAATTTGAGGATGGCAAAAATTACTTGGACTTTTCTTCGTCCAGGCGGTCCAGCAGGTCCCAGACACCCAGCATGTACTGCACGCCGAGGGCGCGGTCATACTTGCCGTAGCCGGGGCGGCAGTTGCCGGGGCCTTCCTCCCACAGCTGGCGGCCATGGTCGGGGCGGATGCAGCCGTCAAAGCCGCAGTCGTGGTAGGCGCGCAGGATCTCAATGATGCCGGTCTCGCCGCAGCAGTCGCGGTGGGCAGCCTCAGAGAAGTCACCGTTCTCGAAGTGGTGGATATTGCGCACGTGGGCAAACGGGATGCGGTCACAGTGCTTGCGCACGATGGCGGCCACGTTGTTGTTGGGGTTGGCGTTCATGCTGCCGGAGCAGAGCGTCAGGCAGTTGTACGGGTCATCGACCATCGTCAGGAAACGGTCAATGCTCTCGGCGTCAACCAGCAGACGGGGCAGGCCGAAGATGTCCCACGGGGGATCGTCCTGATGGATCGCCATCTTGATGTCGCACTCGCGGCAGGTGGGCATGATGGCCTCAAGGAAGTATTTGAGGTTATCCCACAGCTTCTCCTTGGTGACGGGGGCGTAGGCCTTGAACAGCTCGTCCAGCTTGGCCATGCGCTCCGGCTCCCAGCCGGGGAAGGTCATGTTGTACTTCTCGGTGAATTCGAGAATGTAGTTTGCCATGCCCTTGTAGTCGTCCTGGATCAGATCCTTCTGATAGAACAGGGCGGTGGAGCCGTCGCCGACGGGGTGGAACAGGTCGGTGCGGGTCCAGTCAAAGATGGGCATGAAGTTGTAGCAGATGGTCTTGACGCCGAACTTGGACAGGTTGCGGATGCACTGCTTGTAGTTCTCGATGTACTTGTCGCGCGTCGGCAGGCCGATCTTGATGTCATCGTGGACGTTGACGGACTCGACGACGGTGGCGTCGAAGCCGGCAGCATGGATCTGGTCTACGACCTCCTTGATCTCGGCCTCCTCCCAGATCTCGCCGGGCATTTTGCTGTGCAGGGCCCAGACGATCTCCTCAACACCGGGGATCTGCTTAATGTCGCTCAGGGTGATGGGGTCATTGCCCTCACCATACCAGCGCCAACCCATTTTCATAGACATGTGGTGCTCCTTTTGTTTGTATAGTCGTTTGCGTAGGGGCGAGGCATGCCTCGCCCGCAAGTTTCCGGTTGCGAACCCGTGAGCGGGTTATACATTTTACGTGGCGGGCCGGACATGTCCGGCCCCTACAGCGTAGCTGCAAAGGCTTCCGGGTCGATGCGAGCATCGACCTCTACGCGTAGGGGCGGATTCCATATCCGCCCGGAAAGGCTGCGTTGGCCGCAAGGTCCCGCGGCGGCCAGAGGGCTGGCCGCCCTACATATGACCCGGGAAGGACTGCTGGCCTGCGCGGCGTCGGGGATGCCGCCTCCTACAACAACGGTGCAATCAGCCGTTCACGGCCTCGTGCAGGGTCTTGCGGACGGCACCGGCACCGGCAATCTCGGCCTTGAAGTACGCCTTGATCTTGTCGGCCAGGACGGTCTTGGTCAGGTCGCTGCCGAAGATGGACGCATTGGACAGGATACCGTCCAACTGGTCGGTGACGGTCTCGGGCTTGCCAAACTCGATGCCGGAGAGCTTGGCCTGCAGCTCGTCCTTCAGCGGGTCAGCACTGACCTCAAAGGCGTTGCCGTTGTCGTCGATGGCCAGCAGATAACGCAGCCAACCGGCGATGGCCAGAGGAATGGAGACCAGGCTGTTCAGGTCGCGGCCCTCGGCGACGTAGCTCTTGATGGTCTCGCCAAAGCGGATGCCGACCTTCTGGGACGTGTCGGTAGCGATGCGCTGCGGCATGTCGGGCATGAAGGGGTTGGGCAGGCGCTGCTCGATGACCTCGTCGATGAAGGCCTTCGGGTCAAGGATCTTCGGGTCAACGACGACGGGCAGGCCCTCGACGTAGCCCAGGCGCTTGATGAGGGCGACGATGTCCTCGTCCTTCATCTCGGCGCAGATCAGGTCATAGCCCAGCATGCAGCCGTACACGCTCATGGCGGTGTGCAGCGGGTTCAGGCAGGTGGTGACCTTCATGCGCTCGGTCTTGTTGACGGTCTCGCGGTCGGTCATGTAGACACCGGCCTTCTCCAGCGCGGGGCGGCCATTGGGGAACTTGTCCTCGACGACCAGATACTGCGGGCGCTCGGCGTTGACGAACGCGGCAATGAAGGTGTTCTTGGAGGTGACGATGGGGGTCATGCCCTCGATGCCGTCCTTCTCCAGAGACTCCTCAACGATCTTGTGGGGGCGCGGGGTGATCTTGTCGATCATGGACCAGGGAAAGGTGATCTTGGTCTCATCGGACAGGTAGTCGATGAAGTCCTGACCGACGAAGCCCTTCTCCAGCCATGCCTTGGCAACGGTCATAACGCTGGCCTGCAGCTTCTCGCCGTTGTGGGAGCAGTTGTCCATGCTGACGACGGCCAGAGGATAGGCACCGTTCTGGAAACGCTCCAGCAGCAGGGCGGCGACCATGCTCATGGCGTGGCGGGCGTGGGCAGGGCCCTCGTCGATGTCAGCCTGCACGACGGGCATCAGGCTGCCGTCGGGACGGTACAGAGCGTAGCCCTTCTCGGTGATGGTGAAGGAGATCATCTGCAGGCTGGGATCGGTGAAGATCTGCTTGAAGCGGGCCATCATCTCCGCGTCGGCAGAGTTGGCGCGCAGGCCCTCGGCCACAGAGCCGATGATCTCGCGGCTGGTGGTGCCGTCCGGGTTCAGGGTGACGTTCATCGTCAGGTTGTCATACGGGGTGTAGATCTTGTCGATGATGTCGTAGTCGAAGGTGTCGGCTGCGATGATGCCGCGGTCAGCGGCACCCTCGTTCAGCAGGCGCTGCTGCAGCGCGGCGATGAAGCCGCGGAAGATGTTGCCCGCACCGAAGTGTACCCAGATGGGGTGCTCCTTGGTGGCGGCAGTCATGGCAGCGTGGTCAAAGGCGGGCAGCTTGACGCCCAGCTTTTCCCACTCGGCTTTCTGGTTGACGATGGAAGACGCATTCATCTGCATAATGATTTGCTCCTTTTGTTGCTGTGGGGGTGGGCGGCACACGACCGCCCGCGATGTCTATAGTATACCGCGTGATTTTTTGCAAGAAAATAACGCTGATTGCTTGAAAAATTGCGAAAATTGCGGTAAAATCATAGCAACGCAGAAAAGGCTTCTCCCTTGGGGGAGAAGCTGCCGCCGCAGGCGGCTGATGAGGGGAGAGCTGGCCGCAAAATCCCGCTTGCAGGGCAGCAGCGGCAAGGTCGGCCCTCATCCGGCTTCGCTTCGCTCAGCCACCTACTCCCCTTCTGGCGCTATGCGCCACCTCCCCCGTACCGGGGGAGTCTGTCCCGGAGGGGAAGGCTTTTTGGGAGTCACCTATGTCAAACTACAATCCCTACACCAAGCGCCAGACGATGATCGCGCCGGATTATGAGGTCTACCGCTATCGCTCGACCTACATGAACGAGGTCGAGCTGCACCACCACGACTTCTATGAGATCTACCTGCTGCTGCGCGGGCGGGTGGAGTACATCGTCGAGAACCAGCTCTACCGCGTGCGCCCCGGCGACTGGATGCTGTGCAGCCCGCTGGAGCTGCACCAGGCGCGCATTGCCACCGACGCCGACGCCTATGAGCGCATCGTGCTCTGGATCGCGCGGCCCTATCTGGAGGGCTTGTCCACCCCGCGCACAAGTCTGACCCGCTGCTTTGACACGACAGTCCCCGGCCACACGAACCTGCTGCGGCTGCCCGGGGCCACCGGCGCGCCGCTGCGCACAACGGTGGATAAGCTGTGCGCGTTAAAGGCGGACAAGGCGTACGGCAGCGACCTTTTGGCCCAGAGTGCGCTGGTGGAGCTTTTGGTCGGCCTGAACCGTGCCGCAGCCGAGCGCGGCGACGCCCGCCCCACCGGCACGAGTGACCAGGTCGTGGACGCGGTGCTGCACTACATCAACGAGCACTACAGCGAGGCCCTGACGCTGGACCAGCTGTCGGAGAAGTTCTTCATCAGCAAGTATCATCTTTTGCGGAAGTTCGATGCGCAGGTCGGCACGACGGTGCATCGCTATATTTTGCAGAAGCGGCTATTAAACGCGAAGCAGCTTTTAGCCGGCGGCGTCCCGCCGAATGAAGTCTGCCAATACTGCGGTTTTGGCGATTACGCAAACTTTTACCGCGCATTCCGGGCGGAATACAACCAGACGCCGCGGCAGTATATTCAGTCAGCGAGGGGGAAATAAACAGAAAGTTTAATGTGAATTTTTGCCATAACCTTGCAAGAGTACGTCTTGATTTGATATAATTATAATGTAAAGGTCTACACATTTAAAAAGGAGCACAGATATGGCGAAGAACAAACTGGTAGCACCCGTTGTGAAATGGGTGGGAGGAAAGCGTCAACTGATAGACGAAATAACTCCTTTACTACCTAAAAAAATTGAATTTTATTGTGAGCCTTTTTTAGGTGGCGGAGCTGTGCTTTTTTCTATGCAGCCTCCTAAAGCGATTGTCAATGACTTAAACAGGGATTTGATGATTGTTTATGAGGTTATAAGGGACAATGTTGAAGAACTGATCGAATCATTAAAGAAGCATGAAAACACAGCAGATTATTTTTATGAAATAAGGGATATGGATAGAGACCAAAGTGTTTACCAATCCATGTCAAAAGTTGATAGAGCGTCAAGACTGTTATATCTAAATAAAACATGTTTCAATGGTTTGTTTCGGGTGAATTCTTCGGGAGAGTTTAATTCACCGTTTGGACATTATAAAAATCCCAATATAGTGAATGAACCGGTTTTGCGGGCAGTAAATAAGTATCTCACAAAAAACGATATTATCTTGTATAGTGAAGATTTTGAAAAGATCCTTGAACGTGTTCCAAACAATGGGTTCGTGTATCTAGATCCGCCGTATGATCCGGTTTCTGATACGGCTAGTTTTACGGGATATAATAAAGGCGGATTTGATAAAGAAGAACAGAAACGTCTGAAAAGATGTTGTGACTTACTGGATAAACGTGGTGTAAAGTTTATGCTTTCTAATTCGGCTACGGAGTTTATAAAAAGTCTATATGGCGACTACGATGTGACGATTGTAAAAGCGAAACGAATAATCAACTCAAATGTAAACGGACGTGGAACCGTTGACGAGGTACTAATTAGAAACTATGGGAAAAAATGATACAGCGTGGGAAGGTCTGTTTGAAAAGTATAGAATTCTCGATAAAATTGAACGGGAAGGACAATATATAATCACAGCAGATGAAATTAGAAAATTTAGAGAACCACGTTTGATGACAAAGTTTGACCATAAGATTAACCTTCCTGCAATTTTCCAAAATAATGGCCTGTCTATTTTGCCTATAACAAGAGGCGAGTATATTATATCTTCCTTTTCAGCCTATGAGTCATTTGAAGAACCTACACAAGAAGTTTATCGGATTTCAATTCCGCATTATCTCCAAAGCCTAGTTCCTCGTTTTTTAGTGAGCGAGTCGATTGCTTTAAACTGCGCTAATGCTTGTGGAGTTATGAAAGATTTTTTGGAAGATGACTACATCCTACCGACGGTTAATGGACGAATGAGTTCCGGACAATTTGATTTTGATATAAATACAAAGCATGGACTACGTACTGTTAATGTATGCAATTCACAGATCGAAATAGATGCGGCTTATGAAGGGGCTAGTTATTTATCTCTATTTGAGGCAAAACATGATTTGGCCGATGACTTTATTGTTCGGCAGCTTTACTATCCGTTCCGCGTATGGAATCAAAGAGTTACGAAAGAAGTTAAGCCAATATTCCTGGTATTTTCTAACGGTGTATTTAACTTGTATGAATATCGATTTGAGGAAGCGAGAAATTATAATTCTTTAAGATTGGTGAAGCAGAAGAACTACATGATTTCAACGTCGATAAATGCCGAGGATATTGGACATTTAGTACAATCAGTTCGATTAGTGGATGAACCTCAAATTGCGTTCCCACAGGCTGATCGGATGTCTAGGATTGTAAATCTTATTGAGTTGTTGAGCGAAAGAGGGATGACAAGGCAAGAGATTACATCGAAGTATGCATTTGACGAGAGACAAACAAATTATTATACGGATGCAGGACGATACCTCGGTTTAATTGAAAAAGGAGTTAATGAAGATAATGAGATTTATTTCTTTCTGTCTGAGCAAGGCCGTTATATTATGACACTTGACTATCGTAGTCGACAACTGGCTATCGCGAAGCAGATTTTGGAACACAAGGTTTTTAATGAAACACTAAGAATTCATTTAAACTGTGGTGAGATGCCAGACAGAACAACGATAATGCAAATAATGAAAAGATCAAATCTTTTTAATGTGAAAGCTGACAGTACATATTACCGTAGAACATTTACAGTGATAGGTTGGGTAAATTGGATTTTAGATACTATTGATGAATAAACAACTACTTGAAAGGAGCACAACATGAACGCGAACAATGACAGACCCATTATACAATCACATGGATATAATGGAAAAGAGCCGACAAGAATTTGCCCTCATTGTGGAAAAGAAAAGCCCATAAGTGAATTTGGATATCGAAAAATGAGCAAAGATGAAAAGGCGCAAATAAGAAATCAGTCATGGTGCAAGGAGTGCCGATAAATCTTTGAATTCACAAAGTTGAAAAACAGCCAGCCCCTTCCGAATCCCACTTCGGAAGGGGCTGGCTTACTGACCTTTATACCTTATTATAATAGAGAGATGTTTACTCTACGTCCTGCAGCGCGGCGTAATCCTGTTCGCCGGTGCGGACCTTTACGACCTTTGCTACATTGTAGACAAAGATCTTGCCGTCGCCGATGTGGCCGGTGTACAGGGCCTTCGTGGCCGTGTCAATGATCTTATCCACGGGAATCTTGCTCACGACGACCTCGACCTTGACCTTCGGCAGGAGCGTGGCGTCAACCTCGGCGCCGCGGTACTTCTCGCCGCTGCCCTTCTGCAGGCCGCAGCCCATGACCTGGGTCACGGTCATGCCGGTAACGCCAATGTCGTTCAGCGCCTTCTTCAGGGTCTCAAACTTGGCCAGCTGCACGATGATGGAAACCTTGTGCATGCCGGAATCCAGCTCGGCGGGCAGCGGGGCGTCCTTGACGACCTTGACCGCGGCGGCGACCTTCTCGGGGCTGGCCTTGGTGATGTCGTCCTCGCCCAGATCGGTATTCTCATTCGCGTCCAGCTCGGCGTAGGTCGGATCATTGATGGCGAAGCCTGCATAGGCGCTGGCCAGGCCGTGCTCGTGGTAATCCAGGCCGTCGATCTCCTCCTTCTCGGAGACGCGCAGGCCGATGGTCTTTTTGATGACCGTGAAGATGATGAACATCGTGGCCAGCACCCAGGCCGCCACGCTGACAATGCCCAGCAGCTGGATGCCCAGCTTGGCAAAGCCGCCGCCGTAGAACAGGCCGCCCTCGGTGGCAAACAGGCCGACGGCGATGGTGCCCCACGCACCGTTCATGCAGTGCACCGAGACAGCGCCGACGGGGTCATCGATCTTGGCAACATTGTCGAAGAACTCAACCGAGAAGATGCAGAGCACACCGGCGACGATGCCGATGATGGCCGCGCCGAACGGGTCAACGACGTCGCAGCCCGCGGTGATGGCGACCAGACCGGCCAGCGCACCGTTGAAGGTCAAGGAGACATCGGGCTTGCCGTAGCGCACCCAGGAGACGATCAGCGCCGCAACGGTAGCCAGCGCGGCGGCCAGGTTGGTGTTGAAGCAGATCAGACCTGCGGAAACCATCGTGTCATCGCCGGTCATGCTGACGGTGGAGCCGCCGTTGAAGCCGAACCAGCAGAACCACAGGATAAAAACGCCCAGAGCCATCGCGGTCAGGTTGTGGCCGGGGATAGCGCGGGCCTTACCGGCCTTGTTGTATTTGCCGATGCGGGGGCCGAGCATCCAGGCGCCCAGGCAGGCCGTGACGCCGCCGACGAAGTGAACTGCGGTGGAGCCCGCAAAATCATGGAAGCCGAGCTGTGCCAGCCAGCCGCCGCCCCAGATCCAGTGGCCGGAGATAGGGTAGACGATCAGGCTGATGGCGGCGGAGTAGCAGCAGTAGGCGCTGAACTTCGTGCGCTCGGCCATCGAGCCGGAGACGATGGTCGCGGCAGTGGCGCAGAACACAGTCTGGAACACCGCGTAGACCCAGACCGGCAGCGTGCCGAAGTCATAGCTGCCGCGGATGAACGGATCAAACCCGCCGATGAGCGCACCGGAACCGGCAAACATGATGCCGAAGCCGACGAGCCAGTAGCACGGCGTACCGATACAAAAGTCCATCATATTCTTCATCAGAATATTGCCGGTATTTTTTGCACGGGTCAGGCCAGCCTCGCACAAGGCAAAGCCCGCTTGCATGAAGAACACCAGAAACGCTCCAACCAGTGTCCATGTAACGTCTGCGGAATTGTACATAGAACAGAACCCCTCTCTTACTTTGCAAAACAGAAAGGCGCCGGACAGAATCACACTGTCCGGCGCCTTTGCCGTTCTTTCGTTGCGCTTATGCTATCACAGAGTTGCGGCCTAGTCAAGAGGGTGGGGACATATTTTATTCATATTTGTAGAAAATGCTGTACAACCAGCCGAAAATACCGCTGAGAAATTGTGCATCCTGTAGGGGCCGGGCATGCCCGGCCCGCAGCTTACCGCCATATCCTTTTTACGATTCAATCCGTAGGGGAGGGATTCATCCCTCCCGGGCACCCTCCCGCCGCCGCAAACGGCCACGGCGGCCAGAGGGCTGGCCGCCCTACACCCCCACATCAAACCCGTGCGTAGGGCGGGGTGCCCTCACCCCGCCGAAACCTGCCGCCCCCTACATGCACCATCTGTACATTTCCCTAAATTTATTCATTTTTTTGTAAAAAAATCTACCCAAAAAATTTTCTTTGTGCTATAATATCATCAAATAGCCCTTTATCGGGGGCTGCTACCATTCAAAGGAGGATCATCCATGCCCAACCTAGCTCTTCTTGCCCTTGAAGCCAGTGACGGTACCGTTGTGCTGACCAGCATCACACTGGTTTTCGCGATGCTGGTGGCCCTGTGCCTCATCATCACGCTGGAAGGCAAGATCTTCGACAACATCAACAATAAGAAGAACGGCAAGCCTGCCGCGCCGAAGGCCCCTGCGGCCAAGGCTGCCCCTGCCGCCAAGCCCGCCGCCCCTGCGGCCAAGGCTGACAACGGCTCCATTCCCGGCGAGATCATCGCCGCGATCTCCGCTGCCGTGGCCTCTGTGTGCGGCGGCAATGCCGTCATCCGCGGCATCAAGCGCGTTTCCAAGCCTGCCGCCGGTTCCCGCCGCGGTGCCTGGGGCGACGCCGGTGTGCGTGAGCACACGACGCCCTTTATGTAAGGAGGTACGGAAATGGGTGCGATTTTTACCAATATTGCGGAGATCTTCGCAAAGTCCGGCTGGGCACAGATCTTCTTCACCGAGGGCGGCTGGAAGTACGCCGTCATGCTGGCAGTGGCCTGCGTGCTGCTGTATCTGGCCATCGTCAAGCAGTTTGAGCCTCTGCTGCTGCTGCCCATCGGCTTCGGTATGCTGATGACCAACCTGCCCCTCGACGGCATCTTCCACATGGACATCTTCATCAACTCCACCAACCACATCGACTGGGCGCTGCTCGGCTCGTCCGGCGGCATGGTCGACTATATCTACTTAGGCGTTAAGCTGGGCATCTACCCGCCGCTGATTTTCCTCGGCATCGGTACGATGACCGACTTTGAGCCGCTGATCGCCCGCCCGTCCAGCCTGCTGCTGGGCGCTGCCGCACAGCTGGGCATCTTCTTCACCTTCGTCGGCGCCAAGATCCTGGGCTTTACGAACCAGGAGGCCGGTGCTATCGGCATCATCGGCGGCGCGGACGGCCCCACCGCTATCTACGTCACCACCAAGCTGGCCCCGCACCTGCTGGGCTCCATCGCGGTTGCCGCGTACTGCTACATGGCGCTGGTGCCGGTCATCCAGCCGCCCATCATGAAGGCTCTGACCACTGAAAAAGAGCGTCAGGTCGTCATGACTGCCCCCCGCCGTGTCTCCAAGACCGAGAAGATCCTGTTCCCCATCATCGTCACCATCATCGTTGCCCTGACCCTGCCTGACGCCGCCATTCTGGTCGGCTGCCTGATGATGGGCAACCTGATGAAGGAGTCCGGCGTTGTTGAGCGTATCACCAAGACCGCAGGCAATGAGCTGATGAACATCATCACGATCTTCCTCGGCTTCTCCGTCGGCTGCACCACCAACGCCGCCACCTTCCTGAACATCCAGACCGTTGAGATCATCGTTCTGGGCATCGTCGCCTTCGGTGTCGGCACCGCCGGCGGTGTTCTCCTGGGTAAGGTCATGTGCGTTGTCACCCACGGCAAGATCAACCCGCTCATCGGCTCCGCCGGTGTTTCCGCCGTTCCCATGGCCGCCCGTGTTTCCCAGAAGGTCGGCCAGGAGTACAACCCCCGCAACTACCTGCTCATGCACGCCATGGGCCCCAACGTTGCCGGTGTTATCGGCTCCGCCGTTGCCGCTGGTATCCTGATCAATATGTTCGGCTGATACTGACATAAAAAGTAAGCACCCGCATGGTTCGCGCCATGCGGGTGCTTTTTTGGTTTTTGTTTCTGTGAGGGGGCTTGCCCCCGCCGGTTCGTAGGGGCCGGGCACGCCCGGCCCGCACGTTATAAGCAAACGGCTGCTGCCGGGCAGTTTCCCCCTCATCCGGCCCTGCGGGGCCACCTTCCCCCAAGGGGGAAGGCTTTTGGAGGCCTGTAGGGAGGGGTCTTGACCCCTCCGCGTTTGCCTCTGAATGCCGCAAATCATCCGCCGGTTCGTAGGGGCGGCATATATGCCGCCCGGGCATTTCCCGCAAGCGTCATTTGCCGGGCAACCGCCGCAGGGCGTCGGGGACGCCGCCCCCTACGGAGGCGAACCGGGAACGGCATATGGCCGCACGCTCTCGGCGGGGTGGGGGCACCCCGCCCTACGGATTGGCCATCAGCGGTTGCCCTGTAGGGGCCGGGCACGCCCGGCCCGGTGGTTTCCTGTAACCGTCCTTTCCCACTTATTCTACCTCAAACCTCTCCTCGTCGATCTCGACATACGCCACGGCCTCCGGGTCGAGGATGTCGTAGCTGTCGACACGCAAGGTCATCTGTCCGGAATTTTTGTTCTCGCGGCCATAGGAACCCTTGTAAAATTCCCCGTCCCAGCCGTAGGTCAACTCGGTGCCGTCGGCGCGGAACAGCTTTACGCGGGACTGCACATCGTATCGCGAGGTATCGCCCAGCGGCAGACTGCCGTGATTCATGCCGATGACGCTGACCGCCAGCGGTTCAATACGAACCTCTTGAATGTCAAACGTTGCGTCGGGATATTGCTCGGCTTCCTCGTCGGTCATATCATAATGGAACCAGTGTCCACCCTTCAGCGCGATGGTTTTCTTCACATCCACTGTCAGTGTTGGGGGCGCATCCGGCAGCGTGATTTTTACGCTTGCCTTGGCGCTATAGTTTGTCAGGTCGCCGATATACAGTGTTCGATTGTTGCCTTTCTCGTACAAAAGAGGTATATCCACAAAGCAGGATAGCGTGTCGTTCTCGCTTGCTTCATAACGGCCATCCCACGGGCCGACGGCATAGCCGCTGATCGGCCCGACATCGACGTTGCTTGCGCCGTAGTCCCACTTCCGCTCGCTGGCGCCTTTGGGCTTGTACAGCGTAAAATTCGCGGTGTCCCACACCAAATCATCGCCTTCCATTCCGCGCGCATTATCCACATCGTACAATATCCGTAATGTGTACTGCCCGCGCAGCAGCGCCTTTACACTGACCGTGTGGCCGTTGATTTCGGCGGTCAGCGGTTCGTCCAGCACCTCGCCGTATTTCTGCACCAGTGCGTTCGTCTCGTTAGCGGCGCTCATGGGGTGGAAAAGCCCCAGCACCACCGCGCCCGCGGCCACTAAGCAGAGCGCTGCCGCCGCGGCTGCCAGCCGCCAGCCGCGCAAAACCCGGGGCTTCGGGCGGCGGGCCAGCACTTTTTGGCGCAGTGCCGCGGTTTCTTCCGCCGTCAGGGCGTCTGCCAGCGGCGGGTGGTCGTTCATCCAGCGTTCCAGTTCGGTCATAGGTCAGCCCTCCTTCAATAGCTTTTGCAGTGCCAGCCGTGCGCGGTGCAGCCGGGTGCGCACCGTTGCGGCAGGCATGTTGAAATGTACGCCCAGCTGGGCCGCGGTCTCGCCATACACGTACCTGCGCAGAAAAAGCTCCCCGTCGGGCGGCGGCAGCGCCATGACCTGCGCCATCAGCTCGCGGGTTTCCAGCTCGCTTTCCAGCGCAACGGCCAGCTCGGCGTCGTCGCGGTCATCCAGCGGCAGCGTCTCGCCCCGGCGCAGCAGCGCACGGTAGCGGTCAATGGCGCACTGCCGCGCCGTCCGCACCACCAGCCGCCGCCGGTGGGTCTCGTCTGCGGGCAGGTGTGCCCCGCGCCAGAGCTTGTAAAATGTGTCGGCCTCGGCCTCCTCGGCGTCCTGCGGGTGGCCTGGCAGAATGGCCCGGCAGACGGACCGCACTGCGCCGCCGTAGTCCCGCAGCAGGGTGTCCAACTCGTGCTCTGTCATGGGCGTCGCCCCCTTTCATAAAGATTATACGACAAAATTGGGGAGAGTGTTTCAACTTTTTTTGGCTTCCCCCTCGGGGGAAGCTGCCGCCCGCAGGCGGCTGATGAGGGCAAAGCTTCCGTCGCATCCCACAAACGGGAGACCACCGCAAACCCGCCCCTCATCCGCCCTCGGTCGGGGCCTCGGGCACCTTCCCCCCTCGGGGGAAGGCTTCCGCACCGCCCCTTTACCGCCCGCCCGATTTGTGCTATAATACGCTTGATAATGGGGAAGTATTGGAAAAGAGGTGCATACATGCTGAAAGTAACCCTGCTGGGCACGGGCGGCACGCAGCCGCTGCCGGACCGCGCACTGGCCGCCGCCGCGGTCACGGTGGGCGGGCGCAGCGTGCTGTTGGACTGCGGCGAGGGCACGCAGGTCGGCCTGCGGCGGTACGGCGTCAGCGCGTATCGGCTTTCGGCGGTGCTGCTGACCCACTACCACGGCGACCACATTCTGGGCCTGCCCGGTCTTTTGCAGACCTTGGGCAGCCTGAACCGCACCGAGCCGCTGATGATCTACGGCCCCAAGGGCATCGAGCCTGTGGCGCAGGCCGTCACGGCGCTGGCCGGGCCGCAGGCGTACCCGGTGCGCTGGCAGGTCGCAGACGGACCATTCCACATAGACACGCTGAAAATCACCCCGTTCCCACTGACCCACCGCGTACCCTGCTGCGGCTATCTGCTTGCGCTGCCCCGCGCCGGGCGGTTCGACCCTGCAAGAGCGCGGGCTGCGGGCATCCCGATGCCCTATTGGAAAACGCTGCAAAGGGGCGAGCCCGTCGGCGGCTGCACGCCGGAGCAGGTGCTGGGTGCGCCGCGCCGCGGGCTGAAGGTGGTCTACGCCACCGACACCCGCCCTTGCGCCGCGCTGGAGGCCGCCGCCCGGGACGCCGACCTG
>ERZ773195.1301-NODE-1301-length-18739-cov-4.346179_pt1 | contig 18739 bp, 17 predicted proteins | sample MGYA00580530_ERZ773195 | MGnify/ENA primary metagenome ERZ773195 (study PRJEB29015, sample SAMEA2737751) | human gut metagenome | biome: human gut; feature: human-associated habitat; material: faeces | place: China | collected 2012 ...
TGTTGTTCTTGCTGTAGTTAACCATCTCTTCAGCCATATCTGTATCACGGATACGGGACTCTGCTGACTGAGTATTCTCAGAAATGTTATCAAGGTTAGCAATTGTGTGCTCCAGACGGTTCTGAACTGCACCAAGGTTAGATCTCTGGTTAGATACTAATGCGATAGCAGACTGAATAGATTTCATTGCGCTACCTGCTGTATCAAAGCTGGATACTGTTAATTTAGTGTTGTAAGATTTCAGATTAGTTGTGTTGACATCTGCAACTGAAGAAACTGCGCTGTTTGTTCCACCGAACAGAGAAGTTGCGTTCATGTTCTCGATAGAAATTAAGATAGCCTGTCCAGATAAAGAACCAACCTGAAGGTTTTTACCTGTATAAGATCCATCAATTAAGTTCATGGTGTTGAACTGAGTTGTAGACTGGATACGATCAATCTCAGATGTTAACTGGTTGATCTCAGACTGGATAGCATTTCTATCAGCAGTTGTATTAGTATCGTTAGCTGCCTGAGTTGCTAACTCATTCATACGCTGTAAGATAGAATGTGTCTCAGATAAAGCACCCTCAGCAACCTGGATTAAAGATACACCATCCTGTGCATTGTCAGAAGCTTTGTTTAATCCACGGATCTGGCTTCTCATCTTCTCAGAAATTGTTAAACCAGCAGCATCATCACCTGCACGGTTGATTCTGTAACCGGAAGATAATTTCTCTGAAGATTTCGCCTGTGCGCTTGTTGTGATTCCTAACTGTCTGTTTGCGTTCATCGCAGTCATATTGTGCTGTACTACCATAATTCATTTCCTCCTTGAATTTACTGCGGCTTCCATGCCGCATCAAAATTATTCTGTGGTCATCAGTCCTGGCCGTACGCTCCATTCCCTCTGCCACCAAGTAACCCTTTTTATGTAATGCTATGCATTACTTTGTTTACTTGATATTTATATCGGACTTTCTTTCCGATACTTTATAGAAAAAAGAAAAAAATTTATTTTCTTTTGACTATTTTTTGTTATCCAGAAATTGTGGTTCCTGATAATTTGCTTTCATCATACTCTTATAATACTGATTAACCACTTTCTGGCTCTGCCGCACCTCCCGCACTTGTTTACGGACAGATGCAAATTTCTGTTCCATCAGTTTCTTGTTCTGCAATTCCTGCTGCTGAATCCGAAGACTTTTATCTGTAATCATACGTATCAGTTCCTGCATCTTAAAGATTTCATCCTTATACTCACTCCGATGAAGTTCTAATTCTTCTTTTACCCTTGCAAAAACTTCCTCAAATCCGCTGTCTAATTCATTTAACTGATCAATCAGCTTTGATTTTGCATCCATAATCTGATCAAAATCATCCGGATCAAGATTTGGGTCTTCCAGACCCTCTCTCTGCTCTTTATTCTTTTGAATAATAACATCTAATATTTTATTTTTCTTCTGCAGACTCTGAATCAGAATCGCAATATATGTATTTTCTCCCATAAGCCTGCCTGTTACTGAGTCCTATGCGCAGTACGCATAACTTCTTTCCATGTATCACGCATTGTCCTTAAATGTTTCAATACTTCTTCTAAAATATCCTTGTCTTTTTTTATGTTTGCCTGACGCAACCGTCTAAGCAGATAGGAATACACCTCATCAAAATCCTTTGCAACCGGATATTTGTGGTCTAAAGTCGACTGTAATTCCTCAATAATCCGTTCTGTTTTCATAATATTGTCATGAGTCTTCTGGATACTTTTCTCTTCCACCCCCACAATCGCAATGTTACAGAACTTGATTGCCCCCTCATATAACATTAATGTCAATTCAGCCGGTGAAGCTGTCGCAATCTTATTATTGGCATATGCTGCATATCCCTGATTTACCAGCATTTCAAAAACCTCCATTGTGTATATATTTATTTCTTTAAGCTGATTATATTTTTAAATATTATCAGCCTCCAAACAGATTTGATAACGAAGATGTCTGACTCTGCAGTTTGGAAAGTGCAGTCTCCATTGCGGAAAACTTCTTATAATATGCATCTTCCTGATCCTGCAGTTTCTGCTCCCACTTTTTGATCGTATCTGTGTAATCACTATATTCTGACGCCATCTCTTTATCATTATAAACCGTATACACACTGCTCATGGTGGTCGATTTCATCTTATCACCCAGTGATGAATAAAGTCCATCTGCCAATTGCTGCATAAATGAAATTACCGTATCCGGATCTGAGGTAATTGCCGTCATTAGCTTGTCATCTTTACCAGAAGTTGACGCATCATCCTCATCACCATCAATATGATATGCATTTTGCTGATTCTCTGGTGCATTCAGATATCCAAGGGTCTTGATTCCAAAGGTAGACAGATAATAATTCTTTCCATTGATTTCAAACCCTTTACTCATTGAAGATGTCATTGAATTCATAACACTCTGCAAGGTATCATCTCTGCGCAAAAGAGAATCTTTAATCTTCGTCTCCCATTTCTCAATCTCACTGTCTGACATTGCGTCTTTCTCATCATCCGTTAACGGATCATATCCTTTGGATGACTCCGCATTGTATAGAGAAGTTATCTCATTGATCAACGAATTATACTGTGTCAAAAAGCTCTTTACTTTATCATATATTCCCTGTACATCTGTCTGTGTCGTAATTGTGATCGCATTAGCATCACCATCTCCAGTAACAGACTGAGCTGTAATAGTAAGACCATTAATAGAGAATGCATTAGAACTTCCCTGATACTTGATACCATTCACACTGATGATTGCATCCTGACCATCCACTTTCTTTGCATCAGTTGTCGCTTTTGCTGACGCTGTTGAAAGATTTGCTTTTGCTGTTTTAACCTGCTCTACAAACTGACTGATTGCATTATCTTTGTCCGTACCATCTTTCATTGCAGCAATAGATGCAAGTGCACTGTTATCTTTGACTGTATCTTCTGCATCCGATATTGTCTGTGTATTTGTACTGATAATATCTGCATAACCATTAACAAGTGCATTTACACCGGTTACACCGCCATTCTTTACATATGCATCTTTTATGTCAGCTGCAATCTTGGCTTTTGTATAATCCTCTGATGCATCCAGATCATCTGATGCATTCTCAAATGCATTTACCATTGCAAGGTTTGTCTGTATATCCGCTAAATAGGAATTAAAATTATCATCACTCAGACTCTGGGATGTCTTTGATTTTTCCTGTAAAGCAGTCAACTGGTCTGAAGACGCTTTCAAATCCGAACGTGCATCCTGTTTTTTATATTCTGTCTGTTTTATTTTGCTGACATTGTCATCAGCGTATGCAACTGTGCTTCCTCCATCTACATCTGTATATATCTTGCTGTCGCTGTCATATTTTACTTCAATAAGCTGATGATTCGCTTCGTCTGCACGATATATCTTACCATCTGTTCCTGTATAATAACCTGTATCTGACTGGGCATAGCTTGCACCACCAACCTCAACCAGATTCAAATCAGTTGTTTTTTCTTCTGCTGTCGCATTATAATACTCTGTTGTTGTATCGATTGTAATCTTATCATTCGCATCATCAGTATTTACATAATATGATTTTCCAGAAGCATCTTTTTCACTGGATACTTTATAGGTTTTTCCATTTGCAGAATATGTTCCTGTGGTTTCATCATACAGATATGTCTTTCCATCACTGCCTGTATGTGTATCCACACGCTGAATATAATTACCGGCATCATCTTTATAATACTTTGTGCCATCTCCCATATCACTTGCCAGTGTATAAACCGTACCTGTATCCGAAATAACTGACTTGGTACGCTCTGATGCAGACATGGTCAATAACTTGGTAAACTGTGTTCTTTCATCATCCGACAAACCACTCTTTTCTAATGCCTGCTGTAATTTATTATAAGCTGATGCATATCCATAGGCACTGGTCAGATTGGCATTCTGTGCTGTTGCAGTCTCTTTATCAGCTAATGCCTGATTGTATTCTTCAATTGCTTTTTTTACCTTATCCGTAATTTCACTATCAGATGTCGTTCCATCCGCATACTTCGCATACATCTTATAGGTATTTAGTGTTGCATCCGAATCAACGCTCAGTCCCAACTTTGACAAAGCATTAATACCCGCTGTATTTCCACCGGTTATGGTAAAATCATTGTCTGCACCGGTTTCCTTTGAACTAATATAAAATCTGCGGTTTGTTGTATCATAGCTGGCATTTACCCCAGCTTCTTTTAATGAAGCAATGAACTGTTGCACCGTTGTTCCCTGACTGACAGTCAGAGATTTGGTGGTTCCATCTCCCTTTGTGAGGTTAATTGTCCCATCTCCATCCGTATAGCCAAGTTCTGCAAGTGTTGTGCTTTCCGTGACATTTTTTCCCAACTGTCCACCTGTCAGATAACCTGCCTGCGCCACCTGAAGAATATTTACTTTCTGTGTGCCATTTACAGCATTGCTCGTCGCTGTAACTGTTGCTTTTGTTGAGTCTGAACATGTCGTACTCTTTAAATTATAATTTTTAGAGAAACGCAGTCCATCCAGACTTGTATAAAAGCTGTAAATCTTCGTATTCAAAGATTTCCACGCATCCTGTTTCCAGGATAATTTTGTCTGTGCCTTTTTGTATTTGTTGGTTTTGTAATTGTAGGATGATACCAGAGCGGAAATAATTGTCTCTGTATCAAGACCTGATGCTAAACCGGTAATTCTGATTGGCATATTATCACTCCTATCTGATGAAAATTTTCATCTGTTGTTCTTCCTGTATTTGATATAGCTGCAGACAGTCTGTGCTGTCTTTATTTCTATTTTTGTTTACATTTTCTCATCCACTAAAAGTCCTGCAACTTCCCAGACTTTTGCGATCATATCAAGTGTCTTTTCCGGCGGATATTCTTTTAAGACTTCTTTGGTATCCTTATCCACGATCTTGATCATAACACGGTTTGTGGCATCATGTATTCCAAAGATTGCTTCTGAATTGTGTGCCTTTTTATTGATCTCTTCTACGGCTTTCCGGATCTGGGTGTTGTTTCCTGCACCAATGAGTGTTTCCTGTTCTTCATCCTTGTCTGTTCTGGCACTCATGCTGTTTCTGGTATCAGTACTGTTTTTCGTGTCTGTTTTCCATGGAGTTGTAATATTCTCCACTGTCTGTGCTGTACTGCTGCCTGCAGTGCCACCACTGCCCGCAGCATTGCTGCTTCCTACTGCAGCTGCCTCTACGGATTTGCCGTAAGATGCTGTCGCTGTTTCCTGTATCCGTTGAACTCCCATGATCCTGACCTCCGTTTCCATGGTATTCACAGCTTCTTCCCGCTGTAATCTGCACTTCCCTGTGTCTATCTGCGCCTGTCGGTTATATTCCAAACTATGCGCATACTTTTACCTAATCTGCAATTTATATCGGTTTCTTCGCATATAAAATTAATACCGGAGCCGCATTTTTCTGTCTGAATCAATAGAAATCACGCGCTGCGGTCATTCTATCATCCTGAATTATGAGCTCCGGTATTTTTCAAAGCAGATCCTTTAAAGATGCGATCGCATCGATATTAAGAGCTGCCTTATTTTCATTCTGAATCTGAAGATATACTTCCTTGCGGTATATCGGCACTTCTTTCGGTGCTGATATGCCGATTTTCACCTGATCTCCGCGGATTTCAAGCACTGTGATCTCAATGTTATTGTTTACCACCAGAGATTCACCTTTTTTTCGTGTCAATGCCAGCATTTTTATTCCTCTGCTTTCTTTCTGCCTTTTACAGCTTCATATACATTAAACTTGATCGGATAATCATCCTCGACGATCACCTGGCAGCCTTTTCTGGTGTCTGTATTAATCACCAGCGGTGCCTTTAGATTAACAGTCGTATTTTTTTTATCCGCCGCTGCTGTGAGCGTTACAAGTATGTAGGTATTATCCTCTGTAAGATCTCCAAGTGGCGTTAGCATCTCATCGCTTACCGATGGTGCATAATCAGGTTTGATCTCATTCGGATGCATGACCGGAAATGCAATTTCCGGTTCGTCCATGGACTGAAACCACATGATCGAGGACGGTGTTCTCTCTTTTTCCTTATCAAAAATCAGGGTAAACTTTCTTAAATCCGGGAATCCGATCATTCCATTCTCTAAAGTAATGATCTTCTCCTCGTCAATATCTATCTCCCCAAAAAGCCTTGTATTTGCTTTCATTCCCTTTTCCTCCTGGTGCAATCTGTATGGTCACGACATGTATTCTAAGAATATTGCCGTTATTTCTGCTGTTAATATAATTTACAGATAGCTGAGCAGTGTCACCTGATTTACTTTGGAAGCTGCCTGCAGTGATGACTGATAAGCAGTATATGCCGCTGTATATTCCAAAATAATATCAGAGAGTTCACGATCTTCGTTCTTAGACTTCAGCTCTTCCATGGTCTCCTGCTCATTTGACATACGGTTTTTGGTCAGAACAAGGCTCTGTCCTTTACTTCCGACATCCGTTAATGCAAGATTCACTTTGTTCAGGTATTTGTCACAGTTTCCGATGTAGCTGTTATAAAGTTTCTGCATATTATCATTTGCATAATCACGCTCTTTTTCGGCTGCTGCGATCCACTCTTCTAATTTTGCCTGACAGTCATCGGAAGAATATTCCTGCATTTTCTTCATGGCATTTAAATCTGTCACTTTCTGTTCTGCGTCAAGCGAACGCTGTACCGCATCGATCAGCTCATCCACATCCCTGCTGAGTCCGTGATCAAATACATTTGATGCCTCTGTATTGACAGTAAGTGTCTGGTTTGCTGCCACTACATAATCGATATCCTGATAGATCTGATTGCCATCTTTATCATATTTCTCATACTTTAACTTATTGTTCGTATCTGTAATATTTGTGCAGTTGTAATAATATTCCGGACGAAGTTCACCATTTGTAAATCCGGTCTTTGTATAGGAAATATCAAGAGATGCTTTATTAGTGGAAAGTGTATCTGCTGCTGTTTTGCTGAATACCATTTCTCCGGTATTACGGATCAGCACTGCCTCACCATCTGCAATGTCATATGATTTTGGTGTTTTCGTGGATGCTTCTAACCATTTATCATAAGAATCGTATACCGTGACGTTCATATTTCCAGTCTGCTTCGCACCTGCCGCATCCGTATAATTATAATCAATGGTTACTGTACTTCCATTTGCAGAGGTTTTCGTGGTAGTTCCTGTTGCATCTGTCACATCCAGACTGTCAATGCTGTCATAACCAAGACGGATTCTATTATAAGCAGCCTGGGTTGGAGAGGCGATCTTTGTGCCATCTAACACATCTGCCTGATTTCCCGGAACTGTAACATCATTTCCATAATACCGGTGTTCCTGCAGATCAGCATACGACATCTTCTGGTCGATCTCGTATGAAGTCTTTTGTTCGTCTTCCGTGAATGTCAGCTTTTTATTTGTGCGGTATCCGGTAAATACTGTTCTGCCGGCATAGTCTGCATTTCCCTCTGCATATACTTTGTCACGAAGTTTTTCCAGCTGTGTCAGGATTGTTTTCCGGTTGTCTGTTGTCAGGGAATCCTGGGCACCGTATTCGCACTGGGTACGGATCGTCTTGATTACTTCCTGCATACTGGTGATCGCAGTCTCTGTTACATCTAACCATGACTCTGCATCTGGAATGTTCTTCTCGTAGTACTGGTCGATCTCGCTTAAGGTACTGCGCAGACGGAGTGCACGGATCGCCGTTACCGGGTCATCGGAAGGACGCTGTATTTTTTTCTGGCTGGTCATCTGATTGTTCAGTGTGTCCACATTTCCTTTATTTCCATTGATATTAATGGATGTATTATGCAATATGATATTATTTGTAATACGCATTGCCATTTCCTCCTGTTATAAATCCGTTTATACTCCGGTTTCCTCGATCAGTTTGTCATATACTTCTGCCATAACTGAGATCATTTTAGATGATAAATTGTAGGCATTCTGGAACTTGATCAGATCAAGTGCTTCCTCATCCTCATCCACACCGGAAACAGACATTCTCTGTGTCTCAAGCGCCGCCTGTATATTTGTATAATTGTTGCTGAAGATCGTAGACTGCTGTGTATCAATGGAGATATCAGAAATCATACATTTCAGGAATCCTGATGCATTTCCTGCACGGAATAAAACCGTATCACTCTTTAATTTTGCCAGATCTTCCACCAGTTTATACTTATCTACACCTTCCTCTGTATCTGCCTTATACTGTGCAGCCAGTTTGGAAGAATCTTTTACACAAATGGAAGATACACAGATATTGGATGCTGTCAGTTTGTAATAGGAGCTTGCGCCGCAGTCTGTCGTGTTTCCATGATTCTTATCGCTCTTTCCTAATACATATTCCTCACCGGTCACCTGATCTGCACCGGTAAAGAAAGAATAATAGTCTGTTGCATTTCCGTCTAAATCCTGTCCTTTTAACATGATATCATTAAATAAAGAACAGAAAGAACGTAAAAACTGATTCATCTGTGACATGTAATACGGAACACCCATGGTATCAACAGAGCTTCCGATGGATGCCTGCATACCGTCTACCTTATTGGACTGCTGCTGGCTTAATGCGTCCTCAAGTTCGAAAGTATAGGATGTGATCTTGCCATTGGCATCCGTCTCAAATGTAAAATTCGTATAATTGTAATCTTTTCCGTAAATGGTGAGTGTACCGCTCTCCGGCACTGTCATTGCCTCAATATCTGTGATGGAAGGACTGACTACTTTCACATGTTTGCTGTCGATCACTCTTGCCTCACCGGTAAAGTTCTCTCCGTTGTTGCCATCACGGATATCAAACAATGCCTTTAAGGTACCTGACATGGAACTTGCGCCAGCTTTGAAGCTGTTGCCGGTTTTCTCCCATTTAACATCATATAAACCGTCCATATCGGACTGGTTTACTTTATTTTCCCTTGCAACACATTTTAATGTTTCATAATCGTAGGTATCTACCAGTACCTGACCACCGATCTTAACTGTAAAGTAATTAGCTCCTGTCGGCAGTTCCGGATCGTTTGAGTTCTGTACCGGAAGTTCCTCTGCCTCTGTCGGAACAATCTTGGATAGCTCATCGATCAGTAAGGCTCTCTGGTCACGCAGTTCGTTCGCATAACCACCCTGAATTTCAATGACGTTGATCTGATGATTTAAACTTGCAATCTTTTCTGCGATGGAATTGATATTCTGAACCGTGGATTTGATCTCCTCGTTGGCATTATTCTGAATATCTCCCAGACCGGATGCAACGCTGTTAAAGAATGTTGCAAAGTTCTGGGCACTTCCGATAAACTGCTGACGTGTATTCACATCTCCGGCATTGTTCTTTAAGGTATCTAAGTCATTAAACATCGTGTTTAAGATTGTTGAAAAACCTTTGGAAGAATCATCATCAATAAAATAATTTTCAATCTGCTTCAGGTAATTGAGCTTCGTCTCATATAAACCGACAGATGACTGGTTGTACCAGTATTTATTGTCATAATACTGGTTACGGAGCTGTTTGACAGACTCGGTCGTAACACCGGTTCCCATACTGCCGTATTTTGCATAGGCACGGATGGATTCGGAAGCAACACGGTTTGCCTGCTGTTTGCTGTATCCTTTTGTCTGTACATTCGATATATTATTTGCACTCGTATTTAAGGCAACCTGATATGCACTTAATCCTGAAGATGCAATCGTTAATCCAAAAAATGTTGATGGCATGTTAACCTCCTATGCTGCTATCCAAGCTGTGTGATCAGATGCTCGATCATCTCATTAATAACATTAATAAAACGGCTGGATGCATTGTATGCGTTCTGGTATTTGATCATATAAGTCAATTCTTCATCCGAAGAAACTCCGATTACCTGCTGTCTCTGGTTATCAACTGACTGTACCGTCTGGGACAGGTTTGTTGCAGTAGAATTGTATACATTTCCGTAGGTAGCAACCTCTCCGATCATAGCTGCATAATAGTCCTTAAAGCTGTATGCCTTTGTGTCATTCGGATTGACTGTAAGGCTTTCTTTATCCCACACTGCTGCAAGTGTCGCCATCAGTGACTGGTCTACATCTCCATTCTGCCGTAAATGTGGAAGTAGTGTTTCATCTGTGATCAATGCGCTGTTCACACTTGTACTTCCCATCGTGTACTGCTTTGTTGTATCAGCCGGATCTTCTTCATTGTATAAATAATAGGTCTTTGTCTCACCAGAAGCCGGATCTGTATAGGAAACCTCCGTATAACGTTCTGTTCCAAGTCTTGTAAATAACTCCTGTGGCGGAAGTTTGCCATCTGATCCCACTGCGCATTTATCTGCATCTAAGATCTTCGTATTTGCTGTCACGGTATAGGTATTGCCGTCTGCATCGGTCATGGTAACAGATCCGTTTCCTGTCAAACCTGTGATGTAATTCGATGCTTCCGTATTCGGGCATAAGATATCGTTGATCGCCGTTGCAATTCCATGGAACAACTGATCCATCTGTGCTTCTGCACGGAGCATAACAGACATGCCTGTCGTATCATCATAAGTCTTGCCGTCCACTCCAAGAATATCCTTGTAATTGGCAACTTTATCTCCTCTCGCAAGCACAAGAGCTTTGATCTCTCCCATATCGTTTTTATTTTCCGTGGAAATATCACGGTTAAAATTAAACAGATAGGTATACTCACCCTTGTCCGGATCTGACAGATGGGACCAGTATGGTGTCACAAATCCTGTCGCTTTGTCCGTCTGTTTTTCTACTTTATAGTAGCCGTTCTCATTGACAAATTCGTTGCCTTCCACGCTGACGCGCACGACACCGTTTACCTCTTCTTTATAAGAAATATCAACAAGACTTGCCAATTCATCTAATGCCAGATCTCTTGCATCACGCAGTGTCATTGCAGTTTCAATATTTCCTGCCTCGATCTTCTGGATCTGCAGATTTAGTTCACTGATCGTCTTTCCAAGTTCATTGACCTGATCAATGTCATCGGAAATCTGTGAATTGATATTATACTGATAACTCTTCAGTCCAGAATAAACAGCACTTGATCTGCTGGTAAAAAGCTGTGCCTTCTGAACAACAAGATTCTGATATACGCTATCCTCCGGGTATTTATATAGCTCCTGAAATGAGCCCCAGAAATCGGTTAATGCATCCTGAAAAGCCTGTCCCTCTAATTCCTGATAATAGTTCTGCACCTCTGTCAGTGCCTCACTGGTCGATGCATAAAAAGACTGACGGCTTAATTCCGTACGGTATAACCGATCTAAGAATACATCTCTTGAATGGACAACATCTCCGATCGTTACACCAAGACCGGATTGCTGATTGCTGATTGCTGCTGTTGTATTAAATGTGACATAGTCACGGTCTGCAAACAAAACGCTCTGACGCACATATCCTGTTGTGTCTAAGTTCGCCAGATTGTTTGATGTTACGTTAAGTGCATTCTGACTGCTCTGTAAACCGGCTACGCCGATAAACATACTTCCAAAACCATTTGCCATGGTAGTTCCTCCCTGCTTTTACTATTGCTTCGCGTCGAATCCACTGCTGCCTAAGATATCGCCTGTATTATAGGCATTCTTATCATAGTTGGCAGTCTCAGGTGCCTGTCGCGTACTTCTCAGCAAGGTAAGGTCAAATTCCACCATCTCCAATGCCTGTTTTAAAAGTGCTTCATTCTGTCTGTTTAGCTGCTGCATCTTAGCACCGACCTCAAGCAGCCTGTCACGCTGTGCGGTAAGTGCTTCCTGTTCTTTTGGCTGCCTGTTAAGATATCCGATCATCTTTGTGATCGTCATCTCTTCCGGGCTCTGACCTAAGACAGTCGCCATATCCGTCAGGACACGGTTTCTTTTATTGGAAAGATTAAGAAGCACGCTCGCAGCATCCTGCTCTCTCGTCGTAACATCCGTAAGATGTTCGATATTGCCCTGCACCACTGCGTCTGTTTTTTCAGTCGCAAGTGTGATCAGTTCCTGATACTGCTTCTCCTCTTTACCCAGCACATCCAAAAGCTCTTCCATTAAACTAGCCACAGATTCATCCTCACTTTTACTTTACTAAAGCATTGTACTTTTCTAATAACTTATTCGCGAAATCATTCATATCCACGTTATAATTACCAGAGTCCAACCTTTCCTTAAGCTGTGCGACTCTATCTTCCCTGATATCCGAAGCATCTGCCACTGCCTGCTTTGCGATCTGGTAATCACGTCCCATAGAAGAGATCTGCACTTCATCACGTCCGGTGCTCATCTGTTTTGTATTCTGCACTTTCTGCGTTTTCTCTCTATTGTAAAGTTGTGCCACCTGATTATAAGCTTCTACTCGCATAATGGCATCTCCTTTCTTCCTTGAAATTCGCTTTCTAGTGTTTATATCGGACGAATCATTTTTTTCATTAGCGCAAATATGAAAAAAGAAAATGACAGGTCACCACTTTTCGCAGTATCCTGTCATTTTTCTACTGGTATTCACGGATCAGGCAGTATTGTTTCAGTGGGAAGTTCTTCTCCACAATTCCATACACCTGAAATCCAAAGTTTTTATAAAAATCTACATTTTTTTCATTGTGTGTTTCCAACGATATCATCATGTGGTGTTCCTGCGCATATGTGATCGTTTCGTCTAACAGTTTCGCAGCGATCCCATGGTGCTGCATTTCCGGATCGACTGCAAGATAAATAATATGAAGTCTCTGTGTCTGGTGCAGCTGATCGGTCCAGCTTGAGTTCAGGTAATCCCCACCCTTGATAAAATTGTGGAACGTCGCAAGTGTCGGATCTTCCTTGATCAGGAAAGCGTCCGTATGGATCGTCGCCCATGACTCCGTCAGAAAAAAGTGGAACATATTAATGTGTTCCGCCTCATCCGACACGACAAGAATGCTGTTTAATTCTTCGCTGTCCGCAAAAATCTCACATGTCTCATAAAATTCATCCATATCACATTGAAATAATTCCGGCATCAGCCTTTTTCTTACTTCGGCATCCGGGATCAGTGTTTCATAGAGTGGATCATGCGCAAAACAGCGGTATAAAAGCTGTTCTAATTTTGGCAGGTCCTCGCGCTGTACCCGGTATAATTTGTCCGATTTCATATTTTTCTTATCCCCTTTTTATTGTGTCAGAACATTTCCTTTACCGTCTGACTGATTTCTTTTAAGGTCTCGCAGAGACGTCTGGTCTGTTTTTTATAGCATTCCTTTAAGTAATGCAGTTCTTCCCGGTAATCTGTGTCTGCTTCTTTTCTCTTTTTCAGCAGGCATTTCACCACATGGTAGAGATCTTCATGCCCTAACAGCCTGCCGTAACCCCATTTCAGACGATCTTTGGGCTGATTGAACACATAGTCCGTAAAATGGCGGTAAACATATTCATCAAACATAAATGCATACGCATTGTTATCCACCTGATATATTTTTTCCAGTGCTTTATCCACATCAGATTGTTCCAGAGCGTTTACAGAGTCCTGCAATAAGCCAATATTTTTCCACAATATCTCATGTGGGAAAAATACCTCTCCATACCAGTCAATGCGGACAAAATGATCCTGCTCCTGTTTGAATTTTACAAGCAGTTGTTTTTCTCTTTCCCTGTTTTCCGCAAAGAGCTGTTCCGCCTCTTGCATGTTACCTTCTGCAAGAAGTGCGTGGTAGCGGGTATTGATAGCGGCAGTCTCTTCGTAAGACTGTTTTGCTTTTTCCTGTGCCTCTTCTGTTACCTGAATTAATTTTTTTGTGATTGCAGCGATCTGTTCCTGTGTTTCTTCCACTTTCGCTGTGATTTCACTGCCTCCGGCAAGTATGCGCTCTAACACCGGTGTAAAATCAAGCGGCACAACTGCCGTTTCATCCAGTGCTAAGATCAGCAGTGTGAACAGCTCATGGTGCAGCCGGTAAACCGCCTCATCATAAAAATCATCATTATCAAACTGGGAATGGTAATGTGTTTCCATGAAACTTCCGCCGGTAAAATCATTGACCATGGAAGGGATTCCTGCGATTGCCATCGAAAAATCATCTGACCAGGTTTCGATCGGTGCCGTCACGCTTGTCATCTCAGGATAAGCCTTTGTCAGTTCCGGAAGTCCGTCTAAATATTCTTTTATATAATGTACATATTCATAACAGCAGCGGATTCTTGCACGCGTGCCGTGTGCCAGCGCCGGCAGCTCAAAATTCAGATCTGCGATCACTTTTCCGACCCATTCCGGATGTGCGGTAAAAATCTGCTCGTAAGCTCCAGTCGACCAGTCAAAGTTGGAATCAACAACGCCCCATTCCTCTGCCGCCATCGCACCGAACACGATCGTGTTGTTCGGCCTGAATCCGCTTTCAATCAGCGTTTTTGCAATGCCAAACATCATGGCGACTGCCGTATTATCATCTTGAAATCCACTGAAATAGGAGTCATAGTGTGCAGATAACAATACCATGCGCTCCGGGTGTTTTCCCGGAATACAGCCTGAAATGTTATAAGTCGTGCAGTCACGTTTTACCCGGCTGTCGGCCTTCAACCATACGGTTGCTTCTTTCTCTCCATCCAGCAGTTCCCGCAATAATGCAGCATCCTCCCTTGAGATGGAAAATGCCGGTGCATCCTCCGGTCCGGCGATATCCTGTGCGTTGAGTGCCTTCGCATCGACTTCTCCATAACCGCCACACTGCACAGCGATCACTGCCGCCGCACCTTTTAAATGTGCCTGATAAACCGGATAATTGATCCACCACTCATCTCTCTGGTTGATATCCACTAACACCAGTTTTCCGGTTACATCTTTCCCTTCATAATCCGCTTCTGTTCCCTTTCCAAGATACATCAGGGAAAATGCCTGCTCACCGTCCGTTACAAAATCTGTCTGATATGCCCCGAGCAATGCGGTATGCCTTTTTCCCTCTTTCGTTTCAAACGTAAGCTCCGCATTTTTAAACTCCCAGCCATCCACGGTAACCGCATTTTTACATACATCCGACAGTCCAAGTTTTTGCATCTCATCCTTTAACATTTCCCCTGTCAGGAATTCTGCCTTCGAACCCGCAGGACGGTAACCGAGTTTCTCGTTTGAGCGAAACTGCTCCATCCGTTTTGCAAGCTGGTACGAGTAATCCGTATCAATATTTTTTATGACCGCTTCCTGCATTGTCATGTGTGTCACACCTTCTTTTTTGCTTCTATTTTTGCTGTTTTTTGTGTTATCTATTTCTTTTTGTATTCAAATTATTTCCTGTTTTTGATTATAACACACTTTTTTGTTATGAACAGTCTTGTGGGGGGATTTTGAGCCGATATAATTATGTGGATGGGTTCGATTCGGATGGACATGGCTGTCGGTATTATTATCGGCGGTGCTTTTACAAGTATTGTGTCGTCACTGGTCGAGGATATTATCAACCCGTTTCTTGGAATTTTCGGTGGCATGAATTTTGACAAGCTGCACTGGAATATTGTTGGGGATGTCACATTGAATTACGGAAAGTTTCTGACTGCCGTGATGAATTTCCTGATCATGGCTTTTGTTGTATTTATACTGGTGAAAGCGTTAAATACCGCTGCTTCGAAATTAGCGGTCAAAGAAGATGCGCCGGAAGAGAAAAAGCCAGCTAAGATCTGCCCGATGTGTAAAAGTGAGATTGCGATCGATGCCTGCCGCTATCTTAGATGCAAAGGCAGTGGAAGCATTTGAGAAAAATTTGTAATTTTCATTTGCCACAGCAGATGAAAATTCAGGCAAGTAATTATACGAAATGTGAATGATACATTACACTAGTTCAGGCTGTCTGTCTTTGTGTCATGAACGATACAAAGCAGGCATGTCTGTCCATCCATTTTCCGATCAGTCCGATCACTTTTCCCATAGTAAATGCGGCTAAAATGGTTCCGATCCCAAGGCCGTCAAGATGTCCTAAAAATGCAAAGGTCAGTCCGGCTGTCACGGCAAGGCAGGTAACATCAAATCCAACTTTGATCTTAGAATAGGTAACGGATGTGATATCCGACAATTCTCTCGGGAATAAATCCGTCGGTATGATCGGCAGTTTGCATCGGTTCGACAAAGCAATTCCAATACAGAGCAAAATATAACTGATCAGAAAATAGATTACACGATATCCCGGCGTCAGCGGCAAAACATTGATCCAGCTCTCATGCACATCCAATAATTCGCTGAATGCAAATCCCACTACAAAACTGAACAGATACTGCGGCACAAATTTTTTCCGCAGGATCATGAGACTTAGCACCAGAAGTCCCTGAAATATATAAGTCCAGGTTCCAAGCGATACGCGTGTGAAAACTTCGGAAAATGCATACGGCACGCTTGATATTGCCGAGATGCCTGCACCGGAATGCAGCATCAGTACAACACCAAGACTGTTGATGGCAACTGCGACCATGAGTGCAAGTTCCCCGCGAACCGTGCGGCGGGATTTTTCTTTCTGTATTTCTGTTTCTTTCATTTTAAATATTTCCTCCCGGGGAAGTTTTTACAGAAGTCCTGTTTCTGCATTTATGGCCATCCCCAAATTTCAGAAACACTTTACACCTTTCTAATCCATTTAACAAATCAATAGTTTTTATAGTTCGATAGACAGTATCTATTAATCGTGATAAAATGAGCAAAACAGAGAGGAAAATCCTCTCCTCGGCATTGGGCAAATTTTACCATGTAAAATTGGATTTTGCTTCGCAAAACAAGGAGGATTGCCATGAACTTATTCCAGCTTCGTTATTTTGTAACTTTAGCAAAAATGCAGCACTACACAAGGGCTGCACATGAACTTTGTATCACACAGCCGAGTTTAAGCCATGCGATCTCGCAGTTGGAGGCAGAACTTGGCGTGGCACTTTTTGAAAAAAGCGGACGCAATACTACACTCACAAGTTTTGGGGAAGAGTTTTTAATCTGCGCAAACCGCACGCTTGCCACATTGGATTCCGGAGTTTCATCCCTGCAGCGGAGCGCACGCGGTGACGGATTGATCCGGCTTGGCATGCTGCGTTCCCTCGGTGTCAGTTTCATTCCGCAGCTTGCCGCGCGTTATCTGGCATCCCATCCTGAGCATGATGTGCGTTTTACATTTCATACCGGCTCGACCGGCGATCTTGTCAACGGTCTCTCGGCAAGGGATTATGATCTGATTTTCTGTTCCATGCCGCCGGAGACAGAATCGTTAGACACTGTGCCGATCACACACGAGGATCTGGTACTTATCGTTCCAGGCCATCACCCACTGGCAGCAAAACAGTCCGTTGCATTGACGGAAACGCTCATCTATCCACAGATTTATTTTTCCCACGGTTCCGGTATGCGTGCCGTTGTGGACCATCTGTTTTCACAGATCAATGCAGTACCGCAGATTGCCTATGAGACAGAGGAAGCCGAGGTGATTGCGGGACTCACTGCACAGGGTTTTGGCATTGCCGTCGTTCCTTATATGGATCTTTTATTAAAGCTGGATGTGAAGATTCTGCAGATCAGTGCGCCTGTATGGGAGCGTAATCTGTATATGATTCATGACCGGCAGGCGTTTATGCCGCCTGCCGTAAGAAATTTTTGTGAATTTGTTTTAAAAGAATGTAAGTATCCTATGATACCAGATTAATTCTGCCACAGGATCTGTTGTTTTGTGAGCATTGGATAATGCACCGGAACACTTCCGTCAAGATCTTCTCTGTGCATGTCCACCGCCGTGATCTGGCTGTTGGAATATGTGGTGTAGTAATAAATTCCACGGCTTGCATTACAGCAGGAGGTGTAGATCGTGATCTCATATTTTCCATCGGATACCTCGCAGCAGCCTCTCTGCTGGTCGACAGATCCTAAGATATGGAAAAACTGTGCCACACTCTCCTCCTCGGAATCGTCAGAAACTGCGTTCATTTTTGTAAACGCGACTCTCGCAAAACGGGAAGCTGATGAAAGATCACCCGGCAGTCCTAATGCTCCCATGCCACGACTGTACATATTCAGATCCAGTTTATCCGTAAAATGATTTTCCGGCTGTTTTGGTGACAGTCCCATGTAATTATTCAGCATAAACATCTGCTGCTCAAATGGCGGATTGTTTGTCAGGACACCAACCGGATTTTCATGGATATGCAGTCCGTCTTTCATGGATTCTACTGTAATCGATCCACTCTTATCTGAGATGATCCAGTGTAGCATGCCGGACGGCAGATTTTCACTGAACGGCGTATCCACAATATTTAAATCTGCAATCAGCTCCCGCACCTCATCTAACGTTGCGCACTGCGCAAGCACCCATGGAATAAATTCAAAGGATGCCACATTTTTTTTACCGCTTTCTTCCTTATGATAATATGCATTGCCGACAAAATTAAGTCCCGCCATGCCGACGCCTTTTTCGTTCACCGCATCATAATAAAGCGGATAATCTCCTGCCATGTGCGCCATGCCAATGATCGCATAATGTTTTTCCAGATTTTCCGTGTGACGGAAATGAAATGGATAATTCCGCGGTGTCACCGTGATTTCCTCGCCATAAGAAAATTCATAATCTAATGTTCTTCCAAAATAAAAGTCTTTCGTCAGGTAAGTTGCTGCTGTACACATAAAATTCTCCATTCTTATATTGTTTTCAAGCCGGGGCTTTCGTGCGAAAAATCTAGCCAATCTCGTCCACGTTTGCCCCACGCAGTTTAATTCCGTCTGTCTGTTTTAAATCCTGCTGGTATGGATTCGACTCATTATAATATCTGATCTGTGTGTCC
>ERZ773195.1304-NODE-1304-length-18706-cov-4.793255_pt1 | contig 18706 bp, 10 predicted proteins | sample MGYA00580530_ERZ773195 | MGnify/ENA primary metagenome ERZ773195 (study PRJEB29015, sample SAMEA2737751) | human gut metagenome | biome: human gut; feature: human-associated habitat; material: faeces | place: China | collected 2012 ...
GCATTTTGGCAACGCAGATGCCGTGCCGCAGCCGCCGGAGCGGTGCTTAAGCCGTTAGGCGGGAATTGTGCGGTATTGCCTTGGGACGTCCTTGCTCCCTCGCAGAGGTGGCCAGGGGAATGTTCCCTACACCATATCCGTCTGCCTGGACACCGACAGCACGATGCCCATCTCCCCCAGCAGCATCAATAAGCTGGTGCCGCCCGACGAGAAAAACGGCAGGCTGATGCCGGTGTTCGGGATCGTGTTCGTCACAACGGCCATGTTCAGAATTGCCTGCAGCGTGACCTGCACGACGAACCCGACGACGAGCAGTGCGCCGAACTTATCCCGCGCGCGCACCGCAATCGACATGCCGCGCAAGAGCAGCAGCAAAAACAGCGCCACGACCAGCGCCGCCCCGATAAAACCAAGCTCCTCACACAAAATCGAAAAAATAAAGTCGTTCTGCGGCTCCGGCACGTACAGATATTTCTGTCGGCTGTTGCCCAGCCCCAGCCCGGCCAGCCCGCCCGACGCGATGGCGTAGAGGCTCTGGATCGTCTGGTGACCTTCGCCCAGCGGGTCGGCAAAGGGGTCGCGCCACGACGCGAGCCGGTCCGTGGCGTAGGGCACCAGTTCCGGCAGCGCAATGACCGCCGCCGCAATGGCCGCCGCGCCCAGCCCCCCGGCCAGCCCGAACCAGTGCAGCCCTGTGCCGCCCACAAACATCAGCACCGCGCCGATGGACAGGATCAGCAGCGTGCCGGACAGGTGCGGCTCCAGCAGCATGAGCACCGTGACGACCCCCAGAATCAACGCGAACGGCACAACGCCTGTGGAAAACGACTTCATCCTGTCGTGATTCAGTGAGATGATATGCGAGAACACCAGCACAATCGAGAATTTTGCGATTTCACTGGGCTGCAGCGTGCCCAGCCCCGGCAGCACGATCCACCGCTTGCAGCCGTTGTACTCCGGCATGAAAAGCACGATGGCAAGCAAAAGCAGCGAGATCCCCAGCATCGGCCAGGCCAGCCTGTGCCAGACGTGGTAGTCCACCAGACTGGCCGCGTACATAGCCAGCACGCCCAGCGCCGCAAACAGCAGCTGCGGACGGATGTAGGTGTAGGCGTCGCCGCGGCGGTAGAGCGCCACCGCGTACCCCGCGGAGAACAGCATGATGAGCCCGTAGCTCAACAACAGCAGCAAGATCAGCAGAAACGGTATGTCGAATGTCGGCAGCGATGCCGCCCGCGCCCGAATCCTTTGTACAAGTGCAGCCATAACAAAGCCCCCTGCGCAGAGTGTACGCAGGGGGCGGCGGGTTTATGCTTTTGTCAGCGGTTCAAATCAAGGCTCAGCATCGTGTAGCCGTTGGCGCCGTTCTGGATGCTCTGGGCGCTCGCCTCATAGCAGGCCTGCAGGACCTCCATGTTGGGCTGGGGCGCGTCCGGGTCGGTGATGGTCCCGGTGGCAAGGGCCTCGTTATAATTCTCAATAACCTGGGCACAGATGCGGCGGCGATCCCGCAGCGGTGTCAGTAGGTTGGCCATCCACTGCTGGTACATGCCGTGGTAGTCGCTGCCGTGGTCAGCATACAGAAAGTAATATTCCTGCTCGACCTCCATGGGCGACGCCTGGCAGCGGTAGAAATCCCCCAGTGCCGCGCGCTTTTTATCGGTGGAGTATTGCAGGATGTCCGACAGTCCATGGGGGAAAAGCTCTGGGTGCCGAATCCATTTGGAGTACGGCTCCACCTGCACTTTTAGTGCATCAAAGACGGCCAGAAAATCCTCAAGCGCGATCTTCATCTCGCCCTTTTCCCATTTCTGGATCGTGCGCTTATCCCGGCCCAGGCGGTCTGCCAGTTCCCGCTGTGAAACACCCGCTGCCTCCCTCGCAGCGGTCATTGCTTCTGCCACACGGCATCGATATGCGGACATAACATCTTCTCTCCCCTCAAAACGCGATTCACCGCCGGAAAAACAGCAAAGCGGCGGTGCAAAATGCGCCGCCAAAATTCCCGGCACTGGTTGTGTACTTTGCACACCGGGGTATGCTATATTGTGAAGAGCGGCATCTATAAGTACACTAGCACTACCACAATTTTACTCCGGTTACCATTTTTTGTCAATATGTTTTGTTATGTAGCATAGCAGGAGTGGGTGAAAATCGTGTATACCTATCGCGTTGTCTGTCAAAAGCTCTCCGCGCCCGAGCTCGGGCCCTACACTACCTACGGCATTCTGGCCGCGCGGGACCTCCGCGGCTGCCAGCAGGTCGTACAGTTTATCTCCGACGTATCGTTGGACCGCGCCTTCGTCGAGGCCCTCGCACGCCGCTGCACCGCCGCCCAGCTCGAGCCCTGCCACCTGCTGGACGTGGTCGAGGATGCCATTGGCGGGTAAAGCCTTCCGCCCCCAAAGGCTTCGACCAGTGGCGAGGTGCGCCCTTTTGCCGGGTGTCCTATAGCGCAAGGGACACCTCTCACATGCTGTTCCCGGCAAGCGCAGTCCTTGCCCGGGTGTGTTTGCCGTGCGCCTTTTTATGCGGCCACCGCAACTTGCTTGTCAGCTCCTGCTCATACTCCGGCGTGGCAAAAAATCACATTCGTGGCCTATTGAATATCTAGGGGCGACCATTGGTCGCCCGCGAACTTGGCGCAGCAACGCCTTTTCCGGGTAAGTTTTTTCACAGGCAAACGGGCACGGGCGAGCAATGCTCGCCCCTACAAGAGTTTTTTGACAGTCTGCATACTCAGGGAAGATATAAGATTCCATCTTCAACTTGAACATTGGTGTGCCGCATAAGCTGACCCCTGCCCTTTTCGGCTCCGGATAAGGATAAAACCGCAAGCACACACGACCAAATTCACGGACATTCCCGTTGAATTTGTGTTGTGTTTACGCTTTTTTTGTGGCGATTTTTGCGCAACAGTTGCGCAAAAACATCAGCAAAACTCTAACAAGTGCTGGGCGGTGTGTATAATAGCTGCCGAAAGCGCTTGTCATTGTGACGAATTCGACAAGTCAAAATTTTGCAATCTGCCAAAAGTCACTTGCTTGAATGTAGCCGTATTGAAATTTTCATCCCAAAGTATTATACTGCTTTTTATAAAAAGGCACACACACAAACATACCGTGTCTTACTTTTCCCGACGCAAGCGCAAATGTTTGCACATCGGATTATATTCTCAAAAAAGACTGTAAACACAGCTCAGCTTGTGGAAAAAGTCCGTTTCCGTGCCAGATGTGCGCAGCGCATAAAATCGCGCCGAATGGCGCGCGTTCCCCCGATATATCGTGAGAACACACATATATAGAAAAGGAGTCGAAGCAAATGACGAAGGCATTTTCTATCCTGCACCGTGCGGCGGCACTGCTTGTCGCCCTGTGCCTGCTGGTCGGTATGGCTCTGCCGGTTTATGCAGCTGAGGATGAGGCTTTATTTTTTGACGCAGGTTCGGAAACGATTCCGACCATTCCTGCCGCAGACACGTCAAGCGAGGGTGTAGAGCCTGCGCAAGAACCTATTGTATCCGACTTGGAAACGATTCCGGATGAAGGAGATACCCCGCCCACTGCGAACGAGCCGGGAACAGAAGCGGGAGACACGGTAAATAATGCAGCAGCGGTTCCGAACAATGACGGCAAAACCCAGGAAGCGGCAGAAAATCAGACTCCCGCCGCCGATACGGACACCGCCCCTGCCGACCCAGCCTTGACGAACAAAACCCCTGCGGACACTTCCGATACGGCTGCCGCGCCAAACCATGCCATCAACGCAGAGGAAGCCACGGCGGCAAAAACCAACACAGAGCAAGATGTCCTTTTTGCTGACGGGGACAACCCCAACGAAGAAGATACTATGCCTGCGGATGATTCGCCTGACAACGATGACGCGAACACACCTGATACGATAGCGGATACCAGTGTATCGACGGGCTTTATCCCGGCAACGACAACCATTTATTTTGAGGATGACGGCAGATACAATACAACATATAACGGTCAAAACTGTACCATCCGTTTTTATGCACAAAAGGTAGCCTCTACTGACGCAGGTACCGCCGACTTGAACAAGGATATGGTGGATGCCGGAGAAACAACCGATAGCAATGGGGAAAAACATAGAGTATTCAGCGTCACACTGAATTCCGCAGATTATCCGGATGACGGGTTTTATCGGGTTATTTTCCAGTATTGGGTAGGCGGCAGCTGGCAGGAAGAAATCTTTGCCTTTGGCAATGGTGATCGTGAAACCGGAGCCACCACTCACTGGACAGCGATTGACCAACTTGCCGGTAAAAAGTTTGTTCGAACAGACAAAAATACTACGGACAAAAATTACAATCGGGGTTCATCTTACAACGCCGCCCAATGGACGCGCGTGGAGTACTATTACAAGGATATGCCGCTTTACTTCAAAAATGCAAGCGGCACCGCGCTTACCAACGTAACCGCAACATTTTACAAGCTGGTAAACGGTGCCCTGGCACCAACCGACAGCCAAACGATCGGCACGGTGGATGCGGGCAAACTTGCCGCGCAGCAGATCCGGATCCCCGACAATGATTCGCGGTTTGTGCAGTTTACTTGGAACAATGGCCAAAGCGCCCTGTATGATTTCACCACAGACTTCACCACATCCCACTACGCGGATGCCCAGAAACTGGACTTAACAGCGGCAAATTGCTATGTCTACAACGATACCACAAGCGCCTGGGCAAGCGCGGGCGGTGATTTGCTTACCGCGGGCAAAAAGATTTACTTTGACGCCACGCTGTCCGCGTACAGTTATGAGGGCGAAGGTTTACAGCAGTCCGCCATGGGCGACGGCGAAACCATGTACTGCTTCCTGACGAGTTCAGACGGCGCGGTCACACAGCAGCCGATGACACAGGAAAAACCTGACTCCACAGCCGCTGACCGCAAGCTGTGGTCTTGCACAATTCCTGCGGGCACTTACACCGCAGTGCAATTCTCCGCAACGGATAACCAAGACGCCCCCGCAAGAGACAACAAGACCAGAAAGTACAGCACGGCAGAAATCCCCCCAGCCCTGCAAGAACCCTGCTTCTTTGCCGACGACGGCGACCCGTCGGCCTACACGGGCGGCGAAGGTGTCAACCGCGACGGCTACTGGGGCGAGAAAGCCTCTGTCCGCGATGCCGAAAGCGGCAAAAATACCACCGTTGTGGATATTGCAAGCGGCGAGTTCAAGCAAGTGCCAGGCACAAAGTACATCACAAGCACCCTGTACGATTACTACACCGACTACGAGCTGAATGGCCTGAACCGCGACACTTACTCGTGGGTGACCACATCTTCCCAGCGCGGGTACGTCACTTTTGAGCAGTTCAACCGCGCACTAAGCAGTGCTTACACGGCAAACAACAATGTCAAATACCCGCTTTATACCGGGCATTTCCAACCGTCAATAGGTGGTTGGGCCAACCCCTTTGCAACCGTTGCCGCCGGTATGGGTCTATGCGGCTGGAGCAACGATACGAACAGTCCAGCTTACAATACTTTTATGGCCGTGAACAACTCGGCACTGGATGATAGTGGTAACGGAAGCGACGATTACAACCGCACCTTCCAGGGCCTTGTGGAAAGCAAGACCTCTGACGGTACGGCAAACGGTCTGCCGCTGTTAAGAACCAAGAATTCCAACACAAATGCGTCGGTTGACCCGCACTTTGACAAAGACTTCCTGCAAGGCAAAAACGCCTTTAACACCGTGCTGGGCAAGGTGTACGAGGATGTTTCCTTCCCGCTCAAGCAAAAAGCCGTTTTTGCGCAAAATCCGGACAGTCCGGACGATAACGACCCGGAGAGCAAAGCCGAATATTGGTACTATGACAGCAGCAAAAGCTCTCTGTATTTGAAGCAGAACCAAACCGACGGCAAGTATTATCTGGAATCCCCCAAAGGTGGTGACGGCAACCCCACCACGGACAGCAAATCACAAAACATTTCGTCACCAAACAATACCAATGGCACCTACGGCTTTTTCCCGTTTAACCAAACAGTCAGCACAGTCGGGGCATCCCAATACAACTACGGCTTTGGCGCCAAGCTGCAATTTGACTTTACGCTTACAGAGGACGGCAAGGTTGTTGTAGGAAAAGACACCAGCGGCAGGAACATTGAAGTTCCTATCAAGTTCTTCTTCTCCGGCGACGATGACGTGTGGGTCTACATTGACGGCGAGTTGATGCTGGATGTCGGCGGTGCGCACGGCAAAGCGTCCGGTCTGCTGGAATTTGGCGCGGGCAGCACCGTAACCCCCTACGTCAGTTCCAACAAGAACACCGACACAAGCGACACCATGGTCTACCAGACTGATACCACCAAAACCGTCTGCTTCAACCAGACCCCTGTCACGTTCACCAAGACGACAGGCAAAGCCATCCAATTAGACAAAGACCGCACCACCCACACCCTGACCATGTTCTATATGGAGCGCGGTATGTGGGAGTCCAACATGGCGGTGGCGTTCAACTTCCCCGACAATAACAAATTGCAGGTTGAAAAGCAGGTCGATCTCAGCAAGGTAAACACCGCGTTCAAGTCTTTATTCCAAAATCAAAAGCTCTTTACCTTTACCCTGCAAAACTTGGCTACGCATTACGGCCCAAAAGCAATCACCAACAGCACCCCCGACCCCGTGGCAGTCGGCAGCGCTTTCTCCGCTAGCAGCAGTGATACTGACAGTACAACCATGGAAAAGGACGATAATCCGCCCGACACAAGCGGAACATACACTGGTCAAACCGTAAAATGGTACGCCCAAGGGTATGATAAAGGCAGCGCACACCGCAACCTGCGCTACGGCACTATGACGCTGACAAACCCGCTCAACATCGAAAACCGCGACTATCTGTCCTTTGACGTTTACGCCGTGGGCAACCCGGGTGACGGCGTTCTGTCCACCAACTACCTGTATCTGACCTTGGTGGACAACAACGGCAAGAAGATGGGCTGCGATGCCAACAGTCAAAAGTCCTATCTGAACACCATGCTCAGCGGCAGCGTTGTGATGCAAAACGACAAGTGGGTCACGGTCAAGCTGCAGCTGAACAAAATGCCAAAGGACACGGACTTTGACCTGACCAAACTCTCAAAAATCCTCATTGGCGATGACTACGAGCGCACGGTTTACTTCCGCAATTTTGTTTTTACCGCCAAGCCCGTGGCAAACAAAACGGTGGGCTTCTCGGTAGAGCAAGCGGATATCCCGGACTATGACTCGGCGGAAAGCAATACCTTGAAGCCCGCCAGCGGCGCGATATTTACGTCCAGCGTAGCGGGCAGCGGCACGCAGGCGGTGGACACCGATGGCACGTTTGATTTGCAAGACGGCGAAACCGTGACCTTTACGGACCAGTTCCGCTGTGGTAGTTATATCTCGCTGCAAGAGGCGGAAAACACCGCCTTGTACGGCACCCGCTGGGAAGTGTACGAGAACGGGACGTTGGTCAACGCAGCGGGGACAAGTCCGTCTGTAAGCGGCACAACCACCACCCCGCTGCAAGGCGGCGGCACAAAGCCGGAGGACGGCAGAACCGAAACGGCGGACACACCATCAACAGGCAGCAACTACAACGGCAGCAAGCCAGACGCAAATACGCTGGTGTTCCGCAGTTACGCCGCGCCGGAAGAAGAATTCCCCGAATTGAAGGTCAAGTTCATTAACACCGTCAAGGTCGGTACGCTGGTAATTAAAAAGGGACAGCCGAACGACGAAACAACGGCGCTGACAGGCAGCTACACGTTTACCGTCACCTTCAGCAACGTTGGCGGTATCGGCTTGGGCAGCGCGGACAGCGTACCACAAATGACCAATACCATTCCAGTTGGCGGAAGCTGGGAAATTACCGGCATCCCCATTGGCACACGCTTCCGGGTAGTTGAAACGCCCGCCGCTGACAGCAGCCTGAAAAGCGTAATCTGCGACGCCACTGACGCAAAGTACGATGTGGACAACGGCGTGCGCGGCACGGTTACCAGCGATAAGACAACCGTCACCGCCACCTTTACCAACACGGCACACCAATTGATGGATATTGAGGTGGAAAAGCAGTGGCAGGATGCAGACGGCAACAAGCTGACCGATAAACTGCCGGATGCGATTTGGGTCAAGCTGGAGCGCCGCCATGTGAATGACACAAGCGGCGCGTGGCAAGACGTGCCGTCTATGGACGCTGTCGAGCTAAAATACGACTATATGTCCAAAACGTGGACGCACACGTTTAAACGTCTGGACAAGACGGATGTCAACGTCACCGGCAACCCCGAATATGTGTACCGCGTGGCGGAGTGCGCAAGCAAAGACGGCAAGTATAAGGCAGACGGTACGGTTACGATTGGCGCATACACCTACACCGCATCGCAGACAACCGACAGCACAACCGGCAAAATCACCCTGACAAACAAGCGCACCGACCCGAAATTTGCCCTGAACCTTACCAAAATGGGCATAGACGGTACAACCACTCCCCTGCTGGGCGGCGTGGAGTTCAAGCTGGAAAAGCTGAACGATAGCGGCGCGGCTGAAACAACCTATAACGGCGTGACGGGCAGCGATAGCACGAACCAAGGCAAATGCAGCTTTGCGTCCCTGACCCCCGGCAGCTACCGCCTGACCGAGACCAAGACCGCCGAGGGCTACACCCTGCTGGCCGAGCCCATCGAATTTACGCTGACAGCGGACGGGCAATGCCGACGCGGCGACGAGACGTTTGGCAAGATAACCCCAGGTGCCGACGGCGTGTACAACATTGCCCTGACCATTTACAACCGCAAGGGCTTTACCCTGCCGCACACGGGCGCGGACGCACCCAGCCTGTGGCTGCTGATAGGTTTGCCCGCACTGGTGGCTGTGCTGCTGGTGCTGGTGTTCCGATACAATAAGAAAGGGGGCAGACGTTCCTGACCCCCACCCCTCTACACAAACCAACATAGAAAAAAGAGGTATGCATCAAAATGAAACTGAAACGTTTATTTACCGCAATCCTCAGCGTCGCCCTGACCCTGAGCCTTTGCGCCATGCCCGCCATGGCGGAAGGGGCGACGACGGCGGGGGCGATGCCTAAGACAAGCACAAGCACGATTGACAAAAACCAGAAAGGCTCTATCACCATCTATAAGCGGGCACTGGATAGTAGCGGAAATGCAGGTACTGCCGGTGATGGCGAAACAATGGTGAGTCCGCAGGGGGCAGCATTGAAGGATACAGGCTTTACCCTCTATCAGGTCATGGATACAAATACGTTGCTTGCCTACTATAATGATAACACAACTGCCGATCAGGTAGATGTTAAGGACTACTTTACTAACTATGCTGAGAATAAGACGGCAGCAGGGCTGAAAACTGCTTATGCTACTGCTTATAAGTCAGAAGTGCGTACAGATGAAAACGGCAAGGCTACCTTCACCGAACTGCCTGTCGGTATGTACCTTGTAATTGAAACCAAAACCCCGCAGGCTGTTACCATGCCCGTAGAGCCTTTCTTGGTTTCGATTCCTATGACCCGCATTGGCGACAAGACTACGGGCGCTGATAACCAAAACCAAAAAGAATGGCTGTATGATGTGACTGTCTACCCCAAAAACAGCATTGCCAAAGGCACGGTAAACCTTGTCAAGCAAGGCAAACAGGGAAGTACAACAACACCGCTGGCAGGCGTCAAATTCACCCTGAACAAGAAGAATGACACAGATGATGACTATACTGCGGTAAAAACTGACGTTGCCACGGATACGAATGGCAAAATCACTTTAGATAACCTTGCCAAAGGCCGCTACTACCTGCAAGAAACAGGTTATACCGACGGAAATGACAAGGGCTATATCCTGAACACCACCGGCAAATTCTACTTTGACATTGACGAGAATGGTAAGGCTGTGAAAGTTGACGATACCATTGACGGTAAGGTGGATGACGCAAGTTTTACCATCGACAGCACCCACGCCACTTTGACCGTTACGAACTACAAGCCCGATATTGCAAAGACCGTCACCAAGCGCGACGGTACCGCAAATACACATGAAGCCGATTACGGTGTTGGCGATGCCGTGCCGTATACCCTGACTATCAAAGTCCCTGAAAACATCACCAGCCTGAAAACCTTTACGGTTACCGATACCACGGTTAAAGCACAGTTGATTCAGAATAAGGGCAGTGTAAAAATCAGCGGCAAGAATAATGCTGGCGGCGATGTAACCCTTGCTAAGAGTGCTTACACCATTACTGTTGCACCAGATGCCAACAACTCCGTTATGACGGTTGCCTTTACGCCGAGTGCATTGACTGGCGTTGCCGGCGGCGAAATTACCATTGCCTATACCGCTACCGTTCAGAGTGGTGCAGTTGTTGCCGGAAACGGCAACGTGAACACTGCCAAGATCGTCTATTCTCGCAAAACCAACCTGACGGATGAAACCGGCGACAACAAGCCCTACGAAATCACGGACAAGGGCGTTGTTTACACCTTTGGTCTGAACATCCACAAGACTGCCAAGGGCGGCACCAAGGACGGAGCGGGTCTTAAGGACGTTACCTTTGACCTGTACAAGAAGGTGGATACGGAAACGCTGAATGGAAATAGTAAGTATCCCTTCTGCGGCCAAGAATACGCCGCTATCAGTGGTGACGATGCCGTAAAACTGGGCTTGACCACTAACTCTGCTGAAAATTGGATCAAGGTCAAGACCCTTACAACGGGCGAAAACGGCTACGTCTCCGCAAAGGGTCTGCCCTCCGGCACCTACAAACTGGTCGAGACCAAGACCGTGAACGGCTACAACCTGCTGTCTAAGCCTGTGGATGCAAAACTGAACCTTACTTATGCTGCTACATGGTCAACCACCAAGACATATGACGATAATGGCAACCAAATCAAGGCTGAAACAAATACCACAAACTATACGAGAGATACCGCGCCTGTGGCGGATCCCAGCGCAGCGATTGAAATCGTCAACCGTGCGGGCTTTACGCTGCCTGTCACCGGCGGTTTCGGTACGCTGCTGTTCAGCGGTATCGGTGTGCTGCTGGTTCTGGCGGGCGTCGGCGTTCTGTTCAGCCTGAAAAAGAAATCCAACCGTGCGTAATACACACCATCCAAACACCCACAGCAAAATAAACGGGTAATCCATAGGGGAAGGGCCGGAAACGGTTCTTCCCCTATGGGCGGTTGTGGCAGTGCGTCAACCCTTTACAGAAAGGCTCTTTGCAATGGAAACCACCGTCAAATTAAAACTTGGCTTTGCTGCGCTGATGATCGTCTCCGGCATCGGCGTGGCCATGTACCCCGTTGTCAGCAACGCGGTGGCACAGCGCCACGCAAGCTCGGTCATTGAAAGCTACAACGACAACGTGCAGTCGATGGACGCCGAGAAAATCGACGCCGCCAAGGAGGCTGCGCGCCGCTACAACCAACAGCTGAACAATGCCATTGACCGCGACGCGGCGGGCGAAGCGGACGACATCGGCACAAGCTATGTGGACATGCTGGACGTGGGCGAGAGCCTTGGCTACATTACCATACCCAAAATTGACGTAAACCTGCCCATTTATGAGGGCACAAGCGACGATGTGCTGGTAAAGGGCGTCGGACATCTGGAAGGCTCCAGCTATCCGCTGGGCGGCGCGGGCACCCACAGTGTGCTGACGGGGCATCGCGGTCTGGCCGAGGCGGTACTGTTTACCGACCTGGACAAGCTGGGCGAGGGTGACCGTTTTTACCTCCACATCATGGACGAGGTGCTGGCGTATCAGGTAGACCAGGTCAAGGTCGTGGAGCCGGAAAACACCGAGGATTTGGAAATTATCCCCGGCGGGGACTACTGCACGCTGGTCACCTGCACACCCTATGCCATCAACACCCACCGTATGCTTGTGCGCGGCGCCCGTGTGCCGTATACCGGAGAGGACGAGCAGCCCGACACGCCGCAGACCGTGCAGTACCAACAGCTGAATACCGGCAACGTGGTAAAGCGCATTGTGGACGCCTGGCCGTGGATCAGCGTGACAGGCAGTGTGGTTATCGGCGGCGAGGCGCTGCTGTTGCTGCTGCTGTTGCACCGCTGCAAAAAGCGTGAGGAGGAAGACTGATGAAACGCCTGTTTCTGCAAATTTTTGCATGGCTGGCAATTTTGCTGGGCGTTGGGCTGATGCTGCAGCCCACGGTCAGCCGATATCTGACGGAGCAGAAAAGCACAAAAACCGTGCAAAAATTTGTGCAGGCCGCCGAAGCTGCCGCCCCCGCCGCGCCCGAAACCTCCGCCGCCGAACCCGCGCGCGCCTACCCCGAACTGTACGACGCGTTTCTGGCCTACAACCAACAGCTTTTTGCCCAAGGCCAAAGCGGCCTGAAAGACCCCTTTGCCTACGAGACCCCCGCCTTTGACCTGACGGGCTGCGGCTTGCCCGACGACGTTATCGCCGCGCTGTGGATACCGCGTCTGGACTTGGAACTGCCTGTTTATCTGGGGGCCAACGCGGCCAACATGGCCCGCGGCGGCGCGCTGCTGGGGCAGACCTCCATGCCGCTGGGCGGCGAAAACACCAACACCGTCATTGCCGCCCACCGCGGCTACTACGGCGCGGAAATGCTGCGCAACGTGCAGCAGATACAAATTGACGACAAAATCACCCTGACAACGCCGTGGGACACGCTGGTTTACCGTGTGTGCGAGCTGAAAATTATACAGCCGGACGACATAAACGCCGTGCTGATACAGCCCGGCCGCGACCTGCTTACCCTGACGACCTGCCACCCCTACACCCAAAACACCCAGCGCTACCTTGTGATAGCCGAGCGCGACCCCGACGCAGAGGCCGCCACCCATGCGGCAGACCTGGCCGAGTGTGACGAAACCTGGGACGCCGCACCGCGCCAAGTGACGGTGGAGGCCGACGGTACCTCCGCGCTGGAGGAAGTCACCCCCGAAAGTATCACTCCCCTGCCCCACGAGGGCGGCGGCGAAAACGCGGGCGGCGCGTACTCCAACTGGGTGATTTGGCTGGAAAACAACGCCCTGTGGGCGGGATGCCTGCTGATTGCCGCCGTGATCGGCTGTATGCTGATTTGGCGCAGGCATAGAAAGGATTGACCCATGCAGAATATCAACGAAAAGGCGCTGGCCGTTACAGCCGAGGTAAGCAAGGCGGTGCTGGGCAAGCCGGAAGTCGTGCTGAAAATCATGATGGCGATACTGGCCCGCGGCCATGTGCTGATTGAGGATATCCCCGGCGTGGGCAAAACCACGCTGGCACAGGCGTTTGCCCGCGCTATGGACCTGACCCAAAACCGCGTGCAGTTTACCCCCGACGTTCTGCCGTCCGACATTGTGGGGTTCTCGCTGTACCAAAAGGAAACCGGCAAATTTGTGTACCACCCCGGCGCGGTGATGTGCAACCTGTTTTTGGCCGATGAAATCAACCGTACCAGCGCCCGCACCCAGTCCGCCTTGCTGGAAGTCATGGAGGAAAGCGCCGTCACGGTGGACGGCGTGACGCGCGTTCTGCCGCAGCCGTTTACCGTTTTTGCAACGGAAAACCCCGTCGGCTCGGTGGGTACGCAGATGCTGCCGGAATCCCAGCTGGACCGCTTTATGGTCTGCGTGGTCATGGGCTACCCCGATGCGGAGGCGGAAATGGAGATTTTGTCCCGCCAGCCGCGCCGCGCCCTGCTGGACCGTGTGCAGCCGGTGATGGACAAAAACGATCTGCTGGCTATGCAGCAGCAGGTAGACGAAGTATATATGAGCGATGAAATCAGACGGTATATCGTGGAACTCTCCCGCGCGACGCGGCAGGACAGCCGCCTGATGCTGGGGCTTTCGCCCCGTGCGTCGCTGGCAGTGGCTGGTATGGCGCGCGCGGCGGCTTTTCTGGGCGGGCGCAATTATGTGGCCCCGCAGGATATTACCGCGATTTTTGCCGATGCGGCCCGCCACCGTCTGCGCCTGACCGAACAGGCCCGCACCGGCGGCGATACAGTGCAGAATATCCTTGACGATGTTCTGCACACCGTGCCGCGCCCCCGCCCGGAGAAACCGTTCCATGGCAGGTAAGGTGGGCTGCGCGCTGCTGCTGGCCGTGCTGTTTGCCGCGGCAGCGGTCAGCCGCACGTCGTTTGCGGTCTTTTTGGCGTCACTGGCGGTGCTGCTGGTCGGCTTTTTGGCGTGGTATGTCCGCACGCTGCGCAGGGATGTGACGGTAACGCTGCAGCTGCCTGCCCGCCCCGTGCACCCCGACGAGGATTTTGCCGTACTGGTGAAACTGCACAACAACGGGCGGCGGCCCATGCCGGAGCTGCGTGTCGTTTTGCAGGCTGTGGACGCCGAAAGCGGAACGGCCATTGAACTGCCCTGCGGCGCGATGCTGGCCCCGCATCAGTGTGCCGATTTGCGCGTGACCCTGCGCGCAGCAAAAAGCGGTCTGTGGCGGTTCCGTGTGCGGGAAGCCACCGTGCGCGACCTGTTGGGGCTGTTTGCCGCGCACTGCGCCGTGCCGCCCCAAAGCAGAGAACTGTGTGTGCTGCCCCCCGCCGAGGGCGAGGACGACGGCGCAGGCACAAAACCGCAGAACTGCGCCGAAAAAGTGACCGCGGCGGGCTGCGATTTGACCGACGGCGTTTATGATCTGCGCCCCTACCGTGCAGGCGATTCACCGAAGCTGATCCACTGGAAACTGACCGCCCGCGTGGGCGAGTTGACCGTGCGTGAGCCGTTGGGCGCAGCCTACCGCGCTGACCCTGCGGGCAGCGTTTTGGCAGAGGGGGCCGACGCGCCGCAGCAGTTGTTGCACTTTGGGCAGGCCGCCGTAAAGCGGCTGCGCAGATTGACCCGCCGCAAGGACACCGACCCCGCTACGGGGCTGGTATTTGTGGATCGTGTGCTGCTGCCCCGCACCAAGGCCGCTGCCCACCCCATGGCGGAAACGGCGGCGGATCTGCTGATTTCGGAACTGCTGGCCTTGGGCTTGCTGACGGCGCTGAACGGTGCGTTTGCACTGGCATTGCCGATTTGGGTGTGGCTTGGCGTGGCGGCACTGTGTGCGGCTTGGCCGGCACTGCACCGCGTCCCGCTTTCCAAGGCGGGCCGTTACGGCGCGGCGCTGGCGCTGGCCGTGGGGTATTTGGTGCTGCTGTTTGCCGTGCAGCAGCCGTTTTTGGCCGGTGCGGCACAGTGCGCGGATGCCGTCAGGCTGTGCTTGAATACACGCTTCAACGCAAATTTTGTGGTGTCCGCCTCGCCGGTTTCGGCGCAGATGGGCCTGTTTGCGCTGCTGACGGCAGTGCCGTTTACAATGTTTTTGGCCACGCTGACAGCCCGCCACACCGACGCGCTGTTGCTGGGGGCGGTGCTTCTGCCGATCGTGGTGTTCACGCTGTTAGCGGGGACGGGCCGTGCCGTTTTGGGCTGGCTGCTGCTTTTGCCGGGCTGGTTGGGAAGCTGTGCGGCGGCGCGGTCGCTGGTGCGCAAACGGCTGTGGCGCAGCAAGGATTCCGCTGTCTATGCCGCCAACCTGCAGACCCACCGCACAAACCAAAGGCTGGCCAGTGTCGGCATGGCTGCCATTTGCGCGGTGCTGTTTTTGCCTGCCCTGGCACTGCGCCCCGTGCTGATGCTGCCCTTGAACGCGCTGCAGCCTGTGACCGACAAAGTCTGCGCGGCCGGGCTGAGCGCGGCGATCGAGTGGCTGCCGAAAATCAGCGGCGGGGCACTGAATTTCCATGTCAGCGCTGCTGCGGGCGGCGTGGAGGACGGCAGCCTGACACGGGGCGACGGCCTGGCGCTGACGGGGCTGGAGGATATAATGGTCACGACCGACGCCAAGCCGGAGGAGACCGTCTACCTGCGCGGGTTTATCGGCGTGGACTATGACGGCACAAGCTGGCAGGCAGGGAATGCCGCTGCCTTCGACAGTGCCGCAGCAAACTGGAAAACCGACGGCGACGGGCGGCTTGCCATTGCGAACCTGCCGTTTTTGCGCGCGGCATACAGCGGCGCACAGCCGCAGCAAATGACCGTACAGCGTCTGCATGCAAACGATGCCTACACGTTTGCGCCGTACAACGCATATTTTAACGACTACTACACGCCGGACGGCGACGGAGCCATAGCGGGGCAGACCGTGCAGGACGATATGTTCTACTATTTTCCGCGCAAACAGGCAGAGGAGCTGCTGGCGGCCCGTGACGATGATGACGCGGGGGTGCTGGACCGTCTGGAAAGCGCCTACGCCGCGTATGTTCGTGCGCGCTGCCTGGATGTGCCCGACGGTGCCGGGTACGATGCCATAGACAAGGAACTGGCTGCGCTGGTGAAGGAGCGCAAACTCAGGGATGATGACATCGATGGCCGACGCGCACTGGTGCGCAGCTGGCTGAACGAGCACTGCCGTTACAGCGCGGACGCCGAGACACCCGACGACACCGACCCACTGCTGTATTTCCTGAGCGAGAGCCACGCGGGCAGCAGCACACAGTTTGCCTCGGCAGCGGTGCTGCTGTGCCGCATGGTGGGGCTGCCCGCCCGATATGTGGTAGGCTACGCCGCACCACAAAATCTGTTTACCGCTGCGGGCGACGGCAGCTGCCGTGCCGTTTTGCAGGACGATAACGCCCACGCCTGGGCAGAGATTTACCTTTCCGGGCAGGGCTGGACGCCACTGGAGGTCACCCCCGGTATGACAGCCGAACTGACCGAGGGCGAGCTTGCCGCCGATGCCGCACAGGCAGGGCAAAATGCTGCAGACAGTGATACACCCCTGCCCGCGCGGCAGGAGGCCGACTCCCCTGCCGAAACGCCGCAAAGCGTCCCGCTTTTGTGGGTGCTGCCTACGGTTTTGCTGCTGCTCGTCTTGGCCTTGGTACTTCTGCGCCGTGCAAGGCGCACACCTTTGCAGACCGTACAGGCAGAATTTTGTGCGCTCCATCGCAAGATGCGGCGCTGCGGGCTGGCGGCGGAGGTGTCCTCTGACGAAGCGGCATTTGCGGAATTTCTGCAAACGCATTGCCCGCAGACGGACCGCGAAACCGTGCAGCACCTGCTGGATGCCGTACAGGCGGCACAGTTTGCGCCCGATCCATGCACCGCCGAAACCGCGCAGGAGATACAGACCCTGTGCCGTAAATTACGCAAAAAACTGTGCAGACGAACGGTGTGAGGGCTGTGCAAGGGGAAGCTTTACGCAAGAAATAATTGACGATTCGGCAAAAAACGATTATGATAAAAGTAAATACATATCGGAGATGAAAAACCATGTCACCTTTGCCGAAGAACGACAAGCCGATCGATATCACGCAAATCGCGCAGGCGCTTGGCGTATCCAAGACAACCGTGTCCCGTGCAATATCCGGCAACGGGCGCATCAGCGCAGCAACCCGCCAGCGCGTGCTGGACTATGTAAAAACATAACTATACCCCCAGTATGATGGCACACGGGCTGGTGAAGCGCTGCTCCTACAATATTTCGCTGGTGATTTCCACGCAATTTTCCGACTTTGAGCTGCCCTTTTTGCGCAAGGTGATGCGCTCTGTCTATCAGGTTGCCGGGGATTCCGACTACGATGTCCTGCTGACGCTGGTGGACGAAAACGAAACCCGTCCTGTGGAGCGACTGCTGGATAACCGCAAAATCGATGGTCTGATCTTGACCCGCACACTGGAGCGTGACCCCTTGATCCCGCTGCTGAAGGCGCGCAAGGTGCCGTTTGTCGCCATCGGTCAGCCGGAGGACGATCAGGTACTTTCCGTTGACCATGACCAGGTGGGCGGCTGCCGTGAGATGACCAGTCTGCTGCTGATGAAGGGCATGAAGCATATCGCGCTGCTGGGCGGCAGTATGCTGTACACCGTCAACCAATCCCGATTGGAGGGCTTCCGGCAGGCTTATGTCAAGATGGGGCAAAAAATTGACGAAAACCTGCTGTTTTTGGAGCTGGAAAGCGACGATTTGCGCATGGAGGCTGTGCAGCAGGCTGTAGAGCGCGGGGCGGATTGCATCCTGTGCATGGACGAACGGCTGGCACAGCTGACGCTGAATATGCTCAAGCAGCTGAACCTGCGCGTGCCGCAGGATATCCGGCTGGCGTCGCTGTATGATAATGAGAATCTGGTCAATACCGTGCCGCCCATCTCCGCCGTGCAGTTTAATGCGGATATCCTTGGCTTAAAAGCAACGCAGCAGCTGCTGTGCGCCTTGCAGGGGCAGCCTGTTGAAACCCGCATGGAGTTGGGTTACCAGGTAAGCCTGCGGGAATCGACGCAGACGTGAAATCCGAGCGCACACCGAGGGGTGTGCGCTTTTTTTGTCTGACTCATCAAACCGTGTACATTTTCAGGAAAATGTACAAAATGGGGCAAAATAAAACAAAAAGTCCCGAATTGCAGATACAAGCAATTCGGGACTTGATAGGATTTATAGAAGAACCTTAACTGTCAGGTCTTTCCAATTTCCCAGTCAAAGTACGTAACCACGCGAATTTCGATAGGCGCAAGCCTGTTCGTAATTCAACTTAATGGTTATACTCGCTGGCAAATCAGCCGCGAGGCGACTTGATGGCAGCCTGTGCGGCGGCCAGGCGGGCGATGGGAACACGGTAGGGAGAGCAGCTGACGTAGTCCAGGCCAACGTTGTGGCAGAACTCGACACTGCTGGGATCGCCGCCGTGCTCGCCGCAGATGCCCAGACCCAGGTCGGGACG
>ERZ773195.1305-NODE-1305-length-18706-cov-3.579004_pt1 | contig 18706 bp, 13 predicted proteins | sample MGYA00580530_ERZ773195 | MGnify/ENA primary metagenome ERZ773195 (study PRJEB29015, sample SAMEA2737751) | human gut metagenome | biome: human gut; feature: human-associated habitat; material: faeces | place: China | collected 2012 ...
GAAAGAATGCTTATTTTAGTCAGCATTTTAGGCGGCAGTATCGGAACGTGGGCGGGAATGTATGTGTTCCACCACAAGACGAGACACTGGTATTTTGTTATAGGAATACCACTGATCCTCATTTTACAGATCGCAGGTGCCATCTGGCTTTATCGTCAGGGCTTATATCATTTATAATTATTTGATATAACTATTCTGGCTTTTGGAATTGCCAAAAAAAGGGAAGTCATATATAATGATAAACAAAGCAAAAGACAAGTGTTTTTCATAGAAAGACACATTGATCAAACAGCAAAGAAAGGGAGAATTACGGATTATGTATACACTGGAAGATATTCAGGCAGTTGATATGGAAGTGGCAAATGCCATCACCGATGAATTTGAACGTCAGAACAGCCATATTGAGCTGATTGCATCCGAAAACTGGGTAAGCAAGGCAGTGATGTCAGCGATGGGCAGCGTTCTTACAAATAAATATGCGGAAGGTTATCCGGGGAAAAGATATTACGGCGGATGTGAGTGTGTGGATGTTGTAGAGGAACTTGCAAGAGAGCGTGCGAAAGAGCTGTTTGGCTGTGAGTATGCGAACGTACAGCCACATTCAGGTGCACAGGCGAATATGGCTGTACAGTTTGCCATCTTAAAACCGGGTGACACGGTCATGGGAATGAACTTAGATCACGGCGGACATTTGACACACGGAAGCCCTGTAAACTTTTCCGGTACTTATTTTCACATTGTACCTTACGGTGTCAATGACGAGGGATTTATTGATTATGACAAAGTAGAAGAGATCGCGATGGAGTGCAAGCCGAAGATGATCATCGCAGGTGCAAGTGCTTATGCGAGAACCATTGATTTCAAGAGATTCCGTGAGATCGCAGATGCATGCGGAGCAGTTCTGATGGTCGATATGGCACATATCGCAGGACTTGTCGCTGCAGGACTTCATCCAAGCCCAATCCCGTATGCACACGTTGTCACAACCACAACACACAAGACACTGCGTGGACCGCGTGGAGGTATGATCTTATCCAGTCAGGAAATCGCAGACAAATATAACTTTAACAAAGCTATTTTCCCTGGAATCCAGGGCGGACCTTTGATGCATGTGATCGCAGCGAAAGCAGTCTGCTTTAAGGAGGCACTTCAGCCGGAGTTTAAAGTATACCAGCAGAATATCATTGACAATGCACAGGCACTCTGCAAGGGACTGTTAAGCCGTGATATTAAAATCGTATCCGGCGGTACAGACAATCACCTGATGCTTGTTGATCTGACAAATTATGATCAGACCGGAAAGACAGTGGAGAAACTTCTCGATTCTGTCAATATTACCTGCAACAAGAATACGATCCCGAACGATCCGAAGTCCCCATTCGTAACAAGCGGTGTACGTCTTGGAACACCGGCAGTTACTTCCCGTGGACTAAACACAGAGGATATGGATCAGATTGCAGAGGCAATCGCCATGATGATCAAGGAGGGTGAACCGGCAGCTGATAAAGCGCGTGCAATCGTAAAATCGCTGACAGAGAAATATCCGCTGGAGAGATAAAAGAGAATAGAATATAATTTAATAATGAATAAAAAATGAGGAACCTGTTTCGTGACAGGTTCCTCGTTTTTTGTGCTTTTTGAGTTTGTTATTTTATATCATCTGCAATACGGTACAGTGTGTACGAGGTAGAAATCGTATTTTTATTTTTATCGAGATATGTGATTTTCACGATTGTCGGTGCCATAATATCACCATCACGGCTGTATGACTCATAAGAGTAAGTACCATATGCGTAAGAGTAGTCATGTCCGTAATAGTATCCATAATGTCCTAACTGGATACTCTTTCCATTTTTTACCTTTTTTGTTATCTCGGAGTTTGAATAAGTGGTTGAATAGGAAGAATTTGTTTTTGCAACTGGCTTGCTGTAAGTAGAGTATTCGATCTTCTTTAATTTATAACCCTTGTTCATTTTGACATTGACTTTGACAGAATTTTTATTGTAGACTGCCTTTGCGTAATCATATTCTTTGTTGTTAAAAGTTACACTCTTAAAAGGACTATTGTTAGAGAATGTCGGCTCTGTTACATTGACTTTGACAGTAAATTTTTTAATCTTTTTATTCTGTGCATTATATACATCAAAAGATACTGTGTATTTACCGGTTTTCTTGGCATAGACACCAACGTATCCGGAATTACTGGAGCTGGAAAGTGAAAGTCTTGTTACTTTGGCTTTCAGGTTTTTGCTCGATGTTTTGATATTTTTGATGTTTTTTCCGTTTGTACCGAGCTGTACGGAGATAGCCGAATCATTGACCATCGGATAATTTTTGTAATAAGAAACATCTACAGCCTTTGGGGCGCTTGGACCTGTTGCAGCAGATACCGGCGCAGAAGGGATCAGTAATAATCCGGCGCACAGGCAAAGTGTAAGAACAGCGCAAGTAATTTGCTTAAATAATTTCATATCAGATATCCTCCTGTTGGATTATTTTGCAAGACGGGAAATGGAATAAATACTCTCACATTCCTGCTTGGTATATTTGTCGATATAAGTAATAGTGATCTTGGTACGCGCAGCAAGTGAGGTAGAATAGTTTCTGCCGCTGGAATATGAATTATCAAATATATATGCGTACTCGCCAAGCTTTAAGGTGCTGTTGTTTTTCATTGTTTTTACAACTTCTTTACCTGCCTTATTGTAAGTGGTGACAGTGATTTTTTTCAGCGTGTAACCTTTGTTCATTTTAACAGATAATTTGCCGGATTTTTTGCTCGTAAGGGCATAATTAACTTCTTTACCTGCAAATTTGACAGATTTGACTGGCAGGTCATTTTTTACATATACTGTTACTTTACCCGAAGAAAGTTTGTTTCCTGATTTATCGCAGATATTATAGGTGACTTTGTATTTACCGGTTTTTTTGGCATAGAGGCCGATAGACGCAAAGGTATCCGTGTATGTATCGTCTGAACTGGTAGTATAATAGTGGGTGTTTTTTGCAATCAGATTTTTACTGCTGGTTTTGATGTTTTTGATATAACATACTTTGGCTTTTGGCAGATTGACATAGATTGCAGAACTGTCGAAAGAATTACTGGACATGCGAAGTACAGTGGTGGTCGGTTTGTTCCTGACGGCTGCGGATACCGTTGACTGCGGCTGCAGTAAAAGCATCCCGGCACAGAGACAGAAAGCTAAAAATAAGCTGACTGTTCGTTTGAAAATTTTCATAAGTGAATCCTCCTTGTTTATAAATATTTTATAGATGTTACAAAAACATTACAATATGAAGGGAAATTTTATACAATCATAAATTAAAAAATAAATAAGGGAATTTTAAGAAAATTTATAGCATTATATCAGGTAATTTTGATATGCCCAAACTTGTATTTTATGTCAGGTTATTTTATAATTGCATACAATAGATTGTGTATTTTATGAGCGGGGGGAGAGAAGAAAAAACAGAAACCCAGCCTGCCTGTAAAATATGCAGAAACGAGGAATATATGAAAAAACAGAGTAAAGGAGTTCCGACAAACCGTGATATCCGTTGGGACAGACTTGATAATACAGCACACCTTTTTCCGGTCATTGCCGGGGAGAGCATGAGCAATGTGTACAGGATCAGTGTTACACTGAAAGAGGAGATCAATCCGGAATTACTGCAGAGGGCACTTGATATGGTGCTTCCGAAGTTTGACGGGTTTAACTTAAGACTGCGGCAGGGGGTGTTCTGGTATTATTTTGAGGAAAACGGAAAAGCGGCGCCAAAGGTTCGCATGGAGAACAATTTTCCATGCAGATATATCCAGCAGAATAAAAACCGCAGTTATATGTTCCGTGTGACCTATTATAAATGCAGGATCAATCTGGAAGTATTCCATGTTTTGACGGATGGAATGGGAGGAATTAATTTCTTAAAAGAGCTGACTTACCAGTATCTGCGTCTGGCACATAAAGACCTGCAGGAAAAGCTGGGAGATTCATTAAGTGTTGATACGTCTTTGAACCGGGAAGACAGTTTCTTAAAAAATTACAAAAAAAGTTCCGCAAAAGGATACCAGACAAAAAAGGCATATCTGATCCGTGGAGAAAAGTTAAGACCGGGCGAGTTCGGCGTGATGCACGGTTATATGAAAATACCGGAGTTGAAAAGGGTCTGTCATGCGATGGGAATCAGTATCAACGAATATCTGGTAAGTGTGTACATCTGGAGCGTTTATACAGAATGTCTGCACGGCATGCCGTCAAAGTGTCCGATCCGTGTTGCGGTGCCGGTTAATCTGCGGCCGTATTTTAATTCTATTACCACGAAAAACTTTTTTGTCATGGTGTCCGCAGAATTTCATCCGACCAAAGAGACCTATACGTTTGCAGAGGTGGCTGCAATCGTGAAGGAAAGCCTGCGAAGCCAGATCAACCGGGAAAATCTTGAAAAGCTGTTTTCCTATAACGTTTCCAATGAAAAACTGCTGATTGCAAGAGTTGTGCCGCTTTTCCTGAAAAACCTTGCAATGAAGTATGTATATACAACTTCTGCACTTGCCAATACTGCGACGATCACAAATATCGGCAATATTTCCGTGACAGAAGAGTACCGCCCTTATGTGGAAATGTTTCATGCATTTCTTGCCATGTCAAAGGGGCAGCATCTGAAAGGAACGATCTGCTCTTACGGGGATACACTTGTATTCAGTTTCAGTTATGATCTTGTCGATGCGTCTGTGCAGCGTGGATTTTTCCGGAAAATAGCCTCGGACGGGATTGCGGTAGAAATAAAGAGTAATGGAGTAAATTATGAGTAAATGCAGAAATTGTAATGTGGAGATATCAGATGAAACAGAGCGCTGTCCACTCTGCGGATCCGTGTTAGAATACACAGGTGAAGTGGAGAATATGTACCCGGATGTGAGAGTGTACACCCGGAAAATGACAATGATCAGTAAAATCTATCTGTTTTGTGCACTTTTGGTTGAGGTGCTGCTCATTTATATCAATGTGGTCACCGAGTCACAGATTGCATGGAGTGCGATCACGGGGCTTGGATTCTTTTACGGATATATGCTGATCCGTTTTGCAATTCTTGGAAAGACAGGTTACCGCGCCAAAATCACGGTACTCACGCTGATGGCGATACTGATCGTGATCGCAATCGATTTTCTGGTCGGCTACCGCGGATGGTCTGTCAATTATGCATTGCCGTCGGCGATCATTTTAGTCGATGTTGGTATTATCATCTGTATGATCGTAAACCGCAGAAACTGGCAGAGCTATATGATGTGGCAGATTTTTATGATTTTATGCAGCATTGTTCCGGTAATACTGATTTTTACCGGTATCGTGACGGCACAGCTTTTTGCACTGATCGCATTTGCGTTTTCCCTGTTTCTGTTTCTTGGAACACTGATCATCGGAGACCGCAGGGCAAGGGTGGAACTGAAACGAAGATTTCATGTCCGCTGAGTTATATTTAGAATAAAAAGAACAGGAGCAATCGGATGAGAGAGAGCGAAGCGAGTATCAGGGGAAGAGTCATGAGGGACCTGATCGCCCATGTGACAAATGATCACCTGATTGGGAAAAAGATAAAAAATGGAGAACTGAGGAAAAAAATCGGGGATTCGGAGCCGCCGTGGAAATGTCCGGACTGTTTTTCATTAGATGTGATCGAGATGGATAATTTCTCCATGGAGTATTTACAGGCAAAAGAAAATCCGAATACGGAAAAAGTAATCTTACAGCTTCACGGAGGCGGATATGTCGGAGCGATGCGGAATGCATACCGTATGTTTGCCGGACTTTACTGTGAAGTCAGCCATGGAATGAGTGTTCTGACACCCGATTACCGTGTGGCACCGGAACATCCGTATCCGGCGGCTTTAGAAGATGCCTATGCCGCATACTGTTATCTGTTGGAACAGGGGTGGTTTTCCGAGCAGATCATCATCGCAGGAGATTCCGCAGGAGGCGGTCTTGCGATGGCATTATGCCATTATCTGAAAGATCACGGAAAGCAGCTTCCGTGTGGGATCGTAGCCATGTCACCGTGGACAGACCTTGCGGCGAGCGGGGAATCTTACGAGACAAACTTTGAGCGCGACCCGTTATTTGGAAAAACAAGGGACAGCCTTATTTATAATAAAGATTATATTGGGGATAACGATCCGTATAATGCTTATATTTCGCCTTTATATGGGGATTTCAGGGGATTTCCGCCGATGCTGATACAGGTCGGTTCCTATGAGATGCTGCTCTCGGATTCTGTGGATGTGGCTGCAAAAGCCAGAGAACAGGGAGTAAAAGTAAGAATCAGTATTTATGAAGGAATGTTCCACATCTTTCAGATGGCAGCAAAAATGCTGCCGGAATCTAAAAGAGCGTGGGTTGAGATCGGTAAATTTATTGATGTTTTGCTAAATGACTGACATCCATATAGACAGGGATACCGTTTTCGTATTTTACCGGAACTTCACCGAGTATGAGAGGTGAAAGGTAATCGATCAGTGGCTGTGTGACATCATTGCCTGCATCATTGATCCATTCTCTCGGAATTGATTTTGCCTCGTTTGCAATGTGGCGGATCTCGGCATGCTCATAGGCGATTTCGTACGGAGAATCAGAGATACGGCGTATTGTTACCATGGAAGCGGTAACACCTTCCTCGGAGAGAGCAACCGCTTTCTGACCGAGAGTAAAAGCCTCATCAAGATCAGTCTTTGAAGCAAGGTGTGCAGCGCAGCGCTGTAATACGTTGACTTCCACGGAACGGACTTTAACGCCTAGTTTTTCTTTGACTAAAAATTCAAGTGTTTTTCCGGCTCCGCTTAACTGGCTGTGACCAAAGGTGTCAACAGAACTTTCGGAAGCACTGATATAGTTGCCGGAAGCATCGCGGATACCTTCGGATACGGCAACGATCACGTTATTGCGCTCGAAAAGCATACGCTTTACATCCAGTAAAAAGTCCTCTTTGTCAAATGGAACCTCCGGGAGATAGATCAGATGTGGTGCTGTATTATAACCGTTTCTTGCCAGTGCAGAAGCAGCGGTCAGCCATCCGGCATCACGTCCCATGATTTCCACGATCGTCACACTTTTGACTGCATAGATAAATGTGTCATGTGCGATTTCTAAAAGAGAAGATGCGATATATTTTGCGGCAGAACCGAATCCTGGTGTATGGTCTGTCTCACAGAGATCATTGTCGATGGTCTTTGGAATACCGACAATACGCACAGGACTGCCGATTTTTTTGCCATATTCGGAGAGCTTTAAGACGGTGTCCATGGAATCGTTGCCGCCGATATAAAAGAACCAGCCGATGTTCATCTCCTCGAATTTCCGGAACAGCTTCGGATAAACCGGATCTTCCAGAGATTCCGGAAGTTTGTAACGGCAGGAGCCAAGATACATTGCCGGAGTGACCTTTAAGCGGTCGAGATATTCCGAATTCTGCTGCATTAATTCAGAAAGATTCGTCAGATCGTTGTTTAAAATACCTGTGATTCCGTTTAAGGAACCATAAACCGTGTCATACATGTCAGAACGCATTACACCGTCGATCACACCGGCAAGGCTGGCATTGATCGCAACAGTAGGGCCGCCTGACTGTGCTACCATACAGTTTTTTGGACTCATAAGAAAACTCCTTTGTGTTTGATCTTCTTTTTGCAATGTCTATCATACAAAAAAAGGCACGGTTGCGCAATCATTAAATTAAATAGAAAGAGTGATGGTATACCATGAAAATATGTACATTGTGTCCTAGAATGTGCGCTGTGGACCGAAAATCCGGTGAGCGCGGCATCTGCGGACAGACCACAGAGATTAAGGTGGCGCGTGCGGCACTGCACTTCTGGGAAGAACCCTGCATTTCCGGGGAGATGGGTTCCGGTGCGGTCTTTTTTTCCGGCTGTGTACTGCACTGTGTGTTCTGCCAGAATGAAAATATTGCAAATGGCACAGCTGGTAAGGTGATAAGTACGGAGCGGCTTGGCGAAATTTTTCTGGAACTCCAGGAAAAGGGTGCAAATAATATCAACCTTGTGACACCGGGGCAGTTTGTACCACAGATCATAAAAGCGGTAGAGCTTGCAAGAAATCAGAATTTAAAGATTCCCATCGTTTATAACACCAGCAGCTATGAAAATGTGGATACGATCCGTTCTTTAGAAGGAATTGTGGATATCTATCTTCCGGATTTTAAGTATTTTGATACCGCTTTGAGTGCAAAATATTCCCATGCGCCGGATTACCCTGCTGTGGCTAAGGCGGTGATAGCGGAGATGGTGCGTCAGACGGGTGCGGCAGTTTTTGAAAACGGGGAGGATTCCCTGATGAAGCGTGGTACGATCGTGCGCCATCTGATCCTGCCGGGGTGCACGAAAGATTCCAAAGCAGTTTTGAAATATCTGCATGAAACCTATGAGAATCAAATATATATCAGTATCATGCACCAGTTTACACCGCTCTCTAACGTGAAAAAATATCCGGAATTAAACCGTAAGATCACGGATCGGGAATATGATGAGGTTATTGATTTTGCAATCGATATAGGGATTGAAAACGGTTTTATCCAGGAGGGGGAGACGGCGGAGGAGAGTTTTATTCCGGAATTTGACAATGAGGGAGTTTGAGGTTGACGCATTTTCGAATATCTCATATAATTCCATAGTGATGATGGCAATAGAGGGAGTGTGAAACGAATGAAGAGAAAAGTAAGATTCATAGCTGCACTTTTCTGCATGGGATGTCTTGCGACAGAACCTGCGGCAGACATAAAGGCTGCCGGAATCCAGGTGGCTGCTGCACAGACAACACTTTCCGCAGATAATTCGCTGGAAGTGTTATCACTTTCTGCGGGAAAATTATCCCCGGACTTTACAGGAAAGACAGTACAATATACAGCTACCGTACCGAATGATGTCACAAGCGTTACAGTGACGGCAACACCGGTTAATGAATTTGCGACGGTGCAGTCGATCACAGGAAATGACAATCTGCAGGTCGGTACAAATACGATAAAAGTAGTCGTGAAGGCGCAGAACGGAGCACTCGCCCAGTATACGATAACACTGACCAGAGAAGATGGACAGACAGCAGACGGAACAGTGGATCAGCCGGCGGATGGAACAGACGGTCAGACAACAGACCAGCCGGCAGACGGAACAGACAGTCAGACAACAGACCAGCCGGCGGATGGAACAGACGGTCAGACAACAGACCAGCCGGCGGATGGAACAGATGGACAGGCAGCAGACCAGAACACAGAGTTTGAAACAGAAGAAGCGGAAGATGTTTCTAATATGGAATATCTCCAGCAGGAATACAATGATCTCTCTGAACAATATGCAAAAGAAAAGTCTTTTTCCAGAAATATGATGGGAATTATGGCTTTTGTGATCGCAGTACTTGTCGTTATTATTATCAATCTTCTATTGAGAGGACGTAAGAGTGACGACTGGGATGAGGAAGAGGATGACTGGGACTGGAAGTCCGAAAAACAGGGAAAGGATCAGGACGCAGAAGATGATACTGATCTGGAAGAAGATGATAATATAGAAGAGAATCCTGGCGTGGAAGAAGATGATTTGGAAGTAGATGATCCGGAAGACGCTGACTGGGAGGAGGAAGAAACACAGAGAAAAGGATTTTTCCACAGAAAACCAAAAGAAAAAGTGGAAGAAGAGCCGGATGATGTGGAAGAAAACGATACAGAGAACGAAGTCGGCGTATCAAAGATCCATAAAGTGCGTGCGGGATTGTTTGGACGTGGCATGTCTGACGATCTTGACGATGAGGACTGGGAAGAGGACGAAGATTTCCTGCCGGTAGAAAGAAAAAAACCGGAAGAAAAACAGCGTCCGGAGAGAAAAGAAAAACCGGAGGAGAAACAAAGGCCGGAGAGAAAAGAAAAGCCGGAGCGGAAACATACTCCGGAGAAAAAACACATTCCGAGAGAAGAAGAGGACGAAGATGATTTAGAGATCATCGATTTAAATGATTTATAAATAGAAAAAGAATGGAGAAACTATGCAGATACGATATACATCAAAAGCAAAAAAAGCAATCGATCAGGCTTCAAAGATGTCGAAATCACTGCATCATCATTATATCGGAACGGAGCATATCCTGATCGGACTTTTAAAAGAAGGAACGGGCGTCGCTGCGCAGGTATTAAATGATAATGGAGTAGAACTTGACAAAGTCATGCAGCTGATCGAGGAACTCATTGCACCGGATGCACAGGTGCTGACGGCAGAGGCTAAGGAATATTCGCCGAGGGCACTGCAGGTGTTAGAAGGGGCAGCAAGGGAGGCAGCGCGTTTTCATGCAGAGGAGATCGGGACGGAGCATATCCTGATCGCGATGATGAAAGAGACAGAGTGTGTGGCATCCCGCCTTTTAAATACCTTAGCGGTCAATATCCAGAAAATGTATGTGGATATCCTGATCGCAATGGGAGAAGATGCGAGCCTGTACAAAGAAGATTTCATGAATGGTAAGCCGGTGAAAAAAACAGCATCGGATACACCGGTATTAAATCAATACTCCAGAGATCTGACTGCATTGGCGGCAGAGGGAGTATTAGATCCGTTAGTCGGCAGACAGGAAGAGATCGACCGTGTGATCCAGATCTTAAGCAGAAGGACAAAGAATAACCCATGTCTGATCGGTGAACCGGGCGTTGGAAAGACTGCGATCGTTGAGGGAATTGCGGAGCGTATTACAACCGGAATGGTTCCGGATACCGTTGCGGGAAAGCGGGTGGTATCTTTGGATATGTCCGGAATCGTGGCAGGCTCAAAATATCGCGGTGAGTTTGAGGAGCGCATTAAAAAGGTACTTCAGGAAGTACGGGCAGCCGGCAATATCCTGCTCTTCATCGATGAACTGCATACAATCATCGGAGCGGGTGGAGCGGAAGGAGCAATCGATGCTTCCAATATATTAAAACCTGCACTTGCGCGTGGGGAACTGCAGCTGATCGGTGCAACGACAATCGATGAATACCGCAAATATATTGAAAAAGATGCTGCGCTAGAGCGCAGATTCCAGCCGGTTACGGTAGAAGAGCCGTCGGAAGAGGAGGCAGTGCAGATTTTAGAGGGACTGCGGGAACAGTATGAAAAGCATCATCAGGTAAAGATTACGGATGATGCGGTATCGGCAGCAGTACGCCTGTCTGCGCGCTATATCAATGACCGTTTCCTGCCGGATAAAGCAATCGATCTGATGGATGAGGCTGCAGCAAAGGTACGTCTGCGCGCGGGTGGAAAACCGGAGGAAGTCGTTGAATTAAGACATCGCATCAACCTGTTAGAAGAGGAAATGTTAGAATTTCTGCACGATGGTGATGTGGAAGGTGCAAAGCAGAAGAAGAACGAAAAAGAAGCGTGTGAAGAAGAGCTTGCCAAAATACAGGCAAAGACAAAGAAAGACAGCCGCAGTAAAAAGTTAAAAGTGACAGAAGACGATATTGCGGATGTGGTATCCGGATGGACGAAGATCCCGGTAAGAAAGATTGCCGAGGGGGAGGCTGCCCGCTTAAGAAAATTAGAGGCTACCTTACACAAACGTGTCATCGGTCAGGAGGATGCGGTGAGTGCAGTGGCAAAAGCTGTGCGAAGAGGACGTGTCGGATTAAAAGATCCGAGGCGCCCGATCGGTTCTTTCCTGTTCTTAGGCCCGACCGGTGTCGGAAAAACAGAGATCTCAAAGGCACTTGCGGAGGCAGTGTTTGGCAGCGAACAGTCTATGATCCGTGTTGATATGTCGGAATATATGGAGAAACACAGCGTATCAAAGATGATTGGTTCACCGCCAGGATATGTAGGCCATGAGGAGGGCGGACAGCTCAGCGAAAAGGTGCGCAGAAATCCGTATTCGGTGATCCTGTTTGATGAGATCGAAAAGGCGCATCCGGATGTATTTAATATTTTACTGCAGGTGTTAGACGACGGTCATATCACGGATTCCCAGGGACGCAAAGTGGATTTCAAAAATACGATCATTATTATGACGTCAAATGCCGGAGCACAGGCGATCATTGAGCCGAAAAAACTTGGATTTGCAGTTTCGGATGATGAAAAACAGAATTATGACCGCATGAAAAACAGCGTGATGGAAGAAGTACGCCGTATTTTTAAACCGGAATTTTTAAACCGTATTGATGAGACGATCGTATTTAGAGCGTTAAACAAAGACGATATGAAACAGATCGTTGCACTGATGTTAAAAGAACTTACAGACCGCTGTGAAAAACAGATGGGAATCCACCTTACCGTGCGTGACAGCGTCAAAAAGCATATTGTCGATAAAGCGTATGATCCGAAATATGGTGCAAGACCGCTGCGCCGTCAGATCCAGAACGATATCGAGGATGAACTGGCAGAAGAAATCCTGTCCGGCAAAGTGAAAAAAGATACGGAAGTGGTCGTGACGATCCACAAAGAAAAAGTCGTGTTCGAAACAAAATAAAATTTTACTGAAATATCCGGGAAAGCACTGGAAATCGTGACGGGGATATTATATAATAAGGGCACAAAATTTTACGATAAAGAGAAAACTACTTTATCACAGGAGGAAAAAATGGCAACGATCAGCGAATTAATTCGTTCAGAAGCAGATGGAACGATCAGTTTTGGAGATTACACATTAGGTGCAAAGGCGAAACTTGATAATTTCGAACATCAGGGAGATATCTACAAGGTGAAGACATTTTCCGAGATCACCAAGTTAGAGCGCAATGGCATGTTCGTATATGAATCTGTTCCGGGAACGGCTGTCATGAATCTGAATGCAACAGATACAGGCCTGACATTTCAGGTAGAGGGACCGGAAGATGCACAGATCACAGTAGAACTTGAGGATGAGTCAGAGTACGACATCACGATCGATGGCGCAGATGCGGGAAAGATGAAGACAAATCTTGGCGGCAAATTAAGCTTAAGTGTAGAACTTGGCGACCATCCGGTAGATGTAAAAGTTACAAAGTGTTAAGAACGGAAAAGTGAGATCAAAAAAAGCTTACATGTCAAAAGGGCATGTAAGCTTTTTTTGCGCTTTCAAGTACGAAAGTACGATTGACGGGGATAAACTGTTACATTAACATAAAAAATGCGCGTGACAATGTGCAATAAATCAGAAGGAGAAAAGTTATGAAAAGAAAGAGACTCACGGGTTGGAAACGTATGGCGGCATTTGCGATGGCGCTTACGCTGACGGTCGGAGATTGGACATCAGCAGGTGCTGCTGGATTGCCGCAGACAGATGTACAGACAGTAACAGAGGCTGTGATACAGGAAGAAGATGCGATGGAAGCAGCTTTAGAAACAGAACAGACAGAGACAGAAAGCGAAACGGACAGTGAGTCTGCAGAAAATGACAGTGGGCAGACAGAGAACAGCGAGGCATCGGAAATTCCAGAAACATCAGAGGCATCAGAAACTGAGAAAACTGTAGAAGAGACAGAAAACGTGAATGATACGGAGGCTGTTGATGATACCGAAGTGATGGAAACAGAGACGGAAGAAGAATCGGAAGAAGAAATAGAAGAAGAGACCGAAGAAGAGACTGAAGAGGAAGAACTCGCTGCAATTGATAAACCGTCAAAGGTAATCAATGTAAGAGGAAAAGATGACGGAAGTATTATAACAACAGCGTCTGGCCGGCAGTTGAGATATGCTTATGTGAATCGGTTCCAGAACGGAGTGATTGCAGCAGGTACGACAGACGAAATTGCAGGTTTTAAGATTACAAAAAGGAGCAATTTTTGGGATAAGACCGTAGGATTATACAAGTATGAAAATAACTATTATGGTCAGTGCAGCGGTACGGATATTGATGGATTTGTAAACCTGTATAATAAGGCAGAAGCCATACTGAAAGGCAACACAGATAAATATCAAGATGCATATGGAATGTATAGAGTCAATGGTAAGACGTATAGAGCATTGCGGTCATGTGATGCGACAGGGTATCATTATGTGACAGAAGGTGATGAAATTACAGAAATTACTGTAAGTGATTCATCGGAAAATGCCAAAAAGCGGATAGATGAGTATGCAGTAAAAAATGATACACAGGTTCTTTATTATAGTTATAATGGACATTTTTATAAGCAATTAACGTATGAATCGGTATATGATTCAGCATCGAAAAAATATAAATATGTTGTATATGCAAATGCTTATGAAGAGATTTCTTTTGAAAAAACTTATGTAAAAATAAGCTGGAATCCGGTTAATAATGATACGGCCACAATGAAAAATAAAGCCGGAGACATGATGAAGGTTGGATATGAAGTGGTCTGCGATGGAAATACCAAGGTCTATAATATGCCGGGATTATTTTTGGATGCGTCAGACGGAACCGTACATGAGATGATAACATCAGATGCAGCAAGACTGCCATATGTCATATTGAATTCAGGACAGCAGGTCAGCGTAAAAGTCCGTGCTGTATATTATCATGAAGTGACAAGTAACAAACAGGAGGTATATTGGAACTGGAATGATAATAGCCAATATATTATAGAATCGAAACAGACGAAATATGTGGTGGACATGTATGGTAAATGGTCGGACACCTATACTTATAAAAATTACTCTTTAAAGAAGTTATCACCGGTAACCGGTACAAAAGTTTCTGAAAAGGGAAAAGAGATGTCAGTTACCTGGAATGCACAAAACGGAGTGGATCACTATCGTGTGTATTACCTGCGAAGCAGCAAACCGTTAAATATTACGAATATAGAGAGCTTTTTACAGTTTTACAATAAGAGGGGAACGCTGTACGATGCTTATGTAAATGCAAAAGGAGAAAACGATTCCTATGAAACGGATTCAGAGTATGCATCAGATCCGTATTGTAATATTACAATAGATTCAGGACTGCCATATTTTTATTGTTCCGTCAGACTGGAATCTGCGGAAGAAGGATATTTTTCAGATGGAAGTTATTCAGATGTCATAACTGCAACGGCCAGCATTAATGGAAACATACCGACAGTAAAAAATCTCAAAATAGAAAAGACGTACAATGGAGATGACTGGCAGCTCTCATGGACGCCAATCGATGCGGATGTAGTCATTTATGTTTTTGAAGAAGGAAAGAAGCCGGCGCATTATAATTATGAGCTTTTGAACGCTTATGGTTACTATACGGATGGTCAGGGACAGCAGAAAAAACTTTATTTAAAAGATGCACTTACGGAGCTTGAAAGTAAGGAAATAAGCAGTTATGTACGTTCTTACAAAGTGAAGGGAATCGATGGATCATACAGTGCAATCTCTTTAAAACCGGGCGTAAAATATACATTTGTTGCGCATACCTATGATGCAGGCAGTTCTCTTTATAACATACAAAAGAAGCCGGTGTTTACCGTAAATAAGGAAATAAAAGTAACAGATGCTCAAAAAAATCAAACATATAAAAATATATCTGTTGGCATGACTTATTATACGGCAATGAGTCCTGCTTCGAATATGGTAAGCTATACGGATAAGGTATCCGTACCGCGTGTATATACAAAGGCGGGAAAAAACAGTATAAAGTTATCTTTTACCAGAGGAAGCTATACCGGATATGAGATTTATCGTCTTTCAGGTAAAAAATATAAGAAAATAGCAACGACCACAGACTATGTCTATACAGATCAGAATTTAAAGGCAGGCACAAAATACTCCTACAAGGTACGCTCTTATTATTATGATCCGGACAGAAAAACGAAAAGTTACAGTATATATAAAAATTTTACTGTAAGTACCAGCCGTGTAAATAACATTGTATTAAAGGTGGCTAAGAACTCAAAAAATACAGTGAAACTGACCTGGACAAAAGTAGGTTCTGCAACAAAATATGAGATTTACAGAACTTCTGAGAGTGACAAGGATATCACAGAAATTTCAGGATGGATCAATTCGGGCAACAGTGCCGTAACAGTAGAAAATACAAAGTATGAACTGGTGAAAACAATCACAAACGCAAAAACGACAACATACACGGACAAAAAGTTAAAATTCGGTGAGAGTTACACCTATCTGATCTGTGCATATTATAAAGACGGAAAAACATTAAAATACATTACCGCGTCGACCAGAGTTAAAATGCAGCTCGAGGAGCCGCGAAATCTCGTCCTTACCAATAAAGGCAAAAATGTAAGCGTTAAATGGGATGCGGACAAGTACGCTGCAGGCTATCAGATCCGATACATGGTATATGATAAATATGGTGAGAAAAAAACAGTTGCAGAAAAATATGTAACGGTAAAGAAAAATAAATACACCATTAAAGGATTATCGAGCGGAGAATACGTAAATGTATCGGTAAGGGCTTATAATTCCAAAAAAGAATACAGTGGATGGTCATCGTCAAAAGAATCTACATCACTTACAGCAGTAAAATCCATCAAAGCTGTTTATGATACGAAAAAGAATGCAGTAAAGATTACCTGGAAAAAGGTAAAAGGTGCGAAATATTATAAAGTTGTCCGTTCTGTATATACGCCGTTATGTAATACGGACGAAAAACTTTATGCAGCAACAGGTAACCTGATCGCAAAAGATTCCAATGATGAGACAGGATATTACAGTGAGGTTCACTATCGGGAATATTATGGCGAAGACGGATCCATTACAGGCACGGCGGCATATGACAGGGCACGGTTGAAAAAAGGTGTGAAATATTATTATATGGTCAGTGCATATGGGGAAAAAGGAACAAGAATTGCCTCTTATATGACCTCGGAATATGGTACACAGGTTGCTTCCGGTAAGCCGGCAGTCATCATATATGGTGTCAAAGTTGCTGCAAAAGTAAAAAATAACAAAAAAGGAACGGTTACCGTTTCTTACAATAAGGTAACAGGTGCCAAAACTTATCAGATTTACCGTGCAGAAAAGAAGAACGGTAAGTATACTCTGATTGGAACCACAAAGAAGACGTCTTTTGCAGATAAAAAAGCAAAGAAGAAAAAAACATATTATTACAAAGTGGTTGTAAATGGCAGGAATGAATTACTTGCAGACTTTACAATCAGGAGTTCAGCAGTGAAAATTAAAGTAAAAAAATAATTCTGCAATAATAATAAAAACCGGAAGAAGCGGATTGCTTTTTCCGGTTTTTGTCATAGAAAGTAAGTTGCTTTTTACAGATAAAGTAAGTATACTGATAAACAATAAAAAGAGATGGAGAAGGAATATGCCGAAGGGAAAAACAACAGTATTTTTTTGTCAGGAATGTGGTTACGAATCATCAAAGTGGATGGGACAGTGTCCTGCATGTAAGGAATGGAATACATTTGTTGAGGAGATGATCGATAAAAAAAGTGCAGCAAAAGGCGGCAGAGGCGAAGAACGTTCCGCTCTCACAGATCGAGATGACACAGGACAAACGCATGTCGACGGATATGAAAGAGCTTGACCGTGTACTTGGCGGCGGAATCGTACAGGGATCTTTAGTGTTAGTGGGCGGTGATCCGGGAATCGGTAAATCAACACTGCTTTTGCAGGTATGCCGGAATTTATCGGAGAAAGGTGTGCGCGTATTATATATATCCGGAGAGGAATCCCTGCAGCAGATCAAAATAAGGGCAGAACGTATCGGAACCTTTGGCGATTCGCTGACACTTTTATGTGAAACGAACTTAGACACGATAAAAACGGTGATTGACCGGGAAAAACCGCAGATCGTGATCATAGATTCCATACAGACCATGTATAACGAAGAAGTTTCCTCTGCACCGGGCAGCGTATCACAGGTGCGGGAATCCACAGGGGTATTTATGCAGATTGCAAAGGGGATGGGAATTTCCATCTTTATTGTCGGTCATGTGACGAAAGAGGGCGTGGTTGCGGGTCCGAGAGTTTTAGAACACATGGTGGATACGGTGCTCTATTTTGAGGGGGACAGGCATGCGGCATACCGTATACTGCGCGGTGTCAAAAACAGGTTCGGCTCAACGAATGAGATTGGCGTGTTTGAGATGAGACAGAACGGACTGATGGAAGTGGAAAATCCTTCGGAATACATGCTGAGCGGGAAACCGGAAGGTGCATCCGGTTCGGTTGTTGCGTGTTCTATGGAAGGAACCAGACCGATTCTGGTGGAAGTACAGGCGTTAGTCTGCCACAGTAATTTTGGAATTCCGCGGAGAACGGCTGCAGGCACCGATTTTAACAGGGTAAATCTTCTGATGGCAGTACTTGAAAAAAGGCTGGGATTAAAACTTGGAGACTGTGACGCTTATGTGAATATCGCGGGCGGCGTAAAAATGAATGAGCCAGCGATCGATCTTGGCATTGTGCTTGCCATTATATCCAGTTACCGTGAAAACCCGATCAATGAGAAGACGATCTGTTTCGGAGAAGTGGGCTTAAGCGGGGAAGTGCGTGCCGTCAGTATGGCAGAGCAGCGCGTGACAGAAGCAAAAAAACTTGGATTTGATGAATGCATTCTGCCCCAGGTCAGCCTGGATTCCATGAAGGACAGTGGATCTGTGCCAAAGGGAATCCGCCTGACTGGTGTGAGGTCAGTGAAAGATGCGATGGATGCGATATTGAAATAAAATACGGTGGAAATATATCTTTTCTGGAAAGATGAACTGAAACAGTAAAATTCACTTTGCGAAAGTACACATAAGAAAGTGAAATTTTTGGAAAAAATGGGTTGACAAAATGTTAAAATCTAATCTTATC
>ERZ773195.1308-NODE-1308-length-18694-cov-6.493803_pt1 | contig 18694 bp, 9 predicted proteins | sample MGYA00580530_ERZ773195 | MGnify/ENA primary metagenome ERZ773195 (study PRJEB29015, sample SAMEA2737751) | human gut metagenome | biome: human gut; feature: human-associated habitat; material: faeces | place: China | collected 2012 ...
TGACCTGACGGAACTGGGCAGCGGTCATCTCGATCATCGGGATGCGCTTGATGATGCCGGCGTTGTTGACCAGCACGTTGATGTGGCCGACTTCCTCGGTGATCTTCTTGACCATCTCATTGACGGCGTCCTCGTTGGTGACATCGCAGACATAGCCGTGGGCGTTGATGCCGTCTTCCTTGTAGGCGGCCAGGCCCTTGTCCACCAGCTCCTGCTTGATGTCGTTGAAAACGATGGTGGCGCCGCAGTTCGCCATGGCGGTGGCAATGGCAAAGCCGATGCCATAGGATGCGCCGGTGATGAGGGCAACCTTGCCGGTCAGGTCAAAGGATTTGGGTGTGCAGACAGACATAAAAATACCTCCTGTTGAATGAAAAAATCGGTTTATCTTTCCAGCCCGTAGGGCACCGGGTGCTTGCCGTAGCGGTTGGCCGGGCTGCCGGTCAGGGTCAGCGTCAGGGCGTTTTCGCCGGGGGTCAAAAGCCCCGCCAGCGGGAATTTGTGCGGCGGCCAGAAGGAGACGCCCGCCGGCTGACCGTTGACAGTCAGCTCGGCCATCTCCTGCCCGGGCAGGGTCAGCAGCGGCGTGGCGGTCTGCAGCTCCGTTGCTGTGATCTGCAGGGTGGCGCGGTAGGTCTTGGTGAGATGGGCCGCGTCCTCGTCCGCAAGGGAAAAGGCCGGTGCGGCCAGCGACAGATAGGTGGGCGGCAGGGGAAGGGCCTCGCTTTCCTGCGCAGTGCAGGTGAACAGCAGCAGGCTGCCGCGCGCGGGCAGCTCCAGCGGCAGGCAGGCCCCCTTGGCAGTACGCTCGGCCGGGCAGGCGTAGGGCTGGCCGCTCCACAGATCGTACCGGCAAAGCGGAGCATCCACCGGCAGGGTCAGTCGGGTCTTGATGGGGGTGTTGCCCTCGTTGACCAGCAGCCAGCAGGTGCGCCCTTCCTTATTAAAAGAGGCGCAGCGCAGCATGGGCTGCGGCGGGTCGCAGCGGCAGTCCGGCTCGAGCGCCGAGACCTCCGGATGCGCAGCGTCCGGGAACAGCGCCTTGTCCCCCGATACGGCGGTGTAGCGGTGCCCGTGTAACCAAAGCGCGCCGTCCTCGACCGTGCAGGCAGGGAAATAGCTTTCGGGAATATACTGAAAGCCGATCTGCCGCTCAAACAGCGGGCGCACGGTGTCGGGGCAGAGGTCGCGGTTGCGGCAAAGCACGGCAGTCTCCGCATGCAGGTCGATGTCGGTCATCAGCCAGGACAGCCGCCGCCAGTAGGTGCTCCACGCCTCGTAATGCGCCCACCAGATGCTGTGGGGGCCGACATCGGGCGGGCGCTCGTCCTTGCGCTTGCCGCGGATGCTGTAATAAAAGGCGTGCGGGATAAACAGGTTGACCCCGCGCACTGCCAGCCAGTCGGTGTACCATTTGATGTCCCCGCCCGAAAGCTGCCACGGGTTGTCGTCCTTGTTGCAGGCGCCAAAGCACTCGTTGGCGTTGCGGCGGCGGTGCATCAGCCGGGCGGCGTCGGCGCTGCACTTGGCCATCGTGGAGTCGATGCCCGCCAAGCCGTCCTTTTCGGGGGCGAGCCAGCGCAGCACCAGATCCTGCCCCGGCACGGCAAAGTATTTTTCTACTTCTATATCATCGCTCTGGTGGGGGTGCCCCATCAGGCCGATGCCGTGCGCCTTGCACCAGCGGGAGAGTGTGCCGTAGTAGACCTCGCCCTCGCGCTGCAAAAGCAGCTTGTGATACAGCCTTGTATCGTCGTTTTCCCTGCCGTCAAACAGGGCGGCGAGGTTGGCGGCGTTGCCGCCCGCACGGCGGAAGATCTCGGCAAAGCCGTGCGTCCACGGGAGCATGCCGCTGACATTGCGCCCCAAAATGCTCGGCTCATCGGTAAAAAAGCCGATGATCACCGTTCCGAAATACGCTTTCAGCTCCCGATAGTAGGCTTCGTGGGTCAGTTCAATAAAGCGGCTGACGGCCGCAGGGTTCAGAATATCCGCGGTTTTGGGGGCGTTTTTCTCGCCGTCATCCTCGCCCCAGTGCAGCCCGCGCATTGTGCCGCCGCTTTTGCGCACGACCAGTGCGCCGCTTTCCGTCTGCGCCAGCAGCTCGTCCCCCGGCAAAACGGTTTGGGTCAGCGTGATGCCCTCGCTGGCAAGCTCAGGGTGATCCTTTACGACCAGCCCGCTCGCCGAGCCGGAGGGGTACATCCCCTCATCGTACAAAACGATTTTCATATCCAGCGCGGCGGCGGCTTCGACAGCCGTGCGGATATGGGCAAAGTAGCGTTCACCCAGATAGATGATGTCGGGGCTAAGCCCCATGCGCGGGTGCAGCACCACGCCGTAAATGCCGTGGGCGGCAAAGTCCGCCAGCTGGCGGCGCAGCTCCTCAGCGGTCAGATCGCCGTTCAAAAACCAAAACGGGATGGCGGTAAATTCTCTGGGCGGGTTTTGCAGTTGGGCAAGAAACTTCATTATGCGGCCTCCTGTGCTTCGGCGCGGGCGCAGATGTCCGCCCATGCGTGGGATTTATAGTAGAACAGCATCGCCAGCAGCCCGACAACAAAGCTGAGCGAAACACCCGCCATGGCGTAGCCGCCGTAGCCCAGCCACGCCAGCAGGTAGGATGCCGGGATACGCACACCCCACAGCAGAATGATGTTGACGATGGTGGAATAGCGGATCTCGCCCATGCCGTTGGCAAAGCTCATAATAGCATTGAAGGCTGCATAGCACCACTGGAACGGCAGCACAACGCGGATATAGCGCACGGCAAAGGCAAGCACGGCCTCGTCCTGCGTAAAAAGCAGCAGCAGCGGGCGGCAGCAGGCCGCCATCAGCAGCCCGCCTGCGAGGGAGAGCAGCCCCGAGGCCGCCGGGAGCAGCCAGCCGCCCCTGCGCAGACGGCTGTAGCTCTGTGCGCCGAGGTTTTGCCCCGCAAACACCGAGGTCGCCTGCGAAAGCGAGGTGACCGTGATGTTGGCCAGCCCGCCGACCTTGCCCGCCACCGAGCAGCCTGCCACAAAAACCGACCCCTGCAGGTTGTACAGCGCCTGTAAAAAGACATGACCGATGGAGTAGAGCGCTGAGTTCAGCCCCAGCGGCAGACCGATGCGCACGATCTGACGCAGGGTGCCGGCATCAAAGCCGCAGGGCAAAACAGGCAGCGCAAGCTCTGTGTAGCGGCGGCGAATGTAAAAAATGCTGCATATCCACGACAAAAACAGTGCAATCGCCGTGGCTGCCGCCACACCGCCGATGCCAAGGCCGAGCGCGCCGGTAAACACAAGATCCAGTACGATGTTGGCGGCGCAGCTGATAAACAGCAGCAGCAATGAGGACGAGCTGTTGCCTATGCCGCGCAAAAGGCCGGCGTTGAAGTTATAGCCCATGTTGCCCAGAATACCCAGCATCGTGATGCGCAGATACAGCACCGCCCCCGGCATGGCGTCCGCCGGGACCTGCATCAGCCGCAGCATCCACGGACCCAGCAGGAACCCGATGACGGTCAGCGGCAGCGATGCTGCAAACAGCAGCCAGACCGAGGTGCGCACGAGCTTTTGCAGCTGGTCATGGTCGGCGCGGCCGACCGCCTGCGATACGAGGATGGAGATGCCCGAGCCGATGCCCACAAAGACACAGAGCAGAATTTCGAGCGGCTGGGAGCTGGTCGCCACCGATGCCAGCGCCGTAGTGTCGCAGAAATTGCCGATGACCAGCGTGTCCACCGTGCTGTACAGCAGCTGCAGGATATTGCCTGCGCAGATGGGCAGCGCAAACAGCGCCGCGCGCCCCAGCACCGAGCCGTGGGTCATATCAACTTGTGCGGATTTTCGGTAAGCCGACATAGCCCTACCTCCCAGTATGACAGATTTTCTTATCTATATTGTACGAGGAAACCGCGCCGGCTGCAACAATCATTATCCTTTGATTTTTGGATGAATATAAACGATGCGGCGAACAATTTTGGCAGTGCGGTGTAAAAAACAATCACGCCCTTTGCGGCGGCGGGAGGGCGTGATTTCCCGCTGCTTTGTGCAGGTTCCACAAACAAAGATGGACAAAATCGGTAACATTGACAGCAAGATTTGCCGCAAAAGGACTTGCCACTGCGGTGCAAAATGTGCTATCGTTAAAATCAAATTCAGTAAAAAGGAAGTAAAATTTGTATGCGGCAGCCTCTGACAAGACAGAACAGCACGCGCGTCAAGCGCAGATACTCTGCTTATCAGAACCGTATTTTTGTCTATCTCGTGACCCTTGTCACCGCCCCGCTGCTGCTGCTGGGCGTGCTGTCCAGCGTAGTGTACTACCGGCAGACCGTCACGCGCAGCGATGCCCTGCTGGCCTCGGCGCGGGAGAATGTCGAGACGCAGATGGAAATTGCGCTGAGCAACCTGCGCGCCTACTACAGCGCGGTCGTCAGCGCGGACAATTACCAGACCCTGTGCCAAAAAACTGTGCCGCCGTACAGCGAGTACACCCTTGTGCGCGATATGCAAACCGCCATGCGCGGCGGTAATCTCGTGGACAAATATGTCGAGGGGTATACCTACATCAACCTGCGCAGCGGGTGGATTTTAAGCAACAACGGCATGTACCGGCTGGCTGATGCCGCCAACCGGGATGAGGTCGCCCACCTGCTGAGCGAATGGGCGGAGCAGCACGCCGCCATGATGTGGGTCAACCGCACCGACCAGCCCACCCCCGCGCTGGCGGACACACCGCTGAACACGGTGGATCTGACCGGCGAGCTGCTCGTGCTGCGCAGCAGCTCCTACCGTACGGGCAGTTATGCGGTGCTGATCGTCAAGCTGGATCTTTCGCCGCTGTATGAGATGACCGAGAGCTGGCAGACCGGCGGCTACAGCATTGCCGCGCGGGATTTCACCGGCAAGACCGTGCTGAGCACCTCTGCTGCGCTGACCGCCCTGCTGGACGCCGACACCCCCGCCGAGGGCGGCTGTGTGCAGGACGGCTGGCGGCTGAACAGCGGCAAGATGGGCGTGAACGGGCTGACCTACTATGCGGCGCTGCCGCAACGCACGCTGGCGGCTACCGCCGGCATGGTGATTCTGATCGCTTTTGTGCTGGCCGGGGGACTGGTGGCGGTGCTGCTGATCTGCCGCCGATCGACCAGTGTGCTGTACGCCCCTGTGGATGATCTGATGCACGCGGCCAGCGGTGTGTTCGGCCAGCCCGGCAGCGATGAGGAGGAGTTTGCCTATCTGGCCGCCGGTGTCAAGCAGGTGGCCAGGGACAAGCAGGCGATGCAAAGCCTGATGCAGCAGCAAAACCGCCGCCTGCAGCAGAGCTTTGTGGAAAATCTGATCCGCAGCGAGGTCACCGATGAGGCCGCCGGCCACACGATGCAGGAGCTGGGGCTGGCAGTCTGCCCCGCGTATCGGCTGATTGCGCTGGCGCTGGATACCCCGGCTGGCACCTCCGGCCCGGTGCGGGAGACGATGCTGCTGACCGCCATACAGACGATGCCCACCGAGCTGCTGCGCCGCTGCGCGTTCCAGCCCGTAATGCTGAACTTTACCCTGCTGCTGGTCGTGGGTGGCGAGGAGGCTGATCTGAACGAGGCCTGCCGCGTGGTATATACGGCGGCGGCGCGCAGCATCCGCACTGCGCTGGGGGTCAGCTGCCGCGCGGGCGTCAGCCGCCCCTTCCACAAGCTGCACCACATGCAGCTGGCCGCGCAGGAGGCATGGGAGGCCCTGCGCCTGCCGGAGGCCGATGCCCCCGAGGCAAGCGGGCAGATGCTGTACTACCAGCCGCCCGACGAGCAGTGCGCCCGCAACGGATATGATACGCTGCTGGAGCATGAGATCACGGCAGCTGTAACCGCCTGCAAGGCCAAGGAGGTGCGCCACCTGCTGGAGCGCTTTACCGCCAAAATGCTGGAAAAGAACATCCGCGGGTATGAGCGGCAGTTTTACATCCAGCGGCTGGTGGCGGCCATGCTGGCCGTGGCGGAAAACGCCGGGCTTTCGGTCAACCAGGTGCTGGCCGACCGGCAGGCCAACCTGTTTGAGACGATCAGCAGGATATACACCGCCGACCAGATGCAGAATTTCCTGATGGACGAGGTGGCCGTGCCGGTCATGGACCTGCTGACCGAGTTCCGCCAGAGCAGCTCCAGCGAGCTGGTCAAGAATGTGCTGGCGCTGATCAAGCAGACGCGCGGCGATATTACGCTGAATGAGTGCGCCGACCGGCTGAACTATAACCCGAGTTATATCTGGAAGGTGCTGCGCACCGAGAAGGATACCAGCTTCAGCGATCTGGCCAACAATGAAAAGCTGGAGATGGCCAAGGAGCTGCTGCTGACCAGCGACATGACGGTCGTGCAGATCGCCGAGACGCTGAACTATTCCAATGTGCAGAATTTTATCCGGTTTTTCAGCAAAAAGGTCGGCATGACCCCCGGCAAATACCGCAAGGATTATCAGAACGAGAAGAAGTGAGGGTAATTGCCCTCACCTACAGCAAAGACCGTGTCCGATGTGTTCGGGCACGGTCTTTGCTGTTATTCGGTTTCTATGCGCAGTACATTGACCTTGTCATCGTACTGGGTGCGGGTGCCGGTGATGTGGGGGATCAGGGCGTTGACCTCCATGACCAGCGCGCCCTCGGCGGTCAGATAGGGCTGGCCGTCCATCAGGTTTTCCTTGCCGTCAACCAGCAGGTGGGTGACGCCGACCTGCGCTGTCACGGTGTGCCCGCCGCTGTGCAGCGTCAGGCAGCCCCCGGCGGCGTTCCAATCATAGCAAAAGGCATCGGGGATGACCGTCTGCAGCCGCTCCAAAATGCAGAGCACCGCGCCCCAGACGCGGCCGTTCTCATTGACGCTGCGCACGCCGCGGGTGTCCGGCTCCTGTCCGTTGACGAGGATCTTGGTGTAGCACTTGTCCTCCGGCTGGTATTTTGCTGCATCGGCCTGCGGGATGGGGACGAACGCATCGCGGCGCTGCGGCGCACAGGCGGCATAGTCCGGCAGGCGGCAGGGCAGCGGTGCGGCTGTCAGCGGTGAGAGGTCGGCAGCCTTGCTCTGCAGCGTGATGACATTGCGGAGGCTGCCCATCACGGCGGTCAGGCGGATGGTGCCGGGCGCTGTGCCCGCGCGCAGAAATACGCGGTTGGTGCCGCACTCAGCATAGACATGGTTTTGGTGGATGACGCTGTCGTCATGGCCGTGACCCGCGAAGCGGCCGCTGTTGTAGCCGCCCAAAAACTGCGCGGGGCCGTCCAAGGTGAAGTCAATGCGCGCATCGCAGAGCGGGCAGACCCGCCCGGCGCTGTCCTGCACGGCAATATCGACATAGGCGATGTCGGCTCCGTCGGCGGCAAGGCCGCCCGGTGCGGTGTGCAGCGTCAACTGCAGGGCGGCGGGGCTGCCGGCGGTTTCCAGCCGGTCGGACGCGGAGGGTGTGCCGTCATAGCCGTAGCCCACGGCCTCGACCCAGCCGGACTGGGTCACATCCACGCCGGGAAAGGCGAACACAAAGGTATTCTGCGGCTTGTCGCACCGCCCGACACGGCGCCCGTTGACGAGCAGCTCGACCGCGGCAACAGGGTAGCTTGCCACCACATACACCGTCTTATGGTGCGGGTCACGGGTGTGCCAGACGCCGGTGCCCTCCCAGTAGGTGCCGTTAAAGCGCTTTTCTTCATAGCGATAGTTGGCAGCGGTGGGGGCGGGGTAGTTCCAGTGGCCGATGATCTTGACGGCGGGGGCCTCGCTCTGCATAACGCGGAAGCAGTCAAAGCTCTGCTTTTTGATCCGGCAGGGGTCCACGCGGCCGCTCATACGGGCATTTTCGCTGAAGGACTGGCGGCCATGCTGGGCAGAGTCCGTCCAGCAGAGCGCCGCACAGGCGCTGTAGTAGTTCTTGCCGGAGGCACCACCCATCCGATCGTTGAAAAACTCGGCGTAGCCGCGCGCGTTTTCAAGCGCGAGATCTTCACTGGTAAGGTCGTAGAAGTCGTACCCCATGGCTTTTTTGCCGCCCTTGCCGACCCAGCGGTTGCGGTAGTCGAAATCCGGCGGGGTGAAGTCGTCCCAGATGCGGCGGGGGGCTTCCTCGCGGCTGTACTCGGTTTCGGTAACAGGACCGTGCTGCGACAAAAAGCGGGCGGCGTGGCGGTTCAGCATCGTGCCGACATACTCGCTCTCGTTGACGACCTCCTCGGTGTTCAGGGTGCGGCAGCCCATAAAACGCCCGCCGTGGGGGTCCAGCCGCTGCTTGAGCAGCCGCATCTCCCGCATGTGCTCGCGTGAGATCGAGTTGTTGCCGGCCTCCCAGAACAGAATGGACGGGTGGTTGCGGAAGGCGATGATGACATCGCGCATCAGCTCCACGCGCTGATCCCACTGGCGACCGAAATTTTCTTTTTCCTTGTCACCGGCGGGCTGGGTGCAGACGATGCCGTGGCGGTCAAAGGCACGGATGTCCGTGGGGCTGCCCGCCACATGCATAAAGCGGATGTGGTTGGCGTTGCTCTCGCGGATGAGGGCGGCGTCCTCATCGTGCAGCCACTCGGGTGCAATGCCGATGGCTGCCCACTCGTTGGCGGCGCGCTGGGCGTAGCCGCGCAGCCACTGCACCGCGCCGTTGATGCGGATTCCGCGCTCGCTGTCATAGCTTACGGCGCGGAACCCGGTTTCCAGCCGCTGGACATCGGTTTTTTCCCCGTCTACGAACAGCTCTGCCTCGACGGTGTACAGGTAGGGGTCATCGATCCTCCAAAAGCGCAGCGGCAGGGTGTCGGCCCCGGCGTGCAGCACGCTGACCTGCACCGAGTCGGTGGCGGTGGGTGCGGGCAGGGCTTCGTCCTCCACGGGGCGGTAATGTCCGGGTACGGCTTCGTCGGGAACATAAGCGTCCGCCGGGGTGATGCTCAACGGTGGGACAGCGCGCCCTGTGGGCGGCACGGTGGCGGGTGCGCCGTCAAAAATGGCGGCAACGCTGCCGTCCGGGCGGCGCAGCGTGATGCGCAGCTTGGCGGAAACCGCGGTTTCGCCCTCGTTGCGAACCTCTGCCTCGGCGGCAATGTCTGCCGTTGCGTTGCATAAATCAAAATTTTTGCCGTAAACGTAAACGCCCTTGGTCTGCAAATTGGAGTAGAGCGGCAGCGTCAGATAGACATCGGGCTTGAAAAACACCTGCACGGGGCGGGTGATGCCGCCGACCGAGGGATTGAAGTCGTTGCAGTTCCAGAAAAAGGGGACGCCCACGCGGTCGGCGGGGACGGCCTGCTCCTGCGGAAAGAGATAGCTGCCGGGGATAGCATCGGGCTTGTTGGGGGTCTCGGCAATGCAGAACGGCGCGTTGCGGGTGGCGGTGTTGTCGGTCGCAATGGCGATGAGGTTCGGCGCATCGTACCGCACATAGGGGGTAATGTCAAAGCCGAACGGCGCAACGCCGGCCTCATAGTAGCCGGCCAGCGTGCCGTTTACATAGAGGTAGCAGGTTTGGCGCATCCCCTCAAATGCCAGCAGCACCTTGTGGTTTTTGTGCTGCGCCGGAATGGTGAGGATGTTGCGGTAGAAGGCCGCCGTGCGCCGCTGGCCGCTGCCGCCGTCCTGAATGCGGTCACGGAACAGATCCTCATCATTGAAGGTGTGGGGCAGCGTGACTGGCTGCCAGCCGGTTTCCCGGTAGTCGGCCTCGTAAAAGGCGTGTCCCTCGGCGTCCCGGTGGGCGTCAACGGCTTTTGCCATGGGGAAGGCATCTGCCCGCAAAAAGTGCCAGCCGTGGTGGAAATAAAAGCTTTCGCCTTGCAGTGTAGACATAGCGTTTTCTCCCTGTCAGATGTGCTGTATACAGTTGCAGGCCCGCAATCTTATCTTTATCATACGCGCTGCCGCGGCGAAAAACAAGTGTCATTTGATGGACAGAAGGTTTTGAAGGCGCGGTGCAGCGATGAATATCAGGATATGGAAACAGAGCCTGTTTGCTGGCAGCAGGGCGGAGTGAGCAAACCCCGCCGGCAAAGCGGGGCAGTCAGGGCAAGGCTGTGCGGTAAAGTCTCCGCAGTCCGTAAGGCTGCAGCAGCTTCAAAAACGCTCTTTGTCAAAATGCACAAAACAGATAGGCATCGTGTATAAAATATTCACAATTTCAACCCGAAACAGCAAACGATAGTGCCGGTAGATATAAGGATTGTTTTGTGTGTCATCTGCATACATGATTGCGCTGTACCGTGAAATATAATGAAAATTTTCGCGTGCTTTTGATTGTAGCCAAATCCGCAGAGCAGGGGATACAATGGAATCAACGAAACAGCCGCCGCTGGATGACGAGGGCCCGCGATCCCGACCAAAGCACCGCGGCCGCCGGCTGATGAGAACACAAAGCAAGGAGGAAACGCTTATGGCACAAACCGCTGCGGTCAAGCAGAGCAAGGCCAATGCCCGCGCCCAGAAACAGCTGGGCCACAACACATGGCGCAAGGCGTTCATGCAGCACTACTGGTTATATATCATGATGCTGCCGGCGCTGCTCTACATGATCATCTTTAATTACCTGCCGATGACGGGCCTGTATATGGCATTTACCGATTTCAGCCCCTTCAACGGTGACACGATTCTGGAATGTGTGTTCGGCAGCCCCTTTGCCGGACTGAAGTACTTTAAAAAGCTCTTCACCGGCCCGGACTTCTGGACGCTGTTCCGCAATACGCTGTCCATCTCGCTGGCCAACCTTTTCTTCGCCTTCCCGGCCCCCATCATTCTGGCGCTGATCTTAAATGAGCTGCGCTGCAAATGGTTCAAGCGCACAGCGCAGACGCTGGTCTACATCCCCCACTTTGTCTCCATCGTCATTGTGGCGGCGCTGACTTTCCAGATGTTCTCCACCACGGACGGCGCCATCTACCATGTGCTGACCCAGATCTTCGGCGCGAATGCGCCCGACCTGCTCAGCGACCCCAAGCTCTTTCCCGCGCTGATTGTCGGCCAGAATATCTGGAAGGAGACCGGCTACGGCACCATCATCTATCTGGCGGCGCTGTCCAGCGTGGATGTGCAGCTGTATGAGGCTGCCAAGATCGACGGCGCAGGCCGTTGGCAGCTGATGTGGCATGTCACGCTGCCCGCCATCCGCGGCACCATCGTCCTGATGCTGATCATGAAGGTCGGCCAGCTTCTGAACACCAGCTACGAGCAGATCTTCCTGATGCAGAACTCGATGAACCGCGCAGCCTCCGATGTGTTTGACACCTATGTCTACACCAAGGGCATCACGGGCGGCCAGTACTCGCTGGCAACCGCCACCGGCCTGTTCAAGTCCACCATCAGTATGCTGATGGTCGTCACCGCCAACAAAATCGCCAAGCTGTGCGGCGAGTCCGGCCTGTACTAAAGAAGGGAGCTGTGCTACAATGACAATGCCCTTTACCCATAAGAAAGACGAGGTGCGCGCCACCGGTACGCTGGAAGCCCGCACCCCCGGCGATCAGGCTGTACAGGTTCTTTTGTATGTCATCATTGCGCTGGTGGCGCTGGCCTGTGTGCTGCCCTTCATCTATGTGGTGGCCGGCTCCTTTGCGACCGAGCGCGAGCTGACCGAGCGGCCCTTCTTCCTGATCCCGCAGGATGTATCGCTGAACGCCTACCAGTACATCCTCAAGCAGGGCGATGTGTTCCGCGGACTGAAAAATTCGGTGATTGTCACCGTGATCGGCACGCTGATCAATATGTTCGTCTCCTGCACGATAGCCTACCCGCTGTCCCGCCCCTACCTCAAGGGCCGCAACGGCTTTATCAACATGGTCATCGTCACGATGCTGTTCACCGGCGGCATGGTCCCCTCCTACATTATGGTGGTCAATGTGCTGCATCTGGGCAACACCTACTGGGCGCTCTGGCTGCCCACGGCGATGAGCGCCTTCAACATGATCATCATCAAGAACTACTTCCAGGGCATCCCCATGGAGCTGGAGGAGGCCGCCATCATCGACGGCTCCAACGACCTGATCACCTTTGTGCGCATCATCCTGCCGCTGTCCGCGCCGGTGCTGGCCTCGGTCAGCCTGTTCTACGCGGTCAGCCACTGGAACAGCTACTTCAATGCGATGCTGTACATCAACAACTCCGACATGGAGGTCATCACCATCGTGCTGCGGCGTCTGGTGTTCCTGACCACGCAGGTTGCCGAGGATTCCACCTTTGACTGGGGCGCAGCCGGTATGCCGCCCATCAAGGCTGTCAAGATGGCCACCACGGTGCTGTCTACCCTGCCGATCCTCTGCATCTATCCGTTTGTGCAGAAGTTCTTTACCCAAGGTGTCATGGTCGGCTCGGTCAAGGGCTGATACCAAGCTATACAACCACTTTTATACAAAAAGGAGAAAAACGAAAATGAAAAAGGCACTTTCCCTCTCTATGGCGCTGGCAATGTCCGCCGCCATGCTCGCAGGCTGCGGCGGCTCCGCCTCCCACAGCACCTCCGCTTCCAGCGCTGCTTCCTCTGCGGACAGCGCTGCCTCCGGCACCCCCACCGTCAGCTTTATGATCCCCGACTTCACCGGCCATGTGCTGAGCAATGAACATTCCGATGAGGTCATCGCCAAGTACGAGGCCTACACCGGCACCCATGTCGAGTGGCGCACCGAGGCCAACGACACCTACAGCGAGAAGTTCGGCCTGACCCTGATGGACAAGGACAACATGCCGATGATCCTGACCGCCACCAAGACGCTGGATCAGAACGCCAATGCAGCCGATGCTGCCAAGCGCGGCGCCTTCTGGGATCTGACCGAGTACCTGCAGGACAGCGAGGCATACCCCAACCTGTCCCAGATCAGCCCCGATGTTCTGAAGGGCCTGACCGTGGACGGCCAGATCATCGGCATCCCCCGCGCCCGCGCCATCGGCCGCAACGGTCTGGGCTACCGCACCGACTGGGCCGAGGCCGTGGGCATCACCGAGGCCCCCAAGACGGTCGAGGATGTCTATGACATGCTCTATAAGTTCACCTATGACGATCCGGACGGCAACGGTGCCAACGACACCTACGGTCTGGAAATGTGCAAATACACCGGCCCGTGGGATATTATCCAGACATGGTTCGGCTGCGGCAACGGCTGGGTCGAGCAGGACGGCAAGCTGGTTCCCGTACACCAGACCGCTGAGTATAAAGAAGCGCTGGACTGGATGCGCAAGATCTACGCCGACGGTCTGGTCCGCCCCGACTGGGCGACTGTGGACACTGCCAACTTCCAGGTTGACACCCAGAAGGGCGTCACCGGCGTCTTTGTCGACACGATGGACGGCAGCAAGCGCATCTGGAAATACTTTGAGGACAACGCCGTTGCCGATGTGAACGATGCCTCCAAGATTGCCACCATGACCTCTGTCGGTCCCATCAACGGTCACACCCTTGCCACCACCGGCTACAACGGCTTCTACCTCATCACCAAGTCCGGTGCCAAGACCGAGGAGGATGTCAAGGCCTGCCTGCACTTCCTTGACAAGATGTGCGACCCCGAGATGATGGCCCTGGCCGACTACGGCCTGAAGGACATCTGCTATGACATCAACGCCGACGGCAAGATTGTTCCCAACGGCAAGTACGACACCACCAACTGCCCGCACGCAGGTCTGAATCAGGCTGTGCCCTATGTCCCCTACCTGACCGAGCAGAACCCCGATTACCAGCTTGAAAAGGCTGACTATCAGCTGGCTTACGAGGAAAGCATTGCCAACAACGTGCAGTATGCCGTGTTCAACCCCGCGCTGGGCTACCTGACCCAGTCCGACACCTACGCCGAGTGCGGCAGCGACCTTGTCCAGATTCTGGACGATGCCCGCACCCAGTATATCTGCGGCCAGATCGACGAGGCCGGTCTGCAGGCTGCCTTCGACCAGTGGAATGCCCGCGGCGGCACGCAGGTCATTGAGGAAGTCAACGCCCTGTACGCAGCAGATAAAGCCTAATTGAATGTGAGCGCCGCAGCGGATGTTGCGGCGCTCTTTTATGATGGAGGGAAAGTCCATGCAAATCTCTGTGCGCAGCCAGACGGCTGCGGAAACCACCCTTAGCTGGCAGCCGGTGGCCGGGGCCGCCCGCTACCGCATTTTGTGGAGCGACCGCCCCGGCGAGACCGTGCGGTTCAAAACGGCGGGCGAGAGCGGGGAAAGCCTTTTCACCTTCTGCCGCTCGACGCATATCCCCTATTACATCAAGGTGCAGGCGCTGGCAGAAAACGGAGCCCTGCTGGAGGAAAGCACACCCGTGCAGACCCCCGTAGGCCGCGTGCTGCAGCAGCAGCTGGAGGCGCTGTCCCGCGGACTGGTAGCTGTCACGGCAAACACCGGTGTGTTTATCAGCTGGCGGCTCTTTAAAAGCGAGGTCACCGGCCACAACGCCACCGGCCTGACCGGCACCGACTTTGTGCTCTATAAAAACGGGGTCAGGCTGGCCACCGTGACCGACAGCACAAACTATCTGGACGCGCAGGGCACAAGCGGGGATAGCTACGCCGTGGCCCCGCTGGTAAACGGCGTAGAAGGGCCCGCCTGCAGGGGCGTAAAGCCGTGGCAGAAGGGGTACTATGAGCTGCCCCTGCAAAAGCCGGCGGACGGCGTGACCCCGGCGGGGGAGCCCTTTGCCTACCATGCCAACGATATGAGTGTGGGTGATATTGACAACGACGGCGAGTACGAGTATTTTGTAAAATGGGACCCTGACAACTCCCACGATGTGTCGATCAAGGGCTACACCGGGCGGTGCTTTATCGACTGCTATAAGCTGGACGGCACGCTGGTCTGGCGGCTGGACATGGGGCAGAACATCCGCGCCGGAGCGCACTACACCCAGTTTATGGTGTACGACTTCAACGGGGACGGCAGGGCCGAGATGGCTGTCAAGACCGCGCCCGGCACCGTGATGACCCGCTTTGCGCCGGACGGCACCGTGCTGTCCCGTCAGTATATCACGATGCCGCAGAAGGATCTGGACGCCGGGTACAGCCACGCAGATAACTATGTCTGCACGGCGCAGGATTACCGCCTGCATATGGCCGAGGTATTCCGCCGCTGGCACACCCACCCCGAGGTCGTAAACGGCCGCTGGCCCGCCACGGTGGAGCAGTGTTTCGGCCTTGCGCCGCAGTACGCCTACCCCCTGTGCGAGGCCGATGCCCTTGCGCTGGCCGACTATTTCCTTGATGTGTATGCGCCGAGCCGCAGCCCTAAAAACGAGCTGCGCAAGTTCGAGGGCTTTGTCTATGACGGCCCCGAGTACCTGACGATGTTCGGCGGGGACGGCGCCGAGCTGGACACGATCGACTACCCTTACCCCCGCGTGGATGACGGCCTTTTGTGGGGCGATTATGCAATGCCCCGCATCGAGCCGTGCAACCGCGTGGACCGCTTTAACGCCGGGGTGGCCTATCTGGACGGCGAGCGCCCCTATCTGATTGCCTGCCGCGGTTACTACACCCGCGCCACGCTGGCGGCCTACGACTTTTTTGAGAACCGCTTTCACAAGGTGTGGGGCATCGACTCCGGCTTTGTGCCGATGGCGAACCCCTTCAACGACAGCGGCTGCCACCTTGCTGTCGGCACCGACCCTGTGTACGGCGTTCTGGCCGGGCAGGGCAACCACAGTATTTCGACTGCTGACATTGATGGGGACGGCTGCATGGAAATTGTGTACGGCGCAGCAGCCATCGACCATGACGGAAGCCTGCTCTACTCCAAATACGGCACCCTGCCGGACGGCAGGACCCGCGCCAAATTCGGCCACGGCGATGCGATGCATGTGGCTGACATCGACCCAGACAGCCCCGGTCTGGAGATATTCAATGTGTACGAGGAGGGTGAGCGCGCCCCCTACGGCTGGGCACTGCGCGATGCCGAGACCGGCGATGTCCGCTTTGGCGAATACGCCGAGGAGGATCTGGGCCGCTGCATGATCGGCAAAATCGACCCGAACACCCGCGGCTTGCAGGTCTGGGTCAAGGGTGTGTACGATGTAAACGGCCGCACGCTGGAGCTGCCCACCCCCGGCACCAACATGAAAATCTACTGGGCGGGCGATCTTTCGACCCAGATCACCGACGGCGCGGACTATCTGCACGGCGATCAATACGGAGTCATTAACGATCTGACCCACGGCGTCATGCTGCAGCCCGCGGGCACCGCCACCAACAACGGCACCAAGGGCAACCCCTGTCTGGTGGCGGACGTGCTGGGTGATTTCCGCGAGGAGCTGCTGGTGCGCACGGCGGACGACACCGCCATCCGCATCTACACCACCACCGATCTTACCCCCCACAAGCTGTTTACCCTGATGCACGATGCGCAGTACCGCTGCGGCGTGGCATGGCAGAACAACTGCTACAACCAACCGTGCTACCCGTCATTCTACTATGCAGGCGACATGGATTTTGCCAATGTGCTGCCGCAGCTGAACGCCAAGCCTACCCTCTGGATGGCGGGCGATTCCATCATGCAGAGCTACGCCCCCGAGGACAAACCGGTGACCGGCTGGGGCGAGATGCTGCACACGCTGGCGCACGGTGACGCTGTATGTCAAACTGCCCACCGCGCGGACTGCCCCTTCCCGCAGGAGATGCGCTACGAGCTGCCGGGCCTTGTCATTGACAACTGCGCCATGGCGGGCCGCAGCAGCAAGACCTTCCGCGAGGAGGGGCGGCTGGACGACATTGCCACGCATATCCGCCCCGGTGATCTGCTGGTGGTCAGCTTCGGCCATAATGATGCCAACCGCGCAAAGGCCGAGCGCTATGTCCCGGCGGATGCCTTCGGCGAGAGCCTGCGCCCCTTCTGGGACGCTGCCCGCAGCCACGGCGCGGTGTGCCTCTTTGCCTCCCCCGTGGCGATGCGCGAGTTTGACGAGGACAGCGTCTGCCACCCCTCGTTTGCCGCCTACCGCGAGGCGATGCGCGCCTTTGCCGCCGAGGTCGGCGCGCCGTTTATCGACCTTGGCGCCGCTACCGCCGCCGCCAACACCGCCCTTGGCGCTGAGCGCTGCAAGGCCCGCTATATGTGGGTGGGTGCAAAGCAGGACAACGCCCACCAGCAAAGCGCCGGCGCCTGCCGCACGGCACAGGCCTTTGTGCAGCAGCTTTTGCAGGATACCACCCCGGCACTGGATGTGCTGCGGGCAAGCTTCAAATAAATATTGACAAAAAAGAAGGCTTTGTTTATGAACTACACCGAACCGAAGGTTATTTACACCTGCTTCCCCGGCGGCAAGCATAAGGTGCTGACGATGAGCTATGATGACGGCCGTTTGGAGGACCGCCGCCTTGTCGAGCTGTTCAACCGCTACGGCATCCGGGGCACCTTCAACCTGAACGGTGGCCTGCCCCGCCCCGAGCGCATCCCGGAGAGCGAGTGGGTCGAGCTGTACAAGGGCCATGAGGTCGCCTGTCACACCTACCACCACCCCACCATCTCCCGCAGCCCGCTGGACCAGACCGCCCGGCAGGTGCTGGCCGACCGTATGCAGCTGGAGGGCGTCATGGGCTACCCCGTGCGCGGCCTTGCCTACCCCAACGGCAGCTGGACACCGGAGATCGCCGCCCTGCTGCCTGCGCTGGGCATCCGCTATGCCCGCGTGGTGGGCGATACCCATGACTTTGCGATGCCCCACGATTTTATGACATGGAAGGCCACCTGCCACCACACACACAACCTGCTGGAGGACGGCAAGCGCTTTGTAGAGCTGTACAAGACGCAGTATCTCTACATGATGTATGTCTGGGGTCACAGCTTTGAGTTCCGCACCGAGGAGGACTGGGCCCTGATGGAGCAGTTCTGCCAGCTGGCCGGCGGGCGCGAGGACACCTGGTACGCCACCAACATCGAAATCGTGGACTACATGGCCGATGCCGCCCGCCTGCAGTACACCGCCGCGGGCGATAAGGTCTGCAACCCCAACGCCCAGTCCATCTGGGTCGAGGCGGACGGTCGCCACTATGAGATCCCCGCCGGAAAGACAGTGGCGCTGGTATAAGCGGATTCGCAATTTAAAAAGGAGAGAGCAATGGCAAACCTGATTTTTGACAAAGCCCAAATTGAAGCTACCATCGACAAGATCGTGGACCGCACGATGCGGATGGACATGACATGGGACTGGCCCTGCGGTGTGGCCTACTACGGCATTTGCGAGGCGTATGAGGTCACCAAGAATGAACGCTACCTGCAGCTGGTCAAGGACCGCGTGGACGAGTATATCGAGCTGGGCCTGCCGCGCTGGACGGTCAACACCTGCTCAATGGGGCACTGCCTGATCACCCTGTATGAGCATACCGGCGATGAAAAGTATCTGGACATCGCCAAAAGCAAGATCGAGTATCTGGAAAAAGAAGCGCTGCGCTTCGGCGATCATGTTTTGCAGCACACCGTTTCGGTCAACAACGACTTCCCCGAGCAGGCGTGGGCAGACACGCTCTTTATGGCGGGTTTCTTCCTGCTGCGGATGGGCGTGCTTTTGAAGGACGAGGCCCTGATTGATGATGCGCTGAACCAGTATTACTGGCACATCAAGTACCTGCAGGACCCCGAGAGCGGACTGTACTACCACGGCTACAACAACATCACCGGCGACCACATGTCCGGCATCAAGTGGGGCCGCGCCAACGCATGGGCGGCCTACACAATGTCGCAGGTCGGCGTGCGGCTGCCGCAGTGCTACCTCTACCCCAAGTTCTT
>ERZ773195.1325-NODE-1325-length-18553-cov-5.037193_pt1 | contig 18553 bp, 19 predicted proteins | sample MGYA00580530_ERZ773195 | MGnify/ENA primary metagenome ERZ773195 (study PRJEB29015, sample SAMEA2737751) | human gut metagenome | biome: human gut; feature: human-associated habitat; material: faeces | place: China | collected 2012 ...
CTACGCTGCATTTCACTCCCGTTAGCCAGAACGAAAAATTCGCGGCGCATCTTGGTGCATTCTCATTTGGAAATAGTATAACCATCATCATCATGCATGAATATACCGATTCTGTTTCCTTATGCAAAAGGGCGACGGGTGTGTTTACTATACGCATTTTAACCGATAATAATAGGAAGAAAAATTTTGCGAAAGGGCTTTACAAACCGTCGGAGCTGGTGTATAATCATGCCATCGACGCAAGACATGTGTTTTTCATCCAACTGGTTTCCCATTTCCATCGGTTTCAATGGCGCACGCCGTTGAGCATACAGTTATTCCAATAAAAAAGGAGGTTTCCCCATGAAGAAGTTCCTGTCTACCCTGCTCGCGCTGACGATGCTGCTGGCACTCGCCGCTCCCGCGCTGGCGGAGAACCCCACCGTGACGTACTACGTCCGCGGCGGCACGGCGCAGTACGAACCGTATCTCTACGAAACCCTCGTTGGTCTCCAGAAGATTCAGGAGATGGCGGGCGTTGACATTGACTGGACGGTCGTGTGCGGCAATGGCGACGAAATCAAGGCGCAGTATGTGGCGATGATGGCATCCGGCAACTACCCGGATATCATCCAGTGGCAGCACAACAACAGTCTGGGCTACGTCGGCGGCGTGGCGCAGATGTACGCCGACGGCATCATCATCGAGCTGAACGATGTCATCGACCAGTACATGCCCACCTGCAAATTATTCTGGTCGCCAAGACGCATAATGGAGCCCTTGCCGTACATTTTTTCGATCTGGCCCATGGCCGCTTCAATGGCCCGCTTCCGATCCTCCGCCGGTGCGGCACTGGCCACGGGGGCTTTCTCTTTTGCCATACGTTCTTCCTCCCAAATCTGATTTTCTATCTTGCTTGCCCGGTCTGCCGGGCGTTCTTACTCGCTGTAAACCTCTCCGCAGAGGGTGCCGAACACCACGCGGGGGATGTCGTTGTGGTCCTTCACCACCTGAATGTCTCCAAAGCCCTGGGCGCGCATGATCCGGAGCACCGCGTCCGCCTGACCGATGCCCACTTCAAAATACAGCCGCCCACCGGGGGCCAGAGCCGCTTTCCACTTCTCGCTGATGGCCCGGTAGAAATCCAGACCGTCCTCGCCGCCGTCCAGCGCCAGATGGGGCTCGTAGTCCTTCACAGAATGATCCAGTCCCGGAATATCCCCATGAGGGATGTAGGGGGGATTGCTGACAATGCAGTGAAATTCCCCCAAAGCCCGGTCCGGCCGCTCCAAGGCATTCACCGTCATGGGGATCACCCGGCCCGTCAGGGCGTTCCGGCGGGTGTTCTGGCGGCAGATCCGCAGAGCCCCGTCGGAAAACTCGCCCAGTACCACATGGGCCTGAGGGGCCTGCGATGCCAGCGCCAGGCCGATACAGCCGCTGCCGGCGCACAGGTCCAACACCCGGCAATTGCCCAAGGACTGCACATAGGGCAGCGCCTGATCCACCAGCACCTCCGTATCCGGCCGGGGAATCAGCACCTCCTTGGAGATATCCAGAGGCAGGCCGTAAAATTCCCACTCACCGATGAGATACGCCACCGGCTCTCCCGCCAGATGGCGGGCCGTCAGCTCCCGCACCCGGCGTTCCAGCTCCGGCGGGGCGTACAGCCGCCCGTCCCGGGTCAGCTCCTCCCGGGTCTTGTTGACCCCGAAGCAGGTCAGCTCCCGGGCCTCCAGGGTGGTGTCAATGACGCCGCCCTGCTTCAGTTCCCGGCGAATATCCAAAAACAAGTCATTATATGTGATCGCCATGCGTCGTCGCAAAGTCCGCTGAACTTCGTTTCTGCCTGTGGCAAAAACTGCGTTCACTCCCTTGCTCCTCCTTTTTCTTCCGCAAACGTTTCGCTGGTTGCGGAAGAAGTATTTCTATAATTGTCACCACGCGTCCTTGCCCTTTTCGTCGGGCAGGACCAACTCCAGCGAACGGATGGCGCACTCGATCATGCTGTCATCCGGCTCGTTGGTGGTGAAATTCTGCATCCACAGGCCAGGGGCCGTCAGGAATTGGGCCAGCTTGCTGTCCTGCACATGGCGGCCCACCCAGCGGTTGAACTCATAGGTGATGCCCACTACCAACGGCAGCAGGAGCAGATGCACCAGCGTCCGCAATCCCGCGTTGGTGATGGGCCAGATGCCGAACACCACGCTGGAAACCAGAATGGACACGAAGATCACCACAAATAGAAAGCTCGTTCCGCAGCGGGGATGGTGCCGGGGCTGGATGCGGACGTTCTCCACCGTCAGCGGCAGGCCCGCCTCGTAGCAGAAAATGGTTTTATGCTCCGCCCCGTGATACTGGAACACCCGGTAAATGTCCTTCTGCTTGGAGCAGAGGATCAGATACGCCAGAAAGATCGCGATTTTCAAAAGGCCCTCCACCACGTTCCGGCCCCACAGGGGAAAGCCGGGGAAAAAGTGAAGGATCCCGCCGGTAAGCAGCGTCGGCAGCACCAGAAAGAGGAAAATGGACATTCCCACGCCCAGCAGCACGGCCAGACCCACGATAGCCTTTTCCAGCTTTTCGCTGCTGAGGTGCTTTTCCAACCACTGTTCAAATTTGGAGGGCTGGCTCTCTTCCTCCTCCGGGTAAAAGTCCGCAGAGTACATCAGGGCCTTCACGCCGCTGACCATCGCCGCCAGAAAATTTACGGTGCCCCGGATCAGGGGAATGCCCAAAATGGGGTAACGGTCCTTGATGAGCTTCAGCTCCTCCACCTTTTCCACCAATTGACCGTCCTTGTCCCGGACCACGATGGCCTGCTTTTCAGGCCCGCGCATTAAAATGCCTTCGATCAGCGCCTGTCCGCCGATACTGGTGCGGAAGGCGCCGCTGGAATGTTCCGCCATAGATAAGGTTCCTTTCTGTTTCGCTGTTTCAGTATATCACACTGTTGTTTGAAAATCAAACATTTGTTCTATTTATTCTTTTTCCGGGATGCAGATGGTCACCACTGCACCGCCGCCCTCGGCATTGGCAATGTCGAAGGTGCCGCCGTGGAGCCGCACGATCTCGTCGCACACAGCCAGACCGATGCCGCTGCCCCGGGCCTTGGAGGAGCCCTTGTAGAATTTCTGCTTCACATAGGGCAATTCTGCCGCCGGAACGCCGGGACCGTAATCCCGGACCCGGACCACCTGCACCGTTCCCTCCCGGGTCAGGGAGGCATCAATACGCCGGCCTGCGCCGCCGTGCTTGGCGGCGTTGTCCAGTACGTTGCAGAACACCTGCTTCAGCCGCTCCGGGTCACCGCTGATGGGCGGCAGGATCTCCTCTCCCGGTTCGTAGCGCAGTTCGATCCCCTCCTGTCGGAACAGCTCCCGGTAGGTAAAAATGGCGTCCTCAAACTCTGCCTGAAGATCCATTTCTTCCAGCTGCAGCGTAAAGCGGCCGTCCTCCATCTTGGAAAATTCCAGCAGCTCCTCCACCATGGTAGAGAGCCGCCGGGACTCGTTGAGGATGATCCGCAGGCCCCGGTGGAGCTGGATCTGATCCCGCTCCCGGTCTGCCAGCAGCGTTTCGCCCCAGCCGCTGATGGCTGTGAGCGGCGTCCGCAGCTCGTGGGACACCGACGAGATAAATTCCGTTTTCATTTTCTCGTTCTGGCCGATCTTCATGGACATATCGTTGATATTGTCCACCAGCTCGCCCAGCTCGCCGGTATACTTGTTTTCCAGCGTGAAGCCGTAGCTTCCCTGAGAGATCCGCTTGGCAGCGTCAGATACCACCGCCACCGGCTCCACCACATTGTTGATGAAAATCAGGTTTGAGCTTAACACCAACAGAAGACACAGTAAAGCCACCAGCACCACTGCCAGCACCGTCATCCGCACCTGAACGTTGACCTGCCGCAGGGAGGTGACGAATCGCAGGACACCTACCACCTTGCCGTTCACCGTCAGAGGGTGAGACACCGCTAAGATCTGTTCTCCCGTCTTGGGGTCCGCGCCCCGGAAATAGCTGATACGGTTGGTTTCCACCGCTCTGGAAATATCCTCCGTTCCGGGGCGGGTGCCTACCGTCAGGTTAGATGTGGAGGACGCCTGAATACGGCCTATGCTGGACAGGAACTGCATTTCTACCCGTTCCTTGTCCGCATAGTCGGAAATGGCCTGATTGGCCCGCTGCAAGTAGTTGGCGAACCCCTGATCCATAAAATAGTCCACAAAGGCGCCGGACTGCGCCCGGGCCTGCCGTTCCAGACCGTCCAGCATTCCCTTATAATAGTAATTGGAAATGCCCAGAGACACACCGCCCACGATCAGCGCCAGCAGCACGAAGATGGGCACCACAGAGTTGACAATCCAGCGCTGGCGGAGGCTCCGCACCCGCGTGGCTTTTCGTTTTTGACTTCCTTCCGGCACGAAGCATCTCACCCTTTCTTTTCCCATTTTGCGGGGCAAAATGGGAGCCCTTTCATCTTACTTGCGCGGCGGAAATGAATTCCGCCTTGCGCCAAGGTTTTGGCTCCGCCAAAACGCTTGTACCCGCCTAACGGCGCGCCCCGCCGTGCGGGGCCCCGGACAATGTACCGTCAGCTTACTCGTTTCACGCGTCCCATTTATAGTCATAACCCCAGACGGTTGTTATGAAAGTCGGATTCTGCACATTGTCCTCGATTTTTAAGCGGAGGCGGCGGATATTCACGTCCACGATCTTCAACTCTCCGAAGTAGTCCCGGCCCCAGACCCGGTCTAAGATCTCCTCACGGGACAGCGCCTTGCCGGGATTTTCCATAAACACCCGCATGATGGCATACTCCACCTGGGTCAGTTTCACTCGCTGGCCGTTTTTCTCCAGCGTCCGGTTGCGGGTATTCAGTAAAAAGGGCGGCTGGCTGATCTCACCGCTCTGGACCACTTCCTCCCCGCCAGCCCGGCGGAACAGCGCGTCCACGCGGGCGGTAAGCTCCGCCGGAGAAAAGGGTTTGGTCACATAATCGTCGGCGCCGGTCATCAGTCCCGTCACCTTGTCCATCTCCTGAGACCGGGCCGTCAGCATGATGATGCCGATTTTCGTATTGGTGGCCCGGATGCGGCGGCAGACCTCAAAGCCGTCGATCCCCGGCAGCATGATATCCAAAAGGGCCACCTTGGTATCCGGGTTGGCCCGGAGCCGTTCCAATGCCTCCTCGCCGGTCTCAGCCTCGATCACATCGTAGCCCGCCCGGCGGAGATTGATGACGATGAAGCTGCGGATGCTGGCTTCATCCTCCAAAACCAGAATTTTCTTCACGAAAGCTCCTCCATATCCATCAGTTGTCCCCTGCGGACCATTCCGTGCCGATCAGGCTGAAGGATGCCCGCACCTCGTCCTCTGTAACGCTGTACTTCCAATCCTGATTGCCCTTCAGCAGCTCGCCCACATAGATGACGCCGTCATTCCGGCCCAGGATGAACCGTCCCGTCCGCACCGCCAGCCGCTCCCGTTCGGAGCCGCTGAGGGCCGTGATCCGCAGCACCGGAACACAGGATTCCTCCCGGCTGCTGTCGGTATAGAATGTAATGCCGATCTCATCCGGCGATGTGGACCGGCCGACCCAGACCCGCTCCGGCCAGCCCTCCGGCAGCTGGAGATACCAGCCGTCGGCAACATCGTGATAAGTGGACAGGACCCGGGACGCGGTACCGGAAGCGTCATAGCTGATCCAGTCCACCCGCTGAGAAACGGCGTGGTCTGCGTCCTCGCCCTGCAGCGTCACCGTGCGGGGCACCTCTGTAACGCCGTCGCCGTTGATGTCCATGGGATACACGGAACAGAACCGGGACACCTCTCCGGAAACGCCGGTAATGGCGGAAAGCACCAGATTTGTCAGTTCTCCGCCCCGGAGAGCCAGTACGTCCGTAATGGCCCGGGCGCCGTCCGCCACGCCGGTGATGAACAGGGCGGGGTCGCTGGACCGCAGCGTGCCCACGGTGACCTTTCCCTGCTGGCTCAGCTCCGCCATGGTCATGGACACCAGAACACTGGACCGCAGCGTCAGCACGCCATTTTTCGACACATAGCAGTCTGCAACGCCCTCACCGTCCTGATTGGCCCGTAGCACCGTCAGTTCCCGTTTGCCGTCTTTATTCAGGTCCGCCACGGCATATTTCACATAATTGGTCCGCATCAGTTCCCGTGCGCCGTCCGGCTCCAGGGAGTAGACCGCCAGCGCCTGCAGATCCATGCTGACCCGCCAGCCCACGATGATCTCCATACGGCCGTCGCCGTCAATATCGCTGTAATCCACGCTGTAAATCGCCAGACCGCTGCCCTCAATGACCGCCGCCTGCCGGTAGCTGTTGTCATCATCCGCCGTAAATATATGGATCTTCAGGGGCTTTTCCCCATCGCCCTGGCGGAAGAAGGCCAGTGCCTCCTCCCGGCCGTCGCCGTCCAGATCCATCATCTGCACCGGCTGGATATTGCTGCCGGATACCGGAGCGGCATATTCCGCGCCGCTTTCCTGGATAGCGCTGAGCTGCTTGTTCAGTGCGGTATACCGCTCCGGCAGTTCCGGCAGAGCGTACAGTTCCTCCGGGTCCAATGTCAGCTTCGGCGCGGTACAGGCAGAAAGAGGCAGCACCGACAGCGCGATGCACAGTGCCAGCAGTCCTGACATGATCCGCCGCTTTCTTCTCACGGTTCCGCCCCCCTTCAATACACATATCAATACAAGGATACAATACCACATCTTCCTCAAAAATGGTAGTCCCTCCGCCTGATTTCAAGAGATTTTACAGGCTGTTCACGATTTGCGCCGCGAGTACGTGAAACCGCCCCGGAGATGGAATCATCTCCGGGGCGGTTCATACACCTGTCATCCGCTATTCAGGAGATCGCCGCGGCGCCTACGGTGTAATCTCCCCAATGTCCCTGCGCATCCCGGCTGGCGGTGCAGTCAGTGAAGAAGTAGGCCCCCAGCGCAGAGCGCCACTTCTGGGCATCGAAGGTCACGGTGTTCCTTGCGCCGTTCAGCTCATTGTCTCCGGTCTCCTGTTCTGTAATGGTGAACAGACAGCCGTCCTTCCAGTGGGGGATCCCGTCGACCTCCGGGGCCGTGTCGGAGAGATACCCCTCCGCCGCCAATTCCTCGTAGCTCATGGTCATGGTCTCGGAAATATCGTGCATCCCGCCGAATACCCACGCCACCGCCGCCTGCTCGCTATCGGACAGGCCGGTTTGGGACAGGTCCACAGAAAGCATGGTAATGTCGCTGTTCAGTCCCTCATCCACGGCCCACAGGTCATTCAGCACCCGGAGATACAGGGCGCAGCGGTCATCAAAGCCGTCAGAGCGGATATTCACCGCCGTGACCTCCGCCAGCTGGCCGGGATAGGTTTCCAGCACGGAGCCGTAGGTGATTTCCAGCAGCGTTCCCGGTGTATAGACCAGATCCATGGCCGCTGTGGAACGGCCATCCAGCGTCGGCTCGACGGTTGTTGGCGAGAGTGTATAGACGTCCCCCGGGCCGCCGCTTTCTTTCGCCAGCAGCAACGGCGCCGCTCCGGCCTGAGACCGGATGACCCGAAACAGCTCGCCCCCAGCGTCTGCGCCGGGTTCTTCCGTTTTCCCGGACACGTCCCCGCCTCCGGAGCCTTCCTCCGCCCGGCAGGTATTGCCGGTGCTGTCTGTCCGCCCGCACCCCGCCAGCAGGCACAGGCACAGGATCGCCGCAAACAGTCGCTTCATGAAAACCGCCTCCTTTTTCATTTCTACTTCTTTGTCGGCGCAAACGGTAATTTTGTTCCCGGTTTTGCAAATTTTTCCTGAAATAATTATTTTTCTGAAATTTATGCTTGACATTTTGCTTTCGCCGCGTAAAATAAGCATTAGATTAGAAGTCTAAATTTTTGCTTACAAAGGAGGGACAACCATGACCCAGCGGGAGCGGCAGCTTTTGAACTGGATTGAAGAGAACCCCCTGATCTCCCAGCAGGAGTTGGCAGACAAGGCGGGGATCACCCGGTCCTCCGTGGCGGTGCACATCTCCAACCTGATGAAAAAGGGCTACATCACCGGCAAGGGCTATATCGTCCACACGGCCCCCTACGTCACCGTGGTGGGCGGCGTGAATATGGACATCGGCGGCTGGCCCGGCGAGGTCCCCGTCATGCAGGACTCCAACCCCGGCGTGGTGCGGATGAGCCTGGGCGGCGTGGGCCGGAACATCGCCCACAACATGAGCCTTCTGGGCCTGGACGTGCGGATGGTCACCGCCTTCGGCGACGACCTGTACGCCCAGAAGATCGCCGCCAGCTGCGGGGAACTGGGCATCGACATCTCCCAATCCCCGGTGATCCCGGAGGGGCACACCTCCACTTATCTCTTCATCAATGACGAGAAGGGCGACATGCTGCTGGCGGTCAGTGACATGGACATCTACCGCCATCTGACACCCCAGCTGCTCTCTCAGCGGCAGAAGCTGCTGTCCGGCAGCCAGGTGCTGGTGATCGACACCAATATTCCCGCGGAGAGCATCGCCTATCTGGCAGAGAACTGCCCGGTGCCTATCTTTGCCGACCCGGTCTCCACCGCCAAGGCGGTGAAGCTGAAGCCGGTGCTGGGCAAGCTTCACACTCTGAAGCCCAACCGTATCGAAGCAGAGCTGCTCTCCGGCGTGAAGATCACTGACGATGCCAGCCTCCGAAAAGCGGCAGAGACGCTGCTGGACACCGGCCTTCACCGGGTCTTTATCTCTCTGGGTTCTGACGGCGTGTTTGCCGCCGACCGGTCCGGGCAGCAGGTGCAGCTTCCCCCTCTGCCGGGAGCTATGGTGAACACCACCGGCTGCGGCGACGCCTTCATGGCGGCGATCACATGGGCCTATTTACAGGGCACAGACCTGACGGACACGGCGAAGGCGGGGCTGGCCGCCTCCGTCATCGCCATGGAGTCCGCTGAGACCATCAATCCCGCCATGAGCGAGGACGCCCTGCGGCAGCGTGCCGCTTTTTCCAAATAAAACAACATTCAAATTTCAATCTTATGGAGGAATTCAACATGACGCTGAACAAATATCTGGACATCGCTCCCGAAGTGCAGAAGGCCCTGGAGGAGGGCCGTCCCGTGGTGGCTCTGGAATCCACCATCATCTCTCACGGTATGCCCTATCCCCAGAACGTGGAGACTGCCCTGAACGTGGAGAAGATCATCCGCGAAAACGGCGCAGTACCCGCCACCATCGCCGTCATCGGCGGCCGCCTGAAGGCCGGTCTGTCCGAATCCGAGATCGACTATCTGGGCAAGACCGGCGCGGCCGTCACCAAGGCCAGCCGCCGGGACCTGCCCATTCTGGTGGCCGAGGGCCGGGACGGCGCCACCACCGTGACCACCACCATGATCATCGCTCACATGGCCGGCATTCAGGTGTTCGCCACCGGCGGCATCGGCGGCGTCCACCGGGGCGCTCAGCAGACCTTCGACATCTCCGCCGATCTGGAGGAGCTGGCCCACACCTCCGTCATGGTGGTCTGCGCCGGCGCCAAGTCCATTCTGGACCTGGGCCTGACGTTGGAATATCTGGAGACCCACGGCGTGCCCGTCATCGGCTACGGCACCGAGGAGCTGCCTGCCTTCTACACCCGGAAGTCCGGCTTCAAGGTGGACTACCGCATCGACACTCCCGCCGAGCTGGCCAAGGCCTTCTATGTGAAGCAGGACATGGGCCTGGGCGGCGGCATGCTGGTGACCAACCCCATCCCCGAGGAATACTCCATGGATCACGAGGTCATCAACAAGGCCATCGACGAGGCCGTGGCCGAGGCCAACCGGCTGGGCATCCACGGCAAGGAGACCACTCCCTTCCTGCTGGCCAAGATCAAGGATATCACCGGCGGCGATTCTCTGGCTTCCAACATCCAGCTGGTGTACAACAACGCCCGACTGGCTGCCAAGACCGCCTGCGAGCTGGTGGCACTTGCCAAGAACTGAAAACTCTGCTAAAATGGACTGGTCGGGAATTTCCCGGCCAGTCCTTTTTTCGACTGCAAGCGCAAAGCAGGGAGTAAGCCTCCCAAATCATAGAAAAGCAGGTAATGAACGATGATGACGCGTCTTGCCAAGACCGTGGTGGAACCCACGGCGAAAAACGGTTTTATTTTTACGCTTCTCGGTACCAAATGGGGATTCCTTTGGCTGTGGCTCCTGATCATCAATATTGCGGCGTTTCTGGCCTACGGATTGGACAAGCTTTTGGCTAAGCTGAAGGCCCGCCACGAGAAGGTCCCCCGCCTGCCGGAGAGAAATCTCCTGCTGCTGGCCATCGTAGGCGGCGGTATCGGCGCATGGCTGGGCATGGAGGTTTTTCGCCACAAGACCCAGCACCGCTCCTTCCGGGTCATTGTACCTCTGTTCACCTGCCTCTGGCTGGTCATCGTCACCGGCGCGTATCTTTATTTCAACGTGTTCCGCTGATTCTCTTTTCATCTGACAAAACCCCACCTCCGACGGACAGTCTGCCGGAGGTGGGGTTCGATCATATAGAAACTTTTTTACAGGGCCGGCACAGCCTCGTTCACGGCATCCTCGCAGGAGCGCATGGCCAAAATGGTCTTTTCCATCAGCTCCTCAATAGGCCAGCCCAGCCGCTCCGCGCCTGTATTGATGACATCCCGGGAGCAGCCGGCGGCAAACTTTTTGTCCTTGTACTTTTTCTTCAGGGAGCTGACTTCCATATCCTGCACGGACTTGCTGGGCCGCATCCGGGCTGCGGCCCCAATGAGACCCGTCAGTTCGTCGGCGGCAAAGAGGACCTTTTCCATTTCCTCCACAGGCTCCACATCGCAGCAGATGCCATAGCCGTGGGAACAGACCGCGTGGATCAGTTCCTCAGAACAGCCGATCTCCTGTAAAAGCTCCGGGGCCTTGACGCAGTGCTGCTCCGGCCACTTTTCAAAGTCCACATCGTGGAGGAGGCCCACGGTGGCCCAGAAATCGGCATCTGCGCCATAGCCAAGCTCGTTGGCATACCAGCGCATGACGCCCTCTACCGTCAGTGCGTGCTGAATGTGGAACGGCTCGCTGTTGTACTTTTTCAGCAGAGCCAGGGCTTCTTCTCTTGCAGGACAGGCTTTCATAGGGATCGCTCCTTTGTTTTGCTTATTTCAGTGTCTCCGGCTCCGGGTCGGAGGGCAGCGTCAGAAAATAGTCGTAATAGGGCAGCAGAAATGCGTAGCCGGTTTTGATCCGGTCCACCACATCCCGGCTGAACAGCTCCTCCGTCAGTTTCTCCTCGTGGGTGATGCTGATGGTTTTCATCTGGAACCACGGCGCCAGCAGCTCCGACGGCGCACCTGCCTTGGGGCGCTTGTAGGTATCGCCGCCCAGAGTAAATTCCGTCTGGCCACGCAGCGCCTTCGTCAGCTTTTCCATGGGCTTCGGGTCCCGGACGATCCGCGAGCGCAGCTTGGCCATGTCCATGGGCCGGGCCATCCAACAGCCCATGCCGTAGCCCCAGTAATCCGGCCCTATTTCAAACCAAAAGGTAGGCCGGGTGGTCCAGTCCTCAGCGGGGCGTTCCACGCAGAACCACAGGTGATCCTTGTAGGGTCCTCGTCCATGGAGCCGCCGGGCATCCCGGTAGATCCGGGACACGCGGCACACCATGGGGTCCTCCGGCCGCTGTTCGGACAGAAAATCATAGATCTCCGCCCCCAAGTCCTTCATGGGACGGTAAAGCTCGCTTAAATAGGTCTCCTTGTGGGCTTCAAACCAGGGGCGCTCGTTATTGAAGCGGATGCCCCACAGGAAGTCCACAGTGGCATCGGTAAATCCGGTAAACATCGTTTCCCTCACAATCGTTTTTCCGTGTTATTATAGCACAGTCATAATCGGTATTTCAAGAGATGATCCTTATAAATCCTATTATTCAAGTAGGTATATGTTGTTGGAAATGGCAAAAGCTCCGGTCTTTCGACCGGAGCTTTTAAAATGCGGATTATTCAGCGGTGTAGACGGAAGCCTGCTTCCGATCCTTGCCCAGACGCTCAAAGCGCAGGGTGCCGTCCACCTTGGCAAACAGGGTATCGTCAGTGCCGATGCCCACGTTGGTGCCGGGATGGATCTTGGTGCCGCGCTGACGCACCAGAATGTTGCCGGCCTTGACGAACTGGCCGTCCGCGCGCTTGGCGCCCAGACGCTTGGAGTTGGAGTCACGACCGTTCTTGGTGGAGCCGCCGCCCTTCTTGTGGGCGAAGAACTGCAAACCGATCATCATCATAATAAAGGACCATCCTTTCTGTAGATTTCAGGGAGAATTATTCATCCTCCAGAACTTCGATATGTTCGGGATATTCGTCGTGGAGCTGAGCAAAGTAGACCATCATGCCCGTCAGAAGTGCCTGACAGGTGCTCTCCGCTGTCTGGCCGAGGCTTCCCGGCAGACGGAGGGAGATGGATGCGTCACTTTCCCGCACCTTCACGGATGCCGCCAGACCCAGCACATCGTTCACCGTGGTCTCCACGAGACGAACGGCGCTGGTGATCGCCGCGCAGACAATGTCCGCACCGGCCTCAGCGTAACCGCTGTGACCCTGTACGTCAAAGCCTGTGATCCGGCTGCCCTGACTGCGGAAGGTGATCGTCGTCATGCTCAGACAGAGATCTTGCCGATCTCAACCTTGGTGTAAGGCTGACGATGGCCCTGACGTTTCCGGTAACCCTTCTTGGGATTGTACTTGAAGATGCGGATCTTCTTGCCCTTGCCGTTCTTCACGATCTTGGCCTCCACGGAAGCACCCTCCACAACGGGAGCGCCGAACGTAGCCTTCTCACCATCGATGATAGCCAGGACCTGCTCGAACTTTACGGTATCGCCAGCCTCGTTGTCCAGCTTCTCGATGTAGATCACATCACCCTCGGACACCTTGTACTGCTTGCCGCCAGTCACGATAATTGCGTTCATTCTTTTCAACTCCTTCATTTACGGGCTCGCTGTCGGGGGCGATTTCCGAAGAAATACTTATAACCCATTCAAAGCGGCTTTATTATTATATCTGTGCACAGTCAATTTGTCAACGGTTTTTCCTAAGAAAAACAAGCAAAAATTCGTTTGCAAAAGTAAATGCAACCCCACCATTGCATTTAGTCTTACAAATCTCAGTGTTGCATTTACTCGTACAAACGCAGGTGTAGGTTTCATCACACACTGAAAATAAGAACTCCAGAATCTAAATTTGATTCTGGAGTTCTCGTTTTTATCCGAACAGCTCGTCCAATTTTTCTTGGAGCGTCCCTTCCTTTGCGTAGGGCAGGGCATCAAGCTGCCGGAAATTATGCTTGATGTCCTACATACCCTCATTAAAGCCGAAGATATAGGATAACGCAATATGATAGATGATTTCTGTTGGAGCCAATCCATAGACTTGTTTCTCAAAGATATGGCGAAGGCGTTCTTTCGGGTCAGGGAACTGTTCCTTCATTCGCTCACTCTGATACAGGCGCTTGACGATTTCCGTGATGTACAGGCCCGACTTCATATAGAGGTCGATAAAGGTCTTGTCCGGGTCATCGAAACAGCCGGGGTTCTCAGTTTCAAGCATATCCACCATCTTCTTGACCATTGTCTTCGGGGTGAAGATTTGGTTGGTCTTCTGCGGCGGGATATAATCGAAGATGTCCTCGATACTCTTTTCATCGAAATAATCCGCCAACTTTTTCTTGAGCCGAAGGAATTCCTTCACAGAGTCATCGAATACGACCGGGTCAAAGAGATTGCCCGCAAACTCCTTTTCCTCCCCTGTCTCAGCGTCCTTGTACTTACCGCCGTCACGAAGGAAACGGAACTGGTCGAGGGTAATGCTTGTCACCTCAAGGAACACAGGATTCGGGATAACGGCATCGAAGGTTGCCAGCGTAACGGTATCATTGCCATAGGCCATCAGGAATGACGGTATCGTGCGGGAGAAGCCCCTCAAGTGGTCCCTGACGGAATCTTCTATACCCGTCTTTTCCCGTTCCTTGATTTTCTTCTCAACCGTCTCAACAACATCCTGCGTAGATGTTTCAATAAAAGTCTTTACGGTATTGGAAAGCTGGTCCTGCAAATTGGCTTGCAAGTCCTGCTTTTTCTGTTCAAATTCTTCTTCGATTTCCGTCTCAGTTTTTCCAGTCTCATGGCGAGAGCGCATCGCCGCCAAACGGTCTTTCTCCGCAATTTTCTGCTCGATTTGATAGTTGTTATGTCTTTATGAGCAATGCGGATGAATTGATGGTCAGTGAAAAGACTGCCTATAACTATTTAAACGCTGGCCTTTTTGACGCTGATAAGATGGACTGTCCACGCATCATCAGGATGCGTCCGAGGCGGAGCACTCCAAAGCTGAAAATCGACAGGCACTGCTATGAAGGTCGCACTTACGAAGATTTTATGCGCTTCATTGCGGATAACCCGGATGTTCCTGTCGTTCAGATGGACTCTGTCATTGGAAACAAGAGTGGGAAAGTCCTTTTGACTATGTTTTCCCAGAACACCAATCTGCTTCTTGCTTTCCTGCGTGACCACAATACCGCCCGTTCTGTTTTGGATGTATTCAACGACCTCTATGCCATGTTTGGACGGGAAACCTATTGTAGACTCTTTCCTGTCATTTTGACTGACCGTGGCAGTGAGTTCAGCAATCCAGTCCCCATCGAGCAGGACGAAAACGGTGAGCTTCGCAGTCTTGTTTTTTATTGCAATCCCGGTGCCCCTTATCAAAAAGGTGGCATCGAAGTAGCCCACGAACTGGTTCGGCGTGTTTTGCCGAAAGGCAAATCTTTTGATGACCTTCAGCAGGAGGACATTGACCTGATGCTTTCTCATATCAACTCGTATAAAAGAGGAAAGCTGAACAGTCGGTCCGCATACCAACTGTTCAGCTTCATCTACGGGGATGATATTTTGCCGGAACTCAATATCCACGAAATCGAGCCAAACGAAATTGTTCTGTCTCCGAAGCTGCTGAAGAAGTAACCCACATATTACCCTGCGTTTCAGATGTCGAACAGAGAACTTTCAGGGGTGGAATTTACCTTTACAAAAAGTAAACGGCAATCGGACCTCTGGGAGTTTTTTGCCTTTTTCCCGATTTCTTGCCTTATGCTATTGATTTTAACACATTCTACGCCATTGAAAAGAGAATTTCCCCATATTTGTAAGAGTGAATCGAAGTTTTTGAACTTTGCTGTTGCATTTACTTCTTACAAACTTGCATTTACTTTTGCAAGTGAGCAAAAACAAGCAAATTTCTCGATGAAATTCACTTGCCGGAGGTATTCCCCCCAGTTTTCGGGCCAGAGGTGAATATGCCGACCGAAAACTACACCCTGACCGTTAGCCGTCCGACACCCTGACCGCTGAAAACGGACACCCTTTCCGCTGGTCCTACACCGAGGCCGTGGTGCATGCACCACCACGTCGGTCCACGGACACCGCCCAAATGGTGCACAGCGGCCGGGCACATGGTGCACCCGGCCGCCGGGGAAATTACTCTGTCATACCCATGCGCTTGCGCATTGACTCACCCTCGATCTGAACCGTGTACGCGTTGTAGATGATCCGGTCGCAGATCGCGTCCGCCAGAGTTGGATCATACAGATTTTCATGCCACTCACTGGTGTCATACTGGGAGCAGAAGATGGTGGACGCCACCTTGTTCCGAGCTTCCACCAGCTCCAGTACATCCCGGGCTTCTGCCTCCTTCAGCGGGTACAGCAGCCACTCGTCCAGAATGAGCAGCTTCACCTTTTTCAGCTGCTTCATATATTCCCGATAGGTCCCATCCCTCCGGGCCACAGCGATCTCCACCAGAAGATCCGGCAGCCGGAGATACCGAGCGGCGTAGAAGTTCCGGTTGGCCGCCACACCCAGGGAACAGGCCAGGAATGTCTTTCCAGCACCGGTAGCGCCCAGGATGATCACATTTCGTGCCTCCTGAATGTACGAACAGGATGCCAAGCGGAGGATCTGCTCCCGGTCCAGATGCCGTTCGGCAATATACTCGATATTCTCCACGCTGGCCTGTGTATCTGCATAGCCGGCCTTCTTGATCAGGCCAGTGAGCCGATTGCTTTTCCGCGCACTCCATTCGGCATCCACCAGCATGGCGAGCCGATCCTCGAAGGTCACATTCCGGAACTGCGGGTCTCCCAGCTGGGCAGAAAGCTGCTCTGCCATGACGCCCATGTGGATCTCTCTGAGCTTATGAATCGTTTCGTTACTGAACATTATTTCTTCCCCCTTCTGTAGTACTCAGCACCACGGGTAAACCTGTGGGCCTTCTGAGGCACAGGTTCTGGATCCACATCTTCCGTCTGAAGCAGGTCCTGCTCAGACTTCAGAATAGCCTGTACACTTTTCAAGCTAGGAGAAGGGGTGAAGGTCAGAGCTTTTCGACGGGCGTCCTCCAAGCGGACCACAGAATAGTGGTCAGACAGCTTTAGGAGGGCCATGCAGGATTTGTAACCCTGCTGCTCTACCTTGTGAGCAGTAAGGAATACTCGCACAACAGCGGCAGTATTTTCGCCAATAGAGGACGCCCAGCGAAGGAACCGTTCACTGTTCCATTGGAGGTAAGCGGTGTGCTCCGGAGGCATATGCTCCTTAAGCGTACTGTACTGATTGGGGCGGCCATACAGCCAAAGGTGGGAGGCCACTCTGGTACCGCAGAAATAGATTTCTACAGCGGAGCCGGTGAGTCGTACATCCACTTTCTGTTTGATGTATTCGTATGGGACCGAATAGTTCATGCGGTCCACTGAAATGTGGTAGTTATATTGCACCGTGGCCGTTTTCCTTTCTGCCAGTTCAAACGGATTTGGCGGTAGCGGCAGAAGGAACAGCTTTTCTTCCTCAAAGTCAGAGGCTCTGCTGCCATCTTTCTTCTGAAACGGCTTGTGATTGAAGTCAGCCAGCTTTTCCCAGATTGCACGATTCAGTTCATCCAAGGAGAGAAACTGACGGTTCCGCAACGCAGCAAGGATCCAGGTGGAGACAACGCCAACGGAGCCCTCCACGAACGCTTTGTCTTTCGGTGTCCGTGGACGGGTGGGGATAATTGCGGTGCCGTAATGCTCCGCCATTTCCTGGTAGGCTTTGTTCAGGACGGTCTCCGTGCGGGTATTCTTGATGACGCCGGTCTTGAGATTGTCCGGGGTCAGGATTCGGGTGACTCCACCGAAATAGTTGTAGGCATGAACATGAGCTGTGATCCATGCTTCCTGCTTCATGTTGAGGAACGCTTCCGTATAGGCGTAGCCGCTGTACGGAAGCACTGCTACAAAGAGATAGGCGGGCAGGCGCTCGCCGGTGTCCGTGTCCGTAATCCCAGCGGTCTGACCGGCCCAGTCCACCTGGAGGTTCTCACTGGGCTTGTGCTCCAGGTGCATGGTCGCTTTCGTTTTGTGAACATAGTCGGCGTAGTACTTGTTGAACTGCGTGGACTTGTAGGGGAGCTCACCGTTTTGGCGGCACCGTTCGCAATACTCCACCCACAGCAGGCTGAGCGTGACGCCGCTCTTCTGCATTTCCTTGTGGACCCACTCGTAGTCCGGCATACTGTACCGCTGCCCCATAGATGTGGCAGGGTACAGCTTACGGGTCACTTCCTCAGAGCTAAGGTTCTTCACCGCATTCCACGAGAGGCCGTTTTCTTCAGCCTTGTGCAATGCCGTGATGACGGTGCTCCGGGCGCAGCCACAGCTCTCGGCGATGCGCGTTTTGTTGAGACCCAGACTATGAAGTCTGATGATCTCTTTGTAGTTGGTCATCGTGTTTTCCTCCTGTTGTTAGATTACATCTTTCGATGCAATTCCATTATACAGAGGGTGTCTGACCGGCGGCGAGAGTGTATGATTTCAGCGGTCAAGCTGTCTGACCTGTGCGGTCAAAGTGCCCGTCGGAGGGCGGCGTATTCACAGAGGCAAATTTGCAGTTCCCATATTTTCTGGTATCTGTCCAAAGTTAAATTTCCGCTGCCTGATTTTCAATGCACTGATCATTAAAGTCCTTCAGCGCTGCAAATGATCCGTCACGTTGCAGACAGGCAATCTCGGCAAAAGCAGATGATAACTTAAGGCAAAAATGTACAGCCTTATGCTGAACCGGATTTTGACAAAGCTCACGGCGCTCCACACAACAAAAAAGCGACGGTCAAAAGACCGTCGCTTAGTGTTGGCGCTATCTATCTTCCCAGGCCGTTGCCAGCCAAGTATTGTGGACAGAAATGAGCTTAACTACCGTGTTCGGAATGGGAACGGGTGGACCCTCATCCTAATCAGCACCAACTATATGTCATCGAGCACTGCTCGAAAACAAACTATATTATATTGTCCTTCGCGCCTTTTGTCAAGACACTTTTTAAGTGGTGACCCGTACCGGATTCGAACCGATGTTAACGGCGTGAGAGGCCGCTGTCTTAACCACTTGACCAACGGGCCATGCCTTGCGTCGTGGGGTCCCCACTGGATGGTGCTCCCATCCAGTGGGATGGTACACCTTCAGGGACTCGAACCCTGGACACCCTGATTAAGAGTCAGGTGCTCTACCAGCTGA
>ERZ773195.1327-NODE-1327-length-18531-cov-4.093310_pt1 | contig 18531 bp, 22 predicted proteins | sample MGYA00580530_ERZ773195 | MGnify/ENA primary metagenome ERZ773195 (study PRJEB29015, sample SAMEA2737751) | human gut metagenome | biome: human gut; feature: human-associated habitat; material: faeces | place: China | collected 2012 ...
ATCTCTTTTACGGTCAACTGTAATGGCATTCTTAGAGAGCTGATTTTGGCCATAATAAATCGCCCGTGGGCTATTAGAACGCAAATCCACATTCGTAAAAGGCACTTGGGTAGCTAAATTGCTCGTCGTCATGTCCCGCATAAAGCGACGTTTGACATTAATAAAAGGCACCCCAATTGGTAAAATCGTATTGAGGGCCTCTTCTTGGCAAAGGTAACATTTATCTAGCTCAATCGTATTCTTGCGAACTGAGCGTTGTACCTGTTCGGTATAGTTATTGAGTTCTTCTAGGCTATTTGCTAGGAGATAGATGGTCATAACCCCTGAAAACATCTTCTGGTCATTGTCCTGAAGTTCTTCCGTCCACTTTTCGGTTTCTCTTGACGTTTCGGTGGCTTTCCCTCCTACGACTAAGTTGGCAGCAATCCCATCTTTAGCCGCTGCCTTTTGGCTTTTAATCATTTCTCTACGAACACTTGATTGAACCGTTTTAATTTTTTTAATGGCTGCAGCCGTATCGTAGGGTTTCGCATGTAAGCTAATAGCTAATTCAATCCCAGTATCCAAAATATTCTTAATCAGCTTGTCATTTAAGAAAGTTGGGTACTGTTTCACATAAAGAATTCTAGCGTAATAATCATCAATCTGAAGATGGTCTTTCTCAAACTTTAGGTAAGATGGTGCAATAAAGTCTCTGGTTGATAGATCAGCCACAGCGATATCTTCGTAACTAAAATCAAGAAAGGCTTCTTTTCGTAGCAATTTACGAAAAACTCGTAGCCTGTCTAAGCCATCCATTTCCTTAAAGGAAATCCCTAAACTGCTATACTGACTTTCAATAACATTAGCCGTATCGTCTAGGATACGCCTTGCTTGGTTGGGTTGGTCGGCCTGTGCAGTGATGGTTAGGTACTTATCCACCTTGAAGGTATTTTGATCCTGAGAAAAGCGATCTTTAATCATGGCATTGTATTCGTTGCGAATATTGTCATAGCCATCTTGAGCGAGATCATACCGAATGGCTTTTAAGCTATCACTTTCAACCCGTCGATTAAGAATAAGCAGTTGCATATCATTGTCAATGTCTAAGGAGTTAAAAATATCCGCATTGGTTTCAATGACATCGATGCGTTCATCATCTGTCGCTGTAATGTAACTGGTATCTCCCAAATGATACGTTTTTGAGTAGGTATCATTGGTGACGGTCATGAGACCATCTGGGGTTAAATATTGATAATTGAGCGTATTTTGTGTGGACGCTGTCATGGTACGTCTGAGACGTTTCGCACGTTCTTTCTCAGCTTTGGAGAGTTTCGGGGTTGTCTTTCGACTGAATAAAGTCATTTCGAGTATATTCCTTTCTATCGTAATCAGTCTGATATGTACGTTCTTGTTTGGTTAACAAAAAGCGCATCTCATCCTTTATTTTTTCATCAATATGACACCCAAAAATCACAAAAGGCGCTAGTACCAGAGCACCAACGCCATAGCGAATCATAATGGGTGTTTTAAGCCAAAATAAGATTGACGTGACAATAACTGCCAATCCAATACCAAAAAGCAATATCCACTGCCTTAAGGTCATATAGCCTAAGAATGGCCGTTCATAGCTATCTAAGGCTTTTAAAAATTCACTGCCTAAACGTGTCATAGGACCCCTTTCTATCTGTGTTATAATATAAACATAATTAATTAGGAATAGAGGCTAAGACTAGATGAGTTACTTTTACTATCAAGTGTTAAAGAGAATTCAATCCCAACTATCAACACTTCAATTATTTTATCTTCAAGTATTGCAAATACTCTTTTATATTTGGACAATCCAATTACTATTTGAGTTTTACAGAATTTATACAAAATTTCCCTCAGCAACTACTCATTTCTTAATCAATCAGTTGCTAATATTTCTGATTGCACGATATCTTACAGTTTATATAAGACATCGTATTTACCTCCTTACTCCAACCATAAAAAATGCTTTCCTCAAAGAGGATCAACAATTACTTATCAATGAAATTGAAGAATCACTTCAAAAATCCCTTGAATTTACAAAATGGAGTTGTGGGATTTTATCAACTGTTTTAGTGCTTGTGGTAACTATATTTTTCAATGTTGTCTTAAAAATATTTGATCGTACCATTTCAGACAGTACACTTACTAAAGAGCTTGAATCAATGACATCATCTGATGCTTATAATCTTTTCCTTTTTTTCATATCAATTATTATTTTGATTGTAGGAATAGTCTTAGCATACTACTTTATCATACAGCTTTTCTCTTTCCATAAGAGACTTGTTTTAAAAATCCTTAAAAATTGTGATTACTACTCTTCCTATTATCTCTCAAATTGTTCCAAATGGATAATATTTAAAGAACTCACTAAAGAAGCATTTCTATGGAATTCTATTAAGTATTTTTTCTAAATAAGATTACATCACTTCCACAAGCTAAAACAAAACCACTAAGCAATGCTAACCAGTGTGGTTGAGATGCCCAGCGGCATAGATAATAAAATACTATAATTCGTAGAAAAAAGAATAAGCCCCAAAAAGCTATTCTTGCTGCCCCTTTTCCAAATTTCATCAACACTTGCCATAAATTTGGTAGGTGTTTTTTTGCCATGATTCCATCCTCCTTGTTATTCAACGACACCACTTTATCACAATAAAGAAACACATTCTCTATAATCTTCCATGTCTCCAATATACTCCGCAAACAACTCTTTATGAGCTTCTTGGAGCTTTAGGAAATATTGGTCATAGTCTTTACTGTCTTTAAAGGCAGATAGACCACGTGCGAGATACTGCATCCACTGCTCAAGATATTCGCCATAAGCTTCTTGATTTAGCTTTCCCAAATGAACAAGTTCAGCCATATCTGACTGAAGTAGATCAAGAATAGCCATACCATAGTCGGCATCATGTTTAGCCTCTGCATATCGCCAGGCATGGGTATAAGCCAAGCTTTCCGTTCGGACTTTCAAAGGAAGCTCCTCAATTTTTACCCGTCCATAAAGTAACCAGTCGTACAAGGGTTCTTTTAGAGACTCAAACATCCTTTTGTAGGGAGTCAGATAGGTAATCATTTCTTCTAGAGCTTCAATTTCTCTTTTCAGATCTGAAACATCTTCTGGTTCCATTGGTCCATTAAAGTTAGATTGAGTTGAATGTGAGACTTTTTTAACCTTGTTAAATTCTTGTTCTATCAATGTTTTCAAATTAGTCATAACGTTCTCCTTTAGTTTACTTGCATAATACTTTTAGCCATCCGTTGACTGCCAAAGAGCATCATAATGTAAATAATCCCTTTAGCGATCGCCATAAGCGCACTGGTCCAAGCTCCTGTACTAGCAACAGTTAAGAGGTCATCTGTAACAATGGCTGGATAGAGAATAATAATGATCACCAGAATCAGTCCTTGGAGAACTGCCGCAATATACAGTTTGAAAAAGCCAAAGCAGATGGGGCGCAGACTATCCATTAGATAACAAGCGACAATGATTTTAGCAATACCTTTATACGTGTATAGTGTAAAGGAGCGCAATAAAATCAGCAACTTCGTTGAAATTTGACCGATAAAGTCAACAACATGGTATACGAACTGAAGCATTGCTTTCGCTGCCCAATTTAGATTTTTAACACTAAATTCTATATCAGTTTTAACTTCTTTTATTCCCAATTTAGCGACCATCTTGATAACGACATTAAAGAGCCAAGAGAGGCTATCAAAAATCTCATCCACATAGAGGATGAGAAAGAGGGCAATGGTATATTTGAGGATTTCCTCAATCCAGAGCTGCAGGGTTAACTCCCCACCATTGCTTTTCAGTTGTTGGTTCCAATTCATGAGATTAATCCCCATAAAAAGTAACAGTAATAAAATGGCAACGGTCTCCATTGAACCCGAAACGGTTTCCATGAGCTGGTAGGCAGTTGGATTATAGTCTTTAAGACTCATGGTTAATTGGTCTAGTGTGGATTGGTTCACGACCACCACCTCCTTCTCTTAACCCATGCTTGAGAGTCCTGCAGCGAGAGCTGAAAAGAGAGCTTTCAGCACCGTTCCTATGATCGCTCCTAGAATCACACTTTGGATTCCTTTATCTTTCTTGTCGTCCATTTCTCGCCGAATACCAATCGCCAAGTCCCAAGCACCCCAAGCTGCCCAGCCAAGACCAACTAGGCCTCCGATCGTTCCAACTTGATTAATAAAATTCACAACTGTTTGCATATAGATATTTCTCGCTTTCTATTTTTAAAGTCAAAAAAAGACACCAAGAAGAATCTTAGTGTCTCATAGGATAAATAATAAAGAAGATTACTCTTCGTTTGGATGGAAGGTTAGAGAAAGGGCGGTAATGATTGCTAGGACAACGATAATAGTCGTTTCCCACCAGTAATAAATTGGAACACCGTTTGGAAAAACAAAACCTGTCATCATATTATTAAACCATTCTGGTGCTGAAATATCTTTTTGAATTAAAAAAGCGTATCCCTGTATCCCAAAGCCTATAATAAAGAATACAACTACTTTAAATACAAACCAACCAATCGCCGTTACAAGTAGGCTCTTTAATAAATTAAAGATAAAGAGAACAATCATCAGAGGTGTGGTAACCATAAGGACGGCTGCTTTCATGAGAAGACCTGGAAGGTTCTTCATGCCTGTTAAAAGCACTTGTCCCAATCGCTTAAGCCCCTTTTTCCATTTGTTTTCTTTTGGTAGTTGAGCGTTCCGAGTTGACCGTTTAGGCGTATAGTATTTATAGCCATTTTTTGTCATATGTGCATCCATTTTCGTATCCTTTCTCATCATAAGTCCTCCCTAGTGGTGTTAGGTTAAGTATACCATATTTCACTAGGAAACTCTAGGCTGTTATTAGTAGCACTTTGTTCACCTCATCCACTCCTAATAACAAACCCTTACTTTGCCTTATTAGTTTATTTGTTACAGTCTTTTATTGAATTTTTAGGGGGCAATTACCTGCTCCTAGAAGTACACTATCTGGAGATTTAAAGACGTTAATAATTTTAGGCAGGATAATGTACTTCTAGGAACAGGCAATGCCTGCCCTTAATGTCAATTAGTGATGTTTTTCTTTTTTACGAAGACCAAAAACGGCACCAACAGTCATCATAAGACCAATAAGCGTTGCCAAAACACTCATTGGGGTTGTTTCATCCCCAGTCATTGGAAGTGCAGTGGCTTTAACAACTGGGACTTCTTCAACTGGTTTAGCTGGTTGTTCTGGTTCGCCTGGCGTTTCAGGAGTTGGTGTATGAGTCGTTACTTTAGCAACTAGCTCACGACCATTGATAGTATTGATGAACGTATTTTCCACTTCACCATCTTTAATACGTTCCACTTCAATCCAGAAGTCAGCATCAAAAGTACCTTCGACACCTAAAGAGTTGAGGAAATCTTTATCAATACTATAAGCCCATTCACCTTTTTCAGCATCCCAAGTTACTTTAACAATCTTATTGATAAAGTCATCGTTCGTGTCTTGATCAAACTCAAAGATAAAGCGATAGCTTGTTCCAGCTGTGATAGTATCACCTGCTTTGAGGACTGTACCATCTTCAGTAATCACATCATAAGGTAAAGTCATATCCTCTTTGGCAGTATATTCTGTACCAGTGATGACACCCTTCCAGTTTCCTGTGTAACGGTCATGTTCAACATCTAGCTTGTCTTTACCATCATATTGCCAAAGTGTATCATGATCTTTTTGAACAGTCACACCATCAAGTTTGTAATTAAAGACTTGATTAAGCCCAACTTCTTGACCATCAAGAACAGTACCATCTTTACTAATGGCATGTTTTTCTGGTGATACATCTGGAACTTTAACAAAGACAAGGTTTGATTGATAACCATTTCCAAATTCAACTTGAACAAAAGTATTTTCAGCTGTTTCACCTGGTTGAGCGATAATTTCAACTGGTAGGTTAACGGTAACGTTATTACCAGTTAGCACATAATTTTGGTAGTAATCTTTGAGGTCATTTGGAATCCAAACCACAAATTCACCATCTGGAGTTAGATGAGCGCCATCTAGGAAAATTTGAATTTCAGCTGGAATTGGTTGCCCTGCTTCAATATCGTAAAATGTTCCTTTTGCGGTAATGTCGTTACCTTCACTGTCTGTTACAGTAGCTTTCGTGATATCTGGATTGACGGTCTTATCATCCGTATCATCATAGATACCTGCTGATTTTGCCATTGTGTCAATATCAACAATCGTATTAACATAAACACTGTAGTCAGTAATCAAGTGGAATGTTACATCTTTATCAAAAACAGTCTTACCATCAATATCGCTACCTACTTTATCCGTTACCGTTTTGGTTGGATTTGGCGTATCTGGTGTGTCAATTGATGGAATATTTGACACCACTTTATAATAGCCTTTAGCGGTTGAATAAATGGTTTCAAAAGCATTATCATAATGAGCATTGTCATTTAATGGTTTACCTACAAAGACAAAACCAGGTACTTCAACATCTTGATTACGATGAGCGTTTAGAAGTGACAACAGTTTAGCTGTTCCAACAAGTTGATATGAACCATCATCAGTTGTTTTAAGGGTATAGTAATCCGCATTTGCCTCAGCTGTCGCTTCACTATCCACTTCAAAACCTGCTGGGAATGGATCATTCATCACAACAGCAGTCAATTCCTCACGACCTGCTAGTAAGTTGTTATTTTTAAGCACCCATTTAACCGTTGAGCCTTTCGCAACTGTCTTACCGTTAATATCAATATTGTCATTGTTAGTAACGGCTTTTTCATTCGTCGGTTTTTGAGTGACTTCAACGGGATGAACAGCTGTTTTTAGGGTAATATCATGAACAGTTGCTGAAAGGGCTGGTGTTGTCACTTCTGTTTCAACTGTTATTGGTACTACTTTTGTTTCAAGTTTGATATCATGCGTTTCAGCTTGAACGTTAACATCATGAAGTGTGACACTTGTAGGAACAGTGACTTGATCTGCTGTGATATGAACAGTTTGAACGGAAACTGGTAAGGTTTCTGTGTAGGTTGGCTCTTCTACATTTGAAATACTTACATGACGTGGTGTCACAATGCTAACTTTCGCTTCAGCACCAAAGTCAGTACGAGCAACCGCAACACCATTTCCGCCAGCTGTGTTTCTAATAACAGTAGAATATTCATTGCTATATTGAGCAATCAAAGCCACACCATCAGGAGCTGAGTTAAATCCAGTCAAGGCACTTGTTGGGGTAGTGTTTTTCCCATAGGTTAAACCAAGATTTTCATCAACACCAACTCGGTTACCACCAACACCTGAGTTAGTCGCAAAGCCACCACCAATACCAAGAACAGTGACCCCATCTGCTTCTAAGAATTGACCAATGTCAAAATCACCTAGAAGTGAAATCCAAAGGTAATTGTCATTATTATCTGGTGAGTCAACACGGATGACTGTACGGATACCATCAGATTGATCATTGACGCCATAACGGTAACCATCAACAGCATTAATCGCTCCGTCTTGGTTCCAAAAAACAACTTCATCAGCTGGTGAAGCTAAACCTGAAGTATCCGTGTGGAATAAGACATAAGCATCGTGAACACTACCATCTAGCATCGTAATAGCTTGTGGAATACGATACCAAGTTAGAATTTTTCCTTTCCAAAGTTGAGTCGTTGTACCATTGACATTATAGTCATAAGCGCCAGCCCAATCTGATCCAATATCACTGTTTAGGTTAGCCCCTTCTGGTGCGACATTTCCCCAGTTTATATTAGCAATCACATGAGATTGGTTAACGTCACCTTTAACATAAACGGTAGCTTTACCAGGTTCAAGGGAACCAGTTGCTACAATTTCAACGCCATTGACTGTTTGAGCTTTCTTAAATTGACTGGTATTTGATTGAGTGTAGCCATTTGAACCAACATATTGAACCCAGCCATCATTAGCGCCTAGAACATTACCGTCATTAGCTTTTTCAAACTGTGATTTGACTCTTTCAATTTCATCAGCATTAAATTTATCAGCTGTAGCCTTGTCTGTTTCATAATCACCAGTATAATTTAAGCCCACACGATCAAACGCTGCTTTATTTTTTTGATCAACAGCAGCTTTTTGTGAATCGTAAGTACTCTTCTTAGCGGCATTTTCTTCTTGAATTTGCTCGTTTTTAGCAGCAACTTCATTAACTTTAGCAACTTGCTCTTGAGCAATCTTTTGAGCTTCGTTTACAGTTGTTTCAATAGTACCAGCGTTTGTAACAGTTGTTCCAGAAGCAGTAGCTTTTGAAACAGCATCTTCAATAGCTTTGTTAGCAGCCGCTTGAGCTTCTTCCGCAGCTTGTTTATTAGCTGAGTTAGTCGCTTCAGCCTTAGTTTTAGCTGCTTGCGCATCTTTCAAAGCTTGTTCTTGTTTCGCAAGATCTTGTTTCGCTTCTTCAACTGAAGTATAAGATTTTGAGGCGCCTTTGGTAAGGTCTAAACCAGCTTCTTGTGCTTGTTTCGTTAAGTCCGAAATGATTTGATTAGCTTCTTTTTGCGTTTCAGTCGCATTATCTAAGCTTGATGTTTGTTTAGCACTATCAGCTTGAGCATCTGCTGCTGAAGTGTATGTTTTTGCATCGCCAGTTGAAACGGTTACTCCTGAAGCTTTAGCGTTATCAGCTGATTGTTTAACAGCTTTATCTACACTAGCTTGGGTTTCTTTAAATTCAGTAAGTTTAGTGACTTGAGCTTGAGCATCTGCTAAAGCCTGAGCTAAATCATCATAAGATTTTGAACCAGTTGTGCTGACTGTAACACCTGCTTTTTTAGCTTCTTCAAGAGCTTGTGCCATTGAATTGTTAATGGTGTTTTGAGTATCTTGAGCTTTTTGCAGACTAGCAACTTGATCTGCTAGTTTTTCAAGGGCTTGTGTAGCATCGCTTGTTTTGGCGCCTGCGGTTACAGTAACTTTAACACCTGACTTTGTAGCAGCTTCGACTGCTTGAGGAAGCTCTTTGTTAACTTGTTTTTGAGCTTCTGTCACTTCAGAAAGATGATCAACTTGTGTTTTAGCATCAGCTTGTGCTTCATCAACTGAAGTATACGTTTTTGCTTGACTGCCTGCTTCAGTTGAAATGTCAACACCAACTGCTTTTGCAGCTTCTTCCGCTGTGGCTTTCGCATTATCAACGGCTTGTTGGATTTCAGTTGCTTGGTCAACCGCTTCTTTTTGTTTCGCTAAATCTGCTTGAGCACCCGCATAGCTAGAGTGAGTTACCGTTCCATTTTCATCAACTTCTACACCAGCTTGTTTAGCATCTGAAACCGATTGATCTAAGCCATCTGATGTTACTATTTCCGTTAATTGACCAGTTTGTTCACCAGACTGATTCGTTAAATCAGTGTGTGATTGACTATTATCTGCTTGTGTTTCAGCTAAATTAGTGGCATTACTGTCAGATACAACAGTTACTTCTGGTTGTGTTTCAACCGTGTTTGTTGCATCATCTGCATAGGCAGCACCTGAGATGGTAACCACTGCACCAAGCGCAATACCTGAAGCTAATCCTTTAGCCCATTTTTTCTTGCGGAAAAATCCGTGTCCATTTTGTGTGTTTTGATTTGTCATAATAACCTCCGTATGACTTTCCTAAAAAACTATAGCAATAAAAAATGAACAGTTTAATGACGTGTTCAGGTCTACTTTAAATTAAAGAAAAGAATAAGGAAAAGCAGTTTTACGACCTACTTAGGTCAAAAGAGAAAAAGACGTTATGAATAAAGCAAAAACTCTATAATTATAAAACCATAGAGTTGCTTTTTGATTAATTATTTTTTCTACGCACACCTACTAAGCCCCAAATCGTCATAAGACAACCAAATAGGACAGCAAGCACTGAACTGTGTTCACCAGTCATTGGAAGTGCGCTAGCCGTAACAACTGAGACTTTTTCAACTGGTTTAACTTGAGCTTTAACTGATGTTGATTCGACACTTGAAGATTGAATAGTTGTTTGACGATCTTTAGCTTGATCTTCAGCTTGATAGCTTACAATTTTACCTGTTTCATCAACAATTGTTACAGGTGTTTTTCCTTGAGCGATAATCGCATCATATTCATCTTGCAAACGTTGTTTTTCTTGCGCATCAAGCATGGTTTGATAAGCTTTTGAAGTCGTATCATAAACCGCTTGTGTTGCTGCTTGTTTCACTTGCAAATCTTTTAGTTTCAGCAATTCTGCTTCTAAGGTATCAAGAGCAGCTAACAAGTTGGCTTTTGCGGTTACTTCTTGTTGTTGAGCTTGTGCTAACAATTCAGGAGCATTTTGTAGACTTGATAAATAAGCTTGTGCTTTAGCGAGATTATCATTAGCTGTCATAACATTTTCTTTAGCTTTAAGAACATTTGCCTGAGCAGTCGCAAGACTGTTTTGCAAACTTGCTAGACGATTTTGTTCAGTTGTAAGAGTTGCTTGCTTAGTAGCTAATGTCGCTTGTTTGGTAGAAAGAACTTGTTTAGCAGATGCTAGATTAGCTTGTTTAACTTTAATATCAGCACTTAAATCATCCACCGCTTTTTGAGCTGAAACTAAGTTTTCTTGGGCTTGTTTCAATGTAGCTTGTGCTGATGCAAGATTAGCTTTAGCAGTTGGCGTTTGAATGGCTACTGATTGTGCTTGGGTCAAGCTAGCACTGGCTGATGATAATTGAGAGACGGCATTATCATAGGCTACTTGAGCCTTTATTTTAGCTTCTTGTGCCACATTATTATCAGATTGTGCCTTAGCTAAGGCTGATTTTGTAGCATTGTAAGTAGCTGTCACATTTTCAGCTGATTTTGTATTTGCAAAAGCCGTCGTATCAAAATGACTTGAGCTTGAAGCTTGATCCTCTGAAATTGAGATAAAATGTACACCAGCAAATGCACCATTTTCAGTTGACGGACGTGAAAAATCAATAGCAAAGTAAACTTGCGAATTAACATCTCCACCACCAACAATATCTCTAGCATGTCGCCATTCATCAGCGTTAAACATAAAGTCAGTGACTGCTTGATAAACTCTTTGTTTTAACGTAGCAAAAGTAATGCCATCATAGACTTGCGATGAAGCCCAATCTTCGTAGTATTGACCACCTTCAGATTCTTCATCAGCGGATGAAGTAGGTAAGCCAAAGTATTGAGCGGCCTTATTAACCGCTTTAGCATCATGACCAATTTGTCCTTGTTTCATAGCTTCAGTAACGTTCCAACGATCTGAAACATACCCATCTGTAACAAGGTCAACGAATTTTACAGATGACTCAGTAACGGTAACCTGAGGAGTACCAAATACAACTCTGATTTGATTCACTAAATCAGCAGCAAAGAGTGATAACTCTTTAATAACGTCTTCTGGAAGATCATTAATTTGATATTTTGTTGAGTTATCATCATTAGGATTGCTCTTGTAAGTATTGACTTTAGCTAACGCTTCTGACTCTTCAGCTAATGTTTTCAATATTTGTTGACGCTCTTCAGCTGACAATGAATAATCATTGTATTTTTTCAATGCTTCAACATATGCTTGACTTAAAGTAATTGTATTAATCGCTTTATAGTCGTTTTCAGCTGTTTTATATGTTGATTGAGCATCCACTAAAGCTTGTTCCGTTTGTTGTGCTTTAGCTGTTTTAGCATCTAAATCTGATTTTGTAGTAGATACATTTTGGTTTGCTTCATCAACCGCTTGTTGAGCGTTGTCAATCGCTTGTTGGCGCTTAGCATCTGCCTCTTGCGCTTGTTTCAAAGCTGATTGAGCAGCTGACAAATTAGCTTGTTTACTGGCTTCATCATTTTTTGCAGCTTCAGCTTCGTCCAAGATAGCTTTTTGACCTGTACCATCCAAAATCGCTTGCTTTTCATTGACATCTTTTCGAGCTTGGTCAACAACTGCTTGTTTGGTATCTTCAGTAGCTTGTGTTTGATTAGCTTGTGCTGTCTTAGCATCTAAATCTGATTTTGTTGACGTAACAGTTTGATTGGCTTCGTCAACGGCTGTTTGAGCATTGTCAATCGCTGTTTGACGATTGACATCTGCTTCTTGAGCTTTTGTTAAATCAGATTCAGCTTGAGCTACTTGATTTTGAGCTGAGTTAACATCATTTTGTGCTTTATCACGATTGGCAATAATTTCAGCTTGACCAGTACCATCTAAGATAGCTTGTTTTTCATTGACATCCTTCTGTGCAGCATCAACATCTGATTGAGCTGAATTAACAGCACTTTGAGCTTCATCAACACTAGCTTGTTGATTATTTACTGCTTCTTGAGCTTGAGAAACTGTGTTTTCAGCTACTTTTTCCGCAGTATCAGCTTGAGAAACTTGTTCTTGAGCCGAGTTAATATCGTCTTGTGCGCTAGCAATGTTTTCTGGTGTTGCTTGATTTACAAGATTTTGAGCCTCATTAGTTGATTGTTGTGCTTGATTATATGTTGATTGAGCTTCATCGGCAGCTGTTGTTGCATCACTAACAACTTGTTCTTGATGGCTAACCGCTTGATTAGCTGTATCAAGATCAGCTTTAGCAGCATTGACATCTGCTTTAGCCACGTTGTTTTCTGTTTGATTAGTTTGTGCCTCAGGATTTTGTGTTGGAGATGAAAGATCAACTTCATCTGCATTAACGTGAGAAGCTACTCCCAAACCTGCTACTAATGTTGCTGTAGCGGTAATAACTTTTGCTTTATTCATAACGTCTTTTACTCCTTTAACTGCCATTTTCTTTACTCCTTTTTATTTTAGCTTTTTGAAATTAACTTTCTTGATGGTTACGTTTTTTCAAACTAAAACCAAGAACTGATAAAATGAATGCACCTAGAACAGATAAAATTGTTGTATTTTTTTCACCTGTATGTGGCAACGTTACCATGTCACCTTGAATCGTTTTAGCTGTGTAAGTACCATCAGCGTTTGCCGTTACGCCAACTGATTCTGGCGTAACTTTTTCGCCTGATGAAAGTGTTACGAAACCATCACGAATATCAACAAGACTTGCACCATTGTAGAGTGTTACAGGATTACTACGAGTCACATCTCGTACAATTTGACCAGTCACTGTTGATGTTGTCCCAACCTGCGAAGCACCAGCGTTTTGAGCTGTTTCTGCTGAAATGTTTGGATTATTTGTTGGAATGCTCGTATCTGGTACAACAGTAGCTTTACCACCATCAGTAGTTGGAACTTCTACTTCACCAGGTTCTTCTGTTGAAGGCTTCTCAGATTCAATTGGGGTTTCAGGTCCTGTCGTTTCAGAACCTGGATCACTTGACTCGTCCTCACTAGTTCCTGGATTTGTTGAACTGTTATCCCCTGTGTTATCACCAGTTGAAGGCGTTGTTGGATCAACAGGAACGGTTGGTTCTGTGGTAGAACCTGTATCTGATGTGCCAGACGACGTATCCGTTGATGATGAAGGGTCTGAAGCGACTACTTCCGTTGACGGTGTCGTTGGATCAAGTGGGGTTACTTCATCCGCAAAGGCTGTTACTGCTGTTGAGAGAACCAAAGTTGATACTGCTAACGATGCAATGACTTGCTTTTTAGTCATAATAAACTCCTTTACTTTCTTTGTCTTATTGGGCGATGGTATCCTTCACCAGTTAGCCGTAGTTGATAACCCTGAGGGCTTCTCTCTTTTCGAGCAACTAACTGGTGCCCCTTTTTGATGGTGCGAATTTGCTTATAAATATCTTTGTAACGCAAACGAAGTTCTACTTCTCTTAGTTTGCCATCAACATAGCCTTTAGTTCGTTTACTTGCATAATGCTCACAAAGCTTAACTTCTGTGCCATCATCTAATCGGGCGGTACTACCACCATATTTTCCTAAATAGTTTAAGTCCTTTAGGGTGACTGTGGTTAATGTTTCATCTGTCATAGATTTCTCCTTGAAGTTGAAAAGCGAATTGACGCTGTGCTGTGTCAGAACGTATCTGACATCGGTATTTCATGCGCAGGGGTTATAGTCTAGTTTCCCCCAACTCCTTCAGCTTATGTTTTAACATGCTTTTACGTCTGTGGCTGGACTAGATATCCTTTTCTAGTTGCAACTCGCCCCCGTTTTTCTTTTTATCCATAGCCACGCTGTATTAGGGCAAGCGGTGTTTTCAGTTGTCAAAGAACAGAGGTAGTTTAGTGACCTGCCTAGGTCAGACATTCAGGTTTTGATAGCCTTATTTAGTTAGTCGCTTTTCTAAACGTGATTTTCTTGATCCACCTTGGATTGATAAAAAATGGTGGATTAGCCGAGACAAAATTTATACATATCCCAGATTCAAAGGAACTGGCAACTGCTTCTTGAAGTTCTTCAAGATTATAAGTAATAGTGATGGTTTCTCTCGTAGAGTTATGATACTCCACTAACATTTCAATTGGTTCTACTGGTTTAGGCTCCGAATAGTGATGAGCCTCATGATCAGAATTGGTAAAGAGCCCCATGTTTTCTCCCTTCTCGTTATAATTTAGCGAGTGACTGCTGGAGCTTCTCGCTTTCTTTTTTCAACACCTCTAAGCTCTCAGTATCTGTTTGTAATAAGCTTCCCAATTGCTCAATTGATGTTGTCACCGTTGCAATTAGCTTAGCAAGGGTACTAACTGACGTTCCAGTCATCACTTGAGTCGTGCTATCATCCACCGTAGAAGCAATGATAATCAACTCATCCAGTTCTCGTTGTTGGGCTAAAATAGCGGTATCTTTTAAAAGCTCCAGAGCCTTTCGATTAAACGGTGTCATCTTATCAGTCCTCCTTTACAATCAGGGTCGCTTCATCATCTGCCATGAGGGGTGCATGATGAATTTCAACAACTACTAAGGTAATGCCTACGAGAGCTATAAAACTAGTAATAACAAATACAACACTAAGCATTGATTTCTCCTTCTTATCACTCATCCACTAGGAACCATTCGGTCGTTTTAAACTTCCCTGAACGGTAAGCTATTCCAAACTGTGCTTTTGAAGCACTATACTGTTTTTTCAAAAGTGTATCCCCTTTTGAGAGCTGGTTATCATCTCCTAGAATCGAAAGTGATGACGGTGACAACGTTTCTGTATCCCCTTGCTCAGAGGTCAATTCATACGTCTTCTCATCACTATCAAGGTTAGTTTTAACTTGTGTCACTTCATATTTTGTGGTTATGATTGACGGATTAACATAAGTTTCTGCACTGGGGTGCATGAGCATCAATCCGTGTACAACACAAACAAATAATGACGTAGCACTAATAACAAAGATAAGGAATGAAAAGGCAAACCCTAAATCAAATGGATATAAGTCTAAGTAACATATCACTTTTGATAATGAATATCCGAAAATGATGAAACTAACTAAAATACCGATAGCTAGAAAACGATAATCAATCATCTGCGTCCTCCTTATTTGCCAATTGCTTTTTCACCAACTCTTCTACACGTTTCATACGCTCCTGATGGCTAAGATTGTTATCTTCAAATAGAGATTTTGGAATGGCGATAAGTGTTTTGTTAGTCATGTTGTAACCTCCTCAACTGTTCTAAAGCTTCAGATAGATTGTTATCTGGAATCAAATACCCATTAATACAAGCTTTTTCAACTTTATTCAGATAGTCAGACTCAATAATTTCAACCACTTGACCAGAATTACTATCCTTTAACTGATAGATACTTCCGCCCAAGATCTGTCTTGATAAAGATAATTCAAAAGTACTACCGTTTAGCTCTTTGATTTTAATAACTTTTGGATTATCTCTCTGTACTCTACAAGGAACATCAGGTATGGAGTTTAGTAGCCGCAACTCTTCTCTTAAAACAGCTATTTCATCACCTAGATCACGAGAAAGCCAATCAGCTTGTGCTGGACTTTCTGCTCTTTGAATAATGTCTTCTATGTCCTCCAAACGCTTTCTTAAGCGCTTTGATAAAATACTTTTCACAATAGCCGTTTCAGTTTTTGGCTTATCAGCCTTCTCTTTTTGATATTCTTGAGAACCGTTCTTTTGACCTTCAATATCATCAGGAATTAATGGTCTTTTATCTTTCTTTAAAAACTTCATTCGCTACCACCTCCGTACCTCAATTCGGCTTGTTTATGGGCGACGATTTTAGCTTCTAATCGTCTTTCTTCTTTGAGGTTCTCAAGCATCTTCATGAGATAAGCTAGAGGATGTTCACAGTCATAAGGCATTCGTTCAATCATCTCAATCACTTCGTGACTGGTGACATACTCTTCTGTCAAATACTGACCAATCTGCATTTTTTGTCGGTGCGTTAGGGTGTAGTGTTGAGACTCGCCTGAAAAAAGATCAATTTGACAAAACTTCCCGTTATAACGATCCGCAATGACATTTAGCAATGAGTAATATTTAGGGGGAACGTACTTAAGCGATTGATTTTGGGAAGAATGACTATCAGCTCCAGCAGGTTGAGAAAATTCGTCAGAATTTTGCTCAGCCTTTCTAGGACTATAATTATCCTTACTAGGATTAGTTTTACTAGAGTCTTTATAATTCGGGTCAAAATCGTTAACTGCACCCGTTAAATCTTTTGACACCCCCCGTAAATTATTTTTACGGGGTCTGTTTTGGCGTTTTTCGATACGTTTTTGGAAAGCTTTTTCTTGACGTTCCAAGCGCTCTTGTTTGTACTTTTCAGCATCATAGGTCATGACTTGACCAATGTAAATACGGTTAGCCAATTGACCATCTGCGTTTGAGAATTGACTGTACTCATAAATTAAGCCATAGTCTGACAGATCTTTTTTCAGTTTGATAGCCGTCGGTTTGGAGCAGTTAAAATACCGTTGGATTTCTGCATTGGAAAATTCAATATAAACACGACCTGCCTCGTCTACCCAGCCATTTTTAGCAGAGAGTTCTAAACGATTTTTCATCATGCTATACAATACCTTGCAGTCTGACTTAAGCTTTTGATAATGAGTATCCTCCCACAGCACCCAAGCCATCGGGAAAAAGCGTTCAGATGTCTGCATCTGCTCTAGCGTAATGGCTGAAAATTGTTCTAATCCACTCATCATCTCACCCCTCAAAAACTCTTAAGCTCAAGTTGCCATTTTCGGCAATACAAATTGTCTTTTCTGCCTCCATCAACTCCAGTGCCTTAACGACTCTTTCTCGTGACCAGCCTGTCTGTTTCATGAGGTCAACAACAAGTAAATTTTGAGTTAACTTAGCAATCGGTGTCATATCTTGTCCTTTCTTTTAGTTCTTAGTATTTCAATACTAAATCTTATTTTTGGTCTTTTAGAACAGTCCAAAGTGTTTCAAAATCGGGTAAAGTGCTACTGTGGCATTCATCACAAAGAGAATTAAAACAAGTCCTGAGGGTTCTCTGCGATAATACCGAATAACAAACATGGCATAAAAGACCATAGCAAAACTAATATTAAAAATAATCAACGGGCTCATGTTTCACTCCTAAAATCACATAACCATCTTTTAAGCCAATAAACTCCGATAGGACATAGGTTACTGTCATCACGATACATCGAGCTGTGTAACCCTGCTTGGAATCGTATTCTCTTAGTAATAGTTCATCTCCAACTTTAAAGTCTCGATCGTTATACCGACATTCAAAGGTTTTACTACCATCTTTGAGTGCTTCAAAATAGCTTGGATAGCATTTTAAATCATGTTGCATTGACGTCTCCTCTGTACTTTCTTTACTTCACACCGAACAGATCAAGTAGCCAACCGCCGAATATGATTTGAGTTAAAGCGTAAGCAATAGCAATAACCAAACAACAGAGAGCAAGGAATAACCCAAAATACAGCCAGCCTTTTAACGTCATCTCTTCTTGCTTATTATCATTAGTCTTTTTCATATCGCTCTAGACTCCTTCTTTAAAATTCTTTGCGATAGCTTGAATCACTGGAACCGTAACCGAATTTCCCGCTTGTTTATACAGTTGACTATTGCTATTAACTGCGTTGGCTCTCTCAAAAGACCAATCTGGAAAACCTTGTAGTCTCCAACACTCTTTTGGAGTTAATTTACGGATACGATAGCCTTCTGTAATGCCAAAAGTTCCCATTGTTGTAAATCCTCGGTGACCTGTTGTTGTTAATGTACCGACTTCATCTCGATAGGACTTATTGTAAAAATCATAAACTTGTAACAAGTTGTTTTCATGCCAGGAATGACTTGATAGCGTTGGAGAGATAGAGTGGCTACCACCATTGTTATAGCCTCTCGCTTTTTGAATAATCTTCGGCTTTTGGTCATTATCAGGAGTTCGTACGGGAATAGCAATTTTACTGCCTTCACCTTTATTCGTCGTTACTGTTGGTGAAAGAGCATCCACCTGATAGACCTCGCCATTCATTCCTCTACCACTAGGGTTGAGATTACCTAGTCGTTTTGGTTTGAACAAGTCAGCTGTTGGGCTTTCTCCTTTGAGAGGAAATACATTTCTGGTACCTGCTCCTCTAAGATGTCCGATAAGGAACACCCGTTCTCTGTTTTGGGGGACTCCGAAATCCTTGCTGTTAAGCACTTGCCATTCCACATCATAC
>ERZ773195.1339-NODE-1339-length-18450-cov-7.382060_pt1 | contig 18450 bp, 14 predicted proteins | sample MGYA00580530_ERZ773195 | MGnify/ENA primary metagenome ERZ773195 (study PRJEB29015, sample SAMEA2737751) | human gut metagenome | biome: human gut; feature: human-associated habitat; material: faeces | place: China | collected 2012 ...
CAAAACTGAAAAATTTTCGATTTTGAGGAATAGGCTTGGCGAACGTTTGCGGGGGCCGTGGCATCGGGCGTGCTCGACTTAAGCCCCTGCTCTATCCCAGCTCCTGCATGCGGCGGTAGATTTCGCAGATGCCCTTGATGGTGAGTTGGCCGTCTACCACGTCGAAGGCATCGGTCGAATCGGCGACGATGCTGGCGAGGCCGCCCGTGGCGATAACGGTGGCGTCCTCGCGCCCCAGCTCGCGCTTCATGCGCGCGACCAGGCCCTCGGCCATGGCGGCGGCGCCCGTTACGGCGCCGACCTTGATGCACTCCTCGGTATCGCGGCCGATGGCGTGCTCGGGCGCCTCGAGCGGAACGCTAGCGAGCTTGGCGGCTCGGGCGGCGAGCGCGTCCATCGAAATGCGGATGCCCGGCGCAATCGCTCCGCCAATGTAATAGCCGTCCTCGTCGATAACGTCGATATTGGTTGCGGTGCCAAAGTCCACCACGATCGCCGGAGCGCCGTAGAAGGTCTCGGCAGCGACGGCGTTGGCGATGCGGTCGGCACCAACGGCCTGGGGACGCGCCGCCCGCAGCTTGGTCACGGCCGCCGTCTGCTGCCCAATGACGATGGCGTCTGCCGCGATGCGGTTGGCCACGGCGTGCCACTCGCGCGAGAGCTGCGGCACCACGCCGGCAAAGGCGATCGCGTCGACCGCGCCGAGCGAGAGGTCGTACATCTTAAAGAAGCCCATCAGGCGCACGTGGATCTCGTCGGCGGTATAAGAGCGGTCGGTGGGCATGCGCCACGACTGCACCAGCTCGTCTCCGTCAAACAGACCCATGGCCGTCTGCGTGTTTCCCATATCGATAGCGAGCAGCATGTCTACTCCAGGTGTCGGCGTAAAAGGACGCGCACCATTGTATACGTGCCGTCGACGGCGCTCGGCTGTGAACCGTTTACGGTGATACTGGCTAAGGGTTAAATATGAAGGAATTATGCTCTGCGAGATTTTCCTTGCCGTTTACCGAACTCCCACGTAATATTCTTTCTTGCGCACATGAGGCGCCCAGACATTGCGGGGTGGAGCAGTCTGGTAGCTCGCCGGGCTCATAACCCGGAGGTCGTAGGTTCAAATTCTGCCCCCGCGACCAAGAACTTGCAGCTCGTCGGCTAGCCGGCGAGCTTTTTTGTTATTTGGGGACCGCGTTTTCGGTCCAATTCTCGGCCTCTCAAACAAAATCTCAATCTGTAACAGCTAGACCCGATTTGGGCGGCTAGGTGTTACAGATTGAGATGTTGAGTCCCCGCCTGGACGGTTTGTCTAAATCTGTAACACCAAGACCGATATTCGGCATCTAACTGTTACAGATTGAGACAAACCGACGGGCCACCCCACCCCATCCACCTGCCGCTACCTGCTATCCGCCGATTTCCGTCGTGCCGCTGTGCCCCCATGCCATATCCTCTAAACAACTACGCGGCATCATCGCCGCCGCGCCTACAAGAGAGGAATGTCCATGACCGCACCTGCATCCAAGCTGCTCCGGCCCATTACGGTTGGCCCCCTTGAGCTCAAAAACCGCATTATGTTCCCGCCGCTGACCACCGGCTATGAGGAGCGCGACGGTTCCATTGGCGAGCGCAGCCTGGCTTTTTACGAGCGTCTGGCCCGTGGCGGCGTGAGCTACATCGTCATCGGCGACGTCGCTCCCGTCATGACCGCGAGCCCCACGCCCAAGCTGGCGACCGACGCCCAGATTCCCACGTTTAAGGCGCTGGCCGACGCCGTCCACAAGCACGGTGCCAAGGTCGCTCTGCAGCTGTTCCACCCCGAGTACGACGTGCCCGGCGTCGGCCGCATGGTCATGGGTTCCATGGCCGCCGCCAAGGCCGCGCAGGAGGCCGCTGAGGCCGCCGCTGCCAAGGCCGGCGAGAACAACGCCGCTGCCGAGGAAGCCCGCAAGGCTGCTGAAACCGCGCAGGCCGCTGCCGAGGCCGCACAGGCCAAGGCCGAAGAAGCCCAGAAGAAGGCCGAAGAGGCCAAGGCAGGCGCTGACGCTGCCCAGAAGGCTGCCGAGGAGAACAACGCCGCCGCTGCTGCCGAGGCTGCCAAGGCTGTCGCCGAGGCCGTGAAGGCTGCGGAAGAGGCAGGCCGCTCCGCGCAGAGCGCCGCACAGGCTGCTCAGAGCGCTGCGCAGGCTGCCGACAGCATGCTGAAGGCACAGGAAGCCCAGGCTGCCGCCGAGGCTGCGCAGGCTGCTGCCGAAGCCGCCAAGGCAAGAGCCGAAGAGGCTCAGAAGAAGGCCGAGGAGGCCGCTGCTTCCAGCGCCGAGGACAAGGAAGCTGCCGAGCGCGCCAAGGTTGAGGCCGAGGCCGCGAAGAAGGCTGCCGAGGATGCCCAGAAGGCCGCAGAGGAAGCAAAGGCCGCTGCCGAGCTGGCGCTCGAGGCTGCCAAGAAGTCCGAGGTCGAGGCTGCTGCCTCTGCCGCCGAGGCTGCCGAGTATGCCCGCCAGATGGCCGAGACCTATCAGAAGGTCGTTGAGATCAAGGCTGAGCTCATCGATTATCTGGCCGAGGCCCAGGCTGCTGCCGAAAAGGCAGAGGCCGAGCGCAAGGCCGCCGAGGAAGCCCGCAAGGCTGCCGAGGAGGCTGCCCTCGCCGCCTCGAAGTACACCGCAACGTTCGAGCTGGCACAGCTCCTGCACGAGAGCGAGACCCTGACCGGTCACGCCCGTGAGGACTATGCCAAGGTCATCGAGGACGCCAAGGCTGCCATCGAAGCCGCCAAGACGCCCGAGGAGGTCGACGAGATCCTTGCGGCCGCACGCGAGGCCCTCAAGACCGCAGGCTGCCCGAGCACGAACTTCACCGACGTGGAGGAGAACGGCTGGTATCATACCGGCGTCGACTTCATGGTAAAGAACGGCTTCATGAACGGCGTCGCGGACGATGCGTTCGACGTCGACGGCAACCTGACCCGCGCCCAGCTCGTGACGATCCTCTATCGCATCGCGGGCGAGCCGGAGAGCACGGCCACGAACCCGTTTGCCGACGTGGCAGACGGTCAGTGGTACACGAACGCTGTCATCTGGGCAGCGGAGAACGGCATCGTCAAGGGCGTGAACACCACGACGTTCGCCCCGAACGACCAGATCACCCGTGAGCAGATCGCGACGATCCTCTTCCGCTATGCCAAGGCGGAGAAGGTCGAGGGCAAGCTCGCCGGTTTCCCGGATGCCGGGAAGGTCTCCGATTACGCCGCCGACGCCATGGCGTGGGCAGTGGAGCAGGGCCTCATCAACGGTATCTCCGAGAGCGACGGCAAGACCTACCTCGCCCCGCAGGAGACCGCGACCCGCGCCCAGATCGCCGTCATTCTGATGCGCTATCTGACTGCGGAGAACTGATCCAAAAAAATCCCTGTCCGCTGATGCGGGCAGGGGAGGAGCCGCCCACCGGGCGGCTCCTTTTTGACTTTTGCGGCGCGCTGTCGATCGTACCCTTATTGTAGGGGAGCGGCATGCCGCTCCCGGCGCTGCACTGACGATTTGCACAGGCTATCGCTAAAACGGCGATGGCTCCCGATTTGTCATTGCGAGGGCGCTTTGCGCCCGTGGCAATCTCGTGCAGGCAGCTGCAATTTCGCCGGGAGTGTCCTGTTATCCGGCCGGGTCCTGCGAGATTGCCACGTCGCTTCGCTCCTCGCAATGACACATCAGGAAGCATGGCGCAGGAAACGGTACACTGCACCGAATTGGTGCTGCTTTTGCCGCTTCGCGCACGGGTGGGGCATGCCCCGCCCCTACCATGAATGACCCAGAATGACCCAATACAGACGCAAAAAACCGGCGCAGGGGGGACCTGCGCCGGTAGGGGATATCTTCAGGATCAGGAAAGGCGGAAGCGGAGCATATTCCACGAGGCGGCGGGGAGCTCCGGGGCTTCTGCGCCGACGGCGACCTCGCGCGGCAGAGCGGGCTGGGCGTCTGCGGTGTTCTCGGAGTCCAGCGAGGGAGCGGTCAGCGTGACATGCTGCTCCAGTACGGCGTTCAGGCCGTCAAGCTCCAGCGTCATGGCCTCGTCGAGGCTTTTGTTCACGGCAAAGACCGTCACATGCGCGCCATCCTCGGAGAGCACGGCGGAGCTGGAGAGGTACGGGGCCTTCGGGCTGACACCGCAGGCATAGGTCGGAACCTCGACCTCCTGCTGCAGGGCCGTGCCGCGGCCGAACTGAGAGCCGTAGAGGAACGGCCAGTAGGTCGTCTGTGCCCATGCGCGGCCGCCCGGCTCGGTCATGATGGGAGCCAGCGCGTTGACAAGCTGTGCCAGGCAGGCGACCTTCACGACGTCGGCGTGGTTGAGCAGGGTGTTGAGCATGCTGCCGACGAGCAGAGCGTCTGCAAAGTCGTAGTTCTCCTCTTCAATGGGGCGGGCGACCGTCCACTTCTCCGGCACCTTGCCGTTCTTGGCATAGTGATACCAGACGTTCCACTCGTCGAACGACAGACCGATATGCTTGTCACTGCCGACCTCAAGGCGGATCTTTTCGCAGATGGCGGCGACCTCCTGAATGAACTCGCCCATCTCCTCGCTGCGTGCAAGGAAATTCATGACGTCGCCCTCATGGTTCGTATAATACTGATGGAGCGACAGATAGTCGACGTAGGGATAGCTCTGGCGGAGGACCTCCTCCTCCCAAGTGCCGAAGGTCGGCATCGTGCGGTAGGAGCTGCCGCAGGCGACGGTCTCAATGGTCGGGTCGAACATCTTCATGAGCTTGGCCGTCTCGCAGGCGATGCGGCCGTATTCCGTGGCCGTCTTCGAGCAGATCTGCCAGGGGCCGTCCATCTCGTTGCCGAGGCACCAGAGCTTGACGTTGTAGGGGGCCTCGCGGCCGTTTTCGCGGCGCTTGTCCGCCCAGTAGGTGTGCATGTCGCCGTTGCAGTATTCCAGCAGCTCTACGGCGTCCTTCGGGGTGCCGGTGCCGAGGTTCACGGCCATCATCGGCTGCGCGCCGATGCGCTCGCACCACTGCAGGAATTCATCCGTGCCGACCTGATTCGGCTCAATGGCGCTCCAAGCCATGTCAGGGCGGACGGGACGCTTGTCCTTCGGACCGATGCCGTCGCGCCAGTCGTAGCCGGACAGGAAGTTGCCGCCCGGATAGCGGATCTGCGTGACATGCAGCGGACGGATGAGCTCTTCCACGTCGCCGCGGAAGCCGAAGGCGTCGGCAGTCGGGTGGCCCGGCTCATAGATGCCGGTATAGACGGCGCGGCCGAGATGCTCGATGAACGAGCCAAACACGCGGGGATCGATGGGGGAGATGATGCAGTCCTTCTGCAGTCGGATGCGAGCTTTCATGAATTAACCTCCTGTGGATTCTCGTTTGATGATCGTACATTCCAGCATGATGTCCTTCTGCGCCGGATGCTTGCCGGAGAGCATGTCCAGCAGGGTGTGGCCCGCGCTCTGGCCCATCTGGAACAGCGGCAGGGCGACGGTGGAGAGTGACGGGCGGCAGACGGAGCTGATCTCACGGTTATCGTAGCCGATGAGGAAGATGTCCCTGCCGACCTCAATGCCGTTCTGGTTGCACCAGTCGATCACACCGGTGCCGATAAGGTCGTTCTGCGCAAAAATGGCCTTTGCGCCCGCACGGATGAGCTCGCCGCCGAGACGGTAGCCGGAGTCACGGTCCCAGTCACTTGCGCGGACGAGGGAAGAGTCATAGGCTACGCCGTGGTCGTGCAGGGCCTGCAGGAAGCCGTTGGCGCGGCGCAGGGTGTGCACGGAGTGGATGGGACCCGTGATCATGCCGATGTGCTCCGACGTGTGCTCCAGCAGAGTGCCCGTGGCCTCATAGGCGGCAAGACGGTCATCATAGCCGACGCAGGGCACGTCCTGATCCTCGCAGGTGCAGTAAACGCACACGAACGGGATATGGGCATGCGCCTTCAGCGAGGCGACAAGGTGGCTGTGACAGCCGATATAGATGATGCCCGCGACCTGCTTGGACAGCAGATCGTTCACGGCGGAGCGAACGAGCACGTTGCTCTCGGGATAGTCCCAGGGATTGTCGTGGTAGCGCTTGTTGAAACGCAGATTGCTCAGAATATAATGATAGTTCAGCGTTTCGCATACGGAGGCGACGCCGTCGACGATCTCCGGCGTGTTGAAGACGGTCAGGTCCTCCGTGATGATGCCGATGGTGCGCGCGTCGCCGAGCTTCAGCGAGCGGGCGTTGAGATTCGGACGATAATTGAGCTGGTCCGCGATCTGCAGAATTCGGTCGGCCGTCTCCTGCTTGACGCCGGATTTGTTGTTCAGGACCTTGGAGACCGTTGCGATGGATACACCGGCTCGGTCCGAGATCTCGCGAATGGTTGCCATGAAATGGTTCACCTTCTCTGGTAATTTACAATGCGAAGCGTTGATATAATCATATCATACCGTACGAAAAACAGCAAGAGCTAAACGTTTTATTTCGGGGAAAATGCTAAATTTGACGCAAATTACAGGGAAATCCCGCGTGCTGCACATTTTGGGGCTTACATGCAGGCCGGAACGGCTGCAGACCGGCAGATGCGCAGCTTGATCGTTGTGGATTCTGCACAAAAAATAGTCGGGAAAGTTGTATAAACTCACGATTCTGTAATTCTGCCTTTACAAATCCGAAAATTATGATATAATCAGGTCAGAAAAAGTTAAACGTTTAAATCACCGGACGCCAATTGCGGCTTCGGCACGCGGCGACCGACGACGGGATTCCGCGTTTTCTTTTCTGATTTCTTCTTAAACGTTTAACCACCAATGGAGGTTCCACATTATGGCAAGCAAGATCACGATCCCCGATTTGAAAAAAATTAGAGTAACGGATCCGCTGTTCAGCCATTACGCGGGCATGGTCGCAAAGAAAATGATCCCCGTGCAGTGGGAGATCCTCAACGGCAAGCAGGGCCAGAGCCGCTGCTTCTGCATTGATAATTTCCGCATCGCCGGCGGCACGCTCCAGGGCGAGCACCGCGGCGTCGTGTTCGGCGATACGGATGCCTATAAATGGCTCGAGGCAGTCGCTTATTGCGCAAATAACGGCGAAACAGAGTATATTCCCGAGGCTGACGAGCTCATTGAGATCATCGGCCAGGCCCAGCAGCCGGACGGCTACCTGAACACCTATTTCACGGTCTGTCATCCCGAGCTCCGCTGGAAGAACCTTACCGAGGGCCACGAGCTCTACAGCGCGGGCCACCTCATCGAGGCCGCCGTCGCCTACTATAACGCCACCGGCAAGCGCCGCCTGCTCGACATTGCCGCGAAGTTTGCAGACCTTATCTGCCAAACCTTCGGCGACGGCGAGGGGCAGCTTCCGGGCTATCCCGGCCATCAGGAGATCGAGCTTGCCCTCGTGAAGCTGTGGCGCGTGACCGGCGAGGAGCGTTACCTGAAAACGGCCCGCTTCTTCCTGGACTGCCGTGGCCGCACGCCGAACTACCTGCTGCGCGAGATGAATGACCCGAACCACAAGGTCATTTTCCCCGAACTGCGCAACTACGATCCCTCCTACTCCCAGTCGCATGTGCGCCCCGTGGAGCAGAAGACAATGGAGGGCCACGCAGTCCGCGCCATGTACCAGTGCAGCGCAATGGCAGATCTGGCCGATATCCAGCAGGACGAGGCCCTGCGCAATGCCTGCCAGACGCTCTGGGACAATGTCACGAAGCGCCGTATGTATATCACGGGCGGCATCGGCTCGTCCGGCCTGCTCGAGCGCTTCACCGTGGATTACGACCTGCCGAACGACCGCATGTACTGCGAAAGCTGTGCGTCCATCGGTCTGATGATGTTTGGCCAGCGCATGGCGGCCATGCTCCACGATGCCTCGTACTACGAGACCGTGGAGCGCGCCCTGTGCAACACGGTGCTCGGCGGCGTCAGCGCTGCGGGCGACCGCTACTTCTACGTCAATCCGCTGGAGGTCTGGCCCGCAAACTGCAAGGACCACACCTCTATCGAGTATCTCAAGCCCGTCCGTCAGCCGTGGTTCGAGGTCGCCTGCTGCCCCGCAAATATCGCCCGCACGCTTGCCTCCCTCGGGCAGTACATCTATGCGGTCGATGAGCGCAGTATTTATGTCAACCTGCTCGTCGGCTCGACCATCGAGACGACCCTGCGCGATACCGACGTCCGCATCGAGCAGCGCAGCGGCCTGATGCATGGCGGCGCACTGGAGCTGGATGTCCGCTCGAGTGGCACGCATCCCATCGTTGTGCGCCTGCGCCTGCCGAAGTGGCTTGAGAAGCCCGTCTTCCGCCTGAACGGCGAGGGCATCCAGCCTGCGGTCGAGAACGGCTATGCCGTGCTTGCCGTGAACTGCGCAGGAGAGCATCACTTCACGCTCAGCGGCTCGGTGCCGGTGCACCGCTGTGCCGCGAACCTGCAGGTCCGCGCCGATGTCGGCCGCGTCGCGCTGCAGAAGGGCCCGTTCGTCTACTGCTTCGAGCAGCAGGACAACGGCGAAAACCTTGCAGCCCTGCGCATGGCGCCGGATGCCGCCGTCGAAGAAAAGGCACCCGCCGAGGGCCTGCCCGGCAACCTGCCGGAGCTGGATGTGAGCGGCTGCCGCATCGTTTCAACCGGTGTGGACGACGCTGAGCTCTATGCCGACTGCGTGCTGCGCACCGAGCCGTGCACGCTGCACGCCGTGCCCTATGGCCTGTGGGGCAACCGCACGCCCGGCGAGATGCGCGTCTGGGTCGACACCACAATTTCGTAATTATACGCAGCAGGAAGCTGCTATAATAAAAATCATGAAATGAAGAAAGGAACCTGAACCATGAAGAAGATCATCGCGCTCCTGCTGTGCCTGCTGATGGTCGTTGGTATGGTCGCCTGCGCAACCAACACCGACAACAACGATCAGACCGACGGCTCTCAGGACACCACCCCCGCCACGGAGAACTCCGATTCCTCCGATGACACCAACGGCAATGACGGCGACGTCGTCACCATCACCTACTCCTACTGGGGCACCCCGGACGAGGCTGCCAGCGTGCAGGCCGTCGCCGACAAGTTCCATGAAGAGTATCCGAACATCAAGGTTGAGGTCATGGCGATCCCCAACGAAGAGTATGTCACGAAGCTGAACACCATGGCTACCGCGGGTGAGCTTCCCGACTGCGGCATCATGAACGAGTCCGGCGTTCTGGACTTCGCTTCCGACGGCCTGCTGTACGACATCTCCGCCATGTACGAGGGCGCCGACTCCATGCCCCTTGATTCCATCACCTTCAAGAGCGAAGGCAAGCCCGTTGCTTACTCCGCTGCGAACGAAGTCCTGTCCCTGTACTACAACAAGGACATGTTCGATGCCGCCGGCCTGGACTATCCGTCCGCTACCGAGGCTATGACCTGGGACGAGTTCGTCACCCTGGCCAAGACCCTGACCCTCGACGCCAACGGCAACAACGCCCTGAGCCCGGATTTCGACAAAGAAAACATCAAGCAGTACGGCTGCGTCGTTGACAACTGGACCTGGCAGCTTGAGGTTTGGGCACTGTCCAACGGCGGCCGCTGGTTCACCGAGGACGGCTCCGCCTGCACCATCAATGACCCGAAGGTCATCGAGTCCATCCAGAAGGTCGCTGACCTGACCCTCGTTGAGAACTGCATGCCTTACAATGCAGGCCTCGAGGACAACGGCATGCAGCGCTCCCTGCTGACCGGCACCGTCGCCATGGCGACCGCTGGCGCATGGAACGTCGGCACCTGCCTTGCCACCGCCCGTGACGAAGGCCTGAACTATGGCGTCGCCCGTCTGCCGAAGATGGTCAACGAGGTCACCATCTGCACCGGCGGCCCGCAGGTCGTCTTCTCTCAGACCAAGCATCCGGAAGAGGCCATGACCTTCATCAAGTGGTACATGAAGGAAGAGAACAGCTGGGACAGCCTGATCGCCACCGGCATCTGGATGCCCATCCTCGAAGAGTACTACACCGATGAGACCCTCACCAACAAGTGGATCGACAACCCCAACTTCCCGGATCATGACGAGTACAAGGGTGCTGTCGTTGACTACGCAAGAGATTGCGCTGAGTCTACCTGCTGGTACTACATCCCGCACACCACCGAGTTCATCGAGCTCCTCCGCACGGTCCTCGGCCCGGTCTGGACCGGCGAGCAGACCGCTGAGCAGGCGATCACCGAGAACTACGACGCACTGAACGCAGTGTTCATGGGCGAGTAAGCAGAACCCTCTGACTGATATCTGAAACCCCGGTTTTGGCCGGCCGCCCGGAGCGGCGGCCGGCCAAAATGTCTTTTTCAACTCCTAACTCAAAGAAAGGGGGAGCAAGTTGCCCAAACGCACTAAGAAACCCAAGAGCAAGCTGCTCCGCAAGGAAGCGCGCGCTGCGTATCTCTACCTCATCCCCGCATTTATCGGCCTGATCGTGCTGACCTATATTCCGCTGATCGCGGTGTTCGGCCTGAGCTTTTTCAAGTGGGGCGGAACCGGTGCACCGGAATGGAACGGCATCAATAACTATATCAAGCTCTTCACCACGGATCCGTATTTCAAGGAATCCATCAAAGTCACCGTCTATTTCTCCCTGCTTGCTGTCGTCGGCAGCATGGTCTATTCCCTGATTGTCGCAATGCTGCTCAACCGCAAGATCCCCGCCCGCGGCTTCTTCCGCGCGGTCTTCTACCTGCCCTATGTGCTGCCCGCAGCCGCCGTCTACATCGGCTGGAGCTGGCTGTACAACACGGAGTGGGGCCTGTTCAACTACATCCTCTCCAAGCTCGGCATCGAACGCCTGATGTTCGTCAGCTCGTCCTCGCAGGTCGTTCCGTCGCTGGCACTGATCGCCGTGTGGCTCTCCGGCAACCTGATCGTGATTTTCCTGGCGGGCCTGCAGAATGTGCCCCGCGTGTACCATGAGGCCGCCGAGATCGACGGCGCAAATGCATGGCAGCGCTTCTGGCATGTGACCTTCCCCAGCATGACCCCCATTATCTTCTATAATATGCTGATGTCCCTGATCACCAACATGCAGGTCGTCACGCCTGCCCTCGCTCTGACGAAGGGCGGCCCCGGTAAATCCTCTTACTTTATGTCCTACATGCTCTACAACTACGCGTTCAAGCAGCGCGGCAAGATCGGTCTCGCCTGCGCGATCGCCTTCGTGCTGTTCCTGCTGATCGGCGCCTTTACGCTGCTGCTGTTTGCCACCAGTAAGAGCTGGATCTTCTATGAAGGAGGCGACGACAAATGAGCAGCCTGAAAAGCCGCAAGCGCACCGAGCGTATCACGAATGCGCTGTGCTTCATCGCGCTGATCTTCCTGACCTGTCTGTGCATGCTGCCCATCTGGTGGATCTTCCGCTCCAGCCTGATGTCGAACGCCGAGCTGTTCAAGTGGCCGCCTGCCTTCTTCCCGCCGCGCTGGCTGTTCTCGAACTACGCCAACACGCTGGAATACTTCAAGTTCTGGACCTATCTGAAGAACACGATGATCATCATCGTCCCGTCTGTCATCTTCGGCACCATCACGGCCACGATGTGCGGCTACGCCTTCGCGCGCCTGCGCTTCCGCCTGCGGAACTTCCTGTTCACGCTGTGCGTCGGCTCCATGCTGCTGCCGACCATGGTCACGCTCATCCCGCTGTACATCATGTGGACGAAGTTCTTCAACATGTCCAACACGTTCTGGCCGCTGATCCTGCCGTATCTCTGCGGCGGCGGCGCGTTCAACATCTTCCTCATCCGCCAGTTCGTCCGCTCCATCCCGCGTGAGCTCGACGAAGCTGCAACGATCGACGGCGCAGGCTACTTCCGTATCCTCCTCAACGTCATCGTTCCTTCCATCAAATCGGCGATGATCGTCGTCGCCATGTTCCTCTTCATCCAGATCTGGAACGATCTGCTCCAGCAGATGATCTATATCAATACGGATGATAAGTTCACGATTTCCATGGGCCTGAGCCAGCTCAAGGGCTCCCTGAAGACGGACTGGTCCGCCATCATGTGCGGCACCTGCATGTCCTTCGTGCCCGGCGTCGTGTTCTATCTCCTCGGTCAGCGGTACTTCGTCGAAGGCATCGTGATGACCGGTATGAAAAACTGATGCAGCGCGGAATGCGTCGGGAAGGCCGCGGCCTTCCCGCGCCCCGCGAGGGTGCGCGTCGGTTTTTCTATCTGTTTTGGAACCATGCATGGAAGCTCATCCGTCTGAACCTGCTGTTTCTGGCCTGCTGCATCCCGGTCGTGACGATGCCGGCTGCGCTGTGCGCCATGGACCGCGTCCTCATCGTGCTCGTGCGCGAGGGCAATGTGCTTTTATGGGAGGAGTTCCGGGACGAATTTAAAAAGGACTTTTGGCGCAGTCTTCCGCTCGGACTGCTGTTCGGCGGACTGCTGTTTCTGGGATATTTCCTGCTCAGCCTCGGCATGGGCAACTTCGGCACCTTCCTCGGTCCGATGTTCTTCGCCTTCGGCCTGTTTACCGTCGGCTTCGCGCTCGGCCGCGGCAGCTATGCCTTCCTCATGCGCGCCATGTTCGATCTGCCCAACGGCCAGATCCTGAAGAATGCCAACGGCATGTCCGCCCTGCGCGGCGGCCGCGGCTGGCTGCCGATCGTGGTGCATGGCGTCGGCTTCCTGTTCGGCTTCAGCTTTTTCCCGTACACGCTGATCGTGATCGCACTGTTCGGCATCAGCCTGCCGCAATATCTGATCTGCTATCTGCTCAACGACCCCATCCAGAAAAACATCATTTCTCCGTGGGAGAGGATGCAGGCTCAAAAGGAGACATAATATGACTCATACGCTTGGTATCGAATTCGGCTCGACCCGTATCAAGGCCGTCCTGATCGACGAAGCCTTCCGCCCGGTCGCCTCCGGCGACTACACCTGGAAGAGCGACCTCCGCGACGGCGTCTGGACCTATGACCTCGAGGAGGCCTGGAACGGCCTGCGCACGGCGCTGCGCGCCCTCGGCGAGGTCTCCGTGGATGCCATGGGCATCTCGGCCATGATGCACGGCTATCTGGCCTTTGACAAGGACTGGAATTTGCTCACGCCCTTCCGCACCTGGCAGAACACCATGACGGGTGAAGAGGCGGCGGAGCTGACGGAGCTGTTCGGCTTCAACATCCCGCAGCGCTGGTCGATCGCGCATCTCTGGCATGCTATCCGCACCGGCGAGGCGCATGTCGGCAAGCTTGCGCATATCACGACGCTGGCGGGATATTTCCACTATATGCTCACCGGCGTGAACGCCGTCGGCATCGGCGAGGCCTCCGGCATGTTCCCCATCGACAGCGAGACGCTGGACTATGACCGCGGCATGATGGAGAAGTTTGACCGCCTGATTGCGGAGCAGCCCTTCACGCTGCGCGATCTGCTGCCGCAGGTCCTGCCCGCCGGTGTCCCGGCAGGCAAGCTGACCGCCGCCGGTGCGGCCCGCCTCGATGGCATGCTGTCCGAGGGCATCGTGTTTGCCCCGGCCGAGGGCGACGCCGGTACCGGCATGACGGCCACGAACGCCGTCGGCCCGCGCACGGGCAACGTCTCCGCCGGTACGTCCATCTTCTCCATGGTCGTTCTGGAGCATCCGCTGCAGAAGGTCTATCCGGAGATCGATCTTGTCACCACGCCGACGGGCCGCCCCGTCGCCATGGTGCACTGCAACAACTGTACGAATGATATGAACGCCTGGGCAGGCGTCCTGCGCGAGACGGCTGAGCTGTTCGGCAGCTCCGTCGACACGGGCGAGCTGTTCACGAAGCTCTACCGCAAGAGCCTCGAGGGCGAGGCCGACTGCGGCGGCGTCATGGTCGTGAACTATCTGGCAGGCGAGGGCGTGACCCATCTCGATGAGGGCCGCCCGCTGGTCCTGCGCCGCCCGGACAGCCGCTTCACGCTGGCAAACTTCCTGCGCGCACAGCTCTATTCCACCATGGCTACGCTGAAGATCGGCATGGACCTGCTCGCCTCCGAGCAGGTGGCCATCGATTCGCTCACCGGCCACGGCGGCTTGTTTAAGACGCCGGGCGTCGGCCAGAAATACATGGCCGCGGCCTGCGGTGCGCCTGTGACCGTCATGGAGAGCGCCGGAGAAGGCGGCCCCTACGGCATGGCGCTTCTGGCGGCCTTCGTCCTGCAGGGCGGCGGCGAGACGCTCGAGGCCTTCCTCGCAAGGCACGTCTTTGCCGATGCCGTCCGCACGACGCTCCAGCCGGACCCGGCGGACGTTGAAGGCTTCCGCACGTTCCTCGATCAGTATAAGGCCTGTCTCCGCGTGGAGCAGGCTGCCACAGAAAATCTGTAAGGAGTGTACAAAGATGAAAAACTATGAATTCTGGTTTGTCGTTGGCTCGCAGACGCTGTACGGCGAAGAGGTGCTCCGCACCGTCGCTGCCCGCGCCGAGGAAATGGCGCAGAAGCTTTCTGCCGTTCTGCCCTATCCCCTGAAGTACAAGGTCACTGCCAAGAGCAACGCCGAGATCCTCGACGTTGTGAAGGAAGCCAACTATAACGACGCCTGCGCCGGTATCGTGACGTGGTGCCATACGTTCTCCCCGTCCAAGATGTGGATCAACGGCCTGGAGCTGCTCCAGAAGCCGTGGTGCCACTTCGCCACGCAGTATAACCGGGAGATCCCGAATGAAGAGATCGACATGGACTTCATGAACCTGAATCAGGCTGCCCACGGCGACCGTGAGCACGGCTTCATCGGCGCCCGCCTGCGCGCTCCGCGCAAGATCATTGCCGGTTACTGGCAGGACGGCGACGTGCAGGAGCGTCTGGCCAGCTGGATGAAGGTCGCCGTCGGCGTCGCCTTCTCCCGCAGCCTGAAGGTCATGCGCTTCGGCGATAACATGCGCGAAGTCGCCGTCACCGAGGGCGATAAGGTCGAAGTGCAGCGCAAGCTCGGCTGGCAGGTCAACACCTGGGCCGTCGGCGATCTCGTCAAGGAGATGAACGCCGTCACGGAGGCCGAGGTCGACGCACTCATGGACGTCTACCGCGAGAAGTATGACTTTGTGACGGACAACGTCGAAGCCATCCGCTATCAGGCGCGCGAAGAGATCGCCATGAAGAAGATGATGGACCGCGAGGGCTGCAAGGCCTTTGCCAACACGTTCCAGGACCTCTACGGCATGGAGCAGCTGCCCGGTCTGGCCTCTCAGCACCTGATGGCGCAGGGCTATGGCTACGGCGGCGAGGGCGACTGGAAGGTCTCCGCCATGACCGCCATTCTGAAGGCCATGGGCGAGGGCGGCAACGGCGCGTCCGGCTTCATGGAGGACTATACCTATCATCTCGTCAAGGGGCAGGAATACAGCCTCGGCGCACACATGCTCGAGGTCTGCCCGAGCCTTGCCAGCGCCCGTCCGCGCATCGAGACCCATCCGCTTGGCATCGGCATGAACGAGAAGGATCCCGCCCGTCTGGTCTTTGAGGGCAAGGCCGGTAAGGCCATCGTCGTCAGCCTGATCGACATGGGCGGCCGCCTGCGCCTCATCGTGCAGGACATCGAGGCTGTGAAGCCCATCATGCCCATGCCGAACCTGCCCGTCGCCCGCGTGATGTGGAAGGCCATGCCGAACCTCACGACCGGCGTCGAATGCTGGATCACCGCCGGCGGCGCACACCACACCGTCCTGTCCTACGACGTCACGGCCGAGCAGATGCGCGACTGGGCACGGATCATGGACATCGAGTACGTCCACATCGGCGCGGATACCACGGTGGAGTCTCTGGAGCACGACCTGTTCCTGAGCGACCTTGCGTGGAAGCTGAAGTAAGGAGCGCGCCATGCTGGAGGAACTGAAGCGTCAGGTGCTGGAGGCTAATCTCCTGCTGCCGAAGCACGGTCTTATCACCTTTACCTGGGGCAATGTCTCCGGGATCGACCGCGCCAGCGGTCTGGTCGTCATCAAGCCGTCCGGCGTCAGCTATGACGGCATGACGGTCGAGGATATGGTCGTCGTGGATCTGGACGGCAAGGTCGTCGAGGGAAAATGGAAGCCCTCGAGCGACACGCCGACGCATGTGGAGCTGTACCGTGCCTTCCCCGGGGTCGGCGGCATCGTCCACACGCATTCCCGCTGGGCAACGAGCTTTGCGCAGGCGGGCGTCGGCATCATCCCCATGGGCACGACGCAGGGCGACTACTTTTACGGCGAGATCCCCTGCACCCGTCCGATGACGCCGGAGGAGATCGCGGGCGAATATGAGAAGGAGACCGGCAAGGTCATCATCGAGACGTTCGCGGGCAAGGACCCCGAGGCCATCCCCGCCGTGCTGGTCAACAGCCACGGCCCGTTCGCCTGGGGAACCGATGCCGAAAACGCCGTGCACAATGCGGTCGTTCTGGAGGAGGTCGCCTTCATGAACTTCCATGCGCTGCAGCTCAGCCCGAACCGCGGCGCGATGCAGCAGGAGCTGCTTGATAAGCACTACCTGCGTAAGCACGGGAAAAATGCCTACTACGGACAGGGCTGATCTGTCTTACAGATAGGGAGAAGAGAGAGGGAATGGAGCTGCTCCGTCGGAGCGGCTCCATTTTCCAATTTCAGGGCTTGACAACGGTCCAAACTCGTGCTAGTATAATGCCTAGAAAAACCGTGGGTTATGTAGGAATTTGAAAGGAGCCTGTTTTATGAAAGTCTATTCCAGCATTTCCGAGCTTGTCGGCCACACGCCGCTCGTGCAGCTGCAGCGCTTTGCCGCGGCGCGCGGCCTGAAGGCAAACCTGCTGGCCAAGGTCGAATATTTTAACCCCGCGGGCAGCGTAAAGGACCGCATCGCCTGCGCCATGCTGGACGATGCCGAGCAGCGCGGCCTGCTGAAGCCGGGCGCGGTCATCGTCGAGCCGACGAGCGGCAACACCGGCATCGGCCTTGCCGCCATGGCGGCCGCGCGCGGCTATCGCGTCATCCTGACCATGCCGGAGACCATGAGTGTCGAGCGCCGCAACCTGCTCAAGGCTTATGGCGCGCAGCTCGTCCTGACGGACGGCGCGCAGGGCATGAAGGGTGCCATTGCCAAGGCGGAGGAGATCGCCGCACAGACGCCCGGCAGCTTCCTGCCCGGCCAGTTCACGAATCCGGCCAACCCCGCCATCCACCGCGCCACGACCGGCCCGGAGATCTGGCAGGATACGGACGGGACCGTCGATATTTTCGTTGCAGGCGTCGGCACCGGCGGCACCATCACGGGCACGGGCGAATATCTGAAGTCGCAGAACCCGAACGTGCGCGTCGTCGCGGTCGAACCGGCCGGTTCGCCGGTCCTGTCCAAGGGCACGCCCGGTCCGCACAAGATCCAGGGCATCGGAGCGGGCTTCGTACCGAAGACGCTCAACACCTCCGTCTATGACGAGGTCTTCCCCGTGGAAAATGAGGACGCCTTCGCCACCGGCCGCGCGCTGGCGCGGGAGGAGGGCCTGCTCGTCGGCATTTCGTCCGGCGCGGCGGTCTTTGCGGCGGCGGAGCTGGCCAAGCGACCGGAAAATGCAGGCAAGACCATCGTCGCCCTGCTCCCGGATACCGGCGAACGCTACCTCTCCACTGCCATGTTCACGGAGTAAAATCCGCACAGGCCTCCAGATTTGTCATTGCGAGGGCGCTTTGCGCCCGTGGCAATCTCGTGCAGGCATTCGCAGGTCGTACAGCGTAACGTTAAAACGGTGTGCACCGATTGCGTCTGTAGCGGCGCTCACTGAGCACCTTGCGCACCCATGAGTTTTCCAGCACAAATTCATTGGCGCAATGCTCCCAAGTTTGTCATTGCGAGGAGGCCAAAGGCCGGCGTGGCGATCTCGCAGTGCCCAGTAGGATCGCGGGGAAGTTATCGGCAAAATCGTAACTGCCTTCCCGAGATTCCCACGTCGCTTCGCTCCTCGGAATGACAAATCGGGGGAGCACGGTGGTGCACCAGCGCCCCTGCGCGTTTGAATTGTCCTGTACAGACCCAAAACAAAATAGCGCACCCGCTGCGGGTCTCCGCAGCGGGTGATTTTATGTTGCCCTATTGCAAAAACAGAAAGATCGCCAGCGTCATCAGCACGGAGCCGGAGTCCTCGTTGCCCTCCGACAGGAGCAGCAGCAAAATGAGCACGACCAGCACATCACCGCTGTCCATGCCGGGGATCAGCCCCTCCAGAAACGGCAGCCGCAGCGGTGGGCGCGGCGGACCGGGCGCCGGGGGAGAACACGGCGGCGGTCCCGGCGGCTGTGGCGCAGGCGGCGGACCGGGGGAACACGGCTGCCCCGGCGGTGGGCCGGGCGGACGCTTCGGCTCCGGGACGGGCTTGCGTTGGTATTGCCCGCCGGGCGTTGGGGTATAACGGTTATACATCGTTCGGCCCTCCCAGCAGGCCGCCGTGCTGCTTGATGTGGTACCGGAAATCCCGCCGGAGGGCGGGGTGGCTCAAAACCAGCGCCTCCCCAAAGA
>ERZ773195.1340-NODE-1340-length-18442-cov-3.667972_pt1 | contig 18442 bp, 11 predicted proteins | sample MGYA00580530_ERZ773195 | MGnify/ENA primary metagenome ERZ773195 (study PRJEB29015, sample SAMEA2737751) | human gut metagenome | biome: human gut; feature: human-associated habitat; material: faeces | place: China | collected 2012 ...
CAGGTGCGGCTGCTTCCGCGGCGAAATGCAAGGCGACCAACGTGCCGATCGTGGGCACGTGGTTCGCGAAAACCCTGCACATGGACTCCGGCGAGTCCACCGTGGCCGGCATGAACGGCATGCGCTCATGGTGGAAAATCAACGGAACCTGGCCGAAAGACGACAGCGAGCAGGCGATGGTCGGCAGCGCGCTCGCCGCGAAACTGGGCGTGAACGTCGGTGACAGCGTTACGCTCGACAAGACGATTGCCGTCGGTGCGGACGACAATACGAACGGAGGTACCGGGAAAACCGGCAAATCCTCCACCGAACGCAATCGCGTGAAAGTGAAAATCGTCGGCATCTTCGATTCGGGCGATTCCGACAACAGCGCCATTTATATGCCGTCCATCGCCGTGCAAACGCTTGCGAATCTGCCGAATTCCATCGACAAGATTGAAGTCAAGGCGCTCACCACGCCCGACAACGACCTCGCGCGCAAGGCGTCGAAGAATCCGAACGCGCTCACGCAGGACGAGTGGGAGACGTGGTATTGCACCGCGTATCCGTCGTCGATCGCGTACCAGATCGAAGAGGTGCTGCCGGGCGCGGTGGCCAAGCAGGTGCGCCAGGTGGCCGCGCTGCAGGGCGATGTGCTGAACAAGACGCAGGCGGTGATGGTGCTGATGACCGTGCTGTCGCTGGTTGCCGCCGCGATCGCCGTGGCAAACCTGATGGCCGCGTCGATTGGCGAACGCGGTTCGGAATTGGCGCTGTTGAAGGCGATCGGCGCCACGGACGGCGCGGTTTCGCGCCTTATGCTCGCCGAAACGGCGGTGATTTCGCTGGTTGGTGCGATTGCCGGCGCGCTGCTTGGCTCGGGCGTTGCACAGATCGTGGGGCACGTGGTGTTCGGCTCGGGCATCACCATGCGTCCGATGGTGTTCGTGTTGGTTTTCGTGTTGCTGGCGGTCACTGTGCTCGTGGCCTCGCTTTCGTCGATTCGGGCGATTCTGGGCTTGCGTCCGGCGGAGGTGCTGCATGGTAGGTGAGTTGTGCTTGGCTTTCGTAGGGGGTGTGCGATGACGAATCGCAAGATGTTCTTCACCATGCTGTGGGGCGCGGTGTTCCGCCGTCGCTCCCGTGCGATGATGGCCGTGATCGCGTCGCTCGTCGGCGCGGCCACGCTGTTCTGCCTTGCATCCGTGTGCGTCGCGGTGCCGCAGCAGATGAACGAGGAAATGCGCGCGTACGGCGCGAACCTGATCGTCACGCCCGCGTCCGCAACGGGCAAATCGCAAGGCATCGATACTGCAACCGTACGCAACGTGACGGCGCTCATCGGCGCCGGACACAGCGTGAAATCAGCTGCGTACCGGTATGAGAGCGTGCGCATCAATTCCGCGCCGTACACCATCGCCGGCGTGGACGTGAAAACCGTCCGCGCGCTCAATCGCCATTGGAACGTGACGGGCGATTGGCCCGGCTCGGACAACGTGATGGTCGGCCGCGACGTCGCCGACGCGCTCGGCGTGAAAGTCGGCAGCCGTGTCACCATCGGTTACCGCGCCGCCGACGCGTCTGCTTCAGCGTCTTCTTCCGCGTCCGCAAAATCCGATTCGGACGAATCAACTGAAACGGCAGAATCGTCCGCGCAGGGCACGCAGAGTACGCAAACTACGCAAGGCGAACAGACCACGCAAGCCACGGAAAACGGCCGCGTCTCGTCCGACATCATGGATAACAACGGCACCGAATTCCGTATCGCCGGCATCGTCGACACCGGCGGCAACGAGGATTCCATCATCTACGCCACCACCGCGGACGTGGCCAAACTCGCCGGTTCCAAGCGCGGCGCCGACGTGGTCGAATACTCCGTGAACGCCATGGGCGACGAGCTCAACGACATCGTCAACAACATCAATCGCAGTGCCGACAAAAACCCGAACAGCGCCGTCAAAGCGCAGACCGTCATCAGAATCACCTCGTCCGACACCCGCATCATCGCCATGCTGCAGACCCTGTTCTGGATTGTCTCGCTCGTCGTGCTCGTGCTGACGCTCGTCGGCGTGGGCACCACCATCAGCTCCATTGTGAGCCAGCGTCGCAACGAAATCGGCCTGCGCAAGGCCCTCGGCGCCGATTCACGCGCCATCGGCGTCGAATTCTACGTGGAATCCGGCATCTACGGCTTGATCGGCGGTCTGCTCGGCACTGCTATCGGCTATGTGCTGGCGCGTGTGCTGTGCTCCACCGTCTTCGGTCGCGCGATCGGCTTCGACTGGCTGCTCGGCGCCGGCTCGCTGCTGCTGAGCGTGGCGATCGCCGTCATCGCCTCCATTCCGCCGGTCCGCCGCGCCACCCGTATCGACCCCGCCATCGTTTTGAGGGAGGAATAATCATGGACAACGAACATATGCTGCTGGAACTCGACCACATTTCCAAGATTTACGGCGATCTGCACGCCGTCGACGACCTGAGTCTGACCGTTCCGCAAGGGCAATGGCTGGCGATTGTCGGCTCGTCCGGTTCCGGCAAAACCACGCTGATGAACATGATCGGCTGCATGGATACGCCGTCGAAGGGTTCCGTCATGCTTGAAGGCCGGCGATTGGAGGATTTGAACGCCCGCCAGCTTGCCGATGTGCGTAAGAACATGATAGGACTCGTGTTCCAGAAGTTTTACCTCGTGCCGCATCTGACGGCGGTGGAGAACGTGATGGTGGCGCAATACTACCATTCTGTAGTCGATGAGAAGCAGGCGATGGAAGCGCTGGAACGAGTGGGATTGAAGGAGCGTGCGCATCACCTGCCCGGCCAGCTGTCCGGCGGTGAGCAGCAGCGCGTGTGCATCGCCCGAGCGCTCATCAACTGCCCGAAGCTGATTCTCGCCGACGAGCCGACCGGCAATCTCGATGAGAGGAACGAGAAGATCGTGCTCGACCTGTTCCGCCAGCTGCACGAGCAGGGCACCACGATCATCGTCGTGACGCATGACGCGCTCGTCGCCTCCTGCGCACAACGCGAGATCATGCTCAACCACGGTGTGCTCGTCGGCGAGCAGTGGGACGACGAGGAGGCGAAACGCGCGTACGAAGCGGCCGGCGGCAAGCCCGCATTCACCGGTTCCGCCGCGGAAGGCGCGCAGAACGGGGGTATTGCGATTTCGTTCGCCGACCCCACGAAAGCCGCGAAAACCGGCGATACGGACGCGGCCAACGTTGCCGTTGCGGCTGGCGTTGCCGACGATACGGACGTAGAGCCCGACGTCACGAAAGGGGAGCAGGCATGAGCACCGCACAATCGAACGCAGTCAAAGTCATCGCGCTATCCGCGGCGAGCATCGCGCTGCTGTCGGCATGCGGTGAGCCGAAAGCCACGCCGATGGACGACGAATACGCCGGCAATTCCGGCGAAAGCGTGCAATCGCAGGAAAATAAGTCGAAAACCGACGGCAAGGCGGCTGACAATACGGCCGGCGGCGACGCCACCACCAAAAACCATGCCGATGACGCGAATTCCACGACGTCCAGCAAGCAGGACACCGGCAACTACGCGGATGGCGGCTATTCGATCAACGGCCAGTACGGGCCGGTCGGCGAGGACACCATCGACGTGCATCTGACCGTTAAGGACCAGAACGTGACGGCCGTGAAGATCGTCGGCCATCCGTTCACGTCCATCTCCAAAAAGCATCAGAACGACTTTGCCAAAGCCGTGCCGGACGCGGTGGTCGGCAAGCCGTTGAAGGACCTTAAAGTCGACAAGCTCGCCGGTGCCAGCTGGACCTCCGAAGCCTTCAACAAGGCGTTGGAAGTGGCGCGTCAGGAAGCGTCAATCCAATAGCCCATTCCTTCTGAAACCGACACGGCATGCCCGTCTTGCGTCGGTGCGGACGGTTTTCCTGTGGTTACCGTGCGGATTCGGCGCATACGTTCGGCCAGAGCAACGTGGCCATGTTCTCGGCCCAGGAATCAGACTTGCGTTCCTTGCCGGATTGCCGTTCCCCTCCGGCTTCCTGTCCCGCCAACGCTTTGCAAGCCAGCATGGAACCCAGCACCGTGCTGAACAGGAACGTGTAGTCCAAACGGTTTTGAAACACTCCGTCGGCGATGCCACGTTCCATGAACCCCACGAACCGTTCTTCGGCCGGCGCCAGCACTTGTGCTGCGATCGCCTTCAGCGTGGCGTTGTCGGAAGACAGCACCACACCCACGGCTTTCAATCCGAGTTCGCTGTCGAAGCAGTTCTGGATGCGTCGCAGCATGGTGGCCAGTCCGCTCCGCGACGGCTTCAAATCGTTGAAATTCGGTAGTCCGGCAACTTCCGGTTGGATGCGTTGCAATAAATCGTCGGCGTTTCGGTAGCGTCGGTAGATTGTGGTCTTTGCTACCCCTGAACGTCGTGCGACCTCTTCGATGGTCACCGCTCCGATACCATCGGAAATCACTATCCCCAATGTGGCTTTCATGATTTTGCGGTCGGTTTGCTCCCGTAATCGCTCACGTCGGCCACGTACTGTGCCGACGTCTTCCTGCGTGGTTTTTTGCACCGTCTTCCGCGTGCCCTCTTGCGTGGTTCCGCCCATCATGCCGCGATCACTTTCGTGCTTTCCAGCTTGCTTACGTACCAATGGTTGAACTTGACCAGTGGAATGCGCAGTAGCAGGCCTATCAGCAGCAGCGGCGGAATGAACAGCAGTAGCGCGCCAATCGCAAACCAGTAATCGTTACTGTAGATTCCACCGATCGCCGCGCGCATTGCTGTGATTGAATGCGTCGCAGGCAGGAACGGGCTGATGCCGCTGATGATTTTCGGCAGCACGGCCAGCGGATATGCGCCGTTCGCTCCGGAGATCTGCATGACGAGAAACAGCACGCCGATGGCTTTGCCGACGTTGCCGAAGCTGGCCACGAGCGTGTAGGTGAAGAACGAGAACACTAGGCTGCTCACCCAGCCGGACAGCATGAACAGCAGCGGATGCACCGCCTGGACATGGAGGAACAGCAGACTGCCTCCCAAGGAGAACGTGCTCTGCAATAGTCCGATCACGCCGAACACACCGTAATGTCCGAGAAACAGCTGATGCGGTTTCGGGTCGCCGAGTTCCTTGCGCACCTTACGCGAGACGGTGGTCTTGAGCGTCACTGCCATGAGCAGCGAACCGACCCACAGTGGCAGGATCGTGTAGAACGGTGCCATCTGCGAACCGAAATTCTTGACTGGGAACACCGCGTTGCGTTTCACTTTTACAGGGGCTGCAAGCGCGGCGGCCAACGAGTCGGTATTATCGCTGAGCACATCTTTGACGGCGCTCATATCGCCGCTGTTCAGCGCATCGGTCAATGTTCCTGTGAATGCGCCCAGTTTTTTGCCCGCGCCGGCCAGACTATCGGCGGTGGAATCCAACACGCTGCTGATGGCGGTCAGATTCTTATCCGCGGTCTTGGTGGTGCCGTTCAGATTGCCCAGCGCGCCTTTCAGATCGGCCGCTGTGGCATTGAGCGCGGTGGTGGTGCTGGTAATGGACGTGGCGATATCGTCAAGTTGCGGTTTCAGTTGGCTCTCATAGTCGGTTTTGATGCCACTGACGGACGTTGCCGCCTGCTGCGCCAGTTTCTTGATCTCCGCACGTTCGGCCGTGGTATCGCTTACTTTGGCGTCGATGTTGTCGGCGCTGCCATTCAGCGCCGATGCTAGGTCGTTGAGCTGTGTGATGGTGGTGCCGACGTTGGTTTTGAGATGGTCGATGGCGTTCCTCACCGCTTCCGGCAGCTTTTCGTTTGCGCTGAGCGCGTCGAGCGAATCATAGATCTGCTGGTAGCTTTGCGCCTGCTTGCTGATGTTCGTGGCCTGGTTGCGTAATGCGTTGGCGGTGTTGCCGGCCTGCGTGCCCGCATTGCCGAATAGGCTGTCCACATCTGCTTCCATGGCTGTGAAGCTGTTGGCAGAATCAGTCAGAGCCGTGCCCAGCGCGGTGGTGCCGGTCTTCAACGCGCCCGTCAGATCCTCCACGCCGCTGCCGGCTTGCTTGAGTGTTGTTCCTACGCTTTTCGCATTGCCGTTGACATTGGCGATCAGACCGTCGGAGGACTCAAGCAGATGCCGTGCGCTTTGGGTCAGCGTGCTGAACGTGCGGAGCGTTCCGGAAGCGTCGGTGAGCGTTTCCGCGAAGTCGCTGATATTGCCGTTGAACTGCGTGAGTTGTTCCTGCGCGGCTGGCTTGTCGAGTTGGTTGGCGAGCTGCGATGCCACACTCAGCGCGGTGCTGGTCAGTGTTTCGGAGAACGTCTCGTTGACCTGCGCGCTGACCGTATCGGCGCCTTGGCCTGTGATCTTCGGAGCCAAGGCGTTCTTCTTTTCATTGTTGTAGTAGGCGATTTCGGCGTGGTCGCCATCGGATGCGAAGAACGTCATCATACGGGTGCTGAAGTTCTTCGGAATCACCACAGCTGCGTAATATTCGCCGGATTTGGTGCCGTTGATGGCTTCTTTTTTGGTGGTGAAGGTCCAGTCGAGCTGATCGTTGGAACGCAGCGTGTTAACCACTTGGTCGCCGATGTTGATCTTCACTGGAATGAGGTCGGACCGGTATCCGTCGTCCTCATTGGCTACGGCGAATTTCAGATTGCCGGTATTGGCGAACGGGTCCCAGCTGGCGGCCACGTTGAACCATGTGAAGATGCCGGGGATCACAACGAGTCCGATGACGATGATGATGGAGACGACGTTGCTGGTGATTCGCCGGATGTCGCCGACGAACAGTTTCCAGATGGTTTTCATGCGTTGCTCCTTTCCTCGGTGTTTTCGGTTGTCTCGGTTGTCTCGGCGGTCTCGGTAGTCTCGGTAGTGTCCGTGGCGGCATCGTTCGCGGCGGCGCTTGGACCGGTCGTCTGCATTTTCTGCATTTTCTGCACCAGTATGGCGATTCCGTCATCTTCATTGTGGTTGACGCCCGTCACGTTTTCCGTCGTTTCTTTGATGACGCTGGTATTGCGATTATCGGATGTCGTGCGTTTGCCGCTGGTGCGTCTCCGCGTTTTGCGCAGCAGTCTGTTCCGCCGTTCCTGTTGCGCCCGCTTTTTGCGACGGATGCGTGCCGCTTGGCGCTCCACCAGCATGGATTGGATCGATTCATCGCTCAAATGGCCGAGCTCCACTTGACGGTTCAGATTATCGCGCATGTATTCGATGACCATGAGGAAGCCCATGATGAGCAGAATCCAGATGACCCACGTGGCCAGTACCACCACTTTCTCTCCGTTGGTGAACGAGAACACCGCCGCCAGAGTTACCGGAACTACGAATCCGATCACCAGAGCTCCGCGCTTGAGTTTCGGGTACAGTTCCGCGAACCGACTTGCGCGTTCCTCGATCACCTCGCGGTAGCCGCCTTTGTCGGCCAGCACCTGAATGGCTTGGGACATGTTGTATCCGCGTTCCGGAAGCTCCACTTCCTCGCCGATAATCATGTCGCTTTCCTTGATTTCGCGGGCGAAGAGTCGGTTGAGGTTGACCAACAGAGGACGGACCACCAGGCCGATGACGAACGCCATGCCGGCAAACAGCAGCAGCGTGCCGATCGCCTTGGTCCAATGGCCGTCGTAGAAGCCGGCGATGGTCTCGCGGAATGCGTCTATCGAATAGCTGAATGGCACGAACGGATAGACCATGCGGAAGAACTTCGGCATCATCTCGATCGGATACAGGCCGGAAGCGCCTGGAATCTGCACGATCACCAACGCCACGCACAGGCCCTTGCCGATGTGCATGAACGTGGTGGACAGCGCGTACGTGATGCTCAGATATACCAGCGATGTGATCATGCCGGTCAGTATGAACAGTGGCGCGCAAGCCGTCTGCACGCCGAGTATCAGATCGCCAACGGTGCAGATCGCGCCTTGAATGACGCCCATCGTGCCGAGCAACAGGTATCGGGCCAGATACTTTTCGGTTGCGGTCGGATCGAGACCCTCAAGCCCCTCGTCGTCCACCTCCACTTTGTAGATCACCACAAAGGCGAACGCGCCCACCCACAGTGCCAGATTGGTCATCAGCGGAGCCATGCCGGAGCCGTAGGAGTTGACGGGATACACGTTCTTCGTGTCGATTACGGTCGGGGACTCCATGAACGAGGCGATCTTATCCGCGTCAAGCGAACCGCTGCCGGTCAACGATGCGAGCAGATCCGCAGTGCCCAGCGCCTTCAGGTCGGTGCTGACGGTGGTGAGCTTCGTCTCCATCTTCGCCAGCTGCTGGTCGGTTTGCTCAAGGCCGATGCGGGCGTCTGACGCCACTTGGTCGAGTTGGTCGAGCACGATGTTGGTTTGCCTGACCACGCTGTCCTGGCTGGTCACGGTGCCGGCAAGTGTTCCGGCCGTCCCAGCCAGCGAGCCCAGCGCGGAATTCAGTCGCGGCAGTGCGCCTGAATTGATGGCGTTGCGCGCCGTGCCTGCGCTTTTGAGCGAGTTCTGCGTGCCTATGTTGAAATCGGTGGACAGTTTGGATACGCTGCCGGCTGTGGCCTGTGTGTTCTCGCTCAGGGTTTTGAGGTCGGCGAGTGTTCCGGCTGCCGTGTTGTTGGTATTCTCCAGTTTGCTGATGATTTGCTGGTATTGCGCGTTGTCGCTGGCGGATTTGAGCTTCTCGAGCAGTTTCGCATTGCTGTCGGTGATGTTTTGCATGCCGGTCACCGCCTGCTGTGCCGATCCACTTGCCGCGGATACCGCCGACGAGATCTGGTTGATGCTGGCTGTGGATTGCGCCGTCGCTTGGGAAACAAGTCCGGATCCGGTTTCCAGCGCGCTGTTGGCGTTGGACGAAAGCGTGTTGAGCTGGGTTTGCGCTGTGCCGATGGCGGTGGATGCGCCTGCTAGTCCTCTGCCTGCGCTCGCCGCGGCCAGCTGCACGTCGTTCAGGGCATTGCGTGCTGCTTTTGTCTGCTGTGGCACATTGGCTAACTGGGTGTCGAGATCCGCGATTGCGGAGCGGATCGTGCCTACGTTCCGCTTGGTGTTGTCGAGTTCGCCGATGGTTTCGTTGGCGATGGTGTTGGTGTTGCCGCTGATGGTGCCGTTGGCTGAGTTGACGGCTTTGACGAGCACGTCGCTGACGGTGGAGACGAAGGTGTTGTTGACGGTGCGGTCGACCACGGTCGCGCCTTGGTCGGTGATTTTCGGCGAAATCGGACTCGCCTTCTCGTTCACGTAATATTCGAGCGTGGGGCGATGCTTGCTGTTGGTGACGACGTTGGCCAGATCTTCGCTGAAGTCGGAAGGGATGACGATTGCGGCGTAGCAGTCGCCCGACTCCACCGCTTCCATCGCGTTGGCTTTGCCCATGAACTCCCAGCCGAGCTGGTCGTTGCTCTTCAGCGTGCCTTCGATTTGATCGCCGAGATTGACTTTGCCAAGCAGCGCGTTGTCTGTGCCTTCGTCCATGTTGGCCACGGCCACTTTGATGCTGTCCGTGTTGCCATAGGGATTCCAGAACCCGTAGATGTTGAACCATGCGTATAGCGGGGGAATGAGAATCAGGCCGATCATAATCACCCACGCGGCGGGTACGGTGACCAATCGTTTGAAGTCACGGCGCAGGATCTGCAGTACGTTGTGCATTGTTTCTCCGAGTTGGTGAATCATTCCTCTCATAGCAATACGTATTTCGTAGCGCTACGCGGTACGTATCGTATAACGCGCTCCGGGACAATCGCCATCGCGTTTCATGGATGACGGAAATCGGGTCGAGTACTGCGGCAAAGCCTCGGCAAAACCATCGCCGGCTGACGTAGCCCCTTCCGCTCACGTCCGTGACAAATCGCCATTTCTGTATGTCCGTGAGCGAAAGGTGGTAATAAATCGCTATTTTCCGTCCGTATTTATACCCCCATTCGCTCACGATGCGCTATGCGTCGCCATTTCTTGCGGACGTGAGCGAAAGGTGGTGTGCGAATGGCGATTGCAGCCAGCTGACGTCCCCCTCTTTTGCTCGCGTCCGCCAATAATCGCACCTGAACCGCTTTTCTTGCGGCGGATATTGCCTACGTTTGGTAGCGTGGGCTGAAGGAAGGAGCGGCATATGAGCGAAACCGCACAATCTGAATCACGATCCGAGGATTCCGCCGCGGGCAAGACGGATGGAGAAATCAAGGCGATTGCCGCCGAAACCGAAATCGCGGCTATCGAAGAAGGCGGAAAGCAGGGCACTGGCGAAGTCGGCAATCCCGCTGACCGTCGTCTGCCGTTAATCGTTCGCATTTACGGCATCGTCATGCTTATCGAAGGCGTGGTGACGCTGCCGATCATCGTGCTGTCGTGCCTGTACGTCGTGCAGGCCGTGCTTTCCGGCGATATGACGTTCGACGCGCTGAGCCTCACCACGATTCTGTCGGCGATTCACGCGGTCGTGCTGATGGTCACCACCGCGTGCCTGACGGTGTTCGGCGTGCTGCTTTTCAGGAACAAACGCCGGCACATCGCGCAATGGACGTACCTGCTGATTCCGCTTACGCTCGCCGAAGGCCTGCTGTCGCTGGCGTTGAAGGGGCTTGGCCTGAACCTTGTCAGCCCGGCTGTCCAGCTTGTCGTGCTGATCGCCCTGCACATCACCGCCGACCCATCGCTGCGGGAGGAGCGCCGGCTGCAGTTCGCGTTGCGGCGCATGGACGCCCGCAGCGCGTATGAGAACGCCGCCTCCCAAGGCATGGCCGGCCGCGACCTGACCGGCAAAGGCTATATTTCGCTGGATTTCTTCAATCTGTTCTGGCTGTTCACCATTGGTTGTGTGTTCGGTTTGGTGATCGAAACCATCTACCATTTCATCCTGTTCGGCGAATACCAGGACCGTGCGGGCTTCCTATGGGGGCCGTTCTCGCCCATCTATGGTTTCGGCGTGGTGATCGTCACCGTGTTGCTCAACCATTTGTGGCAGTCGAATTGGTTGCTGATTTTCTGCTCAAGCGCGGTGATCGGTGGCGCGTTCGAATATTTCACCAGCTGGTTCATGCAGGCCGCGTTCGGTATTCGCGCATGGGATTACACGGGGCAATGGCTTTCGATTGACGGGCGTACATCCGGCAAATACATGTTCTTCTGGGGCATCCTCGGCTTGGTTTGGGTCAAGTTGATTCTGCCGCGATTGTTGCGATTGATCCAGCGTATTCCGTGGAAGATTCGCTATTCGCTGACGCTGGTCTGCTTCATTTTCCTTTTCGTCGACGGTGTGATGACGCTGATGGCCCTTGATGCTTGGTATTCCCGCATGGCTGGGGTTGCGCAGAATTCGCCCGTTTCGCAGTTCTTCGCCACGTATTTCAATGACGATTTCATGGCCCACCGATTCCAGACCATGAAGATCGACCCGTCCACTGCCGGTCGTATGTAGGCTGGTTTTTGCGTTTTGCGGGTTTTGCTAAGCGGCTGGTCGGGCGATGTTCCGGCTGGCCGCTTTGCTTTGGGTGGCTGATTTTGAACGATTTCGGACGATTGCAGTGGGGTTTTGTTGCGGGTTTTGCCACGGGGGATTTGATTCTTCCGGATTATTGCCGTTTGGGATTCGTACCTTCCGGCTGTCTGGATGCTTGACTGCTGTTGCCGCGCCTACGCCGCGATGCTTTGCGCCAGCTGGCGGATGAGATCGGGGCGGTGTCCGCTCCATGAGAAGTTTGGTGAGATGACCACCGGAATCTGCTTGAATCCGGCGTCCTTGATCTGTTCGAATGTGGACGGATTCTGCGTCAAATCAACCGCCACGTACCGCACGCCCAGTTTGGAAAGCTCTTGTTCGGTGGCCTCGCATTGAGGATTGTTCGGATTGGTGAAGACGGTCACGGTCATTACTTTTCCTCCCTATGCAATCGGCTTCCTTTGGTGCGGAAGATCTTGTCGGCCACGTTTTTTGATTTTGCCCGGCTGAGCAGGCCGTTCATCAGTATACACTACCCGTAGTGGCGTTTCGTGCGTTCGCCCACTGTATATAGTGGGGAATTTCCCGTAATACCGAATCTATGCGAACAAATGTTCGATATATTCGAGTCTATCATTATCCTCGATTGCGCCACGCCGGTTGCATGCGTATGGTCCGTCCGCGAATCGCCCGCGGGCTGTTCGCTATTCATTTCGGAACACATATTGCGATTTCGCTCGTTTTCTTACGATTGTGAGCGAAAGGTGGTGCCGCATAGTGCGGTAGGGGGTATAAATCGCCTTATTTTCCATACTTTTCGGCGCACGTCGCGAAATAATCGACCGAAATTGCGATTCGTGAGCGAAAGAGGGTGCGCGATATGGTGCGTTCCGTATTGAAGTGCTGAGACCTCATCCCGAAACAAATGAAAAAGTCCTGAGAACCATCGGCTTCCAGGACTTCGAACCTGTGCCCCCCGTGGGATTCGAACCCACAACCCACGACTTAAAAGGACGCTGCTCTAACCGTTGAGCTAGAGGGGCAACAGCAACACAGTATACAGCATATTCGGACCAATCGCCACCACGGGCGTCGGACGGGCGTCGAAATGGCCTTCGGAGTGTTGGTGTGCCTACAATCGAAACCATGTCATGTACCACAATTCTTGTAGGCAAAAAAGCAAGTTACGACGGTTCGACCATCATCGCCCGAGATGACGACTCTGGTTCGGGACGTTACGATCCCAAGAAATTCGTAGTCGTCGCACCGCAGGAGCAGCCGCGGCACTACCGCAGTGTGCTGAGCCACGTTGAAATCGACCTTCCCGACAATCCATGCCGGTACAGCATCGTACCGAACGTGCTTCCAAATCGTGGAATCCTTGCGGAAGCTGGCGTCAACGAACGCAACGTGGCCATGAGCGCCACCGAAACCATCGCCGTCAACGAGCGCGTGCTCGCCGCCGACCCGCTGGTCGCACTGCAGTCGGCCGACGAAGCCAATGGTAAGCCGGAAACCCCAGGCGGCATCGGCGAAGAAGACATCATCACCCTCGTGCTGCCGTACGTCAACACCGCGCGCGAAGGCGTGAAACGTCTGGCCGAACTGCTTGAAACGTACGGAACGTACGAATCGAACGGCATCATCATTTCCGACGTGGACGAAATCTGGTACGTCGAAACCATCGGCGGCCACCACTGGATCGCCCGCCGCGTGCCGGACGACAAATGCGCCATCATCCCCAACCAGCTCGGCATCGACGACTTCGACCTCGCCGATGCGTTCGGCGAGCAGCGCGAATACCTATGCAGCGCCGACCTGCGCGAGTTCATGGCCACGCATCACCTCGACCGCACAATGGGAACGCCGGTCTCTTCCAACGGCCGTCACGCGCATAGCGCCGGATTCGGAACAACCGTTGCCCTTCCCACCCGTTTCAACCCGCGCAAGGCCTTCGGCACCGCGACGCCGAAGGACCATATCTACAACACGCCGCGTGCCTGGTACATGCAACGCCGCCTCAACCCCAGCGAGGACTGGGATTCGCCGGCCGCCCGCTACACGCCCGAATCCGACGACATCCCGTGGTGCCGGGCGCCGGAGAACAAGGTGACGGTCGAGGACATCGACTTTCTGATGTCGTCGCATTTCGAAGGCACGCCTTTTGACCCGTACGGAACGCTCGGTACACCGGAAAGCCGGCATCGCTACCGTCCGATCGGCATCAACCGCACTGGTCACATGGTCGCGATCGAACTGCGGCACGACGTGCCGGCCGCAGCGGCGGCGGTGATGTGGATCGCCTTCGGTTCCGGCCCGTTCACGGCGGTCGCACCTTTTTATGCGAACGTGGACGACACTCCGGCGTATCTGCGCGACACCACGCCCGAGGTCTCCACCGACAACCTGTACTGGACGAACCGTCTGATCGCCGTAATTGCCGACGCGCACTGGTACGAGACGCGCAACGCGATCGAATACTATGGCGAGCAGGTGCGGGCGTTCGGGCGCCGGCTTGTCGAAGAAACGGATGCGGCGCTCGCCGATGCCGAAGCCGGGGACATCCGCGCGGCGCTCATGGCTGCGAACGAGACGATGGCCGGTCGTCTGCAGGATCTGACCCATAAGCTGCTCGATAACGTGCTGTATACGTCGAGCAACCTGATGCGCAACTCGTTCGCCATGTCCGATAGGTGGGTCTGAGGGCTTGCTCCCTTGTCGCAGCGAACGGTTCTCAATAAGAAAGGTGCGAGTCCGTGTGACGGGGAAAACGAACATGAAAACAGCAGAAAGCCCGGAATTCCGGGCTTTCTACGCAATGTTCGCTTGTTCGAAAATGTGCGGAATCCTCGCACCTTTCTTAATGAGAACCGTTCGCTGCTATCTCATACGTCTGCGCGTGGAAATCACACGTCACGGCGGTGCCGTCGGCGAAGACCGAGCGCTGCACCAGCGGGTCGCCGCCGACAAGGTCATGCCGCACGAGCTCCTGCATGCCGACGCGCCGGTGCAGCCCGGCCACGACCGCACACCGCTCGATGTCGTTCTCGGTACGGGCGCGCAGTGCGGCATTCATATCACCGTCCATGCCGGCATATGCGGCGTCACGGATCAGGTACGGCGCACCGCCGTTGAGCAGCGCGTACAGCATGTAGTCGTCGCCACCGGCCACCCGATCCATCATCCACGGCTGGATCACGCAGTCATGGTAGACGAGGTTGTACAACGGCACCGGGATGCCGTGCCGAGGCGCGTCGGGGGAGCGCATCTGGAAGTCGTACGGCGCGTAATGGCAGAACACCAGGCTCGGCACCGCCCAGTCGGACACCTCCTCGGACGAGGTGAGAATGCCGTGCGCCAGCAGGTATTCGAAGCATTCGGCGCGGCGCTCGTAGCATTCGCGGCGGGTCATGCGGTGCTCGGGATGCGAGCATTCGTCGCCTTCATTGCAGGTGAACACGTCCAGATACGCGCAGTCCAGCGCGATGCCGTGCGTGGCGATCTCACTGAAGTTGCGGCGCACGTAATCCGGCGCAAGCTCGGCGCACAGGTACGTTTGGCGCCCGCCGGCCCACATCGCGTGCTCGGGCATCGTGCCGTCCGCCAGTCGGATCGCATTGCGCGGGTCGAACGTGCGCGCGGCGAAGTAATAGTCGCGGTATTGGTCATGCGTGCCGAACAGGTCTCCCTGCTCATGACAGGCGTCGACCAGCGATTTCATGCCCTTCCAGCCGCCGGCCTCGCGGCATGCGGGCAGATAGTCGGGATGGCCGTTGTCGTAGCCGGGCTGCGCCCAGCCGTCCAGATGCAGGTACAGCCGCCCGGCACCCATTTCGTGCAGCGTGCGCATCTGCCGTTCGCGCTGCGCGAACGTGACGAGCGAATCATTCTTGCCGGGCTGCGCGGGATCATAGAACGACGAGTCCGGCTGAACCTTCGTCTTGATGCCGACATGCACCCATGAACGGCCGAGCAGGTCACGCACCGACGGGTTGCGCGCCGCCTTCTCCGCCAGCGTGCGCAGCCGGCCGCGTTCGTTGACGTAAGCGCGGTACGTCTTGCAGACGGCGGTATGGTCGGCGTGGTCGAGGAGACGATATCGCACGACACGACGGTAATCCATGCGGCCGAGACTTGGCTCGAACCACATTCCGACGTGCGTGTACGGTCCGCCGGCCGGATGGTCGATGTCATATCCTGCGTTCCATGGCGTCTCGCAGATGGCGATGTACGCATGCCCGTCGCTGCGCAACTGCGCGAACCAGGGCATGTACCCGCCCGCAGTCTCGAACCGCCCGCCGAAGGAGACCGCATCAGTGCCGACCTCGGTAGGCCAGTTATTCGGTATCATCACGCCCTGCTCGTGGGTGATGAGCGTCACGTCATGCGCGTCCGCATGGTCGAAGGACAGCGGCGCAGGCCAAAGCACCCTGTCGATGCGCGGCTCGGCCCCACACTCGCGCAGTGGCACCCATTCGCATAGCACGTCGCCGCTCGACCGCTCGATCCAGATATACGTCTCAAAAGCGTAATCCGCACCCGCGAACCCGGCGAACACGCTGCGCACGCCGACTCCGGTGCCGGTCTCGATCCGCTCATGCGTGACGGTAGCGGCGCCGGCGAACGAGAATGAACGATCCTCGCGCGTCAGCTGCGGCTCTATGCCGTCGCAGCCGCTCCAGGTCGCACCGTCGCGGCTGAATGAGAACCGCAGCGTCGTCTCATCGAAGCGCAGCATGGTTCCGGACATGGTGAATTGCATCATGGACGTTCTCCTGATCGGTGATAGAGGGGCGAATATCAGCTGGCAGCCCCGCCGCGCGGCACGTCAGTTGAAGCCGACGACCTTCTCTGCGACGACATAGCCGCGTCGGATCACCCAGCGCCCGACAGACCCACGCAGGTTCAGCGCGCGCGACACCAGCTTGCGCCGCACGTCACGCCCGATGGCCGGCGACGCCTTGTCGATGTCCGCCCACAGTTCGTCCTTGAGACGGTAGTTTGCCTTGTCTTTCGACAGGATCAGGAACACCGACGTGACCGAGCTTTCGATCGCGAGGAAATGAATCATATAACGGTATAGGCCGTCCGGCACGGTTCCCGGTTCGGGAGTGGCCTCCACCATGCGCTGGTTGACGAGCCGCAGCTGCGCGACGCGGCGGATCATCACGTCGGTCTGTACGCTCTGCCCCTCGCGCCCGATGAAGTAGTGGTAGAACGGGATGTCCATGTACAGCATCGACTTGACCCACGGGAACGGCTGGTATGCGTAGATGAAATCGACGTAGAACGTGTGCTCGGGCAGCTGCATGCCGGAGTCGCGCACCACCTGGGTGCGGTAGATCAGCGCGTGCATCAGTATGTATTCGGCGACGCCGAAGCAGCCGAGATCGTCCCAGCCGAGCACGGTGTTGGTCGCCATCGCATGACGGAAGTTCACTGTGTGCTTGACGCGCTTGCCCACCTTGTCGTACACGTAATTGGTGACGATCATGTCGACCGGATCCGTGGCGACGCGCTGCACCCGCAGCGTGCCCATGAGCGTGTCGATGGAGGGCATGTCCACCCAGTCGTCGGCGTCCACGACCTTGACATACATGCCGGTCGCGTTGGCGATGCCGGTGTTGACCGCGCCGCCGTGGCCCTTGTTGACCTGGTGGATTGCCCGCACGTTGCCGGGCCAGCGCCGCTCGTACATGTCGGCAAGTTCCGGGGTGCCGTCCGAGGATCCGTCATCGACGATCAACACTTCGATATCGCTGTTGTCCGTCGCGGAGAGCAGCGACTCCACGCAGCGCTCCAGATACGTTTCCATGTTGTAGGCGGGCACCACGAAGGTGAGTGTTTTCGGCGATTGTTCCATAGTTCCTCGTTATACATACAGGTGTCGCGGGGATGACGTGCGACACGTCGCCTCGGATGTTGCAGCGAGTCTAACCTCTACAAGCAAAGCTATCACTAAGCGGCGTTCAGGCAAGTCCCGTCGTCCGTTCCGCCGTTTTTTGGGCTTCCGGCTTGTGCGCGGTTCTGATGATCAGTCGGCGCTCGCGGGCAGGTATGCCGGTTCGTCCGGTTCGGCGGTCTCGACAGGAGCGTCCGGCTCGTCCGGGGCCGTTGTCTCGCTCCGCTCTTTGTCTCGACGTTCTTTGTCTTCCTTGGCTGCGAGCTGCTTCGCCTTCTGGCTCTCGAACCGCAGGATCGGCTTGGAGTCCAGCCGGCTCAGGCCGTGCCATGCGAGGTCGACGACGTATGCGGCGAGCTGCTCCTTGTTGACCTTCGGCCGGTCCGCCCAATATTGACCGGTGAATACGGTCATGCCGACCAGCATCTGCGCATAGTATGGCACGCCCTTGGCGGAGAGCTTCCGGCGTTTGAACGCGGCGGTGAGCAGATCCTCCACGCGCAGGCTGATGTCGCCCAGCAGCGAGTTGAACGATCCGGCCGGGTCGGTGGTCGGCGAGTCGCGCACGAGCACCTGGAAGCCTTCGGAGTTCTCCTCGATATAGGTGAGCAGGGCGAGTGCCGCGCGCTCCACGATCTGGCGGGGGTGCGCCTTGGTGTCGGACAGCGCCTCGATGAGCGCATTGGTCAGCTCGCGCATCTCACGGTCGACGATTACCGCGTACAGTCCCTCCTTGCCGCCGAAATGCTCGTAGACGATCGGCTTGCTGACCTTCGCGTTCGCGGCGATCTCCTCGACACTCACCGCCTCGAACCCCTTGGATGCGAACAACGCTCGCCCCACGCGGATGAGCTGTTCGCGGCGTTGCAGCGCCGTCATTCTTGCAGTATTGGCCATGAGCTCCAGTGTAGTGGTCGCGGTGCCTAGCGCCTATACCCCCCCGAAATGTTGTCGGGGGTCTACGTTTTCGCGGTAGGTCGTGCGGCTGAGGAGAGTCGATCATGAAGACGTATGTGGCCCCGTCGATGACGGCGAGCGAGTTCGACAACCATGACATCGTGTCGTGCGTGCCCTGTTTGATACGTGTTTTCGGTGGCGGTCGCGAGTATTACCACGATGAGGGTGGGGCACCATTGCCCGACTTGTTCTATGTTGAAT
>ERZ773195.1372-NODE-1372-length-18238-cov-328.601496_pt1 | contig 18238 bp, 15 predicted proteins | sample MGYA00580530_ERZ773195 | MGnify/ENA primary metagenome ERZ773195 (study PRJEB29015, sample SAMEA2737751) | human gut metagenome | biome: human gut; feature: human-associated habitat; material: faeces | place: China | collected 2012 ...
TAAGCCTAACATGTTTAATTAATAATCATTCTGATTGCAAATATACATCATTATGACGTAAATTGGTGCGATAGCATTAATAATTTAATAAAGATTAATAGTTGAATGAATGATATATGCGTAAGGGCACTAGGTTTAAGAGTGGCTAAGCTCATATTGACATTATTACTGACAGCAGGGTTGCTTTAATTCATCTAATTATTCGTTTTAAAAAAAGGGCTAGCCCCATAATCAGGACTAGCCCCCAGTTTTAATTATTTTCTCGATGCAATGAATGTATCTTGAAAGCTGCATAGCACTTCAAGAAAGATTACTTAACCTCAATGTGCTTAACATCGTCTTTCTTCTCCTCCTTGGCAATCTTAGGAATCTCAATCTTCAAGACACCGTCACTGACCTCAGCGGAAATCTTCTCCTGATCAGCATCCTCTGGCAAAGCATAACTCTGAGAGTAGCTGCTGTAAGAGAACTCACGACGCAAGTAATGCTCTTCCTTCTTCTCCTCCTTCTCATCCTTGTTCTCGATGGATACATTCAGATAGCCATCCTTATCGATGTTCATCTTGACCATATCTTTCTTCAAACCAGGAGCTGCAACCTCCATCGTATAAGCTGTAGCACTTTCCTTGACGTTGACTGCAGGAGCTGTTGCGTTCATGCGTGGCATCAAGCTTGTATCAAAGAAGTTGTCATTAAACCAACTGTTCAACCAATTTGAAACACTGTTATTTCTACGAGCTAACAACATCATGTAAAACCTCCTAATTCTATTTTTCTCGTCCTCTCTTCGCCTTCCGGCTCAGTCGGGATTTCTCATTGTTTTTAATTTATCCTTTTTAATAACGATTGCTTCGGCTTACGAGGTTCAAGGATTTCTAGAAACCCTCAACTGTCATTACTTAGGGTTCTTGTCGTTCCCCTTGCCCTTTCGGCTTCGGCTTTCACTCTATGTAGGAGCAAGTTACGTGCCAACCCGGTTTGTAGATTTGGAGTAAACAGTTTTTGCCAATTTTGACTAAAGATTCTGCAAAATTGACAACAATGGATAAATAATTTAAACTTTGCTGCTAAAACTTCATGCTTTTTAAACCTGTTTTTCAATCCATGCCATCAGAACTGCTACAGCATACTGCTGTTCTTCTCCTGTCAGCTGTCTTCCGGCAGGTATATGATGCCATTTGAAGAAACAACCACGGCAACAGCAGCCTGTAGCATGCTGGGCAATGAATACAGGATGCCCTCTCATAGGCGTCTGCTTGCCGTCATTGGGAATCACAGCAGGAGCAAGGCGTTTGGCAACGAAATCCTCCGCATGCTTACGGATGGTTGCCAAGCCCTTTTCTGCAATATATTCCTTATCCTTCTTCGAGAGATGGAAACGGCTGCGAAAAGCTGATTTGGAAAGTCTTTCAAACAAATCAGTCAAGTCATACTCTTTGTCTGGAGAAGTATCGCTTTCCATGTCTTCTGAAGAGATAGAGTCTTTCTGATGATCCTCTTTCTCCTCAGGAAACAAATTGAGTTCTACATATTTTGCTTGGTTTACTTTTGATTCTTTTTTCATTTCTATTAGCCTCCTATATCAATGAATCTCCTATTCATATTAATGGATATCAGACTCTTACGCTGCAATTTCATTACTTCTTGAATTTTCATACCAAGTAGTGTATTATATTGTACTTTTCCTGCAAAGTTAACAAAAAAATCTAGATTACGTAAGAAAAGGTGTAATATATTGTTCTTTTTATAAAAGATTATAAGTTTCTGAGATTTTTCTTGTTTTTTTGCCTTTGAATATTGTTTTTTTCTTAACTTTGCATGCACAATTCATTATAGAATAGCAGTTTATAGTTTATAGTTTACGATTGATTTCGTGGTTATTTGCTGATAACTTGCAGATTTCTTGTTAATTGCTTGGTGGTTTCGAGAAAAAAGTGTAACTTTGGCGGCAGAAATATAAACTAATAAATAGGAGATAGGATTATGGCATTAGCAATTAGTGGTATCCCAATGCTGACAGGTGATGAGGCTTTAGCTTTCAGAGAAAAAGCTGAAGAAACATTGAAGAAGCGTGGTAGCATAGATTTCTCAAAGCAGCGTGCTGAGATGAAGGCTATTCTGGCAAAAGCAAAATTTTAAGTTAGTATTATGGGATTTTTAGCAGATAAAACGGTGTTTTCACCATTGACAAAAGAAATATTGGAAGAATCTATTTCATTTTCATGTGGCAATGAAGACTTGGATGGATTCTTCCATAATGATGCTGTGTCTTATGCCGACAACTTGTTCGGTAAATCTTACTGCTATTATCTTGAAGAATCCAAGGCTGATATCGTATGTGCCTTTACGGTCTCAAATGCCAGTATTTTCACAAAATACTTGCCTAATGCGAGAAAGAAAAAGGTTGGAAAGCATGTTCCTCATATAAAACAGGATTTGATATATCCTGCTGTACTTATAGGAAGATTGGGAATTTCAACAAAATTTCAGCATCTTCATATAGGAACAGAAGTAATGGACTTTATTAAGTCCTGGTTTGTTGAGCCATATAATAAAACGGGATGTCGTTATTTGGTAGTTGATGCCTATAATGAAGACGTGCCTTTAGCATTTTATAAGAAGAATGGTTTTGATTTTATGTTCAGCACAGAAGAGCAGGAAAAATCATATAGAGGTATTGTTTCTGATAAGCCATTAAAGACTCGTCTAATGTACTTTGATTTGATACTCATCAAGTAGGTTAAAAAGCAATGTAAAATACACCGATAAGTGTAACTGCTTGCAATATGCTTGGTATGCTGTATTGGTGATGTAGCCAGGAATAAAATATGAGAAATGAGGGTAAGCAGTCAATTTAGGTATTGCCTTGGATATAAGGTTCCCTACCGTTAAGGAAGGCTCCACCTTTCATCTCGGTCTTCTTCTCTTAGGGAAGAAGAGGGAAACCGCCCTTAGTGCTGCTTTTTCTAAAATCACCCCGTCCCTCTTTACCATTAAAGAGGGCTCCACCTCTCACCCCGACCCTCTCACCCTCAGGGAAGAGGGAGGAAACCGCTCCTCCTCGTCGCTCGGAACCGCTACGCTCTAAGGTTGGCGGGGCATCAAAGCCCTCGCCATATTTTGCGGGATGGGACCGCCTTATTATAGCTTGCTGAGGTAGGGAATAGCAGTTTATTGTTTACGATTGATTTCGTGGTTATTTGATGATAAGTTGCAGATTTCTTGTGATTTTCTTGGTGGTTTCGAAGAAAAAGCGTATTTTTGTGGCAGAGTTAAACGTTTAAAAGGAGAAGATTATGGCATTAGAGATAAGAAGCATTCCTGTTTTGACAGGTGAGACCGCTGAACGATTTGTTCGTGAGGCAGAGGAGAATGAACGCAATCCACAAAGAAAGGCATTGCGAATGTCATTTGATGACGTTGAGAAGATTTTGATTCGCTCAACTGCTAATTTGAAAGCGCATGGAGGAAAGAGTCCTTTTGCAAAGTAATTGCTCTCTTTATCGAGTTACGACAAAAGAGGAGCTTGATACTTTTAGCTGTGGCGATAAAGACCTTGATGACTTCTTTCATCGAGAGGCTTGTCTCTATGATGGGCAATTATTAGGGAAGACATATTTCTTTGCAACTGAAAGAAGTGGTAAGGATGAAATAGTCTGTGCCTTTACATTAGCTAACGACAGTATCAAGGCAGCTTTAATTCCAAATGCTTCAAGAAATCGAATACAGAGGAAAATTCCTAATTCTAAAAGAACAAGGAGTTATCCTGCAGTATTGATTGGAAGACTTGGAGTAGCCAAGGATTTTCAAAGTACTCATGATGGTATTGGATCACAAGCGATAGACTATATCATATCTTGGTTTTTGTTACCAGACAATAAGACTGGTTGCCGTTTCATTGTTGTTGATGCTTACAATAAGGAAAATGTGCTTCATTTTTATGAAAAGAATGGCTTCAAATTCTTGTACTCTACTGAGAGTTTGGAGAAAGAGGCAAATCATATTCCTGAAGATGAGTGCTTAGAGTCAAGAATGATGTATCTTGATTTGTTGGGATATATAAGATAAAAAACAAGAGGTAATCTTTTGGATCCTTCTTAACTCTTTTTTGTCCCACAGATCTCACAGATTTACACAGATGGGGCGGGTGTGAAGTCCGCAGTGAATGATAGGCAATTGCTCATTCGCACACGGATTTCACGGATCTCACGGATAGGGCAGACGTAAAGTCTGCAGTGCTGTATTTTCTACCTCTCCGTCTCTCCTGCAAGGAGAGCTCCACCTTTCTCACCAAGCCTCTCTTCAATAGTCTTTACAACCCCTTCGGTTCCCCTTGTAGGGGACAGAAACCCTTCTCAAAATGGGAAGGATGTAACCGCCCTTAGTGCTGCTTTTTCTAAAATCACCCCGTCCCTCTTTACCATTAAAGAGGGCTCCACCTCTCACCCCGACCCTCTCACCCTCAGGGAAGAGGGAGGAAACCGCTCCTCCTCGTCGCTCGGAACCGCTACGCTCTAAGGTTGGCGGACCATCAAAGGTCTTCGCCATATTTTGCGGGATGGGACCGCCTTGCTAAAGGTGGATAGGATTATTGAAGTGCTGGTTTCGTGGTTATTTGCTGATAACTTGCAGATTTCTTGTTAATTGCTTGGTGGTTTCGAGAAAAAAGCGTAACTTTGGCGGCTGAATGTTGAACTAGAATAAATAGGAGGAAGAATATATGGATACAACAAAATTAACAAGAGAAGAGGCTCTACGCCGTTGGAATGCTTCTAAGGAAAACAAACGTAAAATGGTGGAGAAACTGGAGAACTTGGTTCGCAAAAGCTGTCTGGAACGTACTGGTAAAGAACCTATAGGGGTAGAAGTATGGTAGTAGAAATGAAATATACGTATGGCAAGTACCTGATATGCAAGGGGCATATATAGGTGAACTTAGCAAGTCACGATAATTTTGTTTTTTGTAATTAGACAAGCAATTATAGTAGATATGAACGATAGAAAATTACCAGTAGGCATCCAGTCTTTTGAAAAAATCAGAAAGGGTGGATATCTTTATGTTGACAAGACAGATATTATCTGGCAACTTGCCAATAGAAATAAAACGTATAATTACCTGAGCCGCCCACGCCGCTTTGGTAAATCTCTGTTGGTAGATACGCTCGAAGCCTACTTTCTGGGTAAGAAGGAACTCTTCGAAGGGTTGAAGATTATGCAGATGGAGAAGGAATGGGTGAAGCGACCTGTCATCAGGCTCGATATGAGTCGTGCTGGCGCAGAGCCGGAAACTTTACGCTCTTATCTCGACATCACTTTCGACAGATTAGAGAAGGAATATGACATTACACCTAAGCCAACCGCCAAACTTGCCGACCGTTTTGACGGCATTATCCAAACGTCATATGAGCAAACTGGACAACAGGTTGCCATCCTCATCGATGAATACGACTCTCCATTGCAGCATTCCTGGAAGACTCCATATCATGAAGCATGTACGGATATCTATAGAGAGGTTTTTGCCATTCTCAAAGCTGATGATAAATACGAGAAGTTTGTTTTCATTACCGGTATTACCAAGTTTACGCAGATTTCTCTTTTCTCTGTACTCAACAATTTGAGTAATATCAGCTTTGATTCTGAGTATGCAGCTCTTTGCGGTATCACGAAAGATGAACTCCTCTCAGATTTTAAATCAGAGATTAACAGGTTGGCTACAAAGAAAGGATGGACTTTTGATGAAGCCGTGGTACAGTTGACGGCATTCTACGATGGTTACCATTTCAGTCATGAAAATATGGTTGATATATTCAATCCATTCAGTCTTATCAATGCCCTCGCTGACTCCAGTCTAAAGAATTACTGGGCTTCATCTGGAGCAACCTCTTTGCTTCCTAAGTTTGTAGATGATATGGAAATCAGATTGAAGGATTTCGAGAAATGTCCGATAGACAGCGATACCTTGGAGACTTCTGATGTGACAGGTGGTGGAGCTGAACTTTTCCTCTATCAGTCTGGTTATCTCACGATAAAGGGATATATGGAAGGAATTTATTTGCTGGGCATTCCAAACTATGAAGTACGCAAGGCTCTATACAAGATAGTCTTGCCAGCTTTGACGCTGAAATCAAATGCGATAGTGATATCTACACAGAATATGTTGCTGTATTCTCTAAAAATTGGCGATTTGCCTGAAGCCATGAAATGTCTGAAGGCGCTTATTGCGGATGTGCCATACAGCAATAAGAAACTTGCCAGCATGGATATGGAAGAGAGGTACCGTCTTATCTTGAGTACCATCTTCAATGCTATCGGCTGCAGGGTGGAAGTTGAGAAGATGATTTCTACTGGTAGGATAGATATGGTGTTGGAAACCAATAACTTCATCTACGTTCTGGAACTGAAGCTGAGCAACAATGGAGGCATTGATGCGGCAGCGGAGCAAATTAAGGCTAGACAATATGCCGAACCATTCAAGGCGGATAAGCGCAAGGTAATAGCTATTGCTATAGAACTGGATGATTCTGGTAAAGGACTGGTTGATTGGAAGGAAGTTTACTGAACTATCAAGAGCAGCGTGGCTGTAGGATAAATATAAAAGGAAAAAGCGTGCAAGCCACATCATAGTCGCCTGCACGCTTTTTTTGTCATCTAAATTTCTGATGATTTCCAATCGAACACGATGGTGTTGTCATCTTTGATATTGAAGCTCATACCTACCTTGATAATTTCCTTGCCGCTCATGGCAAAGGCATCGGCATAATGCTTGCTTTCTATCTGCTCAAGAGCCTCCTGGGCAGTCATTCCAAACTTCAGCTCCATTACATAGATAGTATCGTCCGTCTCCATGGTTATATCAATTCTCCCCTTTGACGTATGTTGCTCCACTATAATCCTGAAATTCGTGAGCAAGGCAAAGATGATATACATCGTTTGCTGGTAATGACCTTCGTAATGGGTGTTGTTGCAATAAGGCACAGTCTCCCAAAACGATTTCAGCAACTGTAATGCTTCGTCTATCTTGCGCTGTTTAATAAGCACCGACATCTTGGCGATGGTAGTATTACACATTGCAGTCTTTGAGGTCAGATAATGAGGCAACAAACTTCTGTACAATCCAACTCTTATTTCCTTGTTGGGAATGGCTAGGGTATAGAGCTCCGTTTCTTCATCATAATCCTTGATGGTGATGTAGCCACTCTGATAGAGCAGCGGCATGATGGTGGTCATGGTTTCCGTGGCAGCATCAAAGTCATCCTTTCCGGCTTCCATGCTCTCGCCCAGGTTCGCTGGCAGAAAGTTGAAATTGCGCATCATATTGATCAGATAAGTAGGAGTGCCTGATCCAAACCAGTAGGAATCAATCTTCTGCTTGGCAAAGCAGGTTAATAAGCTGAACGGATTATAAACGTCAGGAGAAGGCCATGTAAAATGATAGCCGTCATAATTATCCTTTAACTTAGCTAACGTCTGCTCATACGATAAGTTTAATTTTTCAGCAAGTGCATCTATGTCATTCCGCATTCCGTTCACCAGTTCATCTTCCGTAATTCCGCAAATGCCGGCATACGGCTCGTCCATACTGATATTGGTGATGTTGTTCAATTCGCTGAAGATGCTGAGCTGAGAGAATTTGGTGATGCCTGTGAGGAATACGAAGCGGAGCAATTTCTCGCATCCTTTTAGCGGACTGTAGAAATTGCGCATGGCGTTGCGAAGTTCTTCCAGTTTTTCATCCTCGTGCACCGCATCAAGCAAAGGGGCATCATATTCGTCAATCAGTATTACCACTTGCTTGCCCGTTTCCCTATAGGCAGTCTGGATAAGTGAGATGAGGCGGACGTTGGCATCAACAGCCGGATTCGTAATGCCCCATTTCTGCTCTTGTTCTGCAAGTTGCTGGTCGAAATATCTTTCCAGCTGGGCTATCTCCATGTGTTTGCCCATGCTCATATCGAAATGCAGCACCGGATAGCTTATCCAATCCTTTTCTAGCTTTTCGATGGCGAGTCCTTTGAAAAGCTCCTTCTTTCCTTCAAAATAGCTCTTCATGGTAGTCAGCAACAGCGACTTTCCGAAACGGCGTGGACGGCTCAGGAAGAAATAAGTACCATCAGTATGTGCCATACGATATACATATTCCGTCTTGTCAATGTAGAACTTATCCTCCACTCTGATTCGTTCGAAAGTTTGTAATCCTATCGGATATAGTTTTCTTGCCATAATTGCTCGCCTTTCTTTTAAGTGATATTCTCTTTGTTGGCAAAGATACGAATAAATGGTGAAACCACCAAATTAAAAACATCTTTTCTTCATTTATGCCCCTTATCTCATTTCCTTATACCTTTTATTTCTTTTCTCCCTTCTCTTATTTCTTTTCTCTCCTCCTTTTATTTCTTTTCAGGCTTCCTCTTATCTCCTTTCTTCCTTCTTGCTGTATTAATAATGGGTTAATCTCGGGAAAAGTCTTGGTTGATTATAGGATAAAATGTTCTTTAACCCTATTGAAATCTCCGTTCATCGACGTTGAACGGACATTCAACGTCTATGAACGGAGATTTTATCTAAGTATAAATGTTTCTTTTCTTAGTTGAAAGAACTGTCTTAGTAGGTTAAAATCCTTGTTTTACCCCTCTTCTTACTCTCATTCATTAGTATTCTTGCTCTCATTCACCCGTTTTGTGAGGGTGTGTCATAAGTTTCTTAGGATATAGATAAGGCACGGATTACACGGATTTTCGCAGATTTCTTTTGATTTTCTTTGGCGGTTTCAATAAAAAAGCGTAACTTTGCGGCAATAAACTATAAAATGAATAATGACTATGATGGGAATATTACAAGTTGCCTCTTATTTATACAAGCGCTATATGGATGATTTTGGCGTTCGTATTGATGAAATGAAGTTGCATAAGCTACTTTATTTCACGCAGCGTGAGTGCTTGATTCAAAAGGGCGAACCCATGTTTGATGCACAATTTGAGGCTTGGAAATATGGTCCTGTCATGGTTCAGATTCGCCAGCATTATAAAAATGATTCTCTCCCAGAATTGATGGATAAAGAGCAGGTTGTACAATATGAGCCAGTGTTTGATATGGTGTTTAAAACTTATGCTCCACAGAAGTCTTGGAGTTTGAGTACTTTAACGCATGGAGAGTTTTCTTGGAAACACGCAAGAGAAGGCTATGATAAACAGGATTCATCTGAGGTAGAGATGAAAACAGAAGACATTATGGTTGATGCCAACAGGGTTCGTGAAAGACGAGCAGTTTTGCGTCAATTAAATCTTTATACTGCATAAACCATGAGAATAACTGAGGAAGAAATTGCGGAATTAGAAAAGAAGCGAATGAAGTTCTATGAGAACTTTAATCATGATGAAGATGCTGTCTAATCTTTTTATACCTTGAAAAACACAGATTGATTTAGAAATTAAATTTTGAGATTACAATATACATAGGCTAACAAGGGCTTTGATAGAGCTATCAAGAAGGCAAGATTCGTGGGAAGAGAAGATAATCACTGCTGTCCCGTTTAGAAATCATCGGGTTAAATAGGCTAGGATACCATATGAGTGCAAAGGTACAAAATCAAATCGAATACACAACTTCTAGAACATAAAATATTGGATATTAATAACTTATATAATAATCGTCCAGACTTAACGGGACACAAGTGCAGATTTGAGTGAAGCTAAGAATCAAGAAATCCACAGCTGGCTTGAGTGCCTGCTGTGGATTCTCTGGTTTATATTAAAGTGTAGAATTCTGACTCATTGCGGAACGTATATCAGGCGGATAGGCATCGCCTTGTAACGGCCAGTGTTCGAGCCATCATATCCCTGAGCAAAACGGGCATTTGTGATAGTCTTTATCTTATTATATATATCTAGGTAGATATACCAGAAGCCATATTCTTTACTGCTTTCACTGAAGCCCTGATAACCCGACAACAAAGACTGGCTCCACAGATTTGCGTGATATTCATCCTTGAAGCTGTTGCTCTCGTAATATCCGCTGATTGGGATATAGATGTAATCCTTCTGCGAAGACACTGTCGGGATGCGAAGACAATTATATAGTTCACCCGTAGATGTACTCAACGGCTTTACTTCGATTTTATTTGCAATTGCCTCTAGCTCGTTGCCCTTTGGTACTCTAAAATTGCCGATTACATACTTGTTGATATAGTCGTTACTGCTTTTACCATTTGATATCTTGAAATATCCACCTATAGAACCTTTATCATTGGCAATATTGGCAGAACCTGGCGAATAGAAATCGCTGTTGGATGCGCCTAGATTACGGTCTAACATGTAGTATGTCTTATTAGACGTAGTAGTTTTACCATCTTCTGATGGTTCATCTACCAGAATCTTCACTACTCCGTAGTAGTACCAACCTTTTTTTGTTTCACCCAACTGTTCGTCTCCCAGATTTTTAATTTCTCCAAATACACCAGCATGATAGATCGGGTATTTGATGGTAAACGGATGATCAGCATCTGCAGTATTCTTGATGACAAAACCTTCTTCGTCTATCCATAAATCGTACTTATTGGTGCTGTTGTCCAATGTAACTTTATAATAGTTGCTTTCTTCTGAATAACTGATTTTGTCAGATTTCTTCACGACTTGGTCACCAAGTTTCTTTGGAATCAGATAATAGATCTTATTATCTCCTACGCTGAAGTGCAAGCCCTGGTTTCTGGTCTGTTCCTGATCTTCAACCTTATTCTCGCTAGGTTTAACACCATGCATTTCATCAAGCCAAGCAAAGTAATTATCATGAATAGTACCATCGTAATTCATGACAACCTTTCGATCTTTAGCACGTTTAAAGTCGTAACCTTCCTGATGAATCAAAATGGTTCTTTTCAAGTCACCGGAAGTGATGGTAATCGTAGCTTCCCGAGGGTTCTCCGATTTGTTGTTTGCAGTCAATGTGAGGTTGAGAACAAACTTAGTGCCTTCTTCAGGACTTGTTGTGGTTGACTTGCTACCTTGTGACCAGCCAGTTATCAACGAGTGTTCATCGCTGCTGATTTCAACCTTATAGAGATTATCATCTGTTGTATTCTTTGTTTTAAGATTTGTAACCAAAGTGATAGGAGCAGTTGTACTTGAAGCATCAACCGTCTGTGTACCACAAACGCCCAGTTCGTAGTCTTTGCAGGCAATCATATCTACAATCTCCGGGTTATCATCTACCACGGTTACCTTCAGACGATTTTCTGGCTCAGCCTTTAATGCTTCAGCTTCAGTCGCATAGCCCGCATCGTTTACAGATTTAACCTTCACGATATAGTTGTGGTTACGTACCAATGCATATTGTGCAGTTTTGCCATCATCTTTTTTATAATAGAGGGCTACTTTATAGAAGCCTTCTGTACCCTTATATTTAGCCTTGATAATGATGTCAGCCTTGCCTGCAGAAGTTTCATTTACTGCAACTACAGCAGCAGGACCTCCGTCAATAGGTTTGGTGTCATCCATCAAATCTGTAGTTTCTGCCAAGTTTTCATTGGTAGATTCTTCGTATTTAGCTGGCGCAATAGAGCCTTTCCTGGCAGAATGCCATACATGAAGGTCTGTGATTTCGAAATCACTTACGGCTGCATCTACCGTGCATGTAATCTTTGCACATTGACGGGTAAGTGAAATCTTGCTGTCGTTCATCAGGTCGCTAAGTGTTTTTGCACCCCAACAGATTGGCTTTGATAAATCAGGAGTGAAATCATCCATCGCATCAAGCTTTTCAGCCTGTGCTTTTGTCAAGTCAGGAACGTTGGCAACCAAATGTACCGTTTCTGTACCTTTAGGAAGGTTTGTTTTGATTTTCCTGTAACCATCTGCATCAGCAGTTGCATCAGCATAAGCTTCTGTACAATTCTGCATATCAAGATAATTGTCTGAAGTGCCATAGCATACAAGCCACAGAGAAGTAATGCTCTCTGTAGTTTCGCCTCCTGCTCGGGTAGAGATTTCCTGAGGAGTGAAATTAGGCAATTGTATGCTCAGCGTAACTCCCTCGGTAGGGAGTTCGTCCCCACCGAGAGTAATTGCCTCTAAAGAGTCCTTACATGATGCAAGGCTTAAGAGCAATCCTATCCATATCATTAAAGTCTTTATTCTTGTCATCATTATATTTTCTATCTTTACTATTTAGAAACTCCTGACGGTTTGCCTTCATGCCAGCTACCATCGTAATAACCGAATATCTGGTATCCGTTGCGTGCATCGTATTTACACTCGTAGCTGTCACCACCGAAGAGCATAGTTCCTTCGCTGCTATCATCAAAACAAATCTTTATAGCTTTTTCGTATTCGCCCTTAGGTGCTTTGAAACTGAGAATTGTACGTTTCCAACCATTTCCAACATCTTCGCTTTTTTGCTTGAACTTATCAGATTTACATTCCAAAGTATACGATTGGAATTTATTATTCTTCTTTCCAAAATCGATTTTCCATTTATAAATATCACTTTTAGTATATATCACATAGTCAACATTTATAATAGTCGGCTTGTCATCATATACTCGATAATATGGAATGCAGGTAGGGTCATAGAGATACCAGCCTTCACGATCTTCGTAGTTGAACAAAGGAATACCTGGGTCCATGGTATGAGGAAAACGGTGTGGAGTACAACCAGTCTTATCATTGCCATGATTCTCGCCAGTACCAAATATAACTAGCGTTTGACCTGGTTTAATTTGCTTTGTAGTACCTTCCGCTTTATTTTCTGCATACTTGCTATTTGCATTAAATTCCATATCTTTATAATACCATCCAGCATTATTTACGTCACCTGTCATTTTGTCACCAGGGAACTTTTCTGAAAATATCCATACATATGCGCCTGCATCAACGGTAGTACTATTATCTTTATTATCACCACGCTGTGTATACATATACATATGATGTCTACCATTTTGAATATGTTTATTATCTTCATTATTTTCGTCTTTACTTACATCATTAGCTGTCCAACCATCATACCAATTGAAATTATAGTTATCATTATAACTGCCGTTTATTCCAGTATATTCTGTTTTTTGTTCTGTAAAAACGACATCTAGATTAGCGGTCCCGTCTTCATTACCATCCCAGTTACATATATTATTGATAGCTCGCATGTAGATACGATAAGGACCGAACTCCGGTTTTACAGTAACAGTAACTTCTTGCGAAGCAACCTCGTCGCCAGAAATCTGATTCAGCGGCGAAAGCGTGAAGTTATAAACGGTAGTCGTCACAGGATTTTTGGTTTCCGTTACCTTCATCAGATATTTTCCATCTGCATTAGGAGTATTATCATAACTTATCTCCAGGCGAGAAGGTGCACCACCAACTTGTGCTGTAGAACCGGAAGCTTTTTCTGTTAGCGTACCATTGATGTTCTGATATGCTTTCAATCCACCCAAATTGGTTTCTACCACAAAGTGTTTCTCTAGAACCTGCTTGTCGTCAGGATCCTTACCCCAATAGATAACTACGTTCTTTGGGCTCACCTTAAAATAAGGAGTAACATCATAGTGTACTTCAATATACTTCTTGATGTTGTTTGCCTGTAAGTAAACTCTAGCGGTTCCTTCTCTCTTTCCTGCAGAGTTCTTTGGAAACTTATCTATTGGTATATTTGGGTTGATGCCAAAGATAATGTTGTTGCCATCTTTTTTTGTTTCGATGATAACCTTCTCATCTTTCTCACCAACAGTCTTGGTGTCAATACAGCCAAACGTTACATCAGGTTCGCTTGAATTATAAGAGATAGTATCTCCCTTTGTAGAAGTCACATTAGCCTCGGCCTTGTTAACCCGTAAAATAGTATGGTAGAAATCGGCATTGATTTCTACTGGCTGCCAGTCGCTCACTTTCACATCGCAGTCAAGATCCATATCGCCATAGCTTTTCAGCTTACCTGTAATTTCATAATAGGTGCCACGAGGGAATGTAGGCAGAGCATCTGATGCGTTCTGCTTATGTCCCAGATTGATGGTATATTGATTCTTGTTGCTGTTGTTAACTATACCGGAAATCTTCAATACAGACTGTTCCTCTGCCTTAGAGATATAACGCTCTGGCAGATAGTAGGTACCTTGAAAAAGCCATTGCTTAAAGTTCGCAGGGATTGGTGTACCCTTATCCTTATAAGCATCAGCGATTTTCACAACATCTTCGTTAGCTACATCTTTGTTATCTTCATTTATGGTATATTCTCCGTTCTGATAATAGCGTCCAGTGCTAGCTTCGCCAGTAGATGAACTACTGTAAATGGTGTTATCCATACCTTTAGCATATTCAGAAGTTACATCTGTCTGGGTAAACTTACCATCCCATAATAAATGGGTAGAAGGAGTAAGTTTCTGTGCAACAATATCTGTTATGCTATAGCTCTTGTCATAAAGATTATCGCTCGCAGTTGGGTCCATAATGAGGTTGAGCTTAACCTTTACGCAAGTAAACTTCAGGTTAGCTGCCACCTCTGTATATTTATCACCACCTTTTTCTATTTTTGTATCGATGATATTACCGTTTACATCCTTTGGCTCATAAATCATCGGGATGTTTGTAGAAACCGGCATTCCCGGTTCTGTTCCAACGCCATAACTCAGTACTATTTTTTTGAGATCATCTTCAGTTTGGATAGGCTTAGTCTGACCACTCAACACCTTGTTCATGTTGGCAACCACATAGATATGGTAAGTGCCCGGCTCGATATTGAGCTGATAGTTAGCTACATGCGGCTCTACCATCATTGTAGCCAATGGGGCAGGGAGCGTCTCTACCAGGAGCTTGCCATCATTTCCATTTCCTGTAGGGACAGGGAAAGCATAGAGGGTCAGGTCGTTGATCTGGCATTCATCTACCGTAGCATTATAGGTAGGAAGGCCGGAAGCATCGTCGGCACGGGTGCCGCGGCTGCTGAGCACGGTTGGCACGAGTACATGCAAGTTGCTTTCTGACGAAATGGGAGCGCGCTCGCCTCCAAGTTCGTCAGAGCAACTTACTGTAACCAACAATATAAACCAACTAACTAAACTTAAAATGAAATCTCGTATTTTCATTGTTTCCAATTTTTAAAGTCAAATACTCTTATGAGCTAAATGCCCGGAAGGGGCTCTGACACCTGAAACGGTTAGAAATCGACACGCTGGATGCGCTTGACCCAATCCAGAATGGAGATTCTGAGCGTCGCATACTTCCACTGGTTGCCCTGGAGGAAGAAGTCGAGCTTATAGTCGTACTCACGGTCCAGGAATTCCTGTGCTGAATAATGGCGTTCGAAGGCGCCACGGCCTTGAGCCAGACAGTCAGCAAGATTGATGCGTGCCACCTCTTCGCCTGTAGTCTTGTTCGTGATGGTGAGGATGGCGTTCTTGTCGTTTTCTTCTACCGGATGCCAGATGAGTCGGGAGAACATGAGGGCGGCATGAGCGGTGCGCTCCTTTACATTGCCCTCGGTATCCTTAAACTCAGTGGTCCAGGTGTAGTATGGGGTATATGTCAACTCCTCGTCGGGGAGGAGAGAGTTGTCGTAACTGATATCGCCGTTGGCATTGGTTATCTGATAACTGAAGTCATCGGCATTGATGTTGGCAGGCTCGTCGGTCTGATGCAGGCTGATGGTGAGCTGCTTGGTATCACGAACCAGCCCGATGGTATGGCGTGTAACCTGCAGGTCTTTTACTTCAACCAGTTCGTTGCTGAGTCCTTGCCAGAGTGTATCGAGCGGTTGGCTCTGGTTGTTCACCTTGCCCTGTTCGCGGTCGAGTCGTGCATGGAGGGCGGTGATGTTGTCACCCTGCTGTGGCAGAGCTATCTGGAATTTGGCACCTGGCTGCGCGAGTGCATCTTCGTATTTCTTTTGGAAGGCGAAGGTTGCGAATCGGTATTTGCCCGGTTCCAGATTGATTCGCATGGCATAGTTAGGGTCCTTGAGCGGCTGTGATGTCGCATCGTTATAGGCATCATGGCGAGCAATGAAGTTGCCCTGCTCGTCGTATACGAATACGCTGAGGCCGCCCACATGATCATTGAACATGTCGGCACGCTGCACGTTGTAGTCGTACTTGAACTGCAAGTCAACACCCATGTCACAAGGAGGCAGGTCGTCGTGCATCAAGTCGTTGCAGCTGCTGAGCAAACTGCCCGCCATGATGAATCCCCATCCCATGCATATATTCTTGATCCAACTGTTAAACTTCTTGTTTGCCATGATGCTTATCTGTTTTATGAAAAAGTAAAGTGTATAAATTGATTCTTATTCTTCCGATATAGCCAGCCGCTCCTTAGCGCTAGAGCGGCTGAGCTATATATAATAATGTGTAATGGATTACAAATCGACCTTCTGAGAACGCTTAGCCCAAGAAAGGATCTTCACGCTGACGCTGATGTACTTGGAATCCTCATCGTCTGGATCGGTTGGCTTAACCTCTGGAACGTCTGGATAACCAGGACCGCTAATTTTGTTGATTGTGAGGTCGTACCAGTTGTTGCGGAGTACTCCGTAACGACCGAGATACTTCTCGTTATCTGTGCCATATGTGGCTTCGCCTTCTTTCCAAGGAGTTAAATCGTCACCGAAGTGCTTGATACGGGCAATATAATAGCTTTCACCATTCTTGTAGGTCTTGATACCGATACCTTTATCCTTATCTAAACCAAGTTTGGTATTAATTTGACCTGCTACTACTGCTGTCTTGTCTTCTGTACCTTCTTTGATCTCAACATTGGTTGCATCCAATACGTGTGTACCGCCTTCCAGCAAATTACCCTTGAGAGTTACTGTAACTCCAGTTGTTGTATTCAGAACTTCTTTAGCTTTGTTCTCAATTTGTTTTGTAAGAGTGGTTTCTGTCCAAAAGTCAGAACTATTGCCAATCATAAAGAAGGTCTTGTCTGTCGCAGAAGCTAAAGCATTTGGGGTATAAGTTGCCTTAAGAAGTACACGGGTAGTCTGACCTTGCGTCATATTTTTGATGTCGAAGGTGTTCTCCAAGCAATACAATGGCTTATCAGAACCAGAACCGTTATTCCATGTAACTCCAGTTCCATTGGCTTCAGCTAAAGTAAATTGTGTCTTACATTTTGTTAAGTCCGATAAGTCCATGCTGTAGTTAGGGTCGATACCCCAATATACACGGTTGAAAGCACCTTCAGAAGTAAGCTGACTTACGAAGCGTTTTGTTGCTGCAGGTGTACCTGCTGTAGCTGCTTCATTCTTCCAAATATCAGTATAAGCTGGAACAGTTTGATCTGGATCTGTCAATGTTATACCAGCCTTCAAACCAGAAGTTACATGTACTGGGAATGATTTCTTGTTAGTAACATCCAAAGCCCAATCTGTGATTTTCACCTTGTCGTTGCTATATTTTGTTCCGGTTGCACTAGCACCACCTTCTGCAAAATAATTGCTTGTACTGTTTGATCCTACTGTTACCTTTGCCAAACCGCGTTCTACGTGAACCGTTGTACCAGGTTTACTCTGTGCCTCTTCCTTTGTTCTATAGATACCTTTTATATGTACGAGGGTTGTTGGCTCAACATCTTTTGTAGTAAATTCAGGAGCATTAGCCATATAGAAACCTTTAGTATTATCTAATAAAAGGTTTGTTGCATTTGTCGCAGAAAGGTTTGTTGCATTTGTCGCAGCATTCCAAGCTCCATATGTAGTAGTGGAACCTGAAGGAAGGGTAACTTTGTTTTCTGTTCCTGCCTCATTATTAAGGATAACCAAAGCATAGTAATCGCAATGCTCACCATCACCAACTGTAGCATGCTCAAGCTTAGCTGTGATAGTAGTAGACTCAGTTGTGATACCTGTTGTGTTATCATCCTTCCAAGGATCCAAATTTCCGAGTTTGGCTGTTTCAATGTACTTATACTTGTTTTCTGATGTTCCATCCTTCTGGAAAATAAGGAGTGTAGCATCGTTTACAGCATACTCAGAAGGTGTACCTTCATCAAACTGGTCGTTTTTGGAACCGTCCACAGCACGTGTACCACTTGTTGTAGGCAAGTTGATAGTGATAGATGCATAACCAACACCAGCTTCATTAGTACCAGTACCTGAACCTGCAGTTCCCAGATCCTCATTGCTTGAACAGCTTGCTGTCATAGCTGCGATGACAGCCAAGCCAAAATAATGTTTAATCTTCATAATCTTAAAAGTTAAGCTTGTTTATAACAATACTGCGTTAAATTAACATTTAATCGTCTGTAAATCAATAACTTATATT
>ERZ773195.1376-NODE-1376-length-18208-cov-3.002699_pt1 | contig 18208 bp, 19 predicted proteins | sample MGYA00580530_ERZ773195 | MGnify/ENA primary metagenome ERZ773195 (study PRJEB29015, sample SAMEA2737751) | human gut metagenome | biome: human gut; feature: human-associated habitat; material: faeces | place: China | collected 2012 ...
TTTATTCCCCGGACCATGAATCATACAAGGTCTTAATATATAAACCTGTTTTTCTGTAACCGAAGTCATCTCCCGAAAAGGAGAACACTCGCAGGAGGAGACAGTGGGAAATGCAAAATGTTCCTTTATATACTCTTCAGCTCTTATTTTACTTTCCCCATAAGGACCAACAGGAGCCGGAATAACATCCTCAGTAAGCATATCTCCCACTACACTATCCGCCGCAGCTTTTACTGAACTAAAAAATATGAATTTCTTCGCAGAAGACTCCAAAAAGAAATCAAATATCTTTTGAGTCAGACCGGTATTAATATCAAAATAAGACTGAGCAGCTGATTGGTTTTTCGTATCATGAGCCTTTCCGGCAAGATGAATGATTGCATCAAATTTAGGAAGGTTTTGTAATGAGAATGACTCTGGATTAATATCTTTCCAATAAAATGTTTTCAGTACTCCTTCTCTTGTCGGACACACAATATCAAGTCCGTAAAGGTTGTGTTTAATTTTTAAATTATTAATTAGATTAGTGCCTACAAATCCATAAGCCCCTGTAATAAGAATATTCATTAGATTCCATTATTTAAATAGTTAGCGTCCAATTTTGACATATCACATAAGGAAAGCCGGTAAGTACTCAATTTAGGCCATACCCCTAATTTTAGACACTTTTTTCGAGTGCCTAAAATTGTTTTGTTAAAAGATTCAGTGATTTATTTACTATTGACATAGTGCCAGTCCGATATTTCTCGGTGAGAGATTCAAATAATCTCTGCAACCGTTAAAAATATTAGTAAAAAACTTACAGAGAAGCTCCCAAGCGAACCGTCCCTGCATCTTCACAGTACTGATTAGGCTATGGTACGTGGCAACCATCTCTACTCCCTCGTCACTGCCGAAGTGGAGCATACAGTTTCGCTACGTGATAAGTTTGCGAATACTTCGTTCAGCAGTGTTGTTATCAATCGGATAATTACCATCCTTTAGATAGGCAAATATTTCATTCCAAAATTTATCTAGGTAATTGACCGCCTCTTTCAGATAGTTTGAAACGTTCTCCGGTGCGGTTTTCAACTTTTCGTATGGATCTGCAAACCCAGTGCTCCGTATCCTTAAACGTAGCAGACAACTCATCACCTATAAACACGTAAGCGTTGTAGCCATCGAACATGATACTCTCCAAGGGCGTATATACATCAGGACGGTTCGTTAAATCCCGTTCCCGCTTTCCCTTGTTTAGAGATAGGGTATCGATGGAGTTGACACGGAACTTGTATCCAACGTGTTAGGAGTATCATCTAATTTATCTTTCTCGCCAATGTGATAGGGGTTGTCCTCGTCGGCTTTTGCATCGTCACCCCAGTTCACCTTTTACCGCTTGTCACTGAACTTATTCTTATCAGAGAACTTGAGGTGAGACTTTAGTTGTTCTACCTCACGCTCGGCTTTCTTACGCTTCCTTACTTCCTCACAAAGCTCAGAGGCTGACTCCTGTAGTTTGGAAACCCATTTCGTTTTGTCTCCTTTGCAGCTCAGCCAGTTCAGCTTTCATATCGTTCCAGGCACTAAGAAAATCCTCCAAGACAAGTTCCAGCGCTTTCTTGTCCAACTCAGTCTCATTGACGCAGTCAACGAGATAACTGATATAACAGCTTTTACGATCTTTGGACATATCTCCACTGCTAAACATAGGGATATAATTTTGGTTAGGCAACAAAGATAGATATTTCAAAATCGAGCTCTAATTTGAATGCTTACTAATTGAATCCAAATTTAGTCCAATATCGTAACAATGACTTTAAAAATATGCAAGCATATTTCAACGACCGTCTTGCAGAGCGTGTTCCTTCATATTCTATTTCACTTTCAGGGTAATAAACCACAGAAAAACCTTCCAATTGTATCCTCTTACAGAAATCCATATCTTCACAATATAAAAAATAATATTCATCTAACCCTTTTACTACCTCATAAGCTTGACGCGGCATCATCATAAAAGCTCCAATTACCCAATCCACTTGACTAGTGACCTCAATAATACCAATCTGATTAGTAGATTTGAATATACGGCTCAAATGTCGTTTTATGAAGTTCATTGGTGTAATAAAATCCCGAAAGCTATCTTGTATTTTACCATTAATGTTTATTATTTTAGGAGCAATAACTCCTATTTCATTATGGGAATACAAATAAGTTACCATCTTTTCAATTCCCGTTTTCAGCCTAACATCAGGATTCATTATTACAAGAATATCACCATCTGCTATTGATAAACCTTGATTCATAGCATAAGCAAATCCTCCATTCTTTTCGTTAAACCTCCATTTAATATCTTTATATAAAGTTTTAAGTTCCTCCTGCTGCTTTAATGGATAAACTGAATTAGAAGAAACAATCACTTCACATTGCCAATTAGAAGGTATAATACCAATAATAGATGAATAACACGTTATAATATCTTCTATTGAATGATATTCAACAACAATAAAAGAAATTTTCAAAACTTCAAGAGACATTTTTTAACAATAGGATCAATAAACGAAAATGCAAATATTTACCGCAATTATATATTTTAGATATTCCTTTATAAGAACATAAATGAATATTAATAAAAAGCCCATAATTTCTCAATAATATAATAAAAGCTATAGATGCTTACTTATTTTCAACGCTCTTCTTACAAGTGCTATAATCAAGGTCCATCGATACTGTACCCTATACAATAATGGCAAATTACTATTTTCTAATGTCGGAGAAGCATTACTATTATGTCGTCTATATTTTATGAGCCGATTAGGTATAAATACAGCAGAATAAAAGGCAGACGCACATAATCCTAACCAAATATCATGCATGGCTAAAGAAGAAGGAAAAGGTAATGCTGCATTTAAAATCTCTCGCCGAAACGCCATACAACAACCAATATAATGATTACGAAGTATATTAATGAATACTCCGGCGTTTGGAACTTTGCCATTAAATAACGAATCACAAATTACATTTTTATCTTGATTAATAATATAACAATCAGACACAACCAATGATTTTTTCTGAAGAAAGGATATCATTACTTGGACCTTATTAAACTCCCAAATATCATCTTGGTCTGAAAGAAAGATAATATCACCTTTTGCATGCTTTAAAGCATTTTCAAAATTATATATGGGAGAATTGAACTTTTGATTAGTAAATATAATGATCCTCCTATCATGATAGGACTTAAGAATAGAGAGGGTATTATCTGTCGACGAATCATCCGAAACAATAATCTCATCACACTCGTCTAATTGAGGTAAAATAGAGTCTATCTGCTCTTTTATGTACTTACTTCCATTATAAGTAGCTATGCACACTGATATCATTTACATTATTGCATTAAAGAAAAAAAACTATTTACTATGGTAGTAATATCGTAATCTCTAAGGTTGATATTTTCAGAACCGGTATAATCTCCCTTACAAAAGCTAATTAATTTATCTAAGTCAATAGAATTAGGTGTACAAGAATAAATAGGTCTGTGAGATAGAGCATAATCAATCAACTTACTAGGTATCTGATTGGCTGAAGTATTGCTCATATTAATTAAAAAATCAGCTACACTCAACTTTTCTATTAGAGCTAATCTTGGAATTGAATCATATATAACTAACTTACTACCAAGTTTATCGATATAAGGCTTTATACATGAATAACTATCTTGAAGACCTTTTACCGTATAAATAATAAAACAAAAATCAAAATCTAATTTAAGTAGAATATCAAATAAATTCTTTGGATTTCGTATATCCGAATAGAAAATACCAGCATAGATAAATGTAGGTATTTTATTGGGTACATAATCAAGTGTCTTAACTTCAGAAAAATTGAATCCTTGTGGAATAACTTTAATACAATCCGAACTTTTTAACCAAGTATAAGAATCTATTGCATTGTAAGTAGGAATAGTTATATAATCAAATTTATCTATTACTTTTTTTTCTATCCATTGAAAATACTTAGCACATTTCAAGTTATCATTACCTCTCGAAAATGGATCACCATAATCAGCAACGTAACATCTTGCTATATTATGTCCATGTATTCTTAACGATACCCCCCAATGGATTGTAAAAGGTAGTCCTATAGAAATCAATAAATCATATTTATCATCAAATCTTAGTTTCTTTTTTAAGCCAAATAAATAAAGCAGCCATGAACCCAAGAAAAAGTAATATACTAATTTTCTAATCAAAATAATACCTTTATCTAAAATGGTATATGTAACATTATTTTTAGTTGAAGATTTCATAATACTAGCTTTACGTATATTCAAATCAACAACTCTAATATTTTCATTTATATTAAATGTGCCATCTACAACCGAAGTACAATTATAGACTGTAACTAAACAACCTTGTTTCGCAAATTCTTTCGCCAGTTCAGTTGCTCTATTTGCCCTTGGGGTAGAAATTGGTGCAAAACTAGCTGTTACTATTGCTATTTTTTTCATATTCAGTTCTATTATAATTAAAAGAAAATAAGCATCCTAATGAAGCCCAAAAAACAGGCAAAAACATCAAAGTTCTTGAGAATTGTAACAATGTAAGATACTGCACGAAGATAAGAGCGAAGAAAAGATAGGCATCATTTTCTTTTATCATTCTAATTACAATCTTCATAGCCTTTACCATAATAAAAAGAAATAAACCTCCACCCACTAATCCTAATCCCATAAACACCTCCAAGAATATATTATGAACATAAGATCCCCTAAATTCACCATCCGTAAGTATAATAGCTTTTCCAATAATAGGATGCTCTAAGAACATTTTTATACCATCTTCGTATATAAGATCTCTACCAGAAGATGTTTCTAAGGCACTGCCAAGCTCAAAAAGAGTCATTGTGCGTTCAATAAAAGGGCTGTTAAAATATTCCTTAAAAAATAAGTCTATACTATCTAAGTTTAGTAATAGCACTATGAAACAAAAGGCAGTCGTTAAAATAATCTTAAAATTCAGTTTCAAACAGAGATATAATGCTAAAATGGCAAATAACGCAACAAAAGGGCTTCTAGAATTTGCTAACCCCATTGATACCAATCCCAAAATGATAGGAATGGAAAAAAGCCATTTCCATTTATTTCTTTTATAGAAAGAAATAAGTGAAAAACAGATAAGAACAAGGCTAAGCCCTGTATGCCCATATCCGATAGTATCTAAATAAGTATTCGCATCAGCCCTACCATTAAAGAAACTATCTCCAGAGGCTAATATAGATAACACCGATTTTAAAGCAAGCACAAGCCCTAGCACAAATAGCCACCACAGAGTCCATAAGACTTTTCTAAAATTAATAATATTCCAAGGAATCCGCCGGCAAATTACATAGGGTAGTATACATATAAACATATAGTATACAATACAGGTAAATCGATTTACAAATAATAACTGATAAAGTTGCTCTACAAATATGTTATAGTACATCCGAACTCCATAAATAAAAAAAAAGATAATCAATAGAATATCCATATTTCTTATTTTAATAGGTAAAATCCTATGCGAGCTCAAAAAAAGAAGACAGAAACAATAGATAAAAATTATAAGAACCACTGACGTAATTAGGCTTATAGGCAGAAAAGCTCCAAAGAAAGTTCTTAAATCAAAAGCAAAAACAGCTAATATAGTACAAAATACGGGATACTTTAACCTGTCTGAGATTTTAATTTTAAAATCTATCATATTTCAATATATCATGATATATATTATCAATTGAGACAAATGAGCATCCTACATTAGTAAGATATTTTATTGCATCTAGAGAAGACTTTGTCAATGTTTTTGGATGCGCAACCAATGAAATAAAACTAAGTTTACTATTATTAATAGCATTATTGAGATTATCAGAATCAATATAACCATCTAACGAATATTGAACATACTGCCCCTGTCCAACAAACAATTTAAGAATTTTATTCAATATTGTTTGATGCTCAACACTTTGCATACCAACACCATCACCATATATTTTCGCCTTTTCACCTGCCAATATACTCTTCATTTTCCACACAATTTTATTTAAGGCAGACAGTTGATATCCATTAATAGGAATCTCTAAAAACACACCTGTACTATTCTGTTCATAAACCGAATCTGAAAAATAGTAGTGAGTGTTAGGTAAAATGGAACTATAATCAATATTATGAACCTCACCAGAAAATTTCATTCCAGAAACCACTGATGAATCTATAAGTATATTGTTTGCTACAAATAGATTCCTCAACTTAGTAAATGGCTCAACACACCAACCGCCAGCTCGGAAAGCCATTATCCTATAATCACGATCAACACTTTGTGCAATTTCATTCAATAATAAAATACCTTCTTTAAATAGGCACTCTACAGTTTCATCAGATAAACTGCCCAATTTATAATGTGCGTAAGAAGGAAATACCCATTGATCTCCATTCTGATAAGCATCAATCCAATGAGGATGTAAGTGCAACTCTATCCGACTACCTTGCTTAACAATTCTTTTTAGTTGGTTTACTATATTATCAAATAATATTTTATTTTTTATATCATTACTATTTCTAAGTTTATTCAAATAAATAGTATCAATAAAAAAAGTAGCTTTAGATGACGTTTCTTCTAAAACATTTAATAATAGATCTGTTGGATTAAGCATGGAGACTTGTGGCGTTCCGCTTTTATCGAAAAACAATTCATAATCCAACGTTAACACACACTTCTTAACAGTCATATATTACCTCTTTTACGTTCTTGATCAATAATATCTCCATGAAAATGACCTTTACTATATATAAATACCAGCAATCTATACAGCCAATACTTAAAATCATTCAAAGAATATTTCCACAGATATCCTTTCTTAAGTTCTCCTCCAAATCGCTCTTTAAATCTTTGAATACCTTCATACTTGCTACCAACTTCGGGATTTATGCGCGCCCCCATAAAATCATAAAACTTCACGTTATTTTCCTTCATCTTTTTGATGACATTCCACTGTAGTAAATTCATACTACCAGTATGAGGTTTTTCTCCAGATCCACCATACATATAATAGGCACCACAATTCGGATACCAATATATTATTGCCCCACCCTCTATTCCATTATTAAGAGTAGCCAGCCAATAGTCCACATACTTAACATTACCTAAATTAGAAAAAACATTATCATTGATAGGTGCTATTCCCTGTCTCAGTAAAGTGTTTTGCACCAACTTAATGCATTCTTCTTTATTGTCATCCCCGCAAGTAATAATCACCCCATCTTTCTCTGCTTTTCTAATTACATTCCTATGCTTAGAGTGCATTTTTGCCCATATATCATCTTCGGTCAATGACAAGTCTAAAATATAAGAGCCAAACAAACAATACTGAGATCTAGGAGGAACAATAGAAAACAAAGCATTTACATGTTGCGATAATATAAAATCAATTTTAAATGACTCTTTCACAAATGGAATAAGCCGGTCTAAAAACACTTGTTCTTGTTCAGAGGACGAACAATTTAATATACCCGTTGAAAAAATCATATAACGAAAAAGGAATTTCTTTTTTATATAGAAAGGAAGGATACAACCATTATCAATAATATATCCATAATCAATAGCCCCAACTGAAACAAAAAAATCAGGAGATGCCACTACTTCTCCTAAAGTAATTTCTATAACTTTTTTATAATCCTTTACAATATCCATATATTCAATACCCTTTAATTATTCCAACTAATGACATTTTTCCTATAAGACCATTCCACGAACCTTTTATGAATTGAATCAAATGCGCTTGTGCTTCCCTATTCCTTATATTTTTCAAATATCCACCTATAAATAAGAAAAAATGATATAAGAACAATTCCACCTGCCGCAGACGGCCAAAGTGCTTATTCGCAAGATATACCTTATTTCGACCTATAAGATAAGATGTATACATCTGTCTACGTACAGTTCCTCCAGGATTAATATGTTGATGCCAGGCTTGAATATTTTTAGTCACAGCCATAGTGAATCCACAATGTTTAGCTCTAATTCCCATATCCACTTCATCTGAATACATAAATAATAGATCATCTTGCAATCCCACAATCTCATAAAACTCTCTTTTAGCCAAGTTCATGCCACCAGTTACAGTAAATACAGTTCTGACTTCATCTCCTGTTAAATTACCGATATCTTGCCCCACTGCAAAAGGTTTCATCTGCAAATATCTCGATATCTCATTACCAAAGTCCTCCACAATATCAGAGTCTTTCGCTAATAGTATAGGCTCAACCATCCCATATTCAGCATTAGACATTAAGAAATCATACAAACCTTTCACACCATGAACCGATAATTTTATATCATTTCCTATCAACATAATTGCATCAACATGCTTATCATTAAGAGCATATCTAATTCCATCATTATAAGCATGAGTACAACCGCCATTTTTACCTCTTTCGATAATTATAGAATCTGTAAAAGTTGACTTCAGTTGCGCCATATATTCATCTTCTGAACCGTTATCCACAATGATGTGAAGATATAACTCACTTTTATATTCTTGATAGTGTTCAACCCACTCTTTAAACTTATACCCATCGTTATAAGTTATAGTAATAGCTGCAATATTCATATTTTATTTTTATATATCAATGAACGTACTCCTACTATACATTGCCTAATAGGATTATTTGGAATAAATCCCACTACCAAGAAAGGTAATATAAATAGTAGTAATTTAAGAATGGATAATGAAATAAATAAGGTAACAGACATAGCAAACAAATAAACCACCAAAGAAATAATAAAATTACGATTCCGGATACTCATATTAAATACTTTACAAACAACTATAATATGATAACCCAATATAAATAGCATACTCAACAACTTAGCTAAAGCTAACCCTATTGCTCCATATTGAGCTCCCCAATACAAAAAAGCTATGACAATAAAAAAATCAATAGTTGTAATAGCTGCTAATATTTTTTGTTTATATGTAGATGACAAGAGCGTAGATAACAACAAATCAAAACACATTCCAACTCCAAACCATGCCAAATAATTAAATGCATCAATTGAATTTAAATATGATTTTCCTAGAAAGAAGGGAATCCAATATTCACTAAATAAAACCAAAATACCTGCTACTAGAGTCCCCCAAATCATTACGAAAGTAAAAACCTTTATTAATTTCTCAGAAAATAATTTAGGATCTTCTGTATAAGCTCTTGTCATAAAGGGGAAAACAGCCCTCAATCCTGTATTTATAGCGATGGTAATTGGAATAATCAATCGGAAGCCAACCGAAAAGTAGCCTACTTGATCAGTTCCACATTTATTATTCAAGATTAGAATTGGAATTTGCTCACCAAATATTCCAAACACTCTCATCCATAAATAAGGAAGACTCATCATAAATAAAGATCGTTTTGTCAATGATATAACTGGCAAAGTAGTTTTTACAAATTTTTCACAAGAACGTCCCAAATAACCAATCGATTTACATACAAACAACAGAGAATAAATAACCAATACAACTTCTATACTAAAATAACTTTCTGGCAGAAAAAGAACAAATAGCAACCAAGAACATGAAAATGAAAGATTGAAAAAAGTAGTATATTTAGTTACTAAACGACCAAAAGCAACGGACTCAGCAAAATCCCAAACAGATGTGGCAAATATCAAAATAAAAATATAAAAGCTCGAACTAAATGACACACCTTTCCCACAAACTATATAAACAAAGACACCAAGAAAAGCAATCGCTAATGCAATTAACCTTAAAGGTATTACATTATAACAAATTCCCTTCGTATTATCGGGGTGTAAAGTAACCTCTCTTGTTATTACATGGTTAGCTCCCAAATTCGTCGCTACTACTGAAAATATAGCCACTATAGCTAGTATTACATTAAACTCACCATAGCCGACAGGAGTTAATTTCCTAGCCAACAACATAAAAACAAAAAAATTAATTACTGACTGAGATATATCAGACAGTAACAAATATGACCAGTTTTTAAGTAGCTTATTCACTTAGATTTTAATTATAAAGTTACATCTTTTGCATTCTAAATGTCATATCCATTTTCTGAGATTTATAGAGCATCTCAAAACTAACATTATTCTTACTATCTACTTCAATAATACGTGTACTAACAAAATTTATATTAGGGAAAACCTAATTATTCAAACTATCCGTATAATTCAGATCATATTTTAAAGCTCCAGAAACCAGTAATCTAGATTAAGATTCCTCTATATATTGTACCTCACTAGTAATAGGAGAGAAAAAATCTTCGCCTCGTTCTTTACCATACTCCCAAATTTGCTCTACATCAAGACCTACTATTTTATACTCACCCCGACTATGTCTATTAGATCCAGAAAAATTACATCCATATCCATTGTCAAATATCAATACATGCCCCTCAGCAGTTACAACCGGACAGTGTTGCAAACTCAATCAAAACTAGAATCATCACCGTTGGGATTTAATAAATACCTTTTATACTGAGTTGACCAGCCTCTCTATGAGGAGTAAGAATCTATTTTATTTTATCCCAAGTAACTTTTACGCCCCTGAGCCTATCCAAAAACATATATGGAATATTAGAAGTCAAACTATTTATTAAAAAGACAGTATTAGCAGCAATCATACCACATTGCTTAACAATCTCTATTTTAGGTAAATCAATCTCCATTTTCGAGATAGTAATAGTTACAGTATCTATACAGGGCATAATATCTTTCTCACTCTTAAACGTTAATTCTATTGAATTCTTACACCCTAGATATAGTCCTATTACACTTAAAATATGCGTCCGCGATAACTATCAAAATGACTAACCATATCAGACATAGGGCTATCCTGCCCCATTACTTTTACGGAAAATTTTCCAAGAACCAGAGTCCAAACCTCTATTTACAAAGAAAGAGGAGCTATTCCATAAGGGTTTAATACCAAGTTATCTGAAGATAAATTCAAGGCATCACCACAATATCCCAATTTTATTTTGTTGAATCACATAAATAAGCTATAACCTTCCAATCTCTCTCATTACAGTCTATATGACTTAACAACCCCGTATGAATCAACAACTTTTCTCCAGTTTCCCAACAAAGTATATCAGCAGATTCATTCTTCCCAACCTATTTTAGCAATTTACCTTCATAGCAAGCTAAATAAAGTTCATACTTTAAAGACAGTATATCATTAGTCGAAATAACTTTTTCAATTTCATATTCCAAACTGTCAACTTTTCTCTCCAAATCATCATCAAAACAGGAAGTAACAAGCAGTTCCAAAAGTAAAATACAAACATTTTTCACGCCACACCAAGTAACACATTTATACTTTTTTTTACAGCAGGCATCTATCAACCCACCATCCACAAGGAATAGCTAAAAAATTTCGATTAAAGCTATCCACACCTGGAAGATATTTTTTATCTCCGAATATTGAATAACAATTATTATTTAGATGCACCCCAGAAGCATAATATCCCAAACTTCTAAACTGAAGCATCATATCTAATTTATTTTCAGCCAAACAACCATACACCCAATAATTAGGTTGTATTTCTCTTCTTGTATTCAATTTATAAACTTTAGGATAATTCTCTGTTAAAAAAGTATCCCAACGTTCGGAGTTAAGTCGCTGAGTCTCCAACAACTGTTGAATTGTCCCCATCTGCATACAGCCAATATAACTATTTAGCTCACTCATTGTTGCCCCATAACCAGAAAGAGAAATATCACAACTCGGAGATATTTCAGCATATTCATCTCGAAATGTTTTACGATTTATGCCAAAATCCCTTGTTAAAATAGCCTTATCTAATAAAGATTTGTTATTAAATACTATAGCTCCACCATCAACAGTATTGGGTAAACGTACTGTTTGAAAAGAAAATACAGATAGATCAGTACCTAAATTTCCTGTATATTTACCTTTATATTTCGACCCAAAAGCTTCTACACAATCATCAATAACTGGGATTCCAAATTCCTTAGCGACTGCATTGATCTCATCAACATAGCCCACATATCCACAAAAGTGATTATGAAATATCAACTTTGTTTTTGGTGTTACTTTTTCTCTAACACTATCCGGGGATAGCGTTCCTGTAGTAGGGTCAATGTCAGCCCAAACAATATCCAGACCATAAGTTTTTAATGGCATATTAGAAGCCAAACAACTCATTGGAGAAGAAATAACTTCATCCCCTGGCTTCAACTCTAAAACCGTTAATGCAACTTGTATCGCAGAAGCATATGAGTTTGTTGTCAGTAAATTTTCAATCCCTAAGAAAGTCGATAATTTTTCTTCTAAAAGAAGTCCCCACTTTCCATAAGATAATGCCCCCGAATGTATAATTGCGTCTAAATCTGGCAACTGCTCCGGCATATAAGGTTTATATAATGGCACCATAATAAATTAAAAAGGCCCTCCTTTATAAATAATTTGTTTATAATTAAATTCACAATTATATGTCATCATCTCTATATTAGTTAATGAAAACTCACATAATAACTTTAAATATGGTACTAATTTCCAACCAGATTTATTATAAAAATGTGACAATTCTGGTTTACATAACAATACTCCAATATATTCCTTATTTACAATGAAATCATTAACATAATTCAGGAGTATACTGCCATACCCCTTTTTTCTGACGATAGAACAAACATTACCAACACCATATGCTCTATAACTTAAATCATCGACAATGATATTTGTCTCAATCAAATTAAGATAACCAACATTAACACCATCCTCTGATAAAAAACAATGCAAATCCGAATCTTTTATATGAGTATTAATCCACGATACTTGATCCTCATAAGAATAATTCCAAGCCGAAGATTTAAGGCGAATCACTTCTAAAAGAATTATTTCAGTAAGCTGATCGTGTGTTACAAAATGAATGTCAAACATGCCTAATCACCACCCTTTCTTGATAGCTTCAACTATTTGTGTTCTTACCTCTTCTGTAATCCACCAACCGCAAGGAATATGAACGAATTCCCTATACCATCTATCCATATTAGGTAACTCCCTCTTAGACTCTTTAAAAATACTATGTGTATCACTACGATGGTGAAGTGGCGAAGCTAAAATTCCTGCTGATTCCATCGCTTTTATAAAATTATCACGATCATCAACCCGCATAGTATAAAGCCAATAAGAAGCTTCCGTTTTAGCAGAATAATCTACCAAATGAATCCCATCAATGTCCGACAATGCTAGATCATAATATCTTCCATTCTCAATGTAACTCGCAATAATCTTATCAACATATTTCATTTGAACATTTCCTATTGTAGCATTGACATTATTCATTGCATATTTATAACCTACCTCTGTAATATCATTCTCCAGACGAGAACGTTTTTTATCAAGCCCAAACCAACGTAATCTTCTGGCTTTATCAAATTCTATTTCATCTTTCAAACAAAGAAAGCCTCCGTCAATAGTTGTCATATGTTTAATTGCTTGCAAAGAAAAAATAGTATAAGGAGAACCGCAACCTACCATTTTACCCGCATATTTACTTCCTAAGGCATGAGCAGCATCTTCTATAATAGGAATATTATACTTTTGCGAGATTTTATTAAAAGCATCCATATCACAGACCATACCTGCATAATGCACTAAAACAATAGCCTTAGTTTTTTCTGTTATCACACTTTCAACACTGCGAGGATCCAAAAGTCCATTATTAGGGTTGACATCTCCCCATACAACTTTGCCTCCTACCATAGCTATAGAAGTATTAGTCGGTTCTGCTGTCATTGGAGTACTAATTACTTCATCACCCGGTTTGACTCCCGCTAACAAAAGAGATAGATGAAGTCCATCGGTACCCGAATGTAAAGCTAATGACAGAGGATTCCCAATATAAGCACGAAACTTATCTTCAAACTGATAAACTGCTTCTCCCTCTGCAATATAGCCACTATACAATATCTTGTGTAATTCTGGCATTAAAATATCAGCAGGAGGAATATAAGGTTTCACTAAAGGTATCATTATTATTTATCTTATTTATTTATACCTAACTCTTCTTTTACATAATCTAATGTTAAAAGCATTTCTTTCAACTCTTCCACATTTAAGCGATGCGTATTCTCTGAATTATACTCATGTTCTACTAACATAGGACCATCTTTTTGGACATATTTAGTATAGTTCAAATCCCGAAAATCTGCGGGAACACGATAAAATTCCCCCATATCCGTAGCCTTTGACATTTCTTCTTTCGTACACAATGTCTCATACATCTTTTCACCATGCCGAGGCCCAATTATGTGTATCTCATTATTCGCATGAAAAAGTTCTTTCAATGCAATAGCCAAATCTTGGATTGTAGCTGCTGGGGCCTTTTGAACAAACAAGTCCCCTGGTTCAGCATTTTTAAAAGCAAACAAAACCAAATCAACTGCATCATCTAATGACATCATAAAGCGCGTCATTCGAGGCTCTGTTATAGTTAAAGGAAGCCCCTCTTTTATTTGCTTAATAAATAAAGGAATAATAGATCCTCGAGAACACATCACATTTCCATAACGAGTAGCACAAATAACCCCTCCATTTGCTTGTACACGAGCATCTCGAGCTTTAGAAATAGCCAACTTCTCCATCAAAGCTTTAGTCATTCCCATAGCATTGATAGGGTAAGCAGCTTTATCAGTACTTAAAACAACAACTTTCTTTACATTATTACGAGCTGCAGCCTCTAATACATTTTCAGCACCATACAAGTTAGTACGAATAGCTTGCATTGGATAAAATTCACAAGAAGGAACTTGCTTCAAAGCTGCTGCATGAAAGACATAGTCAACCCCTGCCATTGCATTGTTGATAGTATCAAAATCACGTACATTGCCAATGATAAAATTTAATTTATCATTTTTATATTCAATGCGCATGTCTTCCTGTTTTTTTTCGTCTCTACTGAATATTCTTATTTCTTTTAAATCAGAATTTAAAAAATGTTTTAATACAGCATTACCAAAAGAACCTGTTCCTCCAGTAATCATTAACACCTTATCTTTAAACATAATTGATATTATTTACAATTCGCTCACTAGCTTTTCCATCTCCATAAGGATTCACCGATTTACTCATTTCTTCATAATACACTTTATCATCCAACAAAGTAGAAATACCATCTACAATCTTATCATAATTTGTTCCCACTAATTTTACAGTTCCGGCCTCCAATGCTTCGGGACGCTCAGTGGTGTCTCTCATTACAAGCACTGGCTTTCCAAGTCCTGGAGCCTCCTCTTGAATTCCACCACTATCAGTCAAAACAATTGTAGATTTCTCCATCAAATAAACGAACGAAAGATATTCCAACGGTTCTATAAAAAACAGATTATTATGGTTGGATAGATTATCTCCGAAAATTTCATGGATAGGCTTACGAACATTGGGATTTAAGTGCATCGGATAAACAAAATCGACATCTGGATATTTCTTTTTTAAGGTATTAATAGCCTTACACATTGAAATAAAACCATTACCAAAGTTTTCACGACGATGTCCAGTAATTAAAATTAATTTCCTTCCATTCTGCAAACGATTGATATCGTATCCAGTTTGTTTTAAAATACTTTCTAATTCTTTATTGAGTTCTTTATTATTTTTAATCTTATCAACAACCATATAAAGTGCATCAATCACCGTATTACCAGTCACAGTTATAGAAGATTCTCTTATTCCTTCATCCAACAAGTTCTGCTTACTTAATAAAGTTGGTGAGAAATGACAGGTAGTTATACGACTTGTTATCTGCCGATTCATTTCTTCTGGCCAAGGACTATAAATATTATGCGTACGTAAACCTGCCTCAATATGACCCACAGGTATTTGTTGATAAAATGCCGCTAAGGCCGATGCCATAGAAGTCGTTGTATCACCATGGACCAAAACGATATCTGGCTGAGACTCTCTCAACACATCACGCATCCCTGTCAAAACACGACTTGTTATATCATAAAGATCCTGCCCTTGTTTCATGATATTCAAATCATAATCAGGAGTGATTTCGAAGATGTTCAATACCTGATCAAGCATTTCACGATGCTGACCAGTAACACATACTATCGTTTTGAATTCATCCGGATGTTTTTGAAATTCTTTAACTATAGGAGCCATTTTTATAGCTTCGGGACGTGTCCCAAAAACCAATACTACTTTTTTCATAAAACAGAATAGAATTTATTATCTTTTGGAGATACCACAAAAGTCAAGAATGACTTTTGTCTCATCATAAGGAAGAGACTTGAACGAAGTATGAGCTACGAGAAATACTACAATATCAGCCTTTGTATAAGCCTCTTTATAGTCAGTGAGTTTGAAAACATTATGTTCTTGTACATTAGGTTCCACTACCATAATATCTGCATTATTGCAACTTTGCATCACCTTCGTCGTGATATATTTTGCAGGGGCTTCACGTAAATCATCAATATCTGGTTTAAAAGCTAACCCCATCATAGCAATAGCTGGTCTGCGATGATGTTCAAGTTCAAACTTTAACATGGAATTCTGAACTTTTTCTGCACACCAAAAGGCTTTGTAATTATTTATCTCACGGGCTGTAGAAATGATTTTAGATTCCATAGGAAAATTTGACGTAATAAAATAAGGATCAACCGCAATGCAATGCCCCCCTACACCACAACCTGGTTGAAGGATATTCACACGAGGATGTTTATTGGCTAAACTTATTAATTCCCAAACATTAATTCCTGCTTTATCGCATATCAAGGAAAGTTCATTTGCAAAAGCGATTTGTACATCACGAGAAGAGTTTTCTGTCAATTTACACATTTCGGCTGTTTTACAATTTGTACGATGCAACGTACCTTGTACAAAGTGGCTATAAAATTCAATAGCTTTATCGGTAGAAGCCTCATTTATACCACCAATAACACGATCATTATGGACTAACTCATAAATAACATTTCCCGGAAGAACACGTTCTGGACAATAAGCTATATAAAGTTTATCTTTCAATTCCGGACGTAAATCAAAAATCAAATCTGCCATTTTATCGGTAGTGCCAACGGGAGAAGTCGACTCTATCACATACAAATCTCCTTCTTTTAAGAAAGGAATTACAGCACGAGTAGCAGTCTCAACATAAGAAATATCAGGTTCATGATTTCCTTTGAAGGGTGTAGGCACAACCACAAAATACGCATCACTCACATCTGGTGTAGTAGAAGCCTTTAACCATCCTGAAGAAACTACTTCTTGAAGCAGTGCCTGCATACCTGGTTCAATAATATGCAATTTACCCAAATTAGTCATTTCAACTACTTTAGGATTAATGTCAACTCCGGTAATCTGAATACCGTGTTTGGCAGCAATAATAGCAGTGGGCAAGCCAATATAGCCTAACCCCATAAAACATGCTTTCATTATTTATTATTTTTTGTAAATGCTCGTAAGCGTTTAAAACATGATATACACCTTTCAGGCGAGTGCCAGTAGGCACTTGTCACTTATCTTGGATATTAAGTTTTAATTTGTTTTCACTAATTAGTTAGACTGATCGTCATAGGAAGCAGGCTCTAATAATCCGTTCGATCTTTCCAAATCTCCGTCATGTACTTGCAAAAGAAAGACCGGAAGCTGATCCCCGCCTGCTTGCATGTTTCAATAAAGGTATTATAAACGGCCGATCGCAAAGTTTCTTTCGTACTACAGAAAAACAGCCTATTTTTTCGCTGGACAGTTAAGGGGCGTATCGCCCGCCCGTCAGCAAGATTGCCTATCGTATATTCACCGTCTTTACGATAAGCAAAAAGCCGGTCCCAAAACTTATGAAGATAATTCAAAGTGGTTTGCATCAAATCACCCCCTCCTCTTCGAGCAATGCAACCAGATCCTACAGTCCATCACATAAGGCATCAACGATTCCATTAATATAAATATCATTACATTTTTCCTTAGTCTCAGTAGCTAACAGATTATCCCGGCGGTAGCCATCCTCATGCTTATAAAGTTTTGCAACCTGTTCCAAGAAGAAACGAGCCTTCCTATAGCCTTGATTATAGGCATCCTTGAATTTATTCCGCACATGGGCAAGGCGGCACCTCTATCAACTCATCATCAAGATACATATAGACATTATAGCCATCACTTTGCAAGGATTTGATTTGGGCGTCGTTCGAAAAATCCTTTAGGATGC
>ERZ773195.1404-NODE-1404-length-17854-cov-5.416877_pt1 | contig 17854 bp, 14 predicted proteins | sample MGYA00580530_ERZ773195 | MGnify/ENA primary metagenome ERZ773195 (study PRJEB29015, sample SAMEA2737751) | human gut metagenome | biome: human gut; feature: human-associated habitat; material: faeces | place: China | collected 2012 ...
CATTTTTCTATAATAAACAATGTGATTTTTAGCAATTCAACTAAAGCCATTAAACAAATAGCGACATCAATGTACAGATAAATATACATACAACACATCCTCCTACAAAATCGGAATCTTTGAGAACTCAAGATATCATCCTTTTAATTCAGAGGGTTCACCGTTACTACATCCAGTAGCCAATTTCTATTATAAAGATCCAATGTGAAATTATTGTGAATTCCAATACATTTGTAACGATTGTTCCTATTTGATCTAAAACGCCTTATTTTCGTTAGATTAGATAAGGTTAGTCTTGACTTTTGAATGATATTAAAATAGAACCCTCAACAAAGAGGATTCTACTTACTCAATATATGTTTTAATACTTCTTCCATTTTTTGAAAGTCAATTGGTTTCGTTATATAATCATTCATCTTTACATCAAATGCTTTTTTCTTATCTTCCTCAAACGCATCGGCAGACATAGCTATAATTGGAATATTGGCCTTTTCAGGTTGCAAAAGACGTCGAATACAATGTGTCGCCTTATAGCCATCCATGTTTGGCATTTGAATATCCATTAAAATCAAATCGTATGTATTGGCAGGTTGATGTTGGATTTCATTCACACAAAGAATTCCGTCTTCTACAGCTTTAACTTCAAAACCCATTTCACTAAGAATTGTGGTTGTGATTTCAGCATTTAATTCGTTATCTTCGGCTAATAAAATTCTTTTACCCACAAAATTAATATCAAACTCATTTGAAGATTCGATATTACGGTTTGTATAATCTTTATTCGCAATCTTATGTGGAATAGTAATCGTAAAAGTACTGCCCTTACCAAGTTCACTTTCTACTTCAATACTACCATTCATTAAGTCTACAAAGTTTTTGACAATAGCCATACCAAGTCCTGTACCTGGAATTTTAGATAGAGTTGTATTTCTTTCACGTGTAAATAATTCAAATAAAGATGGCAAGAATTCTTCACTCATTCCAATACCTGTATCTGTAACTTTAGTTTGAATCAATACATAGCCTTCTTTATCATAAGGAAGTTCTTTTGTATCGATTGTTACCTTACCACCAGCAGATGTATATTTGATTGCATTACTGATTAGGTTAGATAGAATTTCCTGCAACTTTGTAGAATCAACAATAATATGTTTGTGTTCGACATTCATAATTATGTTTAATTCAATATTCTTTCTTGAAGCCTCTGCTGCAAATGCACTACAAACAAGTTGAGTAATATTCCCAACAACTTCATAACTTTCATCCAATTCCATCTTACCACTTTCAACACGAGCCATATCCAATACATTATTAATAATTGAAAGTAATAATTGACTCGATTGTTCAATCATTTCTTGATAATGAATCAGCTTTGGATTTGTCAATTCCTTCTTCATTAATTGTGAATATCCAACAATCGCATTCATCGGTGTACGAATGTCATGCGACATATTAAATAAGAATATGGATTTGGCCTCATTGGCCTTTTCAGCCTTGATCTTTTCTTGGCGTAAAGCCTCCTCTTGTTCTAACTCACGCTTCTTTTCTTCCGTAAAATCACGATTTGCTAGCAATACACTCACAACACGACCGTTCTCATCATATTTTTGGGGTACAATCATAGAAAGTATCCAAGTTCCATCTGTCCTTTCACAAGTATGGAATAAGGAATTCTTTCCTTCAAGACGTTTTGCGATGGTCTTACTATCATAAAATTCAAAACTACTCTTTCTAAATGGTTTTGCAATCAAACGATTTACTTGCTCTAATAATATATTATGATCCATCTGAGTATAGCGTCCATTTAAGCCGGGAATATTATTTCCTTTAATTAATTCCACATCACCTGTCTCTAGATTAATCAAACAAATATAGGAATACCCAGCCGATAATGCCTCAACTTCATGTCGAGCTTGTTGCACCTGTTTACCTAAAGTAATTGGAAACTCTTCATCTTCCAATTGTTCTTTATCCGGAATCGAATGATGAATATGAAGCACCTTCCATTTTCCATCCCTAACTCCATAAATAATAGTAAAGCGAGAATCCAAATGTATAATTGTAACTTCTTTATCATAAAGACCATAAATTTTAACAGATCCATACACAAAGACACATTGATCATCCACAATATTTTCTTCAATTTCTAAATCTTTAAATTCAAAATGAATATTTTTTCTTTTCTCCACATCAAACTTGAAAGAATTTAAAAAGTGCTCAATATCTTTAAAGAATTCTTGTTTTCCAGTTCCAATAACACTTGCATTTGAAGCCAAAAAATCCTGAATCGCAACTTCGCTCAACGTATCCGATCCTAGATATGTTTCTAACAAATTTTTAGTGATTAATTTAAAATCCATCATAACACTAACCCCACAAACAAAAGGCATTATCTCAAATCAGATAATGCCATATTCTAAAATTAAAACTGATTTGAAAAGATATATCATTACTTATATGATACCACAAATCTAGCCTAAATTATTAATACTATCATCAATATCATCAAGTTTACTAAATATATCTTCTAAAGATCCATCACTATATTCATTTCCACGAATATCATCCAGTTTTTCATTCATTGTTCTAAGTTCATCTAAAATCTCATTTAATAAATCAACTACTTCATCCATGATTCGTCACCCCCATATATTTCTTCCATCTTCTTAATACATCTTTTAATGGCTCATCCAAATATACATAAGCCTTTTCTTTCATCTCTTCCGGTATACCATAAGCTGCTTCTGCAATACTTCCTGTAATTGCCGCAATCGTATCACTATCTCCACTAATCGAAATCGCATTTCTAGAATTATTTTAAAATATATAGTATCATACATACAGAGACTAACTTGTGATGGATAAAGCTGGGCTGGCTGTGCCAGTAAGATGTTAATCGTGATGCCAATGCTTGTGGGGTTAGTTTTTTTCTTTTTATACTAACTTCATTTCTTCAATCGCATGTAACAAATCATCTTTTTTAAATGTAATCAAATCCTTATCGGATATTTCATTTAAACTAGCCAAACGATTCGAATGTGCCTTTTTACTCTTATCAAACAAGTTACGCATTTCTCGGCCATTCGCAAAATTATCTGGCTTGTGATTACATAATTCATTTAAATAAGATTTTAATGTATCTTGAGCTTCTAAATCCATTCTAAAATCATTTTGTTCACACAACAATCCAAAAATCATAAATAATTCTTCTTCAGAATAATCATCAAAATGAATATATTCATTAAATCTAGATTTTAATCCAGGATTTGATTGTAAGAAAGATTCCATTGGCTCATCATATCCAGCAACAATCACAATAAATTCATCACGATGATCTTCCATGGCCTTTAATAAAGTATCAATGGCTTCTTGACCAAAATCATTTTCACCCTTAGCCAAAGTATAAGCTTCATCTATAAATAGAATACCACCCATAGCTTCATCAATCTTTTCCTTCGTTTTTAATGCTGTTTGTCCAACATATCCAGCAACAATCTCACTACGATCCACTTCAACCAATTGACCCTTTTCTAAGATTCCTAGTTCCTTATAGATTTTAGATAATAATCGCGCTATCGTTGTCTTTCCCGTACCAGGATTTCCCTTAAATACTAGATGCTTAGAAGTATTAGAAACTTTCAAGCCTTTGCTTTTACGAAGTGCATCTATTTTCAGCTCATTAATGATTGAATGCACCTGTTGTTTTACTCCATCCAATCCAATCATGGAATCCAATTGTTTTTGAAGATCTGCTAAAGATTCTTCAGACTCAACATCAATTTCATCCTGAATCACTTCTTCTTTAACTTTATCAACAACTAAAGGTTTCTCTTCTTGTTTAATATCCAATAATTTAATGTATTGAATAAAATAATCCTTTACAATATCCTTCTTATCATTCTTATTAAACAAATAATAACGACCCAGTTCATACACAAATTGTGCATACAAAACTTTTACAATAGGCATTAAATTTAATGTTTGAAAATCAGAAAACCAAGAATGAACAGAAACGCTATCATTCAATTTTTCTTTAGAACCAAGAAACACTTTATTAAAGTAATCCATACGAAGATCTGCATGATCTAAAGATATGATTTCTATAAACCCAGCAATATTATTTAAAACAACTTGTGTAACGTTTAAATGACCACCATCTTTATCAATCAATTCCTGCTCTTTTGAACATGCTAATAATAATTTAGCTAATGATTGTTTTACATCTATATCCATAATTACAACCTTCTTTATGCATATTGAATTTGATTATGCAACGAATCATATAATTTTGATGCATCCTCACCCTCAATACCATTAAACATCTCAGAAATTTCTTTTTCCAATTCATTGTGAATTTCTTCATTCGTCTTTTCATGAAATACATTCAATAAGGATGTATCTTGAAGAGTTAAAATAATTTCTTGATTATCAATCACTTCTTGTTTTTGATCTTGAACTTGTTCTAAGAACTCATTATAATACGTATCCATTTCATCCGTATTTAAACCTAAATCAAAAATGCCATGATCTTGTAACAATTCAACAAACCAAGATTGAGTTAGAGTGTCATACAAACTCATCCACTTATTGTGAGATGTATGCCATACTTCATCACCACTCAAAATATCTTTATAGTTAAAATAATATTGTTCATCAAAGAAACGCAATGAAGCTGTATACATTGAAAGCATCATAAATACAGTAAGAATCATATTGTCCTTATTATCAATTAAATCGGATTTTAAAGAATCAATCATCATATCCAAGACGACATATAATGAATCCACTAACTTACGCATTTGTTCTTCACTATAAGGCTTTTGTTTCTTACGACAATCCAACATATCCTGATAGTCACTAATTACCTTATTGTATTCAGCTTTAATATGAAGTTCAGTCCCTTTATTTAAAGTCTGTTGAACCTTTTCAATCGCACCAACAATCTCTTCTTCCATGGAATTTAACTTCTCATACAGAATCGCAAAAGTAGCCCAAGTCGAAACCAAATTCACACCATCCAAAATTAGTGCAATATTTTGAATCTTAGATAAATTCTTTACCATTTTCAAATTCTGATTTAATAACTTAGAATTCTTTTGAACCGCCTTTAAAACTTCTTTTGCAGCTACCTGTTGTTCAGCTTCTTTAAAAATATTATCTAAAGCCACCTTATAGAATTTCTTAAAACGCTTATTCTTTTGACGAACTACAATTTCCATAAAATTCTTATCATTCAAGAATTTACGCAATTCCTCTATTGTTCGTATTACTTCAATTTCATCCATACCTATTCTCCATCCTTCAATTTGTATAAAAGCAATGTCAAAATCAATAAAATACAAGAATCCATACTATATGAATTATGGAAATCAAAACGAGGCTTACGCTTATTAATTCCAATTGCTGGAACGGTTTCTCTGCGAATAAAAGTAAGAATCGTATCCATATCCAAACATTCTTTAGATAAATCAAAATCAGAGATCAACTTCGAATGATTTTTAGTAACCGCCATATATAAACACATCATAATGCGCGTATAATCTATCAAATCCTGAAAGTTCACTTCTTTAGATTTACTAATAGAAACCGCCTTTTCATAATACTTCTGTGCACGCGTCTTCTGTTTCGATGTTTCAATCTGTGATTCTAAAATCTCATTCAAACATTTAAAATAACTTTTGATCAACCTATTAAAATCACACTTATTCATTAGTTCAACCATCCTGAAATGATCATATAGCTTCTCAGCCATAATTTCCTTAGTTATATGATTCAAGAACTGAAATTTTATATAAGCATTTAAATCTATCAAAACACAATCACTAGTCACATCACTATAGTCTAGCCATGTTGATTCTACAAACTCTTTTGGTTTCATATCCTATTTCTCCTTTTGATTTTTTTCTATTGAAATAATTCAATATCGCTTTGTGTCCCAAACGAATTTTTACTTGTTCAACTTTCCATTCTTCACCACAAACAATTGCTTTAAAACTTAAATAATTTTTTTAAAATCTTCTTTATCTATTTCTAAAGCTGTTGAATACCGAAGATTTTCATAACAAGTTGGACAACAAATGAACTCAAAAACATCTTCGCTATCTTTATATTTATAAAGTCTCATCCCTGTTAATTCAGTGTGCACTTTTGCACCACAAAGAGGACACCTTCTGGCATATCCGCCAATTACTTTATCCTTAACGTGTTGTGGTTTACACATAAAATCTTTCACACTATTAAAATTATTATAATCTAAAGTGCTTGCTTTGTTTGTTACGATACTTTCATCTAGTGAATTATACTCAATTGTATATGTATATTCAAAATTCTATCTGGTATATTTTTCTGCTGTCCTTGTAATACTCAATGATAATGAGAAATTATCTAAGAAAAATTTCTTTAAGCAATCAACAACATCATGCTCAGAAGTTATGTTTTCGTTAATTAATAGAACATTTTGGTCTTCTAAACTAAAAGGAATTACTTGTCCTTTTATTGCTACTCCTCCTATAAAGTCATTTAATTAACACTAATTATAATTCGCATTATTATTAATATTATCTATAACGCTCTTAATCTCCATCCAAGTTTGAATATCATTTCCAAACAAATCTGCAACAGAACCTTTATCTGTAAATGGTGATTGTTGTAAAACACTCATATCTTTCATTAAACCATTTCTTACAATATATTCTACAATTTGATTTACAAAATAGATTTGTTCAGAATTAAGATTTCTTTCATCTAAATATTTAGAAAAAGCATCTTTGGCAGCATTCATATCCAAGCCAACAATTTCTCGAACAAATTCGCAGATAGGCTTTTCTCCTACTTCTGAATAATAGTCTTTCTTAGAACCTAATTCTTTCCATAAGATATTTTCTAAAGAAACTAAATCTGTACTACTTAATGGTTTGTTTTCTTTGATTTTCAAAATCACAGGATTATCTTTTTGATGTTGGCGAATATAATACTCAATTTTAGATTTATAATTCTTTAAATCATCATTCTCTAATTCTGAATCATTAAATTGAACATCTAAAATATCATCTTCAAAATTAGTTTCATAAGATAATCCTTGTCTTGGAATATATTTAATTAAATCTCTTAATCTTAAACGAATATTTTCAAATTCATCTATACCACTATATTCTAAATAATTCGTATTTAAGATAGCATGAATAATTTCGCTTTCCTTTTCAATTGCAGGAATATTCGATACTTTAGATAAACCTGTTACCTTTTTTAATAAATCTTTAATTCTACGCTTACTCTGTTTCTCAGCCAAATGAGCTAATTCAATACCATACATTAAAGCATCAAATCGCACAGCACTTACCTCATCTTCATCTGGTAAGATTAGTGGTGCTAATTCTTGACGCACCATCAAACAATCTTCATAAGTAAGCATTTGATAATGATCTGGATTCGAATAGAGATCCACATATTTTAAATGTTGTCTAACATCAAAACGATTACGATCCAGCTCTTTTACTTTACTAACCATATAATCGACAAGTTCTTTACGCCATTTTTTTAATTCATCCGTTTGATAATTCAAAGCTTGTAATTTATAAGCAATCTCAAACTTTAATGCAAAAACAGCTCCCTGTACTGCAAGCATATTCGGTGTTGCACTTCCTGTCTTCATTCTGAAAAATTCAAAATTACCACAGAAATCAAAAATCAAGAACTTATCTTTATCTTTTCCATCTAAAAGTCCAGGACATAATCTTGTTCCACGACCAATCATTTGCCAAAATTTAGCCTTACTCATTACTTTTTTAAAGAAAATCAGATTCACACATTCAGGAACGTCAATACCAGTGTCTAACATATCAACTGAAATCGCAATTTGAGGTAATTTTTTTGGATCAGAAAACTGGTCAATTAACGTCTGAGAATAGTTGATTTTATTATCAATGACTTCTGCATAACCTTTTAATTCAGGATAATCCTTATTAAAAATTTCTAGAATAAATTCTGCATGCTTATGATTTTTCGCAAAAATAATTGTTTTACCAATTTTTTGCCCATAATCAATACGAATACCATATTTAAATAAAGTTGCTAATACCTTACGCACTGTATCTTTATTAAAAACATATTGGTTTATAGCTGAAGCACTAATAACTTCTGGAACATTCCCCTCTTCATCGACAAATGTTTCTTCATACTCTTCTTTTTCATCATTATCCAATTCATCCCAATGAATTCCATTCTTCATAAATTCTGTAGAACATTCTATAGATTTATAATCAACTAAAAATTCATCTTTTACAGCCTGAGCTAATTCATAACCATATGTTGGAATTCCATTTTCTAATTCAAAAACTTCATATGTATTCTTATCAATTTCATCTTTAGGCGTTGCAGTTAAACCAACTAAAGGTGCATCAAAATATGAAAATATATCTCTATACTTGTTATAAATAGATCTATGCGCTTCATCACAAATAATCAAATCAAAATGCCCGCAAGTAAATAATTTCTTGCCTTCATCCTTAATCGTATCTATACAACCAATCATTGTTTGGTAAGTCGAAAATACTGCATGTGCATTATAATTTTCCTTATCTTCCACTAAATTTGTAGCCGAGAGGTCCGGCAACAAATTCACAAAACTACGTTTTGCCTGTGTAACTAAGGAGTTACGATCTGCCAAGAATAAAATATTCTTTATCCAGCCATTATTTAATAGCACATCAACTAAACTAATAACCGTTCTGGTTTTGCCTGATCCAGTAGCCATGACTAATAAAGCTTTTCTTCTATTCCCCTTATCAAAGGCTTCACATACAGCACGAACTGCAGCTTCCTGATAATAACGACCAGCTATATTCTTATTAATCGCAATATAATTCAAATGAGATTTTGTTCTTCTCAAATTAAAATACTTTTCTAAATCACGTTTTGAATAAATACTCGATACTCTTCTTTCAGGATAATCATTATCTATTATGCGTGTTTCAAAGCCATTCGTAATAAAGATTACTGGTCTTCTTTTATATTTCTTCTCTAATAAATCCGCATACAATTTTGCTTGTTGTCTTCCTACCGCAGGATCTTTACAACTTCTCTTAGCTTCAATTACCGCTAATGGAATATTCATATCATCATATAGAACATAATCCGCATAGCCAACTTCAGACTTGTTAGGCATACCTTCAAGTTCAACTTCATTAATCCAGTCTTTGCCTTCAACCCATCCAGCATCCATCAACATGGCATCAATATATAATTTACGTGTTTTAAATTCAGATAAATCTAATGGTTTTGAAACATAAGTCTCTTGTTGTTGAACACGACGAGAACTCAATTCCTCTTTTAAAGATTTATTTTCAGCAATCAAAGCCTCTAAATCAACATCAGGAACCACTTTAACAGGAGCCACTTCCTCTTGTTCTAGTAATGATTCGTCAAATTCTCTTTCTTCGTAATTATTACCATAACAATACGCAATAAAATCAGTAAAATAGAACAAATTACGTAAACATATTTTGGCAATACTAGCCGTTTTTGTTGTTGAAGTATGAACCGCTTCATTCCCATATCGACGGATAAACTCTATTCGTTTCCAAATATCATCATCCATGATTGATTTAAAAGCTCGTGTATTCATTAGCGTATGCAAATTATCCTGATATGGAACATCTAAATCTGCATCTACTGAATACATCCATTTAATCCCTGCCTCTAATGCACGTCTACAGTTGATAATACACGTACTAACATCAATTTTATACGTTTTCTCTGCAACAATAGCTATATCTACAAAGCTATCAAAATCTTTTTCTTTCTTTAAATAATCGAAATTAGTCATATACTACCTCTCTTTCTAGTTCTATAATGCTCTTCTTAATATCAAACCTTGATTTATCGACTTGTCGTACAAAGTCAGCAAACTGATCTTGAAGTTCAATTGGCGGTAAAAAGCCTGTAAGTTTTTTAATCTTTCCTTGAAATAAATTTGCCTGAGATGACATTGTCTTAGAACTATTAATTTGTTCCTGCAAATAATCGGATGTAATCATATATTCTGCAAAAATTGGATTTATCACTTCCTTGAATCTAATCAACGCAACACTTCTTACCATTTGAAACTGCAGATAATCCGGAACACTGCAACAACGACCAATAGTACCTGAGCAAGAGATTAGAATATCACCTTTCTTCGGAATGACTCTTTTAGCTATTCTAAGATATTCATCACGATTTATATAATCTACATCTTCAAGTTGCAAAGAATGATTTAAAACATTTCGAGCGGATAATAAGTAAATTCCTTCTTTTGTTCTTTTTGGCGTACTATGTTCCCCATCTGTAATTAAGACAGACATTTCTTCAAATGTTTTTAAATCCCAAGCTTTATCATTAATTCTTAAATCACCAAACATCTCTATAAATCGGGCTTTAATCAACTGTTCCAATAGAATCAATTCTTTTTCATAATATTCAATCAATTCATTTACTATTTCTAAATTATTTGCTATTTGTCTTTGTACATTCAAATCCGGATACGGAATTAAAATATTATCAAAATCTTTCTTTGTTATATGTTTCATTGTCGCACCGTGAGTTTGTTGTGACATAGCTGCGAGTGAATTCCTAATAGCATAACAAAAATATTCTTTGTCAATTTTAATTTTATTAAATAGTACCTTGAAAATATGTTGATTCAATAAAGCTTTGCCTTTATTCCATTTATACACACCTAAACTACCAGACCAAGATATCAAAATATCTCCAGCGTTAATTTCGACTTGCTTAGGATATTCTCCATCAAAAAAACCTAAATCATGACTGTTTCCGTTCAAATCTTGAATTCTAATTATTGGTAATCCTTTTTTTCCTCTTTGTTCCGGTTTAAAAGCGTAACCATTTATATACGTAGCTACATCACCTAAATTCACATATTCCATCACTTATACAAATCCGAATTTAGCTATTGCAAAGTTATAATATGTCTCAATTAAGCTACAAACTTTCTATGGGATTCTTTAACATTATTTTGGTTTACCATTGCATAATGCATTGTAGTATCTATTTGAGAATGTCCTAATAGACTTTGTACTTGTTCTATAGGCATGCCTTTATCAATTGCCTTAGTAGCAACTGTTCGTCTAAATTTGTGTGGATGCACTTTATTAATGCCTAGTTTTCTACCTAGTTGACGAAGTCTTATCTCGACTCCACTAATGTTTAATCTGTCATGTGGTGCATCTAATGAAACAAATAATGCTGAATTATCATCATTTCTAGAATTAATATAATTTCTTAAATGAATCTTTGTTCTGGCGTCAAAATAAACCGGTCTTTCTTTATTCCCTTTACCAAAGACAACACACTCTCTATTTTCAAAATCAATATCATTTATGTTTAATCTAACTAGTTCTCCAACACGCATACCGGTAGATGAAAGTAGATCAATAATTGCTAAATCTCTAAGATTATTACAATTATCCCTCAACAATTCTAAAGTTTCATCTGAATATGTTTCTTTAATAACTTTATCCGTCTTTATTTTATGAATTCTTTTCATTGGACTTTTCAAAATATAATTTTCTTCTTCCAACCAAGAAAAGAAACTACTTAAATTTCTTCTGATGTTATCAATACTTGCTTTAGAACAATTATTAATCTTCTGATATTCAGTCAAATACATTCTTAAATCATCCGTTGTTAAATGAGTAACATTCTTGGTAATCATCGAATCCATTTTATTTAAAGTAGCATAATAATACTTTGTAGTTCTTTCACTACAACCTTCTATTTCTTTAGCAGCAATAAATTTATTTATTAGTTCCATATTCGTAAATTCACTAATATGGATATCCGTATCTTCAACCACTTTTATTTCTACTTTATCCAAGCAACGACATAATATAGTATGTAAAACATCTAACTGAGAATTATCTAAATAATTCAATAATGACTGTTCTATTTCTTGTATGATTGTATTTTTCATGTTAATAACCTCCATTACCAACATCTCTACAACCATAAATTCTATCTATCTTATCCAAAGTACTCTTGCATTAAACTATCATATAATTGCTGCGTTTTTTCTAATGACTTCTTAACTGCTTCCCTTGATTTATCGACTTGTCGTACAAAGTCAGCAAATTGATTTTGTAGATCAATGGGTGGTACTATCACCTTAATTTCTTTAATTTTAGCAATAGTCAATCTAGTAATAGCAGCACCGCCCATATTTTTTCTAATTTTCGAATACATTTCTTTACTATTTAACAAATGAATCAAATAGTAACCATTGATTAATGATCGATCATATTTAAGCAATGCAACACTTGATAACAACGTAAATTCATTTTTCATTGTATTGATCGTAGCTATTCCAGTTGTTGCCCCATCTTTAATATATAAAATGTCACCAAATTCAGGATTACATCTTTGATAAATAGGTTTATGTACTTTCTCAGAAACGTACGTAACATTAGATAAATCCAAACCATTCTGTTTAATATTTTTTGCAGTAATATACATGTAATCACCTTTATCAAAACTTTCTGGTGAACAATGAGTACCGTCATTAATTTTTGTACAAACATTATTTAAACAATCATTATACCAACCATAGGGATTTCTTATCGGATCACCAAACATCTCTATAAATCGGGCTTTAATTAATTCATCAAATTTATTGATTTCTATTTCTTGATAACGTATTGTATCCTCAACATTTTTTAATACCTTAACTATTTCTCTCTGTCTAATTGAATCAGCTAAGTTAAATTCTTCATTTTGATAATCCTTGAAATATATATGTGGAATTGTTGCACCAGTATAATATTTTTGTAAACGCATGTGCTTTACTACATAGTATAAATACTCTGGCATAACATTTTCTTTTGGTATTAAATATTGCATTGTACCTATAACAGATGATTTAGGAGGTAGAATTGTTGTTCTTCCAATCCCCGCACCATCTTTAACTACAGCTATATAAGGCTTATCTTGATGGTATGAGTCTATGTTACCTAAATACCCTGATGCTCCATAAACTGGATATGTTCCACCTATGCTGAGAATATCAGATTGTTTTAGATTCGATGTAGCTTTTTCACAAACATCTTTTAATTTTACTCGCATTTAACAATATCAGTAAATCCGAATTTATCATTCAGATTCTTCCTCCTTCCCATCGTTCAACAAAGCTTTTAACTCTGCTAAATTCTTATCAATTTCTCTATTTAAAGCTTCAATATCAGCTAAAATCTCACTTGTTGGTGGATATTTTACCTTTTCATAGACAACTTCTTTATATTTATTGATAGATAGATCATAATCGTTATCAATAATCTCTTGCTTATCAACCAAGAAGCTTTGTTCAGTACGTTTTCTGTCTACTTCTTTATCTAAATTATTGAATCTTTCTAAAATATCTGGAATATCATTTTCTTTTACTGGAGATCGTTTATCATCTAACGAGAATCCATCAGCTTTCATATCATAGAACCAAACTTTATCAGTTCCACCATGACCAGTTTTTGTAAAAATCAAAATACCTGTTGATACGCCAGCATATGGTTTAAATACACCTGATGGCATAGAAATAACCGCTTCTAGACGATTATCATCAACAATAGCTTGTCTAATAGCTTTGTGTGCCTTACTTGAACCAAATAAAACTCCATCCGGAACAATACATGCACATCTTCCGCCGACTTTTAACATACGAATAAACAATGCTAAGAATAATAATTCAGTTTTTTTAGTTTTCGCAATCTTTAATAGGTCTGTTGATACTGAGTCATAATCTAAAGACCCTTTAAATGGTGGATTGGCTAAAATCATAGAATATTTATTGTTATCTGTATTTTGATCTGATAAACTATCACGATATTCAATATTTGGAGATTCAACACCATGCGTCATCATATTCATCGCTCCAATACGAAGCATAGTTCTGTCCATATCAAAACCATTAAACATATGATTCATAAAATGATCACGATTCTGTTTATTCATCAAAATGTCATTTCTATATTTTTCCATTAAATAATCACTAGCAACCACCAAAAATCCACTTGTACCACATGCTGGATCACAAATTAATTCTTGAGGTGTTGGATTCATTAATTCAACCATCATACGAATAATATGACGAGGCGTTCTGAACTGTCCATTACGTCCTGCTGAAGCAATCTTAGACAATAAGTATTCATATACATCGCCACGAATATCCATACTTGTAGTTTTATCCATTAAACTATAAATCTCATCCAAAGAATCAATGACCTTAGATAATACTAATGCTGTTGGTATTTTAAAAATCGCATCATTCATATATTTAGAATAAGCACTATCCTTATCACTATGTAAATTCTTTATAAACGGAAAAACCCATTCCAACATAATTTCATATTGTTTATTCGCAGGATAATCATGGAACGTAGACCATTTCAATTGATTTCCATCAATACTACGCTCACCAATCATTACCTCATCCGCAAATATACTTGTATAAGGTATTCCAAGCATATTGGATTCCTTTGCCTTTTTATTGTCTGTAACATCCAAATCACGAATAAACATTAAATATGTTATTTGCTCAATAACCTCTAATGGATTTGTTAATCCACCTGCTGCAAAAACATCCCAAAGCGCATCAATTTTATTTTTAATTTCACCTGTAACCATAACTCTCTCCTACTTAATCAATTCTACTACATCATCAAATGTACAATCCAAACAATCACAAATACGAATCAATGTATCCATAGATACAGTTTCCTGTTTAGATAGTTTTGCGAGTGTAGCTGGTGTTAACTTAGCCTCTTTAGCCAAATCCGTCTTTTTCATGCCCTTATCAATTAATAATTTAAATAGCTTATTATAACTTATCTGCATAAATCGATCCTCACTTATGTTTCTATTATACGTGAAACGCTTACAGTATTAAATAAAAAATATTCACTTTTATGAATAATTTGTCAACAAAAGTTAAGCTTGAAGTCAATATAAGATTTTAATGATATAACTATTTCATTGTATAACCAAAGACAAAAAGAACTAGAAACTGAAATATCTAGTTCTTCTTATGAATGTCATTAAAATAATTATTCACTATATCATCTAACTGCTTACTTAATTCATTGAATGGTTTATTTAAATCCAATGTCTTAACCGATATTTGATTACCATGCATTTGATACGTTTGATCTGGTTGTATTTCTTCATTCGTTCTTGCATACAATAACATACCTGCAACTCTATGCTTTTCATCCTTGAATGTATATTCTTTATTTTTCACATAAGTAAATATTTGATACAAATTATTTGAATGAATCGTATTTTTATTAAATTGTGATTGTGTTGTATGACTATAATACTTGGCATCTATAATCAATACATCATTTTCTTTTTGTAGATGAATATCTGACTGCATGACTGGAAGCATTTTAGAAAAATCATCATCTACTGCCCAAGGAATTTGAGAAGCTGATGCATTTAATTTTGGATAATGCTTTCTATAGTATTCTAAGATGAACTTTTCATACAATCTACACATGTGTTTTTCATCAATAAATGTAGCTAGTTTATATTCACCAGACTCAGTAGTCATCAACATTCCATCAATAATCAGCCTACAAATATGTATCAACATATAATAGGTTTGATTATTTCTATGAAAACGAACGCTTGACCAACGAATTTGTTTTGGATCAATTAAATCCACATTTGAAAAATACAACAATTCCTTTTTTAAAGACTGTTTATATTCCCTTTTTACCTTACCACTTCTAAGCAACAATGTTGCCGTTGATTTAATAATTTGATTCAATAAAACATTCTCACTTAATTCATCATATTCACAAGTTAAAACCTGCCTATGCATAGAAACATTTCTCATACTTTGTTGAATATCAATCTTTCCACGAAGCACTTTTAAATCATCTTTTTGATCAATATATTCCCTATACAAACCTTGTTTTAACTGAGTGGCAATCCCCTTAGAAAGAATCATCGCAAATAAATCATAGATTTCATCAAAAGATTCAACTGATACATTTCTATAACCATCCTGCCTCAAGCTTTGGAAAGCATAAGACAACATATAATAAATATTATGAATAAAGATGTTTTTATCTTGCGTCATTCAAATACTCCATGAAGATTATTTTCCCAACGCTCTACTTTACTAGGCTCATCAAACCAATATTCGTTTAACATCGGAAGAATATCAAAATCGACAATATCCAATAAAACTTCATTCGTACAAGTGTCTAGATTACAAAAATAACTATGACCAATACAGAAACCACTTCCCAAAGAATCATCCTTAAGAATTTCATCATTCAAATCTTTAACTCTATCAATTAATTTATCAAATACAGGACTATTCAATTTCTGTTGATACTTCTTGAATCCATCCGTATCAAAACCTGGTTCCATAGTAAAGAAACTAAAACGTCTTCTTAACGCATAATCAATCAATGCCAAACTTCGATCTGCCGTATTCATCATCCCAATAATATGAAGATTTTTTGGTACTGAAAAATCCAATCCATTATATGCCAACTTAATTTTATTATCACGATAACCCGGCTCAATCAACATTAATAATTCCCCAAAAATCTTACTCATATTACCACGATTGATTTCATCAATAATGAAGAAATAATCCTTATCTGGATGATTTGAAGCCTTTTGACAAAATTGATAGAAAATACCATACTTCATTTCAAAACCATTCTCACAAGGCTTATATCCAAGCATAAAATCTTCATACGAATAATTCTGATGAAATTGAACAAATTCAATACGATCATCATTCTTTTCTTCCATGATAGAATAAGCCAATCGCTTCGCTGCAAACGTCTTACCAACACCTGGAGGTCCCTGTAATATAATATTCTTTTTCTTCTTAAGCACAGACACAAAACGATCATACTTAGTATCCGTTACATAAACATCATTCAAAAAATCTTCTTTTGTATATTTATTTACAACCTTATTTGTCTGAACCGGATTCTCTTCACGAATTAAATCTAGAATTTGTTCATATTCATTCTTAGTCAATTTAAACAAACTTCCCTGAGAACATACAAAGAATTCCATATTTTCTAATCCAGGACACGCTTTTAAAAGTGACAAATCAATTGGAGAAGATAAAGACTCTACCTTTTTAAAATAAATTCTTTCTTCATCCTGTTCCTTAATCACTTCTAAAATCGCAACGACTTGTTTGATTGGAGTCGATTCATAACCAATAATTTTATCTCCAACTTTTGCATAAATCGTTACTGTACCATCAGATACCGCAGTTACCATTCCACTGGTGCTGACTGTTGCAACTGCATCATTATCTGATGTAAAATGCACGTTCTTATTATCTGCATTTTCCGGAAGTACTGTTGCATTAAGCTTAACTGTCTCTTTTTCTTTAAGAACTGCATCTGTCTTATCAAGTGATACCGACTCCACAGCTACTGTCTTGATATCTGAATTATCTGTATATGCCTTAATTCTGAAATTCTTATTTTCCCTCTTACCATAATCAACCCATGAGCTGTCATATGGTCTATATATATAGCTCTGATTTTCAAGTGCTGCTGATTCGCAGCTAAACCAACTTCCGTTATATGTAGTATCAGATACCATATACGGTCCATTATTCGTACTGCTTATAAGTTCTACAACAACCGAAAATGTAGTGCCATCTTCCACATATACAGGATTATTAAGTTTTATTGTATAAGCGCCGTCAAAAGTTGTCTGCCCGCTCTGCGTACATTCAAGCGTTCCACTTTCAGGATCTGATACATCAGTCAGATTGGTATATATGGATATATTATACTTACATCCTGCTGAACTATAGTCTTCAAAT
>ERZ773195.1414-NODE-1414-length-17728-cov-16.549199_pt1 | contig 17728 bp, 10 predicted proteins | sample MGYA00580530_ERZ773195 | MGnify/ENA primary metagenome ERZ773195 (study PRJEB29015, sample SAMEA2737751) | human gut metagenome | biome: human gut; feature: human-associated habitat; material: faeces | place: China | collected 2012 ...
CGCACTTCCAGGTCGAGGGGATGGACGTCAATCTGTCGCTGGTTAGCCAGATGCCAAAGGCGAAGGCGTAGGTTCGGACGATGATGAAAACGGAACGTCCGTTGTGGGGCCGGGGCATTATGGTGTCGCCTCAGCATTTTCAACAGCAGGCTGCGTATGCAGCCTGGACTGCGGAAGTGATTGCCCGGATGGGTCTTAACCACCCCTGGGGAGTGGTTGAGGCGACCTTCGAACCAGAGATGCTCAAACTGGGCCGCCTGCAGGCTCACAGGCTGCAGGTCCGGTTCCAGGATGGCACGATGATTGATACGGACAATGCCGATGCGCTGCCGTCCGCGCTGTCGCTGGACGGCGCATCCGGCGAGGCGGTGATCGTGCTGGCGCTGCCCCTGATGCAGGCGAATGGCGGCAACTGTCTGAAGCCGGAGGAGGTGGCCGAAAGGCCGGCGCGCTTCCGGCAGCGCTGGCGCGATGTCCGTAACCAGTTTGGGGATGATACCCGGCAGATTGCCGTCATACAGCCGGAGCTGACCCTCCGCTTCGCCCACCAGGACAACAGCGATTACCTGACCTGTCCGCTTGTTCGCCTGCAGCGGGACTCGCAGGGGGCCTGGCTTATCGACGAGACGTTTCTCCCGCCGCTGCTGCAGATCCAGGGCAGCCGCTGGCTGGCGACGCAGCTTGAACAGCTGCTCATCCAGCTCCGGGCTCGTCTGACGCGCCTGATGGCCATGCGTCGCGAAAGCAATGAACGGATGGCTGATTTTGCCGTAGCCGATGTCTCTCTGTTCTGGTTGCTGAATGCGCTGAACAGCGCCGAGCCGGTGCTGGGGTACTTTCTGCGTTACCGGCAAAGCCCGCCGGAACGCCTCTACCCGGAGCTGGCGCGCCTGGCTGGTAGCCTGCTGACCTTTTCGCTCACCCATCAGGCGAATGCCGTCCCGATCTATCAGCATGACCAGCTGAACGCGGTTTTTCCGCCGCTGTTTGATTTACTGAGCGACCTGCTGGAGGCGAGCCTGCCATCGCGGGTGGTGGCGATTGCCCTGGAGCATGATGCCCGGCTGCACTTCTGGCAGGCGCGTCTGCACGATGCCCGGCTGCGGGAAGGGGCTGATTACTACCTGTCGGTTCGTTCGTCGGTACCGGCCGCCCAACTGCAGGAGCAGTTTCCGCGCCAGTGCAAAGTGGGCAGTCCGGATCATGTCAAAGCCATCGTCAACTCCTCGCGGACAGGGGTGCCCCTCACGCCATTGCGTCATGTGCCGGCGGCGATCCCGCTGCGTCTGGAAAATCAGTATTTCAGCCTCGATGTGTCCCACCCTCTGGCAACGGAAATGCTGCAGAGCGGCACCTGTATGTTTTACGTCCCGGGGATGCTCGGTGAGCCTGAACTTGAACTTTTTGCGGTACTACGAACGTGAATGAGCCTAAACGCGGCAACGCCGCGTCCATTGATATTGATGCGCTGCTGCAGAACACCTGGCTGCAGGTTATCAGCCTGCGCCACGGCCCGCAATTCCGCGATGAGGAAGGGTACACGCTATGGCAGCGCTGTATTGCTGATGTCGAGCGCGTGCAACATGAGCTGAAGGCGAGCGGGCTTGATGACGCCAGCTGTCAGCATATTCTCACCGCCCAGTGCGCGCTGCTCGATGAAGCCGTGAAAGGGCGCGGCGTGGAGGATGAGGCCTGCCTGCAGTGGTATGACATTCCGCTGCAGGGGCACTTCCTCGGCACCATGGACGCCGGCGACACCCTGTGCGAGCGGATGCGTGATGTGTTGCGTGAACCGGCGCCCAACCTGGCCGTGGTCACCTGTTTTCAGCGGGTGATGCTGCTGGGTTTTATTGGCAGCTTTCGCTCCCTCCACGACCCCGAGCGCCTGAAGCTGGTCAACGCGCTCGGTGAGCGTGTTCCTCCTTTTCAGTGCCCGGCTACCGCTCCCGTACTGGTAGAGAGTCGCGCCCGTCTGGGGATAAGCGGCTGGCTGGCCCCATGGCCGGTACGTATTGGCCTGAGCGTGGTGGTGGTACTCGCCCTGTGGTGGGGGCTCAACCACTGGCTCGATCACCTGCTGCTGACCTTGTTACCGGGGGAGGTGAAATGAGACCCGCGCAGCAGCGTGGGCTGGCGCTGTGGGCCAGTCTGCTGAGTGCGCTGGTGTGCCTGCTATTTTTGCCGGTTCCCCGCTGGGGGGCGTGGCTCATTCTGCTGGTCACGCTGGCCCTGATCATCGGGATCTGGCGCATCGCCAGTCGTCGTACCGGACGTAACGTCGCATCAACCCTGGCCCCTCTCCCGGAGGGCGCTTATCGCCAGCCGGTGGTCCTCGTTTGCGGCGACCTGCCGTGTGTCTGGCCGCCAGCGTCACCGGTGCGAGTCGTCAAACAGGGCTGCTGGATCCGCGTTGAAAAGACGGAGGAGCTGCAGCAGGTCGCGCGCCAGGTATTGAGCCAGCGGCCGGAATGGGGGCCTCAGCTGTCGGTGCTGCTCTGCGTCTGCCCGCAGCGGCATGCGCAAAGCGATGCGCTGACCAGCGCTCTGCTGGCCCTGCGCTGGCAACTCAGCCAGCTGCGCCAGCAGACGGGGTATGCCGTACCGCTGGCGCTGCAGGGGCAGGTGGGCAGCGTGATGAGTCGCGACCTGTTGTGGCAGGCGGCGATACCGGGTGAAGCGGTGAAAGTCTGGCAGCCCTCCTGCGCCCCCTGTTTCGTACCGGCCTGGGTACGCGCCGGTGGGGCGGCCGCGCTGGAGCAGCAGGTGCTGATGAACAGCCTGATGGGCTGGTTTGAACAGCACGTCCATGCCGTGTTGACGGAAGAGAATATCGACCTGCCGCCTCTGACCCCAGCGGCCGTGCTGTGGGGCCTCGGGCCCTCGCTGCCTGGAAGTCTGGCGTCGTCGGCCTGGACGACGTGGTTATCCCGACATAGCGGCCTGTCGCGGGTAGCTGGCTGGCAGCCTGGCGAGAGCGACACCGGGGACGCTTCAGCTTTGCCGGAATTCATCCTGCCGCAGTTACCGGCGGGACGGGGACTCACGCCACGAGGCAGGGCCTGGCGCGCGGCGCTCGCGATTTTCACCCTCGCGGCTGTCGCCGCGCTGCTCAGCAGTGGCTGGAACAATCGACAACTGCTGCAGCGCGTGGGCGTCGATATTGCGCGTTATGAGCGGATTGCGATGGATGATTATCGACCAAAAGCCAGCGCTGTCAGGGTGCTGCGTGAAGATGCCGCGCTGCTTGATAGCTGGGCGCGTAACGGCGTCCCGCTGCGCCTGAGTCTGGGCTTATATCGCGGGGAGCAGATTCGCCTGCCGTTGCTGGAGGCGATTCGCGGTTACGTGCCGCCTCCACCGCCGCCCAGGCCGGTGCAGCGCGTCGCGCCGAACGTCATCCGCCTTGACAGCATGTCGCTATTCGATACCGGGAAATGGGTACTGAAGCCTGGTTCGACAAAGCGGCTGGTCAGCTCGCTGATGGACATTAAGGCCAGGCCCGGGTGGCTGATTGTGGTGGCGGGTCACACCGACAGCGTGGGTGAGGAAAAAGCCAACCAGCTATTGTCGCTGAAACGTGCGGAATCGGTCCGCGACTGGATGCGCGATACCGGCGACGTGCCGGACAGCTGCTTTGCCGTTCAGGGCTATGGCGAAAGCCGACCAATTGCAACAAACGATACGCCGGAAGGCCGTGCGCTGAACCGTCGTGTCGAAATCAGTCTGGTGCCGCAGGTAGACGCCTGCCGGTTACCGGACCAACCCTCTGCGTCATCCCAGGATGATGGCGCTTCACTACACAATGGAGAGTAATTCCATGGCAATTCCTGTTTATCTTTGGCTGAAAGACGACGGCGGCGCGGACATTAAAGGGTCTGTCGACGTTCAGGATCGTGAAGGCAGTATCGAAGTGGTGGCTCAGGAGCATAACCTGTACATCCCGACCGATAACAACACCGGCAAACTGACCGGCACGCGTATTCATACGCCGTTCCTGTTCACCAAGGAGATCGACTCCTCCAGCCCCTACCTGTACAAGGCAGTGACCACCGGCCAGACCCTGAAATCCGCTGAGTTCAAGTGGTACCGAATCAACGATGCCGGCCAGGAAGTGGAGTATTTCAATACCAAACTTGAGAACGTCAAGGTGGTGAAAGTGAATCCCCTGATGCACGACATCAAAAACCCCGCCTACGAGAAGCACAACCATCTGGAACAGATTGAGCTGCGCTACGAGAAGATCACCTGGACCTATAAAGACGGCAACATCATTCACTCCGATAGCTGGAACGAACGCGCCACCGCGTAATTGCCCGTCATATTTCGCGCCGCTGGCGCGCAGGCGACGTTCGCTCATCCCGGCCGCATCGTTATCTCTGCGGCCGGGGATTATTGCGGGCGATCGCCTGATGCGGGCAGCGTTTCTCTGCCCGCCGTTTTTTGCTGAGCGCCTGAGATACGGGTTCTCAGCAAAGAAAAACACAATCTGTCTGCCTGACCTTGTGCGCTTGGGGTTCCTGTTCGGGAACAGCGACGGGCGGTAGCGTGTCCGGAACAAATAAGAGAGGATCTCATGGAAAATCCAGCCAGCCTGTTACGCCGTCTTAATCCCTGCTGTGCCCGCGCAATGGAGGGGGCGGCCTCCCTGTGCCAGACCCGGGCGCATGCCGAGATCCTGCCCGAGCACTGGCTGCTTAAGCTGCTGGAACAGGGGGAAGGTGATCTGACGGTGCTGGCGCGGCGCTATGAATGGGATATGGATGCGCTGTGGCAGGATCTGCTGAGCTGGCTGGATAAACAGCCGCGCTCGGTACGTCATCGTCCCCAGCTCTCTGACCATACCCTGAGGCTGATGCAGGAGGCCTGGCTGATTGCCTCGCTCAGCGGCGAAGCGCAGATCCGCAGTGTTCACCTGCTGATGGCGCTGGTTGAAAAACAGAATCTGATCCAGTGCGATGGCCTGTGGCCGCTGTTAACGCTGGGCCAGCGTCAGCTGGAACGCCTGCGCCCCTTGCTTGATGCCCAGTCCGACGAACGTCCGCCAGCGCAGCAGGAAGCGGCGCTTGCGCAGCCCCATGGCGGGGACGTGGAATTTGTGGGGCGTCCCGCGGGCAGCGAACTGAATGCGGATGGGCTCAACCCGGCGCTGCAGAACGCGCTGGACAAATTCACTCTCGACGTCACCGCCAAAGCCAGAGACGGCCTGATTGACCCGGTGTTCGGACGTGACACGGAAATCCGCCAGATGGTGGATATTCTCTCCCGTCGACGTAAAAACAACCCGATCCTCGTCGGTGAGCCGGGCGTGGGCAAGACCGCTCTGGTGGAAGGCCTGGCGCTGCGCATTGCAGAAGGCAACGTCCCCGACGCGCTGAAGCCGGTGTCGGTGCGCACCCTCGACCTCGGTCTGCTGCAGGCCGGCGCCGGGGTCAAAGGCGAGTTCGAGCAGCGGCTGAAAAATATCATTGAGGCGGTACAGCAGTCGCCTTCGCCGGTGCTGCTGTTTATCGACGAGGCGCACACGATCATCGGCGCGGGTAATCAGGCGGGCGGAGCGGATGCCGCCAACCTGTTGAAGCCGGCTCTGGCCCGGGGCGAGCTGCGGACCATCGCCGCCACCACCTGGTCTGAATACAAGCAGTACTTCGAGCGCGACGCCGCGCTGGAGCGCCGCTTTCAGATGGTCAAGGTGGATGAGCCGGACGACGACACCGCCTGCCTGATGCTGCGCGGCCTGAAGTCCCGCTATGCCGACCACCACGGCGTGCATATCACGGATGATGCGGTGCGCGCCGCCGTGACGCTGTCACGACGCTATCTCACCGGTCGCCAGCTGCCGGACAAGGCAGTGGATTTACTCGACACCGCTTCCGCCCGCCTGCGTATGAGTTTGGATACCGTGCCTGAGCCGCTGACCCGCATGAAGGCGCAGCTCACCGCGCTGGCAATGGAGAAGCAGGCGCTGCTGGAAGATATTGCGCTGGGCAACAGCGCCCGCGGCGATCAGCTGGCGGCCATTGAGCAGGAGGAGATCCGCCTTATTCTGGCGCTGGATACCCTTGAAACTCAGTATGGTCAGGAGCTGCAGCTGACGGAAGCGCTGCTCGCCTGTCGCCGCGATATCTCCCGCCAGGCGGAAATTAGCGATCTACAAACCGCGCTTATCGCCGTCCAGCAGGGCAATCCGCTGCTCGGGCTGGACGTCGACGTCCGCACCGTGGCGACGGTGATTGCCGACTGGACCGGCGTGCCGCTCTCCTCGCTAATGAAAGATGAGCAGACGGAGCTGCTGAGTCTGGAAGAGAGTCTCGGCAAACGGGTGGTTGGCCAGGAGGCGGCCCTGAGCGCTATTGCCCGGCGCCTGCGCGCCGCGAAAACCGGCCTGACGCCGGAGAACGGTCCGCAAGGGGTGTTCCTGCTGGTCGGGCCGAGCGGCACCGGCAAAACGGAAACGGCGCTCGCCCTGGCCGATGCGCTGTTCGGCGGCGAGAAAGCGCTGATCACCATCAATCTCTCCGAGTACCAGGAGCCGCACACCGTCAGCCAGCTGAAGGGTTCTCCGCCCGGCTACGTCGGCTACGGCCAGGGCGGGATCCTGACCGAGGCGGTGCGCAAACGCCCCTACAGCGTGGTGCTGCTCGATGAGGTGGAAAAGGCCCATCGCGATGTGATGAACCTGTTCTACCAGGTCTTCGACCGGGGGGTAATGCGCGACGGCGAGGGGCGTGAAATCGACTTTCGCAACACCGTGATCCTGATGACCGCCAACCTCGGAAGCGACCTCCTGATGCAGTTGCTGGATGAACAGCCGGAGGCCAGCGAATCAGACCTGCACGAGCTGCTGCGCCCGGTACTGCGCGGCCACTTCCAGCCGGCGCTGCTGGCCCGCTTCCAGACGGTGATTTACCGTCCGCTGCCGGCGGCAGCGCTGCGCGCCATTGTCGGCATGAAGCTCGGGCAGGTAAGTCAGCGTCTGGCTTGCCATTACGGAATCACCACCACCCTCAGCGAGAGCCTGTTCGACGCGCTGACCGAGGCCTGCCTGCTGCCGGATACCGGCGCCCGCAACGTCGACAGTCTGCTCAATCAGCAGATCCTGCCGGCACTGAGTCAGCAGCTATTGAGCCATATGGCGGCGGGGCAGAAACCGCGCCAGGTGACGCTGGGGTATCACGAAGAGGAAGGCGTCGTGATGGCGTTTGACGAGGGGACAATATCCGATGAGTAGCGTGAAATCGTTGTTGTTCAGCCATAACCACCACCTGCTTTCGGTGAAGGGATGTGAAGCCGGGCTTGATGTGCTGGCCTTCGAGGGCGATGAAGCCCTGAGCCAGCCGTTCCGCTACCGTATTGAATTCACCAGCGCAGACCATGCCATCAGCAAAGAGATGATGCTGATGAAGGCAGCCTCCCTGACGCTGCAGGCGCCGGTGGCTCAGGGCTTCGGCATCAATGTTCAGCAACCCGTGCGGGTTATCCAGGGCGTGGTGACGGGGTTTGAACGGCTCAGTACCTCCAGGGATGAAACGCACTACGCGCTGACGCTTCAGCCGCGCCTGGCGCTGCTTAACCGCTCGCACCAGAACGCCATTTACCAGGACCAGTCCGTTCCGCAGATTGTGGAAAAAATCCTCCGCGAGCGCCACGGCCTGCGCGGTCAGGATTTTCTGTTCTCGCTGACAAAAACGTATCCGCGCCGCGAGCAGGTGATGCAGTACGGCGAGGATGACCTGCGCTTTATCACCCGGCTGCTGGGTGAGGTGGGGATCTGGTTTCGGTTTACCGCCGACACGCGGCTGCACATCGACGTCGCTGAGTTCTGCGACAGTCAGCAGGGCTATGAGAAGGGGCTGACGTTGCCTTCGGTCCCGCCGTCAGGGCAGCAGTCGGCCGGGGTGGACGCGGTGTGGGAGATGGCATGTCGCCACCGCGTTGTGGAGCAGCAGGTCAGTACCCGCGACTACAACTACCGCGAGGCGACGGCGGACATGAACGCGCAGGTGGATGTCACCCGCGGGGAGACCACTACCTTTGGTGAGGCTTACCACTGGGGAGATAACTACCTGACCGCCGGGAATGTCCATGACCGCCATCCGGCGCCGGAGTCCGGGGCGTTTTACGCCCGTCTTCGTCATGAGCGTTATCTGAACGGCCAGACCCGGATGCAGGCCACCACCAGCTGCCCGACACTCTGCCCGGGACAGGTGCTGAAGGTCACCGGCGGAGAGGAGGTGGCCGGGGAGTTTGCTGAGGGCGTGCTCGTCACGGCGATGCACAGCCACGCCCGGCGCGATGCGGATTTTGCGGTGGAGTTTGCCGGCATACCGGACAGCCCGGACGTCGGCTACCGGCCTGAGCCCGGCGCGCGTCCGGTGATGGCCGGGACGCTGCCGGCCCGCGTGACCAGCACCCGGGAAAACGACACCTACGGGCATATCGACAAACACGGACGCTACCGGGTGAATATGCTGTTTGACCGGGCGCGCTGGGAAACCGGGTTCGAGAGCCTGTGGGTCCGTCAGTCGCGGCCGTATGCCGGAGACACTTACGGCCTGCACCTGCCGCTGCTGGCGGGGACGGAGGTGGCGATTGGCTTTGAGGATGGTAACCCTGACCGGCCGTATATCGCGGGCGTGCTGCACGACTCGGCGCACGGCGACCACGTCACCATTCGCAATGACAAACGTAACGTCCTGCGCACCCCGGCCAACAACAAAATCCGCCTCGACGATGAGCGCGGGAAAGAACATATCAAGGTCAGCACGGAGTACGGCGGTAAAAGCCAGCTCAATCTCGGGCATCTGGTGGATGCTGAAAAGCAGCCGCGCGGGGACGGTTTTGAGCTGAGAACCGACAGCTGGGGAGCTATCCGGGCACAGAAAGGGATGTTTATCAGCGCGGACGGACAGGCGCAGGCTCAGGGGCAGGTGCTGGCGATGGAGCCGGCGGTCAGTTTGCTGAAAGGTGCGGTGAATCAGGTCACGGAATGGGGAAGTATTACGCAAACCCATCACAATGTTGTCCCAGACACCGGCCCATTAAGCGCACTGACCGCAGGCGCCAGCGATCTTAAACAGCCGACATTGCTGATGTCGGCGCCGATGGGGATTGCCGCAGTCACGCCGGAAACGACCCTACTACACAGCGGTAACGGGCTGTATCTGCAGAGCCTGGGAGAGGTCAACATCACCACGGCACAGCGCTGTTCACTGAATGCCAGCCAGGCTATTTCACTGCTGGCGCAACAGGAAGGAATGCGGCTGGTCTCCGCCAAAGGCCCGTTGGAAGTAGAGTCGCACGGCGATATTCTGTCGCTGACCGCGCTAAAAGATATCACCGTCCAGTCAACCCAGGGGCATCTGCAGTTGACGGCTAAAAATGGCATCACCCTGGGTTGCGGCGGCGCATATATCCGTCTTACCCCGCAGGGAGAGGTACAGATCCACGGACCGGGGGTGATTAGCCTTAAGGGGCAGCATGATTTGCAGGGGCCAGTCAGCGAGGCGTTTCCCTTGCCTGAGCTACCGGCATCGGTGTGTAAAGAGTGCCTTAAAAAAGCCCAGGCGCTGGCGCAGGGCTTCGTGCCGCGGGAGGCATAGATGACCAGACAATGGATTGAGGAGGTCGCCGGAACCTGTCGGGCTTTCGGAACGGATTATCTGCATGTCATTATCGATCAGGCGGGGGTGGATTTTTCCGTTATTCCGGCGCTGAATTCGCTATCAGTTGAGTGGCAGTCGCTTTTTCATGGACTTCCGGAAGCATTTATTGTCGATGATGCTCCGCTGGTGGCGCGCTTTACGCTTGATGATCTTGAGCAAATGCGCTGGTTACAGGATATCAGCCAGCAACTTGCCATCCAGGCGCCGCTGCTCCTGTTCTGCACATATTGGCCCTTTTCGGCGCTAGCGAACTGGCTCACGCAGTGTATGGATATTCTGCAGGAAGGGCGCAGCGGAATTTTACGCTTTTACGATACCCGGGTATTTCCGCTGTTGTTTACGCACATTCTCAGTGACGAGCAGCAAGAGCCATTGATGCGTCCGGCCCTGTTTTGGGCGTGGCAGGATCTTGACGGCCAGGCGAAAGGCATCAAGGGCAGTGGTCTCCCGCCGGAACGCGATGAAAAGGCGCCAAAAATAGAACTCAGCGATCTCCAGCTTGAGCATCTGATGTGTATCAGCGATGTCATCGTCATGTTGTCGCACTGTGCTCCGCCTGCGGGCATGTTTGACTCAAGACAGTCACTGTTTTCGGCCTGTTACCAGGGCATGGTGGAGGCGACACGCCAGGGTCTTCTTCTGGATGACGCTCGTGAAGACTGGGTAATGAAGAAGTGGCTTGCCGACGTAAAAACCAGTGAGAGACCTTCAGAATGAAAAGCCTGGTCTGGCTGAGTACACCCCTCTCTTCATTACCCTCAAACCGACAGGGAGAGTCCAATGAAATCTGCATTAATCAGCCCGCTGCTGTCGGGTCTGCTGCTCTTAACCGGCTGCGCACAGCCAGCCGCACAGGCCGGAGGCGGCGGTGGCACCATTGACGCCATCAACCACACAAAATGGGCGATCAACCACTTCAGTATCAACGGCCAGTCGGGGATCGACATTTTAGGCCCGTTTCAGGGCGGCGGCGGTGGCTGCTGCTTCAGCGTGCCCGCCCGCTGGACGCCGGGTATGACGGTGCGTGTTGACTGGGAAACCGGGGTGGGGTACTCCATGGACTTTCCGGGGTATCAGGATAGGGAAAAATACCTTGCCTGGAAAAAAGGAATTGATGCCCAAAAGAGGCAGCACAGCAAAACCGTTCCGCTGCCTGACTATAACGGCCAGGATGTGTGCGGCATTACGGTGCACTTTTTACCCTGCGATGACGTGAAGGTGACCACCAGCTGCTGGTCACCGAGAAATGTGAACTATCCGATAAAAGAGCCCGTCAGGATGAAGGAGCCCGCCGTATGTCCGAAATAACCGAAACCCATACCGCCTGGGTCCCGCCGCCGTTTCCGCCGCAGGGACGTCTGCCGGGCCGGGCGCTGCAGGTTGGGCAGAACTGCCATCAGCAGAACAGCGACGAGCGGCGCTATCACCAGGAACTGTGCCGGGCTGCCGGACGTCGCGTGGAGCCGCCGTGCTGCAAGACGCTGCACATCAGCCTGTTTTTCGACGGTACGGGTAATAACCTGAACAATGACCTGCTGCTCTCTGACCCGAAGCACCCGACCAATATCGCGCGTTTGTTTCGTGCCACCATTGGCGACGGCACCGCCGGCGGCGTCACTGATACCAAAAAGATGCCGCTGGATGGGGTAAAAGACAGTGGAGGAAAATACTTCAAGTTTTATATTCCCGGTGTGGGCACCCCGTTCCCGGAAGTGAATGACCCCGACTATTCCACCATGGGTCTGGTGGGGGCAGTTAAGGGTGAGGAGCGGATTAACTGGGCGCTGCTGCGGATTATTGATGTGCTAATGCGCCTGAGTAAGGACAAGGAAAACAACAGCATAAAGCTGTCCGAAGGAGCCAGCCGTGAATCCCTCAAAAAAATGGGTACCAGCTGGAACCGGCTGTGGTTTGGCGGCAGCCATAACCGCTATGAAGAGTTCACTCGTTTGCTGAATGATTTGGCCTCTGATTTGAAGCCCCTGATTATTCAGCCTGAGCCGGGCAAGCCGAAACTGACAGGCATCAAGCTGTATGTCTATGGTTTTTCCCGCGGCGCGGCAGCGGCGCGCACCTTTGTGCGCTGGCTGAGCGAACTGCTGCCCCCTCCGGCGGCGGAAGGTGAAAAACCGCCGCAGTGCCTGCAGACAGGCGGGATGCAGCTGCCCGTCAGCGTGGAGTTTCTCGGGCTGCTGGATACGGTGGCCTCCGTCGGGGTGGCGCATGTGGTGCCGGTTGCCGACGGGCATATGTCCTGGGCAGACGGCACGATGGAGCTGCCGGATGATGAAACCTATGGCGGGCTGATAAAAAAATGTGTTCACCTGGTCTCCGGGCATGAGCAGCGTCTCTGCTTTCCGCTGGACTCGGTGCGCCGGGCAAACGGCAAATACCCGCCCTGTGCCACTGAGGTGGTTTACCCGGGGATGCACTCGGATATTGGTGGAGGATATCCGCCGGGGGATCAGGGGAAAGCGAATGGTGAGGATGACAGCTTATTGCTATCTCAGATAGTTTTGCATGATTTGTATGCTTCAGCGTTTTTGGCAGGTGCTCCATTAAAAATACCAATGATAGTAATTCCAGAAGGTAAATTGGTAGATGTATGGCGGATAATGCCAATTGAACTTGAAGAGTTATTTCTCATTTCAATTGAATTGATCAAACGCTTCAACGCCTGGCGTGAACTTACCCTGGGCCAAACCACGCCGAAAACGTTCGATCCCGATGCAGCCTCTCACTACGAACCACCTGCCGCCGGCGGCAGTCTGGAAACCGTCATTGCTGAGCAGATGGCCTGGATCACCGCCTGGCGCATCGACCGCTATGCCAGAGGCTCGATGCTGAAAACGCCCTTCTATCAGCGCGCCACGAATACCGAAGCGCTGCCTGCCGCGCGTAAGGCGGCAGAAGAGATTCGTGATAAAGAACAGGAGAAGGTGCTCAGTGCTCGCCAGAACCAGATAGCAAACCAGCCTCCTGACAGGATGGACGAGCTGGTTCTGCAGCCGGGCGTGAAGGATTTTGACCCAAAGATGGATCAAACCCAGCTGTTCGACGCGGCGAAGGAGTTCGGAAAAGATTACCACGACGGTTACCGTATCCCGGATAACCTGGCGCAGCTGGTGCTGGATACCGTGCTGCAGCCGGTGATTTTCATTCTGAATACCGATGATGAAGCGCAGGAATACCGGCGCATGAAGCGTGACGGAGAGGCCCGGGTGGCCGTCCTCTTTCCCGATGCCGGGGAGGCCAGCAACGCGGAGCAGCCTGCCGGGCTGGTGAGGGCGCTGTTTGATGACCAGATACATGACTCACGCGCCTGGTTTATGTATGCCGCGCTCGGCACGCGCGAGATGTGGACCGGCTACTTCCGCTACCGGATGATTTACTTCAGCGAGCGCTGCAGTAAACCGCTCTCGCCGCTGGTGCTCGCCGGAGACCTGGTGGGTTTTGCGACCGTGACCGCGGGCGTCGTGCTCAGTTTCCGGCAAAAGCGCCTGACCGGCAAGCTGGCCGGGCTGGCTGCGACAGGCGCCGTGCGCTCGCTGGAGGTGGCGGTGCTGGACAAGATAACCGGGGAAGCGCTGCCGGAGCTGCCCGGAGGGGCGCAGCTGCGGGCATTTACCCACGAGCCGGGAACCGTTGTCGCACAGCAAAAGGCGCGGAAAGCGGAAGAGCAGCTGGCGCGGGGGCAAGCCGCGCTGCCGGCCAGCTGGCTGGAGGACGTTCTGACGACAACGGTCTGAACGCGGATAAGGAGGATCCAATGAATAAAGTCATTCGCAAAGGCGATACCCTGCGGGAGTATGGGGGCAGGGTGCTGATGGGGCATTATCAGTGTTTTGGTCTGGGGTTCGCCTGCAAGGGCGACCCGGTCAAGTGTAACAAACACGGTATGACGACCATTGCTGAAGGCAGCGCACGAACAACGATTGATGGCCAGCCGGTTGCGCTGCACGGTCATCGCTGCGCCTGCGGCTGCACGCTGGTCAGCTCTAACCCAGACTGCGGGGTTGATCAGTGAGGCCGGTACCGGAGTATCCCCCGTACGGAGACGCGCGACCGCCTGGTACGGCCAGGTGGCTATCGGCTTCGGCCCTGCTGGTCCTGCTTAGCGGCGGGGTCAGCGCTTTACTTGCCTCGTCAGAAGGGAAAAGCGCCCTGGCCGCCACCGGGATCCTGTTGGCTCTGGTGCTGGCAGGTACCGGCTGGTTGATCCGGCTGCTGTACTACCGCATGAGCGTGCATAACGCCAGGTTCTATGACCAACTGGTGGCATACGAACAACAGCAATGGTGGGCGGAGCATCGGCAGCCGATCGGGTTACAGGAAGGTCTGTTGCTGGGGCCCATGGGCAAAACGACCACTGACTGGCTGCGGGTGCTAAGCCGTCACCAGCGTCCGCCAGAGGAAGAGAACGAGGGCGGCGGCAGGGCGCTGCGAGCGCCATACCTTTCAGTTTCTGAGGCTATCGCCCGCGAAAAACGGCTGGCGGAACTACTGGTGATGGAATGGCAACGACAGCGCAGTGAAAGAACGCTTACGCCGCCGCTGCGTTGCTACTGGCAGGGAGCGGAGCTCGCCTGGCAGGCGTTTCGTGCACAGATGACCCTCACTGTTGCGCAGATGACACTACCCTCACGCCCGCATGCCTGGCGTGGGGAGGCCAGCCTCGCGGAGATAGCACACACTCTGGCGGAAGCTGCCCCCCATGACACTGTGCTTATCGCCGGATGTCAGGTGGTTGTCGCCCAGCCGGGGGCCGTGCAACCCGCCGGAGAGTCTGCGGTACTGTGGCTCGCCGGACGGGGCGGTCCGGTGCACCTGACCAGGGGGGAAACCTATTGCGCAGAAAAAGGGGAGGCCCTGACTGCTGTCGCCGCTCGTGTGCTGGTGCAGAACGAACTGAGCGGCCCCCCGGAAGCCTGTGCGCTGTTTTTTCAGCCGGGGCTGGAAGCGCTGGCGCACAGCGGTTGGGATATCAACCTGTATCGCCAGGATGCCTGTTGGGGAGACATCGGCGAGATGGAAGGCTTGACCGTCCTGTCGCTGGCGGCGATCTACGCCGCGCACTACCAACAACCGTGTGGCTGGCTAGCCCGCGATCCCTTGAATACCCTCGCAATTGGAATTGTAAAACCTGATGGACAACGTCAATAAACCTGCCGCTATCTCTGTGGCGGCTACGGTTATCGTCTGTATTGCTGCGGTCACGCTTCTGGTGCTCCTGGGCGGGCTGGCATGGTGGCTATGGGCGATGGATCGTGCCACGCAGTGGGAAACGCTGCGCCCGCTTATCGCCACGGGCTTTATTATCTGGGGGATGGCACTCAGCCTGCTGGTACTGGGGTTTATGGCCTTTCGACTGCTGATAAAAGATAAGGTTAAGCCTTCAGCAGCGCCTGTGCGGCAACCCACCAGGCCCGCCGGGCGCGAAGCCCTTTATGCCCCGCTGAAAAAGCACCTTCACGCACGTTACCGCCTGCGCTGGCGGCGCAAAGTCCGCCTGCTTTTAGTCACCGGCGACGAGGCGGCAATCGAACAACTGGTGCCTGGCCTGCGTCAGCAGCACTGGCTTGAAGGCAACCGCACCGTGCTGATTTACGGCGGCAGCCTTGCATCGGAGCCTGACCGAGAAAAATACATCGCGCTGCGCAAGCTGCGCCGTGGCCGTCCTCTGGACGGGATTGTGCGGGTGATGCCGTCGTCTCTCACCCTGACGCCGCAGATAAGCGAGAGCGACCTGCACGGGCTGGAAAAAATCAGCGAACTGCTGGGCTATGCCGCCCCGGTCTGGTTGTGGAAACTATGCGATAGTGAGTGGCCGCAGGCTGACCGCGCGGTGCAGGCGGTAGGGGTTAGCTTCCCGTTGCGCGCTACCGAGGACGATGTCGCCCGTCAGCTTGTGCAGATGCTGCCCACGCTGCGGGAGCATGGGATGCGCCAGATCGCGGAGGAGACCCGCCACGACTTTCTGCTGCGTCTGGGACAGCAGCTTATCGACGGGGGGATCGCGCAATGGCGCTGGCAGCTGGCGCCGTGGCTGACCGCCTCGCGGCAGCGGCTTGCGCTGCGAGGCCTGATGTTTAGCCTGCCAGAGCCTCGTACCGTAGATCCGTATCAGGAGGCGGATACCTCGCCTGCGGGCCAGCCTCATCTCCTGACGCTGCCCGCCACCTGGCTGGGAATCGTCGATGACTGCCGCCGTTTACGCGGGCATCACGTGGGAATGGGGTGGGAGCGGGGCCTGGCGTGCGGTCTGCTGGCCATCCTCGGCCTGTGGGCGGCGGGACTGCTGCTCTCCTTTGCCCTCAATTACAGTCAGATTGCTTCGGTAGCGGGAAAAGCCCGCGACCTGGTGGCCCACCCCTCCGTTTCTGACTATCAACTGACGGCCCTCCATGCCCTGCGCAATGAGGCCGACCATCTCGTGCACGATGGGCAGAAGGGAGCGCCCTGGTATCGGCGCTTTGGTCTGGACCATCATCAGCAACTATTAAACGCCGTCCTACCCTGGTACGGTGTGGCGAATCATCGCCTGATACGTGACCCGGCCAATGCCGCGTTGCAGCAGGCGCTCAGCGCGCTGGTCAACTCCGCCCCCAATAGCGACCAACGAGCCCAGCTGGCGAAACCGGGCTATGACCAGCTGAAAGCCTGGCTGATGATGGCTCGTCCGGATAAAGCCGATGGCGCATTTTTTGCGCAGACCATGAAAACGGTCCAGCCGACGCGAATGGGGATCTCGACCGGTCTGTGGCAAAGTCTGGCGCCGGATTTGTGGGCCTTTTATCTCTCCCTGCTGCCCGAGCGGCCAGAGTGGAAGATCATCCCGGATGCGCAACGGGTGAGTCAGAGCCGTCAGGTTCTGTTGCAGCAGCTAGGTCGCCGCAATGCCGAAAGCACCTTATATGAGAACATGCTCAAATCCGTGCGTCGTAATTTTGCCGATGTGTCGCTGGAAGACATGACCAGTGGCACCGACGCGCGCCGCCTGTTTACCACCAATGAAGTGGTCCCGGGGATGTTTACCCGCCAGGCATGGGAAGGCGGCATTCAGCAGGCCATTGATAAGGCAGCCAGCTCGCGCCGGGAGGAAATCGACTGGGTGCTGAGCGATTCGCGCAAAACGATGTCGACAGACCTGTCGCCGGAGGCGCTGAAAGCGCGTCTGACCCGACGCTACTTCACCGATTTCGCCGGCAGCTGGCTGAATTTTCTCAACAGTCTGCGACTCAACCCGGCGACCACCATTGCCGATGTTACCGACCAGCTCACGCTGATAAGCGATGTCCGCCAGTCGCCGCTGATTGCGCTCACGGATACCGTGGCATGGCAGGCGGCAACCGGAAGGGAAAGCGCAGGCCTGTCGGATTCATTGGTAAAGTCGGCAAAAGCACTGTTTAACGGCAAGGAAAATACGTCGCATGCCGTCCGTAAAGATGAAACACCGGCGGGACCAATGGACAAAACGTTTGCCCCGCTGTTGCGACTGACCGGGGATACAACCGGAGGGCGGGGTGATACTCAGCTCAGCTTGCAAACCTGGCTGACCCGCGTCACCCGTGTGCGCCTCAAGCTACAACAGGTGATTAACGCCCCCGACCCGCAGGAGATGACCCAGCAGCTGGCGCAGACCGTATTTCAGGGGAAAACGGTCGATCTTACCGATACCCGCGATTATGGCCGTCTGATAGCCGCCAGCCTGGGTGAAGAATGGAGTGGTTTTGGCCAGTCGTTGTTTGTTAGCCCGGTGGAGCAGGCATGGCGACAGGTGCTGACGCCCGCAGCGGATAGCCTTAACCGGCAGTGGCAGCGCGCTATTGTCAACCTCTGGGAGCAGGATTTTGCCGGGCGCTACCCGTTCAAAGACACAGCGAATGACGCCTCACTTCCCCTGCTGGCGCAGTATCTGCGTGACGACGGGCGGATAAATCAGTTTATTGCCTCCAACCTCACCGGAATGTTGAAACGCGAAGGCCGGTACTGGGTGGCTGACACCATGAACACGCAAGGACTGGCGATCAACCCGGCGTTTTTACGCGCCCTGAATCGCCTGCGCG
>ERZ773195.1416-NODE-1416-length-17700-cov-2.786512_pt1 | contig 17700 bp, 14 predicted proteins | sample MGYA00580530_ERZ773195 | MGnify/ENA primary metagenome ERZ773195 (study PRJEB29015, sample SAMEA2737751) | human gut metagenome | biome: human gut; feature: human-associated habitat; material: faeces | place: China | collected 2012 ...
ACTTTAATGGACGAATATGAAGAACTGCCACTGAGTAAATATGTTGAGCGTGTAATTCAGATTCACCACAGAATGACAGTGATTCATGCATTTCGTGATGGTAATGGTAGGACTACCAGAGCATTTGCAAATATGTTGTTGTTAAAGCGAAATGTATCCCCGGTATTTTTCAGAGATAAGGAAAAAGATGAGTATAAAGAAGCTTTGAAAGTTGCAGATTTGTCAGGGCAGTATGATATGTTGTATGAAAGATTTTTCAAGTCAATACTGAGTTCATTTGCGGCATTATCAGATTTTAGAATGTAATCTTTGTGGAATGTAGGAGCAAGAGTGACGGTTAGAAATAATGCTAACCGGCACTTCTTAAATTAAGTAATACAGCAGGAGGAAAGAATGAAGGCACTTGATTTATTAGCAACGGAAGAAAATATATATACAACATTTATCGATGATGCAATTGGTAGAGATGCAGATGTGTTTTCATTTGTATCATTTTTAAATTCTTTGGATAGTGGAAATGTAATTGCACTTAATGCTAGATGGGGTGAAGGAAAAACTTTCTTTGTAAAACAAACGAAGTTGGTACTGGAAGCGTTTAACCCATATTATGAGAATATTGAACATAGAGAAGAAATAAAAAAAACAGCAGAGGAGTATCAGCAAAAAACAGGAGCTACCATTACTTTTTTTGCAGCGGTATGCGAAGAGTTTCCGTCAATGGGAAATACAACCGTTCGTAACAGTATATTATGATGCGTGGATGAATGACAATGATGAGGATCCAGTACTTTCCTTGGTATTGGCGATTTTGCAGGAAATTGATGGGCTGACAAGTCTGGAAAATGAAAGAGGAATATTGGATTTAGCAGGAAATGTATTGGATTGTTTTACAGGCAGAACAGTAAAAGGCGTTTTGGATTCATTGAGGGGAACACCTCCATTGGAAAACATAAAAAAAGCAAAAGATTTGGAATCGAAGATAGCTGCGTTTTTTGAATCTATATTGCCGGAACGAGGCAATAGAATGGTTGTCTTTATAGATGAATTGGATAGATGTAAGCCGGATTATGCTATTCACCTGCTTGAGCGAATAAAACATTATTTTGGGAATGAAAGAATAACGTTCATATTTTCTCTCAACATGGATGAATTGCAACATACGATACGTAAATTTTATGGTAATGACTTTGATGCATGCAGATATTTGGAAAGATTTTTTGATTTTAGAATAGAATTGCCTAAACCGGATATGCGTAGATTTTATGATGGCATAGGTTTGGAAAATGGTTCGTGGGTATATGAAAGTGTATGTAAGCAAGTTGTAGAGATGTTCAATATGGGACTGAGAGAAATTGCAAAGTTTTATAGAGTGGCAAAGACTGTTGCATATAAACCAACGCATAAGGAACATGACCAATGGTTATTCGCATTTTCAGATGGAACAGGTAGACAATTTTGCTTTTTATGTATTGTACCACTCATGATTGGATTGAACATGTGTGATAGACCTAGATATAATAAATTTATACAAGGGCGAGACGGTTCGCCGTTGATAGAGTTACTTAAAATTATAAGTGGGTTGACGGAATATGCTGATTATGAGATATAAAGGTGAATGCTTGGCTTAGAGATTGTTCATGTGCAAGAAGAAATCAATAATATTCGATGAAGGTGTTGTAAGAACAAGACTTCTTCCAGTGTTCAAATATGTTAAAGGACAAAATATTCCAGCGGAAGGAAAACTGGCGATATACATTCAAGAGCATAATTCTAATGAAAGAAAAGCTAGTGAACCTTTCCTGGTATAACCAAGAACATCGCTAGCTTTTCTCTTTCATGTTAAAGAACATTTAATGTTCTATGTTCTCTTAATTATTATATACACCGAACAAGGAATTGATTCTCTTGTTTGTCGGCTTGGTTTATTATACATAAGAACAGAAGATACGTCAATCAAAATTTCCAATATATGAGAAAATTCATTTTAGGAAAAATATAAAGTTTTTATGGGAACTATTTCATTTGCGAATAAGATGGGTTATACTACTATAAATGATAATTAACTAAAAAGGTATGGAGTAACGACAGTTTTATGTTGGAGGAGTTTTGATTTGCCAGAAAGAAATACTATGAAAAAAATTCAGGAATTACAACAGGTAAAAGGTGATGCATACGATTACTACATTGCCGGAAATGAAGATACAGATCTGTTTGAAAAAATATTTTTGGTAGACGATATTGTAGAAGAAATTTGCAAACCGGATAAATATTTTTTGATTGGAGAAAAAGGATCTGGAAAAACAGCATATTCGGTGTATATGTCGAAATCTGATAAGATAAATAGTTTTTGTTCCATTTCACTTGTGGAAAATACGCTGTATCAGAGATTTCTTAATATGAAAAGACAGAAAGCATTGGAACTTTCAAGTTTCAAAGATGTATGGATTAATTTGATTTATTTGATTCTTGCAGAAAAGATCAGAAAAGAATATGGTGAGACTTTTTTCAGCAGCATTAAGTATAAACAATTATCGAAGGCAATAGATGTTTTTTATAGTGATGCTTTTAAACCGGAATTTGTGAATGCCTTTGAATTTGTTGACAATGCCTCTGCATCTATTAATTCGATGATGAAACAGGGGCTGTTTTCAACTGGAACTAAGGCATCTGCGGAAACGTCCCAGAAGTATGTGGAACAGAGTTTTCAGATTAGTCTTTTGAAGATAAGAGATGGTTTTGAAAAAGCATTTATGAGTGTTAATTTGAAAAAACCAACGATTTTGTTTGTGGATGGCATTGATGCAAGACCAAGAGATATTGATAATGAGCAGTATTTTGAGTGTTTGGTTGGACTGGTAAATGCAGTTTTAGAAATGAATCAATCATTCCTGAAAGAGAAACAGATCAAAATTATGTTGCTGATCCGACCGGACATTATGTATAAAATGCCAGTTCATAATATGAATCAGAAGCTTAGAAATAATTCGGTGTTGTTAAATTGGGTAACTTCTTATCGCAAATATATTGATTCAAAGTTATTTAAGATTGCAGACGATTATTTTATGAAGCAGCAGGATTATTCATATGAACTGGGAGAATGCTGGAATTATTATTTTCCATACAAGGTGGAATATCAGGAAAAATGGAAAGCACCAGATAATCCGTTTGTTGAATTCTTGAGGTATTCCTTATACAAACCAAGAGATATTTTAACCATGTTAAACGAGATGGTTGATGCAACAAGTGGTACGCAGTTTAAACATTCTGATTTTGAAGGTATTTTATCCAATTATTCGACGTATTTAAAAGGCGAATTGAAAGATTATATGTTAATTTATATGGATGATTCAGATTATAATAATTTTAGTATATTCTTTGATTATTTTCAGGGGCATAGAAATTTCAATTATAAATTTTTTGAGGAAAAACATTTAGAATATATAAAGTATTTAAGAGAATTAGGACGGAAGATTCCACCGTTTATGGAGACTGCGAGTGAAGCCTTACAGCTTTTATATGATACGAATATCATTTGTTATAAAATATATGAAACTTTGCCAAATGGCAAGCGGAAGAATAAAATGTTTTGGTCATATAAGGAACGTAATTATGCAAACATGCAGCCTGAAGTAAAGAAGGGCGGCGAATATTCATTTCATATGGCATATGCGAGAGCCTTTCGATTGTTTTAAAGTAAATATCATAGGATGATCACAAGGCCTTTAGATTATAATAAGTCTAAAGGCTTTCTTCAAAGATAGCAAAAAGGAGGCAGAATATGTCAGTGAATGTTGCAATTGGAGTGCAGGATTTTTCAACATTGATAGAAAACCATTATTTTTATGTGGATAAAACAGCCTTTTTAAAGGAATGGTGGGATAGTGGTGACAGTGTTACACTGATCACGAGACCAAGACGTTTTGGAAAGACGTTGACCATGAGCATGACGGAGCAGTTTTTCTCAATGGAATATGCGGGACGATCTGATCTGTTTGAGGAGCTGGAAATCTGGAATGACGAGAAATACCGCAATTTGCAGGGAACATATCCGGTCATTAGTCTTTCATTTGCAAATATAAAAGAACCAACCTATGAATTGACACAAAAGAAAATCTGCGACCTTATTGCACAATTATATTTCAAATTTGATTTTATAACAGAGAGCAATGCTTTGATTAAGGAAGAAGTGAATCTGTATAAGAAAATCATGAATCATATGGACTATGTAGATGCTACGCTTTCGTTAAACTATTTATCAGGATTTTTATATAAATATTATGGGAAAAAAGTGATCATTTTATTGGATGAATATGATACTCCAATGCAGGAAGCTTTTGTAGATGGTTACTGGGACGAACTGGTGACATTTACAAGAAGTCTTTTTAATTCAACTTTCAAGACAAATCCGGCATTGGAACGTGGCATTATGACAGGCATCACACGGGTGAGCAAGGAGTCTATTTTTTCCGATTTGAATAATCTGAAAGTAGTTACAACGACATCTGATGAATATGCCACAACATTTGGTTTTACAGAGCCAGAGGTCTTTGAAGCATTGGGAAAGTGTGGATTAGACAGTGAAAAGAGCGAAGTGAAAAGATGGTATGATGGTTTTATTTTCGGGGAATATAAAGATATTTATAATCCGTGGTCAATTTTAAATTATCTTGATTCACAGCAGTACACAACATATTGGGCAAATACAAGTGCAAACAGTCTGGTGGCAAAATTAGTCCGTGAGGGAAACCGCAATATCAAGAGTAAATTCGAAAAGCTGCTTTGCGGAGAGTGTATATGGTCAGAAATTGATGAACAGATTGTTTATGATCAGCTCAACGGTAATGAACAGGCGGTGTGGAGTCTTCTGCTGGCAAGTGGTTACTTAAAAGTCCTCTCTTATGAAAAGTACAAGGATATTCCGGAGGGAACTGAGCCAAAGTATCAGCTGGCACTTACGAATCTGGAAGTGAAACTGATGTTCCATCGAATGATTCATGACTGGTTCGCAATGGCGAGACCGGATTACAATGACTTTATTAAAGCAATGTTTGCCGGTGATGTGGATGCGATGAATGAATATATGAACCGGGTGGCCTTGCAGACATTCAGCTATTTTGATACCGGAGACAGAGCATCAGGAGCAGAACCGGAACGGTTTTATCATGGATTTGTGTTAGGTTTGCTTGTTGATTTGCAGGACAGGTATTATCTGAAATCGAACCGGGAAAGTGGTTTTGGAAGATATGATATCATGCTTGAACCAAAGAACCCGGGAAAGGATAACGCAGTGATTCTGGAATTTAAAGTGCGCAGCACAAGAAAAGAAAAAAGTCTGGAAGAGACAGCGCAGTCTGCGATCGCACAGATCCGGGAAAGAAAATACAGCGAAGAACTGAGAATGAAGGGAATTACAGAAGATCAGATTAAAGAGTACGGTTTTGCATTTGAAGGAAAGACAGTGTTGATCGTGGACTGATCGTCACAGCAAAGGAGGTCAAAATGGGACTTTATTTGAATCCGGGGAATGAAGAATTTCGAAATGCAGCGATTCATTCTAAAATATATGTTGATAAAACTGAGATGATTAAATTTACAAATTCACAACTTTTTGGTGAACATAAAAACATCTGTGTCAGCAGACCACGGCGTTTTGGAAAATCAATGGCAGCCAATATGCTGGTGGCATATTACAGCAAAGGCTGCGATTCGAAGGAATTGTTTGAAAATTTTAAAATAGCAGATGACAGCAGTTTTAAAGAACATTTAAATAAATATAATGTCATTCATTTAAACATCCAGCAGTTTTTGGGGCGGACAGAGACAATACATGAGATGTTGGAATTGCTTTCACGAAAAGTAACACGCGAATTGAAGCGGGAATTTGCAGATGTGACGTACTACGAAGAAGACTTAGTGTCTGTGATAGAAGAGATTTATGCACAGACACACAGCTTTTTTGTTTTTATTATTGATGAGTGGGATTGCATTTTCCGTGTAAAAGGGGAAGATACAGAAGCACAAAAATTGTATCTGAATTTCCTGAGAGATTTGTTAAAGAACCAGCCTTATTGCATTTTGGCTTATATGACCGGAATCCTTCCGATTAAAAAATATGGAGAACATTCTGCCCTTAATATGTTTGATGAATATTCCATGACCAATCAGCGTGAGCTGGCAGAATTTACAGGATTTACGGAGCAGGAAGTGCAGGAATTGTGCCCGCAGTATGACATGTCATATGATAAAATGAAACAGTGGTATGACGGTTATGATTTAAAAGGGATACAGATTTATAATCCGAGATCAGTCGTAATGTCACTTTCAGGACATGATTTTGACAGCTATTGGACCAAAACAGAGACTTATGAGGCATTAAAAAAGTATATCCAGATGGATATGTATAATTTGAAAGAACTTGTAACGAGACTGATTGCGGGAAGTTCTATTGAGATAAATCCAGATAAATTTCAGAATGATATGACTACATTTGCAAGTGCAGATGATGTCTTGACACTTCTGGTACATCTGGGATATCTGACTTATGATTTTGATACATGTACCGTTCATATCCCGAATCAGGAAGTACAGAAGGAATTTATTAATTGTATTGAAGATGGTGGCTGGGAACCGGTTATGGACGCAATCCGGAAATCCGAAGAGCTGCTTGCAGCCACAATCCGCGGTGAGGAAGAAACGGTTGCCCGGATGATAGAGAATGCACATCAGGAGAATACATCCATACTTGCATATAATGATGAAAATTCATTGGCATGTGTGATCGCACTTGCGTATTATTCAGCGAAGAAGAATTATGTAGTATACCGGGAACTTGCCGGAGGAAAAGGATTTGCAGATATGGTGTTTGTTCCAAGAAAAACGACACAGACACCGGCAATCGTTGTAGAGCTGAAATGGAATCAGACAGCGGAAGCAGCGATCACACAGATCAAAAGAAAACAGTATGTCGAAAGCCTGAAGGATTACAGGGGCGAAGTGATACTTGTTGGGATCAATTATGAGAGCAAAGAGTTAAAGAAGGACGATTATAAAAAACATTCCTGCAAAATTGAGCGGATCACCATGGCATAATGGAGGGAAGGACAGGAGTTTCAGATATGGATGACGCACAGGCACAGCAGACCAATCCATTATTTGGTATTATTCCAAAAGAATTTTTCACACCGCTGGCATCGCCGAACAGACTTGTATATTGGGACTGTCTGTGCCGGTTGTTTCAGGCAATGAGTGCACAGCTTTCCTTTGGGATCGAGAGAGAAATCCTTGTGGATGAATTACAGTTTTATTTTGAACAGAATCAGGCAGCGGAATTTGAGGAAGATGACATAAATGGCATGGATTCCAGAAAAAAGGCAAATGAGATGCTGCGCTTATTGGAGAAGTACGGCTGGCTTGAGGTTGAGACGGATAAGAGTTATGTGCAGAGAGTCAATTTTTATGATTATGCCGTAAAAGTCATGAAAACGCTTCTTGAGATTTCAGACGGACGAAAGGTGGAATATCAGGGCTATATTTATACCATTTACAGTCTTGTGCGGACCAATACGGATCATCCGGCTGTTGTGTTACAGCAGATCCGGGATAATACGGATATGCTGATCACAGGACTAAAGAACCTCAATTCGAATATCAAGCATTACATTGATGAACTGACAAAGCATAAGACCGTAGCGGAGATTATGAATGCGCTGTTTAATGATTATATTACGAATATTGTAGATAAAGCATATCACCGCCTGCTAACATCAGACAATGTCTCGAAGTTCCGGCCGGAGATCATAGAGCGGCTGGAAGCAAATGGGCATAGCTCACGTTATATCGCAAAGACATCGGAAGAGTTGGCAGCGATCCGGGAGATACCGGTCGGGCAGGCAGAAGAACTGGTATATCAGACATTGCATGAGATTGTGGAAGCATTCCGGAATATGGATGATATTCTGGCAGAGATCAACCGGAAAAACACACAATACCAGAGAGCAGCAGTAAACCGTGCAAAGTTTTTGCTGGCAGGAACGGAAGATGTCAGAGGACAGATGAAAGAAATCCTTTTATACATTGGAGAGCAGATGGAACAGAGCCAGCTGGATCTGAATGGGATTTATGAGATCGAGTATCTGGACAATCTGGTGAGGCTGTTTGGAAGCAGTTTTATTGATGAAAAATCGTTTTACAGCCCAATTGAGGGAAAGAAAGAGTTTCATCCGCAGGAACTGATAGAGACCATGCCGGATGTGGAATTCAGGCAGGAAAAACTGCGGAAGATGACCGAAAAGATGCAGCGTATTTTAAGCCCGGAACGGATAGAGCGGTTTGTAGAAGAACAATTAGGAGACAGGGAAAAAATCTATGCGTCTGAGCTTCCGATGGAAACAATGGATGATTTTATCAGGCTGATCTATGTCAGACTGTATGGCTCCAGAAAAAAGATGCGATATCGGATTGAAAAGGCAGAAGGTGCGAATAAAATCAGTGGAGAGTTTGATTTCCCGGATTTTGCGATCATAAAACGCTGACAGCGCATAGCAGAGGGAGAGCAGAATGGATTTATTAAATGGCATGCTGCAGAAGGATCAGGATGAATTCCGCAGAATATGTAATAAACTGATTAATGTATGTTTTATATGCAGACAGAATCAGGCAACAAAGAGTGATTACTATTTTATACAAAAGTACAAAGAAAAGTTTGAAGAATTACTGGGAGTGCTTGGTTACAGATTAGAAATGAATGAGGAATACGGCGTTGTGCAGCTGACCAACGCCCTGAACACAAACAGGCAGAATTTAAAATTATATGAGACCGTTATTTTGCTGATATTGCGCATTTTGTTTGATGAGAAAAAAAGAGAATTGTCTGTGAGTGATGAAGTCATTGTGAATCTGGGCGATATTCAGGACAAGTTTTTAAGCCTGAAGATCCGTGACAAAATGATCGACAAAACAACGATGGGAAATGCGCTTCGTCTTTTCCGGAGATATCAGCTGATCGAGCTGCTGGATTCGGATCTGAAAAATGAGGAGTCCAGAGTTTTGATCTATAATTCCATCCTGATGGCAGTACGGGTTGAGGACATCAAAAGTGTCTATGAAAAAGTTGACAGTTATAGGAAAGGAAAATTAAAAGATGAAGAAACTGACCAGACTGAAGCTGATTAATTGGCATCGTTTCTCGGATGTCACGATAGATTTTGGGGACTCAACTCTGATTTCCGGTGAAAACGGAGCCGGAAAATCCACACTTTTAGATGCGATCCAATTTGTTGTGACCTGCTCCACAAATCATTTTAATAAGGCTGCCCATGAGAACGGCAAGAGAAAGCTGACCGGTTATATCCGGTGTAAGACCGGACGTGAAAATCATCCTTATGAGAGAACCGGAGAGATCAGTGCGCATGTCGCATTGGAATTTTATGAGGAGAGCAAGGAAAAGTATTTTGTCATCGGAGCGGTGATCGATTCGGCAACTGAAGGGCAGGAGACAGTCGTGCGTTATCTCATGGACAATGTGATGTTAGAGGATGAGATGTTTAAGATCGGAAACAGACCACGGACCATCACAGAATTCAGGTCGTTTAACAATAAAAACATCAAATTATTTGCAAAGACGAACGCAGAAGGCAAAAAAATGATCAAACAGCGTTTTGGAAGAATCGAGGATAAGTTCTTTCAGCTGATCCCAAAGGCGCTGGCGTTTAAACCGATTGATGATATCAAGGACTTTGTCTATTCCTATGTGCTGGATGAAAAAGAAGTCAATATTGACAATCTGCGCGAAAATGTAAGAAGCTATCAGGAGCTGGAAAAAACGCTGGAGGGTGTGAAAAACAGAATTGAAAAACTGTCAGAGATCGAATGCCACCACAAAGCAGTGGTGGATTGTATACAATCTGACCGGATGTATGAATATTTTATGGCACAGTCGGATCTGGATCTGACCAAAGAACAGATCGGCGTTCTGCAGGATGAGATCAGGCGCGAAAGTTACCGTCTGGAACAGCTGAATGCAAAGTGCAGCAGCATGAAAAAGGAACTGGAGAATAAGGAGGAAGTCCGCACACTGCTTTTAGCGGAACTGAACGCCAACTCAGATTTCCAGACGTTGGAAAAGCAGAAAAAATATCTGAAAGAATTACAGGAAAAAGAAGAAATACAATATCAGGAAAAGAAAAGACTGTTAGAGAGCGGAAAAAAAGCAGGACAGAAAGTAAAAAGACTGCTTGAAATACCGGATGTGGATGAATGCATGAAGCAGTATGATGAGCTGCTACACCGGCTGAAGGATACGGAGGACGTTGTTAGTGCACAGGAACTGATTGACCGGGCGATCGCTTACAAGAAGCATATGAGTACAAAACTGCAGAGGAAAAATTTAGAGATCCAAAGCCGGCTGAATGAGATCACAGCAGACCTGCAGGAGACAGAGCAGCGGATCAGTAATCTGAAACAGCACCGGTTTTCCTATCCCTCGGCAGTCCAGCTTCTGATGTCGCGTGTGGAGCAGGAATTGCTCAAGATCGGAAGGACGGCAAAGCCGAGGATTTTGTGTGAAATGTTAGAAATCACGGATGAGACATGGAGAAATGCAGTGGAGGGCTATCTGAATACACAGCGTTTTTATCTGTTGGTGGAACCGGAACATTTTGACATTGCCCTTGGTATTTACGAAAAACTGAGAAGAGAAAAGAAAGCATACGGTGTGGGACTGATCAATTCCGGCAAACTCGAGGAATATGACATTGCACCAGCAGGAAGTCTGGCAACAGTTGTGGAGTCGAAGAGTATTTATGCGAAGCGGTATGTGAATATGGTTCTTGGTAAGGTACATATGTGTAAGAGAGTGGATGAATTAAAACAGTATCCGGTTTCTATCACACCAAATTGCATGCGCTATCAGAATCATGTCGCATCTGCGATCAGACCGGAAATCTATACAACTCCATTTATCGGCAAGAATGCATTCAAAGTCCAGTATGAGCAGGCACTGCAGAAAAAGGAGGATTTAAACCGGCAGAAAATAGAATGCAAAGACCGTATGACACATATGGAAGTGACGCTGCAATGGCTCGAGTGGGATGATGATACAGATGTGAAGTATAGGATTACAATTGTATCAGAACTGAAAAGGACAGGACTTGAGATTGAAAAATGTGAGACGGAGATCCGTAATCTGCAGCAGAATACGACCATGATCGAAAAGCAGATCCGTGCGGATGAAATGCGGAAAGAGTGTGAGGAACTGAAAAGCCACATTTCCAAAAGTGACAGGGAAAGCGGAGCCTGCGAACTGAAAATAAGCAATGCAAAAGACAGGCTTGTGGAGTGCGAGGATGAGTGCATACACAAGAATGAACTGATCACAGACATTGCCCAGAAAGCAGAAAACGAGATCGTGCTCTGGAAGAAAGAATACGAAAAACAGACCGGTGATAAGACATTAGAGCAGTTCCGGCAGAATTTTGACCGGAGACGTAAGGCGAATAATACAACAAAAGAGAATGCGGATAAGAAAATGACAAGTGCAATGTACGATTACAAAACGGCATTTGATTTTGGTGCAGCAGCTACGTTAGAAGCATATCCGGAGTATGCGGCAGTCCAGGAGAGACTGGTGAACTCCGAGCTTCTGAATTATGAAGAAAAAGTAAGAAAAGCAAAATTATCGGCAGAGGAAGAATTCCGGGAACAGTTTTTATCCAAGCTTCAGGAAAATATGAAGCAGGCACAGGGAGAGTTTAGAGAACTCAATAAGGCATTGAAAGATATCACCTTCAGCAATGAAAGATATGAATTTTTATATTTGCCGAGCAAAAGCTATGGAAAATATTACGATATGATCATGGACGATTTCAATGTAGTGCAGGGAGAGTCCATTTTCAGCGGTCTGTTTCATGAGAATCATAAGGAAGTCATTGATGAACTATTTTCAAAGCTCGCACTGGATCAGGACAATGGGATCAAGGCATTAGATGAATTTACGGATTACCGCACCTATATGGATTATGATATTAAGATCACACATGAGGATGGCAGCTATTCTCTTTACTCTAAGGTTTGTGAGGAAAAGAGCGGAGGCGAGACACAGACCCCGTTCTATGTGACGGTAGCCGCATCCTTTGTCCAGTTGTACAATAATAATATCGGCGGAGAGGCAATCGGGCTGGTGATGTTTGATGAGGCATTTAACAATATGGATGATGAGAGGATCGGGGCAGTTCTTGAGTTTATGAACAGACTGCCGCTTCAGATCGTGATCGCAGCGCCGCCGGATAAAATCCAGTATATCGGTCCGAAAATGCAGGAGACATTATTAGTACTGACAGACGATAAAGTAAGCTTCGTGGAGGAGTATCGTTATGCATCCGGTCGAAAATAAGATATTGAATGATCTATTGGACAAATACGAAAACAGTAAGCTCTCCAGAGGAGAAAACCAGAGAGCGATCCATATTGCATTTCCGTTCAATAAGAAGACGATGACAAAGTATTTCGATGAGAGCTCGCTTGAGATAGAAACCATTCACGCAGCCGCAGAACAGATGGAGCGTGAGGGACTGGTCACGATCGCATGGAAAAACCAGAAGCCCGGATATATTATCGAGAAGCTTGTACTCTGTGAGAATCGTGTGGAAGAGGCATATGAGAGGCTTGGCAGGAAGCCGAAGAGGGAAGCCGAGGCACGTACAAAACAGATTTTGGAGCAGTTTTATCAGAAAACGCAGGGTGAGATAACAAGAAGCTTTTTGTCCCGCATGATAACGCGGCTGGAAAGCGAACAGTCAGTAAAAGAATATCTCGACATTATGGATCACAGGAAAACAGAACAACTGATTGACACTTTAGATAAAGTAGAGCAGAACAGGAAAGAATGTTATATCAGGGAATTTTCCATAGAACATTTTCATGACAGCAAAGTATTCGAGACACTGATCCCAAAAATCTGTAAAATATTCCGGGAGGAAAATGAAGAACTGACAGGATTTGAAAATGAAGAAATTCTTGCGGAGTATCAGATTTATAAAACGCCGGGCTATGTGTATATGAAGGGAAACGTACAGATTTACAGCGCTGGGAAGCAGGCTGCAGATATCAGTGCTTTCCCGGAAGGAATCGCTGTTGCGGTGGGGAGTGAGGAGGATGTACCGGATATCTGTCCGGATCAGACGATTGATAAAGTATTCACAATTGAAAATCTGACTTCTTTTTACCGTTTTAAACAGGAACACAGTCTGGTGATCTATCTTGGCGGTTATCATAACCACAGCAGACGAAATCTGCTGATGCAGATTTATCAGAAATTGCCGGATGCACAATATTATCATTTTGGAGATCTGGATGCAGGCGGATTTTATATTTTAGAACACTTGAAAAGAAAAACAGGGATCCCATTTCAAATGTTTCAAATGGACATTGAAACATTGAAAAAGTATGAGGATTATGCGAAGCCATTGACAGAAAATGACAAAAAGCGGTTGATGCAGTTAGAAAAAATGGAACTGCCGGACAAAGAGAGAAAACTCATCACTTATATGTTACAAAAAGGAATAAAGCTGGAACAGGAATGTATTTCCGAATCGCAGTAAGGAGCATAGATCATGTGGAAACTAAAACAGATTTTTGATGGAGAATACGGCTGCGAAGAGCGGCAGCCGGGAGAAAAAGAAAAATGTCTTGTGATTCTCGCAAATGAAGAGGGAGAAGAAAAGACATTTGAGGCGAATGAGGACTGGATTGCGGCAATCGAAAAGCTGTCAGCAAATCCGCTCATGAAAATAATTATCAGTAAGCCGATGGCGAAAGACTGCCAGTACAAAAAGATCGTGGTGGAGAAGAAAGGCGATGGCTATCAGGCGGCAAAGTATACAGAGAAACAGGTGTTTCACGATAATTTTGGCGTAGAAGATCTGCAGGGCTATTTGATGGAAGCCATACATGATACATTCCTGCAGGTAAATGCATGGGATGAGAAAAGAGAATACAGTCTTCTGATCTCAAAGAAAGGTGCGGTGACACTCAGGGCGAAAGCTTCAAAAGAAGCACCAGACACAGTCACAGAGCATAACCGGAAGAAAAATTACATTTTGGATGAGGGACAGGTGATCCCTCCGTTAGTGGATATGGGTATTTTTACCGGAGAGGGAAAAGTGGTAAAGTCCATGTATGATAAGTTCCGCCAGATCAACCGTTTTATCGAGATGATCGATGATGCGATCCGGGAATATAAAGGTGAGGAAATACACATCATTGATTTCGGATGCGGAAAGTCTTACCTGACTTTTATCATGTATTATTATTTTACAGAGATCCGGCATATGAAAGTGCAGATGCTTGGACTCGACCTGAAAAAAGATGTCATCGAAAAATGCAACCGGGCGGCGGAGAAATATGGCTATGACAATCTGCGCTTTGAGCTAGGTGACATCAATGGATTTCAGACGCCGTTTGACGTGGATATGGTCGTGACGCTTCATGCCTGTGATACTGCGACTGATTTTGCACTCTATAATGCAATCACATGGAATGCAAAAATGATTTTTTCCGTACCATGCTGTCAGCATGAGGTGAATAAGCAGATCCAGAGTGAGGATTATTCCCTGCTTACAAGATACGGCATTATCAAAGAGCGCTTTTCAGCGCTGACAACAGATGCGATCCGGGCGAATCTTTTGGAGTGCTGCGGATACAAAACCCAGCTGCTGGAATTTATTGACTTTGAACACGCACCGAAAAATATTTTGATCCGTGCGGTCCGCCGTCCGGTCTTACCGTCCTCTGCGAAGAAAAAATATTTAGCGGAAGTGGAAAACATGTGCAGGGAATTTCACTTAGAGCCAACCCTGTATACATTATTGCGGAACGATTGCAAAGTATGATAGTATAAATGGAGCAGAAAACACAAAGGAGCGCAGGTATGGAAGATATTTTAGCAGCATTTCCGGATAGAGAAACATTTGACCGTTACTGGGAGGAAAATTATGTTCCGGTAACTTATGAGGATGTAAAAGAGGCATTTGAGGATTTCGTGACCTCCGCAGGCGGACACATTTTTTTGTCCGATTACGAGGAGGGTGGATGCATTTCCAAAGAGGATTTTAAGGACAATCTTTCCCAGGAGGCGCAGTTTGCCTTTCAGGATGGTCTGACGGAAGTATTTTATGACAAAAACCCGGATTTATATGAGACAGCCTTTGCTATTTTTGAGGAGGCACAGATGTCTGGAAATCAGGATGTAAATGTGGCAGTTACGTTTCATGAAACATTTAACCGCCTGTATGCAGAGTTTTTAGATCGTTTATTTGAAGAGAAAGGCAGTATATGGCAACGTTAGGAATTCCACAGAATACCATAGAGGTTTTACAGAAATATAATTTTAATTTTCAGAAGAAGTTTGGACAGAACTTTCTGATCGATACGCATGTGCTTGAGAAGATTATTGAGGAGTCCGGAATCACAAAGGATGATTTTGTTTTGGAGATCGGACCTGGAATCGGCACAATGACGCAGTATCTCTGCGAGAATGCAAGAGAAGTGGCGGCGGTGGAGATTGATAAAAATCTGATCCCGATTCTGGCAGACACACTCAGCGCATACGACAATGTGGAAGTCATCAATGATGATATTTTAAAAGTAGATATTAATAAGCTGGCAGAGGAAAAAAATGGAGGAAAGCCGATCAAAGTTGTGGCAAATCTTCCATATTATATCACGACACCGATCATTATGGGTTTATTTGAAAGCCATGTGCCGATCGACAGCATTACGATCATGGTGCAGAAAGAAGTGGCAGATCGTATGCAGGTGGGACCGGGAACGAAAGAATATGGGGCACTCTCCCTTGCAGTGCAGTATTATGCGAAACCCGAGATTGTTGCGATCGTTCCGCCGAACTGTTTTATGCCTCGCCCGAATGTCGGAAGCGCAGTGATCCGTCTCACAAGACATAAAGAAGTGCCGGTGCAGGTGAATGACGAAAAATTAATGTTTAAGATCATCCGTGCATCCTTCAATCAGCGCAGAAAGACACTTGCCAATGGCTTGAATAATGCGCCGGATATTCATCTTTCCAAAGAAGTGATTCAGGAAAGCATTGAGGAGCTTGGCGTGCCGGTGACCATCCGTGGAGAGGCGCTTACATTGGAACAGTTTGCGGCGCTCTCGAATATTATCGGACGCAGAATGAAGCAGCAGGTATAGAGAGAATAGGGGGAAACAGACAATGGATGGACAGCAGAACAATCAGAATGGATGGAACGGGAGCGAGGCGCCCAGAACATACGGTGAGGATACGAAAATGTATCAGAACCGGCAGAACGCGCCGCAACAGCCGAATTACGGAAGCGGTCAGAACCCGTATCAACAGCCGAATTACGGAAACAGCCAGAATGCATATCAGCAGCCGAATTACGGAAACGGTCAGAACCCGTATCAGCAGCCGAATTACGGAAACTGGCAGGGCAATCCGTATCCGCAGGAGCAGCACGGACCGGTATCCGATGTTCTGTGCAATATTCTCCTGGTGATCTTTATGGCGCAGATTATTATCAATTTTGTGGTATTTGGCGCGACATGGAATGCGATGGCAGGGGAAGGAATAGACGCTTATCTCGACGGATCCGTGAGCCTTGGCAGCCCGGTGCAGATGCTTTCCATGTTTTCCAATCTGCTGTTTGTGGCGATGCTTGTGCTGTTGATTCTGGATATTATAAAAATCAGCAATCAGAAATACAAGATCACCGGTCTGGTGTTGTTTGCGATTTTCTTAAGACCGGGCTATTACATCTGGAGAGCACATGTGCTTAAGAGAAAAATGACGTTCCCGATCATCTATACCATCGCTTACAGTGGAGTGACCGTGGCATACTTTTTCTATTCGTTTTATAAAGTTTTTTCACTGACATTTGGGATTATGCAGAGTCTGAACTAGTGCCGCGGCTTTGCAGGAATGGAAGATCTCCTTGGTTCATATAATAATGGACAAGGAGATTTTTTTATGCGGAAAAAATGGAAATACTATATTGATAGAATGCTTACTTTCGCGCTGATCGGCATATTATTGCCGCTTTTTGTTACGATAATATGTCAGCGTATGCGACTGGAGGAAGTGATATACGGCACGTACAACGCGATAACGGAGACGGCAGAAAGAGAGGGCGGGGAGGAACTGGAAGAACAGCTGCCTTTTATTCTGGCGAAGGAGATCCGTGCGGACGCGGAGGATGCGGCGCTTATGGCGCAGTGCGTGATTGCGCGGACAACACTGTACGATGCCGCGGCGAGAGGGGAGGAACAGCCGGCTGCTTTTTCGGAGGAAGAATTAAGGCAGGCGCTGGGGGAAACATATGAAAAGGCCATGGAACGGCTTGAGACGTGCGTGGAGGAGACGAGTGGGCAGGTGCTCTCCTGGAACGGCGGCTATGCGTATGCTGCATATCATGCGATCAGTGCAGGAAGTACGAGAGATATGAGCCGGTCGGCGGAAGCGGCGGTGCCGTATCTTCCTGCGGTGGAGTGTTCGGCGGATCTGACGGCGGAGGGTACGCTCTCGGTTATTTATTGTGAGGAAACGGACATTTTAAAGCAGTGTGTGGAGCATTTTCCGGAGGCAGACGTGTCCGCGGTGTCTGAGATCCAGGTTACAGAGCGGGATGCGGCGGGCTATGTACAGCAGGTTATGCTGGGGGAATATGC
>ERZ773195.1431-NODE-1431-length-17587-cov-30.644422_pt1 | contig 17587 bp, 10 predicted proteins | sample MGYA00580530_ERZ773195 | MGnify/ENA primary metagenome ERZ773195 (study PRJEB29015, sample SAMEA2737751) | human gut metagenome | biome: human gut; feature: human-associated habitat; material: faeces | place: China | collected 2012 ...
ATCAGTTATTATGAAATAAGTATTTTACGTAAAAATACAGGAAATATCACAGGAAACGAGGAAAATAACACTATGGAGTTACATATTACCTGTATTCCCGGCGATGGCATCGGACCGGAGATCGTCAGGGAGACGAAAAAAGTTTTAGACAAAGTTGCGCATAAATATGGTCATAAAATGATCTATAAGGATATTTTAATGGGTGGAGCTTCCATTGATGTTCATGGAGTCCCTCTGACAGAGGAAGCGATTGCGGATGCCAAAGCAGCAGATGCGGTGCTGATGGGATCCATTGGCGGCAACACTACTACCTCTCCCTGGTACAAGCTTCCTCCAGAGAAGCGTCCCGAGGCGGGACTGCTGGCACTGCGTAAGGCATTGAATCTGTTTGCTAATTTAAGACCCGCAGTACTTTACGATGAACTGGCAGCAGCGTGCCCTCTGAAAGAGGAGATCAGCAAAGCCGGATTTGACATGCTGATCATGAGAGAGCTGACCGGCGGACTTTACTTCGGTGAGCGTAAGACTATCGAAGAGAACGGTGTGAGAAAAGCTATTGATACCCTGACCTACGATGAGAACGAGATCCGTCGAATTGCTATCAAAGGTTTTGATATTGCCAGAAAGCGGAAAAAGAAAGTTACCAGCGTGGATAAGGCTAACGTATTGGATTCTTCCAGACTGTGGAGAAAGGTTGTGGAGGAGGTAGCAAAGGACTATCCCGATGTGACACTGGAACATATGCTGGTAGACAACTGCGCCATGCAGCTGGTGAAGGATCCTGCACAGTTTGATGTGATCCTGACAGAGAATATGTTCGGAGATATCCTTTCCGATGAGGCAAGTATGGTGACCGGTTCCATCGGAATGCTTTCCTCCGCAAGCTTAAATGAGACAAAGCTTGGTCTTTATATTCCAGATACATATCTCCATCACCGGATATCGCACTCTCCATGTCCTGAAGCTCATACGCAAGGGCATCCGCATTTTCTCCGGCTGCAACAGTCTCAGTTTTGCCTGTATCTGTGTATGTGACCTTTGCCTCCCACGCTCTTGGATACTCCATCACCTCTATATATCCATTTTCACATGATACCATTCCACGTTTCGGCTGCTTCGAGTGAAGGGACAGCATAACGGTCGCCATCTGTCCTTCCTTATTCATAAGCAAAAGTCCTGCCTGCTCATCCACTCCAGTAGGCGCAGGCTTAACCTGTGAAAGAAGCTTGTCTGGCTTTGAGTCCATGAACCACCTTATAAATGCCAGGGCATACACACCTATATCCAGCATTGCCCCTCCCGCAAGGTTTCTGTTGAAGAATCTATTGTTCATATCATAGTCTTTGAAGCTTCCAAAATTCATGGTTATGAGATTGACTTTGCCAAGTGCACCCGAGTCCAGTAGCTCCTTAAGTTTTCTGTAAATAGGCATATGATAAATAGTCATCGCTTCGCCTATGATCACATTGTGCTGCTCCGCCAGTTCCAGCATATCTCCAAGTTCACCGCTGTTCAATGTTATAGATTTTTCCACAAGTATATGTTTTCCATTCTCTATCGCTCTTCTCATAAACTGTATGTGTGTATTGTGTGGAGTCGTTATATATATCACGTCCACTTCCGGATCCGTGAACATCTCATTGTAGTCTGAATAAACCTTACCTATGCCATACTTCTCAGCAAATGCCACCGCTTTGTCATACGTCCTGTTACCAACCGCATAAATGTTCCTGCCATTCTTTTTGAGTGCCACTGCCATCTCATTTGCGATAACTCCTGTTCCGAGAACTGCCCATTTGATATCTTTCATGTCTGTTTCCTCCATATATAATTATGTATTTGGATTGTATATACACTTTTATTCGACAGTATCCCTCTCAGAGAACCTTCCATACCATCCACAGATATATGTCCAGATATCTCTCCGTCATCCTTGGCATCCACGAGTTCTCTCGCCAGCGATATCTTGAGATGGTGAAATCCCTTCAGCTCTATTCGTTTGCAGAATCTCGACACCGAGGCCTCGCTGACACCGCACTCCTTTGCCAGCTCCCCGACTGTCATATCCACAACCTTCTTGGGATTCCTAACGATACAATCGCCTATTTTCTTTTCTGTATCAAAGAATGAATCCATAGATGCGCATATCTGATTTATAACTGATCCTTCCATATTTTCCTATTTTCTTTCTTCTTTCGAAAATAATCCATCATATAGTGTCTTCTATACAATGCCACTAATAGTTTTCTTAGTTAAATTTGTTTTCATATTTGTTGCAGACTTTAAATCTATTTTCATACCATTTACAACTCTACCATTCATCTCCCATCCAGTCAAACAAATGTATTTTCACTTGAAACTCATTTATCAAATAAAAACAGAGTATCTGGAACCCCTATCACGATACTCTGTTTTGAATGACTTTCTTCTATATAAATATCTATTCATTTTATTCGCCATGTGCAATATTTCTTGCTACGTATACACCGCTTGCAGATGCGTGTGAAAGGGAGTGTGTTATTCCGCTGCCATCTCCTATGATATACAGCCCCTTGTATCTTGTCTCAAGCTTATCATCTACTTCAACCTCCATGTTGTAGAATTTGACCTCAACTCCATACAACAGTGTATCTTCATTTGCCGTTCCTGGGGCTATCTTATCAAGAGCGTAGATCATCTCGATTATTCCATCCAGAATTCTCTTTGGAAGGACAAGGCTCAGATCTCCCGGTGTGGCATTGAGCGTAGGTGTGATGAACGCTTCATCTATCCTGCTCTGGGTGGAGCGCTGTCCCCTTATGAGGTCGCCAAATCTCTGCACTATTACTCCGCCGCCCAGCATGTTGCTGAGTCTCGCTATGCTCTCGCCGTACCCGTTGGAGTCCTTGAACGGCTCTGAGAAATGCTTTGCCACAAGGAGCGCAAAGTTTGTATTATCCGTCTGTTTTGCAGGATCCTCATAACTGTGACCATTTACCGTTATGATTCCATTAGTATTCTCAGTAACCACGGCGCCCCTTGGGTTCATGCAGAAAGTTCGCACCTTGTCTCCATACTTCTCCGTTCTGTATACTATCTTGCTCTCATAGAGCTCATCCGTCAAATGTGCAAATATAGCTGCAGGAAGCTCTACTCTGACTCCTATATCTACTCTGTTAGATTTTGTAGGCACATTAAGATCCTTGCACACTGTCTCCATCCATTTACTTCCGCTTCTGCCAACGGATATGATACATTTGTTACAAGCAAATGTACCATTCTTGCAGCATACACTATATGTTCCATCGTCCAGCTTTTCCACTGTCTGTATAGGTGTGTCAAAATAAAACTCTACCTTGTCCTGAAGATATGCATACAGATTCTCTAGAACTATATAGTTGATGTCCGTGCCAAGATGTCTGACCGAGGCATCCAGCAAATGAAGCCTGTTCTGCAGACACACTGTCTTGAATCTTGTGCCGGCAGTGGAATAAAGCTTCGTACCCTCTCCGCCGTACTCCATATTGATATCATCCACATACTTCATGAGGTCTATGGCCTCGTTCTTGCCAATGTACTCATACAGACTTCCGCCAAAGTCATTTGTAATGTTGTACTTTCCATCGGAAAATGCACCTGCACCACCAAATCCGCTCATGATCGAGCAGCTATCACATCCCACGCAGCTCTTGATCTTTGTGCCGTCTATCGGACATTTTCTTCTCTTAAGCTCATGTCCAGCCTCAAACACTGCAACCTTGAGATCCGGAGCCTGCTTTGTCAGCTCATATGCAGAAAATATTCCTCCTGGTCCCGCTCCAATAATTATCACATCATACCTCATACGCGCACCCTCCAAAATCATTTTATATTTTTTGTTAAAACCCCATCCATACTCTGTATCCACACACATATTTTTACACAAAAATATAGTTGACCACGGCAATCCATGTCGTAGTCAACTATTATCGGTAGCTGGTAGATACGCCCAACCATATTATGGGCTTATACATATATAATTGTAATTCTTTCGTCATAAAAAATGATTGCACTATTCATATTTACTATATCTCACGCAAAATATCTGTGCTCATGTGGATGCCACAAACTGATCGTCCACATTGCATCCTTAAAAATTATAGCATATTACATTTAGTTTGCGCAAGCTCAACCGTCGCAATGCTCATTATATCATGATTCGCACCTACGGTGCTTTCCGTTGCTGCCGCAACTATCATGATCCAATTCGCCGCTCGCCAATCATGCAAGCATGTTGGCTCACTTGCGCTCATTATATCATAACAATGCTATGATTGCCGCGATGAATGTTCCAAGCAGGATTAATATGCTTATTACCAAAAGCACTTTCATAAGCGTTCTTTTCCGCTTCCTCATGTTTTCTAAAACTCCGGTTGAATAGAACACCGCAACCAGCAACGCACCTATAGCAACTCCCATAAGCGTCCCCATCAAATAATCATAGACTGGAAGATTGTTATCTCTGCTGATCACCATCATCGTCAGTCCTGCAATGAGCGAAACCAATCCCACTATGCTGATTATACGCAATCTCATCAGCAATGTATTCTTCTCATTTTCTGCATAATCCGCTACAAGCTGCAATCGCTCTTTCTCTTCCTTATTCACGTCCTCACCCTTTCTTTCTCCATCAATGATATCCCTGATATCAACATCATAGAAATCTGCCAGCTCCACCAAAATACTGAGATCCGGCATGTTGCTGCCTGTTTCCCACCTTGATACGCTACGATTGGTTACTCCAAACCGCTCTGCAAGTTGTTCCTGGGTAAGCTGTTTTTCTTTTCTCAGTTCTCTTAGAAATGAACCTACCTTTTTCTGATCCATATCTGTTGCCTCCTTTCAGCTAATATAGTAGTGTTTTTCGGGTGTTTTTTACAGGACGCACTGCGGGAATTGGCTATTTTCAGCTAATACAAGGTCAAAATAAGGTCACCCCCATTTTCAAGCAGAAAAAAAGACCTCCGAGGTCGAACCCTCGAAGGTCTGAAAATCCTTTATTTATGCGGTTTATCAGCGATTACTCGATGATAGAAGCAACTCTTCCTGAACCTACAGTTCTACCACCCTCACGGATTTGGTTATACCATTTTCTTGGTTTATTACAGTGTTTTATGTGTAATACATGGCTTATTTTGCATGATATGGTATGTTATTTTTGTGGTTGGCGGGATTTTTGTTGTCAAAATGTTGCCACAGGCATTTCGACATATAATCGGATTTTCTCTCTGCAAATACTCCTGTGTTACCTGAAAAGATATCTAAATTGTAGTTTCATTCCCCATCAGTCCCCTTTTCGTCTGACATTTGCTCTTCCAATAATTTTTGCAGTGCTTCTTTGCTTGGCAATACGGTTTCATACTTACTTGCAAAAATCTGTGAATTATCCTCTGGCAATGTCATTTCTACCACAGCATTATTCTTGTCCTTACAGAGAACAATTCCAATTGTTGGATTTTCATCCGGTAGTTTCACCTTTCTGTCATAATAATTCACATACATTTGCATCTGCCCTATATCCTGATGCTTTAATTCTCCAATTTTAAGGTCAAACAGGACAAAGCAACGTAACAGGCGATTATAAAATACCAAATCAACCATAAAATGTTCTTCATCAAAGGTAAAACGTACCTGCCTGCCAACAAATGCAAATCCTCTGCCGAGTTCCAGCAAAAATTGCTGTAAGTTATCTATAATACGGCTTTCCAATTCACTCTCTGAATATTCCGGCAATTCTTTCAAGCCAAGAAATTCCAACACATACGGATCTTTGATTACATCCTGTGGTTTCTCAAACTTCTGTCCTTCCAGTGCTAAACGGTAAACCTTGTCTTTATCTGTACTAAGTGCGATTCGCTCATATAACGAACTGTCATACTGACGTTTTAATTCCGTTAAACTCCAGTCATTTTTCACTGATTCAATTTCATAAAAATGGCGCTCATCTATATTGGTAATGCGCATAAGCTTTAAATAATGAGACCAACTCAGAAAAAACTTTCTTCCGGTACTTACTGCTGGCAAATTTTTGAATTGGTCAGACAGTGTCTGACCAATTTGATCTGTCGCATAAACAAGATAAAATTGACGCATTTGCTTTAAGTTTGTAACAGAAAATCCTTTGCCATATTTTTCACTCAAATATTCCGAAAGTTCCTTTAACAGATATTTGCCATACATAGCCCGATTCTCACCATGCTGCTCTTCTTCAACAATCATCTTCCCCACTTCATAATAGGCATATACCATCGAAAGATTAACCGCAGTTTTAGCATTTTTTCTTGCATTTGCCAGAACATTAGATATATTTTCAAAAAAACTCTTATCTGTGGTAACTACATCGTTATCCTTTTCCATCATCACACCTCCTAAATCTCTTTACTGCTTATATCAGGAGCGATCAATTTAAAGATTTCTCCAACATTTATTTTAGGCAGACTATCTGCAAAGCTACTATCGCGAAATACTACTCGTAGCAGCTGCGTCCTTTCTATCTCTTAGTTCACGTGTAGCGGACACCTCAGATATCCTCAATAGGCAATAAAATTTTGTTATCAAATAACTCTAGTGCTGTTGCACATTTATGCAAAAGCCTTATCATCCATTGCAATGCCAGCTTTCGTTCTGATAAGATTCATTAACTCCCTCAACTTCCTGCAAAATACGTTTAATAAAATCTTTTGCTAACTTTCTGACCAGCTTACTGTGATATGATTGATTGTAATAATTTCTCAGGCAATTATAGCACGATGTATTTTCGTCACAACATTCCTTACTAACCTTATCTAACCCAGCCTTAAGAGAACTTATAACAGCGTCTTTATTAAGCAGCCTTTTTACATGTCCTGCTCCCCCTGGCACATTATCATATAATAAGATATCATAACTCTGCATTTCCAAATTAAACTCTAAAACACCATCTATATCCGTTCTCTCTATACCTAAAGCAATGCTAATTCCCTCTAGAAATGCATATAGAAATGATAACGCTTGTGGAAAACTTGTTTTATCACCTGTTTCCAACATTGGGATGGTAAATCTAGCAACATCGGTAGCGAATTTATGACCTAACCGAATATACTCAAGCGTATCATTAGCACAAGTATATTGTTTATAATTTTTATGTGTTTTCAATGTTTGCGGTGTTATTAATCCATGTTTTACTATGTCGCTATAGCCACATTCCGGGCACATATAAAATCCAGATTTATTCATAACAAGAAGTTCATCATCACTACTTGTTTCCACCCCTAATATATTTCCAATAATCAAACGTTTCTCATCTATTTTTCCACCACCTATATAAGTCACTTCACCAGCATATGACCGCTTAGGTTTTAAATATGTGCTTTCCTTTGTTTCTCCACTTTTAAATCCATAACTAGGCTCTATATAGTATTCTGCTACCTCACTTCCTATATCTTGACCGCAATACTTGCACTTAGAATTATCTCCACTGCTCAAGAAAATATTGGTTCTTCTACAAGATGAGCATGTAACAAACCAATTCTTTGTAAACTGAGAATTCCTTTTTAGTGTAATATACTTTGATGTATATTTATTTTTATCAACTATCACTTCTGAATCTGGTGCATATTCAGAAATAGCAATTTTAAGATCTCGGCTCATTGCATACTTATTAACTGGAACTCCATTCTCATATATCTGAAGATCAACTACATCAACTGGGAATCCATATTTTGGAATAACACAATACCTAGATAACGATTCTAGCACATCTTGCTGTTTTAATTTCTCTATCTGCCTTTTATAATAATCCGAATCAGAACCACGATCTTCTTTCACTGCCTTCTCTTTAGCCTTTTCATATTCCGTAAGCATTTCCCAAATCGATTCTACAAAATGAGCCATTTTTTCATCTTCGCCACCCATTTCATCTATCCATTTAAAATTTTTATACTCATCGTATTGTCTCTCCGGAATAATTTTCTTATTGATATAATCATTCAAATCCTTTGGATGTGACCCCATATATCGTTTAAATTCTTTGGTTCCACCGTTAATAACTAATGCCTCAATATTCTTAAACATTTCTGGGTGTAATCTAAAAAAATAACCTAAACTAGCAGCCATCAAATGTCTTACAATAATCTTCTTATTTAGGACATTAAAGCACGGAGGATTAATTACTCCTGAAATCATCTTTTCAGGTTCTGAGAAATATGTATAATCATGGGAACCTGTTCCACAATATGTGAGTATATATGCTGCACTATCTTTTCTTCGGCCTGCTCGGCCTGCTCTCTGCACATAATTGGCTGGTGTTGGAGGAACATTACGCATAAATACCGTTTCTAACCCTCCAATATCAATTCCCATTTCAAATGTTGTAGAACAACTAAGTATATTTATTTTCTTATTCTTAAAGTCTTTCTGATATTCCTTTGCCTGTTTTCTTTCAAGTTGGGCTGTATGTTCCTTGATCACAATTCTTTCTATCTTCTTTTCTTTATACTGATTGCGATAAAAATTAGTTGCTAACACCTTATCAGGATCCACCTCTGATAAAACACCATTACATCTATCTTGCGTACATTTTTCTCTAAGATTATACGGGGTCAATCTCCCACATTTATTACACTGATAGAATTTTGAAGTCTTGTAATTTTTAATCAAATATCGGCTTGCAGTAATCTGATATGCATCCTTCTTTTCATGTTTAAATAAAATATTTTCTCCACCTACAACTTCACTAGCCTGAACCAGAAGGCTAAATACCATTTCCAGTGCACCCTTAGCTTCTTCTGAAGTGCATCCAAATACATTCTTAACATATCTCACAACCATATTCTCATCACCTTTAACAGGCAAAAAACTTCTGATTCCCTGAGTTGTTTTAGGACAATTCAGCATGACATAATTATTAAATCGCCTATATTCTAAAATTTCCTTTTTTTCTTCAGGCGTGAGTGTAGACTTAACATAATTAATTGCTGGTGCGACCTTAAATATCCCAAAGACTACTTGCATAAGGATATTCAGTTCTTCTTTACTCATCCTACAATTATACTGAGCAAACGCTTCTTCTATTTCCTCATCTGTAAATGCATTTAATATTTCATGAATATCCAAATAGAAATAATATAATCCAAGTCCTTCACTATCATATGCGCCATCAATGCGTAAAAGATCCACTAGAATTGCTGCCCATGCATTTTTATGCGCCCCCATATCATTCTGAAATAAACCTTTTGTCTTTATAACTTCTGTCATATAAGCAGCTAATTCATCTACCCCCATATCCTTATAACCATTCTGAACTATCATCTCCCATATCAAACGTTTTCTAAGCATCCTAACATGATTTGCATCAAAAAACACTGCGGCAAAACTCGCTTGTTGTCTACTATCCGAAAAAGCTAAATACTGTTTAACTTTTTCTTCTTCCGATGTATCAACTAATTTGCTCATAGGTTTCAATAAAATCTTTTTAACCTGTTTTGTTTCCTGTTCTCCCTCATCGATGGCTTCATAGAGCATCTGTGCTATCAATGCCGTTCCTTCATCTTTGCCTATATTAAGTGCCTTAACGACCCCTGATTTGCCTTTGTGGCCACAGCATGGACATTGCGTAATATTATTATAAATGGACTCCTCCTCTTTTGCTTTACTCTGTTTTACTCGATAAACAATAAATCGGACATTTTCTCCACACTTACATTTTCTAGCATTAAGATTTCCTGCTACATGAAGCTCTCCACATTTTGCGCAAACACTGTATTCTTCAAGAATTTCCTTACCTACTTCCTCCTCATTTACCGCATTCGCAAGCAAAAAGTAATCTATTCTTACATTTTGGTCATTACCATAATTTTCATAAATATCAATTTCCTTGTTTTGAAGTAAATAATCCATTTGATCATCTTTACTATGCTGGATTTTGCCAATAATGTAAGGTGAGTTACAATATCGACAATTACCAACTTCAAATGCCTTCATGCCATCAATTTCATTAGTTTTCATCAGACTAAGCTTTGGTTCTTTTCCATAAGTAACATACGCACCAGAAAGTGGTCGAACAAATGAATGATATTTAAGATCAAACAATCCAACGCCATTCTTCTCTGCCATATTGATAATATCTATCAATGCAATCAATTCATCCTTTGACATATATTCATGAAGCTCGTTGTATATGATACTAAAATCCTTACTACCTAATTTTAACAACTCGCTTAAGGCATGAACATTCTTGTCTCTAGATAACAGTTCAAACAACACCTCTCTAACATTAGAGGCCTTACAATCATAATATTTCCCCGCTATCTTCTTTATTTCATCCAAAGACTTCATATTGTCTTTAATAGTCTGATAATCATTTCCTGTAACTCTATACGCTGCTTCCCCTTGCAATGGAATTCTCTTAGAAAATATTATATCTCCTTTGTCATATTCTGAAGATGTTAGATTTTTGGCAAATTTTATAATATCGGCTTCAGATTTGCCTTCTTGCCCCAAAGTCGCACTTGTTAGAATAAACTGAGGGCGCTTGGGCGCTAGCCCAGTGAGTCTTCTAAGAAGAAGCGACAACTCAATACCAAGAGATCCATTATAAGTATGAGCCTCGTCTAACACAACATATTTCCAATTCTGTAATCTCTGCTCTTCAAAAATCGCATAATCATTTGGACGAATAAGCAAATACTCGAGCATAGAGTAATTAGTAAAAAGTAAATGGGGAGGATTTTGACGGATTTCTTCTCTGGATACAAGTTCATTATTTGGAATTACAACTTCATTTTCCTCCCCTAATTTTTTTCTTGTGTTAGTTGATGCCTTTTCTGGCGTATCACCCGTAAAAAATCCAAACGTAATTTCCGGGCAATGTAGCAAAATGTTTCTAATACGATCTATCTGATCATTAACCAACGCATTCATAGGATAAAGGAAAATGGCTCTAACACCAACTTCCTTATTACCTTTTTCTACATCAAAGAGCAAATCATTCAAAATAGGATACAAAAAACTTTCTGTTTTGCCTGAACCTGTACCCGTTGTAATTATTGCACTATGACCTTTCCCAATAATACGAATCGACTCCTCCTGATGAGAGTATAAAGGTCTAACAAAATTAATATCATTCAATTTCTTAAACGATTTACATACTACACCTTCTTCAATTAATGCCTCTAAATTTTTGCCTCGTTGAAACGGAAAGCTTAAATCAACATATGGTCCCTTGAATAATTTTTCCTTTTCGAGTTGCTCTATAAATAATTTTTGTAGATGACTCTTTCCAAATTCAAATGACGATTTTAAAAACTCTTTATATTTATTATCTATGTATTGTGATCTCTCAACAGGATTCAGTTTCTTCACTATTCATCCTCTCCCTTCATACTGATTGTATATAAGAAAATATCTGGTGCTGTTGGATGTTCCATTGAATTCAAAATACCTCTATGATCTGGATCAAATAACAAACCGTCCCCCTGGTTTGTCATATAAATATCCATTGTATCATCAATAACATCACTACATATTTCAACCTCAACAGGATTGATATTATACAGAAAAAAATCACCTTTATACGATTTGCTATATATCTGTCCCTCAAAAATTCCTTCATACATATCGATAACGCCTGTCAATTTTAAATAATATTTATTAAAGAACCATTGTTTTTCAACAAAGTCCCCCTTAACGATCTGATTAAAATAAGCCTCAGTTATCTTAAAGGATCTGCCAACAAAATCTTCTTTATAATAAAATATTCTTTGTTTTTCTAATAGCAAGGTATTCTTTCTAAGTTGAAGTATCTTTGTTTTCTCATGAAAACGTATCGTGTACTCCTGAAATGATTTTAAATTCTTAAGCGTGCTGGTTTGAGCACTATCTAATAACTTGCTTGTAAGTATCTTATCTCCGGCTGAATTAAACAACTCATAGAACACTTTGTTTTTACCATGAAACACTGGTGTAATCTTCACCATTTTAGGATTATCCATGCACAATATTTCTGTTTTTTCTTCATCCATAATGCATTTGTTGTAACAAGGCAATACATATTTCACTTTTCCATTAGCAGTAAAAGCCAATGTCACATACCTGTTTTCATTTTTATAGGATATCAAAAAGGAAATGGACAATTGCTTATAATATCCCCTATCAACCAACCTAACATCATCCTCTATCAATGCACCAGATTCAGCATATACCAGAAGCCCATCACACTCCTGATCATACAACCTCAAAATACTTTTATCATTTATATCATCCACCCATAAATCATCTGACATTGACAACCATTCACATCCAGATAACTTATAAAAGCCAAAATCAAAAGGCAAATAATAAATATAATTTTCTCCTGCGTAAGCAAATTGAATAAAGTCTGGATTAAAATTTCCTGCCGAAACTTCGGTATCAATACCATACTTTAACAGCTTTGATGCTACACGAATTCTATAATTCGCTCCCTCTATCAATTCTTTTGAAAATGTCAGGTCTGTATCATATGCTATCTCAGCTTGCAAGATCTTATTTCTTTTTCCTGCTGTTAACTGATTTACGTTAATTTTATATATTCCAGATTCTTGCAAATCCAATTCTACGACATACTTTGTTGTTCCAGCCTTTTCTGTTGTTTTATACTGCATCTCACTTAACTTATGCGGTTTATCATTAATATCTACTTCAAATTTTGTTGCTGTTTTATCTGCTTCAAAAACCACAAAACAAGTGTCACGATATACAGGTATCATTTTATCTTCGTTTTCTTTTCGGACTCCGCAATTAGAATATGTTTGTCCAAAAATACCCGGTTTTGCCATAGATGAAAAATTAAAAACATCATGTCCAATTTCAATAATATCTCCCAGCCTTACAAGCTTGTACCCTATACAGTAATGCTCTTTAATAGCAATATTATCTATTATTGTTTCTCCCTTCTTGTAAACAACATAAACCGTTCCCTCAAAATCAATGTTGTTACATATTTCCTGTCCATTACTATCAAAAACTATGTAATTTCTACAAAGCTTGTTCTTACTATCATATATAACCTCATTTCCAGCTACCAATTTATATCTAAGTTTACCAATAGGTTTTGTAAGCTCAATCTTATCCGTCCTAACTTGATATCCGCCAATTATTTCACGTATATCACAGTTGTTATTTCGGTATATTTCCTCTCCATCATTGAATACCACTACTTCAATATTTCTATAGTCGTATTGTGATTTAACTCTATGTACAGGTGGATTCAAATACACTGACTTGTTCTGTAGCATAAACTTCGGTTCCCAACGTGATCTTAATTCAGATTCACTCTTCTTGTGCTTATATTCTTCTCGTGCACATTCCTTTAAAGTTCTCTCCCAGCCTACATATCCAGCTTTTAGATACGGATTAAAAATCCTAATTTCTTTATCCCAAAAGCGCTTATCTATTAGTTTTACAATAATAATGCTCAACTTAATAATAGCATCCAATCCATCTTTACGACTAATCAACTGCTTTGTTGCTGCTGTTAACTTGTAGGTTTTCTGGGTAACATTAATCGAAATATCATCACCGTCAGAAAGCATATTGTTTCTCAATCCCTCAAACACAAACTGAAAATCCTCATACGGCTCATCTGGAAGATCATATTCAAAATTCATTTTGTAGATATCAAAGATAAATTCAAAGAATGCAGGAAGAAATGCTTGTGGTACAATTGCATTTTCTAGAGCCACATTGATTATTCTCGTCCTGCTACCAGATTCAGATTGTTTTTTATACTTGCTTAATATAGACCTAATTTTCCCTTCCACTTTTTGCTCAGGAAATTTTGCATACAGATTTTTATATGTATCACGTACACTATCATAATAATTACCATTATATTCAAGCATAGCAATAAGAACCAAAGAAACCACTATAATCTCCGAGTCTCTGCAATATCCACTATATGAGCTGACCGCCTGCATAAGATTTCTCTCAGCTCTATTATGGATACTCTTCATTGCTGATTCGTTGTTTAAAATATCAATCAGATCTACGCCAATATTTTTTCTTTCTTTAACAAGCTTGCACAGATACTCTAGTTTAATCTCAAATTGAGCATTATTTATCCTATCACTTAACATCATCAAAAGCTCTGCCTGTTCTTCTTCTGTAACGACACCATCCGCAAGAATATCATCAATCGCTTTACACAATTCTACACTTGTTTTATGATCTCTTATGCTTTCTCCATAAGCGTCCATCCACTCTTTAAGACGCCAAACTTCTGCCTCATTTACCTCGCCATCGCAAACTATCCCCTCAATGATTCCATTAAGTTCATAAATACGTGATGTATTATCTTCCGAAGCCTTTAAATATTCTTCACAAGCAGTTATCATCATTTCTTTTTCAGAATCATCTATCACATGATCTTCAAGAACCGCATCAACCATTTTGATTAATTCTATTTGTTTCTTATCGTATGCAAGGTTTCTGTTTTTATCAACCCAAGATTGAAGGCGCAATACTTCCTTGTTATTTATTACACCATCAAAATCTATACCTTTAATAATCCCAATAAGTTCATTTATATTTTGCACCCTTCAATTCCCCCATTCTATTTTTTATATAATCTACAATGTCAGCTCTATATCATAAATTACTATATACGCATATTCTCCTCTCCTGCTAGTGAGTATTCGGTATCAAAATCCATAACTTTCTATGTAAAATCGTCTTCATTGCTCTTATTGAACATCAAATTCTTTGTTGTAGTATATCATTTTTCGATCATAACCGCAATTAATACACATAATAGCCAACAATTCAACACACAAAAAACGCCCCACAACTGTCACTACAAAACAGCTATGAGGTGCTTACAATGTTTCCAATATTTATTTAACCAATCGTATACTTATCATATATCCCTCGTTCAACCCGAAACCGTTCAACCGGCGACATATCTTTCATCTTATCCATATTCTCCCGGATTTCTGTCTCCGCAGCATATAATTGCTCCTCAGTCCGTTCAATGAAATCAGCAGATATGTATGTCATACGTGCTTCTTTTGTCAGATTTTCCATATTAATCTGTGCCATGCCAGCTCACCACTTTCAACCAAACTCATTATCCCATTCTTGGATCTTATATGCCTTACTGATTTTAACAGGTAAGCGATTATATCTTATACACAATCTCTGTCATCACAATTTCATCCACTCTATTTCTTATCGAATTCATCCTGCGTACCCATTCCATCTGATTACGGCTTTTCAAATCCTCACTAATACCTTCTACCGCCACTAGCTGCTTTGTGAGGCATTCTGCCATATTTTCTGCCTGTTCCTGTATATCGAGGCAGTGCTCTTTCAATGTACCCGTCAACAGCTTTCCTGTGTAAATGCCTTTATGATTATTTTTCAGAAAGCTCTCCCGGAGCATACCATACTTGGTTAGTGTCTGCTCCGGCTCCTCGTTTGTAAATATATTTGGAATTAAATAATCCCCTTCCGTCCTGTATGTAATATTCATTCATATGCCCCTTTCACTTTAAGACTTTAAAGTATTATATTCGTTGTTAATACAGTTTTCAAGATTTATTTCATAATCATTCACAGCAACGAAACTCTCTGTTCTTCTCATATATTCTGTTCATAAATTCCTCTCTTTCTCCGACCATCCCGGTCTGTCTGCTCATTCCTTGCTCTTGCCTCTGCATTCTTCCTGTCTGTCCTTTCCTGCATAGTTTCCTGTTCCGGTTTTCTCGTCAGATTCAGAAACTCATGCAGCAGATCCTTCTCCGTCAGAAACTTCTTCATTTCTTTTATACGATTTGTGAATTTCTCCACTCGTGTTTTCAGACAATCCACGGTCTTCTCAAGCTCGGCTATCTTTGCCTCATACTTATCCAGCAGCTTGTTTCTTGTAAGTGCTTTCTCAAATGTCGCCACGATCCTGCTCCATTTGGACTTCTTGACCTTGACATACTCCTCGCCGCCGAATATGGATTTGACAGGCGTTGCCGCTGCCTTTACTATCTTGACCTCTGCTGACACTTCCTTTGATATCTTGTCAATGCCATCAGCTCTGATGCCGTATGTATCTTTTCTTTCCTGTTGCTCTTTTTCCTTTGTTTCAAGCAATTCTATCTGTCCGGCAAGCTCTACTGCACGTTCCTCCAACTGTTCCACATCGGCATTCAGTTTCCGGGCTTCCACCTTCAACTGTATATTTTCATGCCTCTGCTCCATATTATTTTCCTTAATCTTATCTGCCCGTTCTTCCAGACTCTCAACCTTCCGCATAGCCGCCTTGTACTCCGGCAAGGTCAGATTGTCACGACTGACTCCGAGAACGTCTATCTCTATTCCCTGCTCTCGGCAAAGCTCCGTCAGATATTCACGCTCCCTCTTCTGCCATGCAACAGTTTCATTCTCATTCCGGCTCTTTGCCTTATCGAATCCCATCTGCTGCAACGCCTTTGTCGTCTTTATACACACCCATTAAATCAACCCCTTTCAACAAACAAAGGTGTTAGCTAGGCTAACACCTTTGCTCAGAACTTATGCACAACTCATACCGTACCATCGCTCATTAAAATAAGCTCGCGATACTTTTCCGGGAATGGTGATGTAATTATTTGCTTCAAGCTCTGCATTCAGGATTCTTATCATCTGATATGCTTTTGAGCGACTGATCCCAAGTAAGCCTATCAAATCATCAGCAGAATAATATATTTTCTCCATGCCATCACATTCTTTCCTTAAATTTATGTTGGGGCATTTATGCCGTTTGGTGTACGTTTTTTCCTCTCTGTATATATAATACCTTCTCCTCTATACACAGTCAAACGACCACAAAAGGCTGTAAATCTCCTCATAAACGAGTAGATTTTTCTTATCTCAAAAAAAATCTGCTCATTTATGAGCAGAAAAAAATAATTATAAAATTTTTATAAATTTTTATTTTTCGACGTTTTTCATTGCAGTAGTGGGCTTCGGCATCACCTGCTTTTGTGCCGGATACACATTCGGTAAAGATAGTAATAAACCACAAAATAGCCGTCCACGTCTGGAAAACTAAGCGGCATTTTTGTCAAACTAATTTTCTTGGGCTAACCGTCTATCGGTAGCACCTTTTTCTGTATTCACATTAACACGCATCTACGTGTATGTCAAAGTATTTTATCCCCTATACCCTTAATATCCTATCTGTAAATCTCCTATCCTTATATCTTCCCTCTGAGATTTTTATGTCATTGTAGGGTCAAAGCTCATTTTTTGCTCTAAATTAGGGTCAAAATAGGGTCAAAACCCATTTTCAAGCAGAAAAAAAGACCTCCGAGGGCGAACCCTCGAAGGTCTGAAAATCCTTTATTTATGCGGTTTATCAAAGATTACTCGATGATAGATGCAACTCTTCCTGAACCTACAGTTCTACCACCCTCACGGATAGCGAATGTAAGACCCTGGCTCATAGCGATTGGGTGGATGAGCTCGATTGTCATCTCTACGTTATCACCAGGCATGCACATCTCTGTACCAGCTGGAAGGTTACATACACCTGTAACGTCTGTTGTTCTGAAGTAGAACTGTGGACGATAGTTGTTGAAGA
>ERZ773195.1443-NODE-1443-length-17507-cov-4.526816_pt1 | contig 17507 bp, 8 predicted proteins | sample MGYA00580530_ERZ773195 | MGnify/ENA primary metagenome ERZ773195 (study PRJEB29015, sample SAMEA2737751) | human gut metagenome | biome: human gut; feature: human-associated habitat; material: faeces | place: China | collected 2012 ...
TCCAAGGAATGACCGGTGTAACAGTCTCTCTACTTGACAGCCCGCTTTACCGACCGCTTGTGGACAACGGAAACATCTCGAACACGTTCCTGAACGAGGAAGTTTACTGGACACCGGAGAACAAAGCCAAAGCTACTATGCCGAGACTGACTACACAGGAAAACCAGAACAACTACCGTGCCAGTTCATTGTGGTATCGTGACGGTTCGTTCCTGAAATTACGGAACCTGCTGGTAGCTTATACATTTCCGAAATCTCAGACCCGTTTTGCCGATTTACAAGTATTCGTGCAAGGCACTAACTTGTTCTCGCTAGATAACATCCATTTTGCCGATCCCGAACAACTTGGTATCGCTTATCCGTCTGCAAGGAGCTATTGGGCGGGTGTGAAACTTAATTTTTAATGTAAAGTAAATGAACATTATGAGAACCAAATACATCATCTTAACCGTTTTGTCTTCGTTGAGCTTTGCTTCGTGCAATTATCTCGATTTTGATGAAACAAACGGTTTGAAGACAAAAGAAGACATGTATAAGTATTTCGGTACAAGCAAAGATATGCTGTCCCACGTATACTCATATATGCCGCAAGGATATGCGTATTTCGCAACTGAAGGAATCTTTTCCGAAGAGAGTTATTCCATGCGTGACTGTGCCTCAGACGACGGTGAGTTCGGAGCTTACGCCGCCAACATCCAAAACGCGAACAACGGCAATTGGTCACCCATCAAAACGTATGATGACGCTTGGACGCTCTATCGTGGCATCCGTGCCGCCAATAGTTTTCTTACAGAGATTGCACAAGTGGACTTCTCGCGTTATGAACACGACGGACAATATCAGAATTGGATGAAGCAATTGAAATACTTCCCTTACGAGGCCAGAGTGCTGCGCGCACACTACTTTTTTGAGCTGGCACGCCGCTATGGTGATATCGCCATACCATTGGAAGTGCTTACAGAAGAAGAAGCGAACACTATTGGTAAAACACCATTTGCCGAGGTGATTAATTTTATTGTCAACGAATGTAACGAGGCTGCTAACAACTTACCGGATGATTATGTAAACGAACCGGGAGCGGAGATAGGCAGAGTAACCAGAGGTTTTGCAATGGCGGTGAAATCAAAAGCATTATTATATGCAGCCAGCCGCTTACATAATCCTTCTATGGATACCGAATTATGGAAGCAATCCGCCAAAGCTGCATTGGACATCATGAATACAGGACTTTACTCCCTTGACGGTCAAGAGAGTGCCAACAACTTCGCATCAAAAGAAGTGGTACTGATGAGACTCAATGCTGAAGCTACAAACTTCGAGAGATATAATTTTCCTCTTCGTTTCACTTACGGGGCACGCACTTCCATGATTGCTTACGGCAACTTCCCGTCACAAAATCTGGTGGACGCCTTTGAAACCGCCAACGGTTATAGAGTGACACTGGAAAATACCGGTTGGGTTTGCGATGACCCCGATTTCAATCCGCAAGCTCCTTATGAAAACCGTGACAAACGATTCTATCGCACAATTCTCGCCAATGGCATGACATTTAAAGAGAGTACGGTAGAAACGTTCAAAAGAGGTATCGATGATGGTATTGTGTCAGAAGGAGGTTCGCCCACCGGTTATTTTCTACGCCGGTACATTCAGGAAGGTACCAGTTTTGAACCGGGCAGGGAATCAGCCAACAAGCACTATTGGGCAATTTACCGTTATGCGGAAACCTTGCTCACCTATGCAGAATCCATGGTTAATGCTTTCAATGATGTCGACTACACTGATGAGACTTATGTGTATTCAGCATTGTGGGCTATCAACGAAGTAAGAAAGAATGCCGACATGCCGCTACTTACTTCTATGGGAAAAGAAGAATTCTTGGAACGTCTGTACAATGAATGGCGCGTAGAATTTGCCTTCGAAGATCACCGTTTTTGGGATGTACGTAGGTGGAAAATAGCTGATACTACCCAGCGCGAACTGTACGGAGTGAAGATTGAAAAACAACAGAACGGCACACTGAGTTTTTATAAAAACCTTTATGAAAGCCGCACATGGAGAGACTGCATGTATCTCTATCCTATACCTCAGAGCGAGCTGTACAAAAATACAAACTTAAATCCTCAAAATGCAGGATGGTAATTTATTGTCTAATCTAATAGTAAATATGATATATGAAAAAGTTATATAACAACACATTATTGCAACTGATTCTTGCATTGTGCACATTCAGTTTCGTAGCATGTCAGGAGTTCGATATCGACTCACAGCCGGAAGGACCCCTCAACATCCAGATAGATGCACTGGAGGCTTATACCGCTTTGGCAACTTCTCCCAGCAACATCGTTTTTAATATCAGTTCAAACACCCCTTGGACAATCGAGAGTAATCAACAGTGGTGCAAACCCACTCCCACTATGAGTGCAGCAAGTTCACTGGTTTCGGAGATTGTAGTAACTCTCGAAAATAATGTGGGAAAACAAATGCGTACAGCTCAACTGTTCATCAAGGCTGAAGGCATTGAGGGAACTAAGGTAGTAACTATCGAACAAGCTTCTAAAGAAGACTTGGTAGTAATTCGTCCTACGGATATCGTTCCTACCGAAGGAGGCATGGTTTCATTTAATATCATTTCCAATAAACCGTGGGAAATCATTACTACGACTCAGTTCCTTGAGAATATCGATAAAACATCCGGTACGGGAAATGAGAACGGTGAGAAAGAGAACATTACAATTACTGTCCCCCAAAATACAGGAGCAATAAGAAGTGCGGAAATCACCGTGAAAACGGCTTTTCAGGAGGAGACATTCACTATTACCCAAGATGGTATTGTGATTGAAACCAAGAATGAAGAAGATGCTGTTAACACAATGAGCGGAGAAGGTGGAGAGAAAACAATAGAAATCAACTCTAGTGTAGAATGGAAAATAGAAATTCCGACTGAATACAAAGAATGGCTGAGTGCAGAAGCAGACGGTAATCGGTTAAAACTGTCTACTACGTTTAATAATTTATTCGTTCCGCGTACCGGACACATCTTACTGTATCCTAAAATGAATGTTCCGGGATTTGAAGGCGTGCCTATTGAAGTGACACAACCCAGAAATATGTCTCTAAACAGAGGAGAGGAGACCGTAGATCCGGTGACAGGATATACTACTATCCAAAGTAAAGGCGCAGCCAGATTTGTATCCAATTTTGGATTCAGAAAAGGAAAAGTTGCTTGGGAGTTTGACAAAGTGGATATACCGGACAGTAATGGAGCAATCGAACTTAACGGAGATACATGGACTTGGGGAGATGGCTCCGGTTATATCAAAGCCTGGTTGAGACCGGAAAGTTCAGAGATGACTTCAAACATTGATGCATGGGACGGAGCTTACTTTAAACTACAAAACTTTAATATAAACATCAATGACGTTAAATCTATTTCCATTGAAGCCAAAGACGATCCGGAAAATGAAGGCAAAATATGTCTAATACTTTACGTCAACGAACAAGAGGTAGCACGGATGAAAAATAAGACGGACATTTATGCGGTCAATCCGAATTTCCGTGGACAACAGTTCTACTTCGGATTTGAAAGTGAAACAGACCAGATTTGTACAATGACATTCAAATCTATCAACTTTGAGTCTTATGAATAATACTAAAAACATAAAGTAAATATGAAATCAATTATACATAAAGCAATATACTGGGCTTTACCGCTTTTGACATTGCCTACAACTGGTTTACTGTTGCAGAGCTGCGAAGAGGACAAAGCAGAGAAGTGGGTCGACTTGCGTTATAGAGTAGAAGACTCTTACGTGATCCAAGCCTCCAACCCGGAGCCTTTCTCTTTCGAAGTCAAGTCTACTGACTCATGGGAAGTCTTCGGAAAATATGACTGGTATACCCTTTCACCCTCAACGGGTGAAGCTGGTAAGACCTATACTGTAACTGTTGCCTGCAAAGAGAATACCGCACTGGACGACCGTATAGATACCATTCACATCAAGAGTGACTATTGGACAGGCAAACGCTTTGTACTCACTCAGAAAGGTACTGCCTATCTGAATGTAGAGGACGTAGAGATGATTAACCAAGAAGGCGATGCTATGACATTCAATGTGCTCAGTAACCAGAAGTGGAGTGCTAAGGTGACAGAAGGTGACATCTGGCTTTCTATCCGAGGTAACGACGGGAAGATTGAAGGCGAGCAAAACGGACAGATTACAGTAGAGGCTACCCCCAACACAGGTGAAATGAGAACGGGTGTAGTAACCATTTACGACCGCCACGGAAAAGTTGCCATGGAAGTGAAATGCACACAAGACGGCGTGCTGCTGACACCGGAAACACCAGTGAACGGTAAGTGGTTTGCCATCTATGAGCAAGAGCAGGAGCTCAAAATCTCCATAGAATCCAATGCAGAATGGACTGTTTATAAAGAGAATGAACTGGACGATACATGGTACGATTTCGAGAAAACTTCTTTCTCCGGTTCTGAAGAACTGGTAATCAAAGTATCCGAACATACGGGGTCCAGCGTTCGTACGGGAACAATCATACTGGCAACCAAAGCCGCCGAAGGCGCTACACCGCTGACCAAGACCGTGAAGTTCAAGCAGGCCAATCCCAAACGTCCTGAGGTACACAACATGGATGTTACGTTAGGTACTCAATATGGTCCCGGCAGCTTGATGCCCGGACGTTACAACTTCTACTTCGAACCTTTCAATGCCAACTTCGAACTCTTCTTTATGTGGGGAGATGTGGAACTTCGTTTCCATGTCAGTGACAATATAACCCTCCTAAGTACGAGACCTTGGTGTAGTGATGTGTTCGATGATAGATCTGATTGCCGCCACACTGTAGATTCCAGTCAACCCAATGTACTGTCGTTTGAACTCCAAGAGAGCGTAACACCTACCGGCAGCTGGCTCTACACCGAATGGATACTGAACAATAAGATAATCGCCAAAGCAACCAGCGATGGTGTGAGCGATGCAGACGGAACAGGCGACACGTGGAAAGTGCCATTCTCGCAACTTAGCTCCGGCGGAACTTTCCTTGTCAGAGCAACAAGCGGCAGTCTCGTATTTACTAAATGGGAATATGTGGCTCCGTTAAACTGGGGAGACTGATTCTTTAGTCAAAAAGTGCTTGCCCGCTTGCCAACAACAATTCGGGTAAGTGCTTATTAAACTCATAATACATAAAACCAAAAGAGTATGATGAAAAAAAAATTATTATTTATATTGAGCCTGACATTCATCGGTATTTCCTGTTTTGCTTGTCTGGACGATGAAACGAAGTACGTCACTCAAAAAAAGACTAACTATCCGCTTACAGCTTTTGCCGTAGCAGTGAATAATGTACAAACGGGTACTACCTCCTATTATCACGGAAAGATAGACCAGACCACCCACAAGATAGAAATCGGAACCATCGAAAATGCGAATGTCATCACCGGCGTGGATTATACATTGATGGACGGAGCGAGCATTTCACCAGACCCCGCTACCTTTATACAAAACTGGCAGAAAGAGCAAAAGGTGACTGTCACCACCGCGAACAATCAGTCGACTACTTATACCATCGTACTACCGAAGTATGACGAAACGTTGAAAGACATTATCTTTATAGACGATTTCAACGTAAATGGCATTCCCAACCCCAACAGCTGGGTACTCTGTCAAAAATCAACATCAGACTGGTGCGACGAGATGTCCGAAAGCTACGACCAAGCATATGTAGAAGATGGCAAACTGATACTAAAGGCAGAAAAAATAGGTAATGAATATCGTGCCGGCGGTATCGAGTCAATAGGTAAGGTAGACTTCACCTTCGGGCGTGTTGAAGTCAGAGCGAGAATCCCCAGACATCCTGACGGAGCCTTTCCTGCTATCTGGCTGATGCCTCAAAAGTCTGCTCCCTTATACAGTAGTTGGCCGAATGGCGGTGAGATTGACATAATGGAGCATATCCGGCAAGAAGATGTGATTTATCAGACAGTGCATACCCACTATACCTACGACTTGAACATCAAAGATCCTATCAACTCGACATCGGTAACATGCAACTACGAGGACTGGAATATCTATGCCGTAGAATGGACAGAAGATAAAATAACGTTCTTTGTCAATGACCAGAAGACTTTCTCTTATGAGAACCTCAAGCTGGCAAATGAAGAAGAAATGAAACAATGGCCGTTCACCAAAGATTCTTCTTTCTATATCATTCTGAATATGGGACTTGGAGGAAACGCAGATTCATGGGCAGGTCCTATTGATGACACCGATCTACCTGCCATTATGGAAATAGATTGGGTAAAGGTTAGCAAACTGAATAAATAGTTTTTCTGATTAAGGTAGAACTAAGTTTTTAGGGACTTCTTAAAGGAAGAGGAATGAAAGCATAAACATACTTTATGATTTTCATTCCTCTCATTGTTACAATCGGTTTTCTAACATCAATCACAAACAGGTGTCGCCTCCCACTTTATCCTGTTTCCGGTAAGCAGAAGGAATCTCTCCTTTTATAGATTTGAAAACCTTGCTGAAATAACGCAAGGAGGAGAAGCCAACTACTTCAGAAATCTCGGTAATATTCATAGTGGTGGTTGTAAGCAACACGATAGACCGTTCAATACGCTGCTTATTCACATAATCTACAATCCCCATACCTGTGATAGTTTTCACTTTATTAAACAACAATGAGCGACTGATACACATATTAGTAGCCAAAAACGCAACATCCAGTTCCGGATTGCTCATGTTGTCCGCAATCAATGTATTCAACTTCAGCAGAAAAGTCTCATCAGCATTACTGAAACTCATATCCTTATGTGTCAACAATTTGTCATCCTTATAGCGTATCCTGATCTGTTCACGCTGCCGTAGTTGGTTATGAATTAGCGCCAGCAAGCTATCTATCTCGAAAGGCTTCGGAAAAAAGACATCCGCCCCAGTCTTATAACCGGTGTACATATTTTGTGAATTATGATAGGCAGTTAATAAAATGAATGGAATATGACTGATTTTCAAATTAGTCTTCACTTCCTTGCATAGTTCAAACCCATTCATCCGAGGCATCATGACATCACTGATGATAATGTCAGGCAATCGGTCTTTAATCTGCTCCAACCCTTCTTTACCTTCTTTAGCAACGTATACACGAGCAAAATAATTACTCAACGTTTCTTTCAAATAGTTTCGTAATTCAGAAGTGTCTTCTACCACCATCACCGCATATTTCTTTAAGAATGTATAATCAATCTTGTCTTGTTCATTCACTTCCACTCCTGTAGACGTATCTGCCCGCAACAGTTCTTGTCGTCCATATGTATCCGCCAATAACGGTAACTCAAAATAGAATACCGCCCCTTTTCCTTCTGTATTCGAAGCACCCACTTTTCCCTTATGATGAGCAATAAGGCTCTTCGCATAAGAAAGTCCGATACCACTCCCTCCCTTCTCATGTATCCCTTGATAGAAACTAGAGAAAAGAGAATCTGTATCCACCATATTCAACCCCATTCCTTCGTCCTTGACAGAAACCCGTACCCGTCCTTCTCCCTCCAACAGACAGGTGATTAGCGTAGTAGTAGTATTTGATTCACTGAACTTGAGTGCATTCATCAGGAAGTTGGAAAGAACGAACTCACACTTATTCTTATCAAAAGGAACCTTCCCTATGCGCTCATCCAGTTCATATTCCAGCCAAATACCCTTCACGCGATATTCATCGGCAAATTTATCTCCGACAGACCGTACCCACTCATTCAGAGAGTAGGGCAGGATATGTAACATATCTTTTCCCTCCTCCAGTTTCCGCACGTCAAGTACCATGTCGATAATGTTCTTCATTTGGTGTGCTTGCTTATAAATTGGGACTAACAATTTTTCTACCTCACGATCACTACCTGATTCATGATTAATAATACGCTTCAACGGTGCACAAATCAGCGTAAGAGGCGTACGAAGCTCATGACTGATGTTCGTTAAGAAATTAATTTTCTCTTCATACATTTTGTTTTTCAGACGCAGAATCTCCCGCTTCTGTTTGGCTTTCTTTTTTCGATAAAAATAGAAAGTAATGCCATAAACTACTATTCCCACCAATATACATAACCCCGCATAAAACCAATTGCTCTTCCACCAAGGGGAAACAACCACGACATGAAGAATCGGCTGTTTCACACTCCACCCCCCATTACGAGTATAATAAGAAGCAGTAATTGTATACTCCCCTATCGGTAGATAATTAATAACCAAAGAGTTGGAATTGAAATTAGCCAAGTCCTGCCCGATTCCTTCAATATTAAACCGGAAAAAGTTTTTACGAAACACATCTCCCTCGTTCAACAGGACTTTCAGTTGCAGAGAGGAAAAGTCCCATGGAACCCGAATAGTTTCAATAGCTTTCTCCCGCTTCTCGGATAATGGGACAGGCAAACCATTCAGTAATACATCTAGTAATTCAACAGTATGATCTTCTTCCGTTTCTAAATGAAAGCCAGAATTTATCACTGTCATCCCCATAGTACCACCTAGAAAAACATCTCCATTATGAGCAAGAAGAGTGGCCTGAAAAAGATATTCGTTAGGCAAAACCCCGTCCACCTCGTCCAATGTAACAAAGTTCCGAGTGAGAGAAGAATAAACGAACAAATATCGTCTTGTTCCTACCCATATCCGATGTTGGTTATCAGTTACAACAGAAGATACCTCTTGAAACAAACTCGTCTTGATCAACTCGCTCTCTCCTGTTCGTGGATCGTAACGTACCAAGCCTTCGGTAGACGCTAACCAGAAAACGCCATCCTGGTCACGCGATGCATCATTAATGATATATTTCCCCTGATAAATCGTCCTGAAAATCCCTTCCGAGGAATCATATTCGCAGATATTTTTCAAATCGGTAAGATAAGTTTTCGTACCCACAGTAGCTATGATCAAGGGCGAATTTCGTTCGTATTCTCTTCCCATAGTGGCTACAATCTCAAATTTACGACGAGTAGTATCGTATATAAAAATATGTTGGCCACTGAAAAGAATCTTGTCTGGCGTTACTCGTCGGATGTTGACAGAGAAACCGTCAATACATTCACGATCATTTGTTTCTTTATCGACCAGAACAAAAGGACGTACCCGTCCCGTTTGCTTATGAAAAATAAAGAGTCCCTCGTTGAAAGAGGAAAATAATAATTCATCAGGGGTATATTCGACAATAGAAACCACCTTTTCATGCATAGTAGAAGGATAATGCTTAAAAGTTCCCGTTAACGGATCAAACCTATTGATTCCACCGCCATCAGTCCCCACCCAAACCATTCCATCACTATCTTGGAAAAAACTATTGATGGTCTGATTGCTCAACCCATATAAATTGCCAAAAGGAACATTCTGATAAGAACAAGCAAATACATTTCTTATACCAATCAACCCTCTGCGGATACTGCCCGCCCACATATTATTGGCAGAATCCAAATAAAGCCGATAAATGGTATTGGCAGGAAAGGAGTGAACATCATCCTGCTTTTGCTGAATGTTGGTAAACGAAAAATCATCCAAGGAAATGATGTTAATTCCGCCACCATCAGTTGCCACCCAAAGCTGATTATCTTTCTCCATAATATCATGAATGACATCGTACGTCAGAGAGGAATTGGATGTTGTAAAATGTTTCAAAAGTTTACCTTCTTGATAGCAGTACAGCCCACTACCATAAACGCTCACCCACAGACGCTTATGGGAATCTAAGAAAATAGTAGTATAACTCTTTCCGGTAAAAGCATCTACCTTCTTCAGTTCGTGGGTTTTAATATTGAAAGAATATATGCCATTCCAACATGAGTTAAGCAAGATATGTTCGTCATCGTAACGCACCATCTCCCAAAAAGGAACATAATAAGCAGGATCCTTTGCATAATATAAAGGTTCAAGTTTATTAGTGGCATAAGTATATTTATAAATATCACCTGACCCACCCAACAAAATTCCCCCTTCTACCAATAAACTGGAAGCAACATAAATAGGTTTACCATTACTTGATAAAGTTTTAAAGTTATCATGGGCTCTATTATAAAGACAAATACCAACTGTTGTGGCTACCCACAAATTATGCAAAGAATCTTCCGCTATAAAAATTATATTATCTGAGGGCAATGTACTTTCGTCCTCCGGCCGATGCAAATAGTGTTTCAAATGATCGCGATCGTAACAATTCAAACCAGACTCTGTACCAATCCATAAATAGCCTCTATGATCATTCAAGATACATTGTACTCTTGACTGCGAAAGTCCTTCTTTAATTCCAAGCTGTTTATAATAATAGTAAGGGGATTGGCTTCGAATGGAATGAGCCACTCCGACAAAGAAGAATATTAAATATATTTTTAACAGAACTTTACTCATATTTAGTAAGACATACAATACGATTTGTAAATATAATAAATTTTATTTTAATAGTACTGTTTTATTTCAAATTCCAATTATAAGTAAAGTACTTTTTCTTCCGTATATAAAATACGAATTAATTTCGAACCTATTTAAACATGAATTTAGCATAACCGTTGGTATGTTCTTCCACCTCCTACGAATACTTCTATACGCTGAAAAAGAAAATTTATAGTTATAACTGATTTATATCGGGCTGACGTTATTTTACTAAAAAACATTAGATTCTCCTTATATTATAAGGTAGGGAGAATCTTTTTTTTTACTTTTGTGCCCAAATATTGTGGTACAAGCCATTATAAAAGAAAGAATTATGCAGAAAAACCTTGTCATTGTCGAGTCTCCGGCAAAAGCAAAAACGATTGAAAAGTTTCTTGGGAAAGATTTCAAAGTCCTTTCAAGTTACGGACATATACGCGATCTGAAGAAAAAAGAGTTCAGTATCGACGTAGAGAAGAATTTTAAACCCAATTATGAAATTCCGGCAGACAAAAAGGCTCTGGTTAGCACACTGAAAGCAGAAGCGAAAGAGGCAGAAACCGTATGGCTCGCATCCGATGAGGACCGCGAGGGAGAGGCTATCGCCTGGCATCTGTATGAGGTCTTAAAACTAAAACCGGAAAACACAAAACGAATCGTATTTCATGAAATTACGAAGAGCGCTATCTTAAAAGCTATTGAACAACCACGCGACATTGACCTCAACCTCGTAAATGCACAGCAAGCACGACGGATTCTGGACCGTATCGTAGGTTTCGAACTCTCTCCCGTACTTTGGAGAAAAGTGAAACCGGCACTCTCTGCCGGACGTGTTCAGTCTGTTGCCGTCCGTCTGATCGTTGAACGTGAACGTGAAATACATGCCTTCAAAACGGAAGCTGCTTATCGCGTCACTGCCGTATTCCTCGTCCCGGACGCGGATGGAAAGCTGGTGGAAATGAAAGCCGAACTAGCTCGCCGTATCAAAACAAAAAAAGAAGCAAAGGCTTTCCTCGACGCTTGTCAGGGAGCGAGCTTTACAATCGATGATATTACCACCCGCCCGATCAAGAAAACGCCTCCTGCTCCGTTCACTACGTCTACTTTACAACAGGAAGCCGCACGCAAATTGGGATATACCGTAGCGCAGACCATGATGCTCGCGCAGCGTTTATACGAATCGGGATTCATCACTTACATGCGTACGGACTCTGTCAACCTCTCGGAATTTGCAACGGCTGGCAGTAAAGACGCTATCATCAAAATGATGGGCGACCGCTACGTACATCCCCGCCATTTCGAGACCAAGACCAAGGGTGCACAAGAAGCTCACGAGGCCATCCGCCCTACTTATATAGAGAACCAATCCGTTGAAGGAACAGCGCAAGAGAAGAAACTGTATGACTTGATCTGGAAACGCACCATTGCTTCACAAATGGCAGATGCGGAACTGGAAAAGACAACTGCTACCATAACGATAAGTGGCAGCAGCGACGTATTTACAGCTATCGGCGAGGTGATTAAGTTCGACGGTTTCCTGCGTGTGTACCGTGAGTCTTATGATGACGACAACGAACAGGAAGATGAAAGCCACCTGCTTCCTCCTTTGAAGAAAGGCCAGAAGTTGGAACATGGCCCTATCATCGCAACCGAACGTTTCACTCAACGCCCTCCACGCTACACGGAAGCAAGTCTTGTACGCAAGTTGGAAGAACTGGGCATCGGACGCCCATCTACGTATGCGCCTACCATCTCTACCATCCAACAACGTGAATATGTGGAGAAGGGCAATAAAGACGGTGAAGAACGTCAGTTTAATGTCATGACATTAAAGGATCATCAGATTAAAGACGAAAGTCATACTGAAATTACCGGCGCAGAAAAGGCTAAATTACTACCAACGGATATTGGCACTGTGGTAAATGATTTCCTTACCGAATATTTCCCGGACATTCTGGATTTCAACTTTACCGCCAGCGTAGAAAAGGAATTTGACGAAATTGCAGAAGGAGAAGTAAAGTGGACTTCTATCATGAAGAATTTCTATGATAAGTTCCACCCGTCTGTAGAAAGCACGTTGGCTATCAAGACGGAACATAAAGTAGGCGAACGCATCCTGGGAGAAGACCCGGAGACAGGAAAACCCATTTCCGTTAAGATTGGCCGTTTCGGTCCTGTTGTACAGATTGGTACTGTAGAAGATGAAGAAAAGCCACGCTTTGCACAAATGAAGAAGGGTCAATCCATGGAAACCATTACATTGGAAGAAGCACTGGAATTATTCAAATTACCTCGTACATTGGGCGAATATGAAGGAAAGACAGTCAGTGTCGGTGTAGGCCGTTTCGGTCCGTATATCCTGCATAATAAGGTATATGTATCGCTCCCTAAAGGACTCGACCCGATGGAAGTTACTTTAGAAGAGGCGGAACAACTCATTTTAGACAAACGCCAGAAAGAAGTGGAACGCCACATCAAGAAGTTTGAAGAGGAACCGGAACTCGAGATTTTGAACGGACGCTATGGACCTTATATTACCTATAAAGGTTCCAATTATAAAATCCCCAAAGATATTGTCCCACAGGATTTAACGCTGAAAAGTTGTCTCGACTTAATCAAGCTTCAAGACGAAAAAGGAGCGAATCCAGCACCAAAAAAGAAGTTTTCGAAAAAGAAGTAAGAAAATAAAATAAGAATGATGGCAGATATATAAATCTTTTTATATATTTGCCATTTATTTTACTTATTTTCAAAAACTTATGAGACAAACAATATTTGTAAAAACATTAATGGGTCTATTTTGTGCCCCATTAATATGTGGTTGTGTAGACGACCAGCGTGATTTATTTCAAGAGCCGGAAAAACTTCCCAAAGAAAGCTTTTTTGATTTCAACATGAACCAGAATCTGGCTATAGACATTGACTATGGCTTCAAGGAAGATTATGTGGTTCTTTTTGAAATTTATGATCAAGACCCGATTGAAGTAAATGATAAAGATGGTAGCTGGAAGAAAAAAGACATAGAACCTTTCTACCGTGCCGCCACCAGCAAAAAGGGAACGTTCAATGAAGATGGAATAACTATACGGGCAGATATTTCAGAAGTATGGTTATCATCCGACTATTTAGGTGCAGCATCGCCTGTAAAACTCACAATTGGCGAAGGCCACCGTATTTCTTTCAACCAAAATGAGTATATTCAATCTCTACTCGCAAAAGCATCAACACCCGTCAGCAGAGGAGTGACAACCAATCAGCATAAATATCAGGATGACTGGATGCTTCTACCCAATGTAGACTGGAACGACAACGGACGTCCCAATAACTTATCTGCAGAAAAAAATATTCCGCCTGCCAGCGTACTTTATAATATAAAAAACGTTTTTAGAAAAACGGACGGGAAAAGCATTCGTGACAACTATCCCGAATTCTTTAACGGAAAAATGATATCAGACATCCCTATCACTAAAGAAACCGAAGTAAGTCTTGTATTTGTCAATAGTACTGCCGCTTGGTACAACACTGTGGGATATTACACTTATCCTACTGGCGAAACACCCACTCTGGAAAATATCCAAAAGGTACTGGCATTTCCAAATGCTTCTCCTGTTTATAAAACAGCCGGAGTGGGTGCTTTAGTTTGTGGCGATGAAGTTAAATTGAAATACTGGAACGAAAAAGAAGGTAAATTTGAAGAAAAATTTCCTGCTGGGATCACTATTGGTTGGTGTCTGCAAGGTATGGGATTCAGAAGCAAGCCTTTAGATGAATACGTTCAAGGTGACCTTGTTCAAGGCATGGGAACCCGATACTCTACTACCATTTTGAACAAAGCGGGAAGTGATGGCATAAAGAGACAAAGAACCGTATCACTGCGAGATACAGAATCCAATCAAATTGTAGCAATAGGATTTGAAGATAATATAGACTTAGATTATTGCGATGCCATTTTCTATATCCATACTTCCGAAAAAAATGCGATTGATGAAGAAGTAGTTCCTCCTTTGCCCGAAGATCCTGAAGTTCCAACTGATGAAGACAACTACACCATTTACTCCGGAATATTGACATTTGAGGACTTATGGCCGGAACAGGGAGATTATGACATGAATGATGTCATGATACGATATAAGAGTAAAGTATATAAATCCATACTGACAAATCGGGTATACAAAATTGTTGATGAATTCACTCCGTTTCACCGAGGAGGTTATTTGATAAACGGCTTTGGCTATCAATTACATAACATCGCTAACAGCGATATTAGTGACGTTTCTATTGAAGGGCCTTCTTATGCCTCCAAATCTCAATATATGCCTGGGAAAACAGAGACCGGCCAATCTCATCCTACAATTTTATTATTTGATAACATGAGGATTTTTGACGGAAAAGAAGAAGCAGACAAAAAGTATACTGTAACAATTCAAGTGAATGATGTAAGCTCAAAAAACGTATTACCACCTTATAATCCGTTTATTTTCGTAGAGTCAGATAAAACCAGAGGTAGAGAAGTGCATTTGGTAAAATATCCCCCTACAGATAAAGCCAATCCATCACTATTAGGCACTGGAAAAGATGTTTCCAGACCTGACGAGGGATTATATTATGTTTCGATAGACTTAATGCCATTTGCTCTCAATATGCCAATTAGCGAATTCCCTATCCCTGAAGAAGGCGTAAGGATAGACGAATCATATCCGAAATTTGCAACATGGGTTAAATCTAATGGGGCACAAGCCAAAGACTGGTACAAATACCCTAAAAAATAACAGTCATCAACAATAATGAAAAGTCAGACTAGGGTTAAACTTAGTCTGGCTTTTTCATTTGATCTTAAAACCTTTATCAGGAAATAATATATCAAACACAATCACAAATATAAAAACGGATGTCACCAGGATATTCATTGTCAATAAAGAAATGTGATAAGGCCAGGAAAGCAGTAAAGCTAAAGCAACCACAGCAATAATATGCGATAAAAAGAAGAATACGAATCGGCCTGGTATCCGAATTAAACCGGTTAGTCACCCAAATGGTGTGTTACCACAACATCCAGACAGCAAACCACAAGATGGTTTCTTTCAATAATCCTGCCCAAGTAAGATTATGGAGCAAATAATGTGAAAGCTGCGTGACCGAGAGAACATAGATCAGGTCAAACAGCAGTTCGGAATAAGAGACAGTAGCAGTTTCCGTTTCTCTCTTCCGAAGTAAGGGATGGGGGGAATAAAACATACGGGATTCCTTTTATATATAAAAGAAACCCCGCAGAAGTATATTTTGTTCAGAGAAAGTCTTACATTCTGGAAGGAACCTCAATACCCAGCAAGTTCATTCCCAAACGAACAACTTTGGCTACATTAGCAGACAGAGCGATACGGAATACTTTCACCGCCTCATTCTCTTCACGCAAAATGCTGAAGTCGTGATAGAATTGATTGTATTCTTTCACCAAATCATAGGTATAATTAGCGATAATAGACGGGCTATAATCTTCACCGGCTTGTTTTACAACAGCCGCAAAGTCAGCCACCATCTGAATCAAGCCTTCTTCTTTTTCGCTCAATTCAATGCCAGCCGGAATCTGTTCAGGAATGACAATACCCGATTCTGCCGCTTTCCGGAGCACCGACTGAATACGTGCATAAGTATATTGGATAAATGGTCCTGTGTTACCGTTGAAGTCGATAGATTCTTTCGGGTTGAACGTCATGTTCTTACGGGCGTCCACTTTCAGGATGAAATATTTCAAAGCTCCCAGACCAACGATACGGGCAATATCATCCGCTTCTTCCTGTGTCAAACCATCCAGTTTTCCGAGCTCTTGTGAAGTTTCTTTAGCAGTGGAAATCATTTCTTCCATCAAGTCGTCAGCGTCCACCACAGTACCTTCACGGGACTTCATCTTACCTTCTGGCAGTTCCACCATTCCGTAAGAGAAGTGCACGAGACTCTTACCCCATTCGAAACCAAGCTTATCAAGCAAAATAGAAAGTACCTGGAAGTGATAGTTCTGCTCGTTACCCACTACATAAATCATTTTATCAATCGGATAATCTGCAAAACGGAGTTTAGCCGTACCGATATCCTGTGTCATATAGACAGAAGTACCGTCACCACGGAGGAGTAATTTGTGGTCCAGTCCTTCGGCAGTCAGGTCAGCCCATACGGAACCATCCTCTTTTTTGAAGAAGAAGCCTTTTTCCAGTCCTTCCATTACCTTTTCTTTTCCTTCGAGGTAGGTATTGGATTCATAATATATCTTGTCGAAGCTGACGCCCATCTTTTTATAGGTTTCGTCGAATCCGGCGTATACCCAGTTGTTCATCATTTCCCACAATCCGCGTACTTCCGGATCGCCGGCTTCCCACTTTACCAACATTTCACGGGCTTCCTGCATCAAAGGAGATGCTGCCTCGGCTTTCGCCTTAGCCTCATCGTCACTCATTCCCTGTGCTGTAAATCCGGCCATCAGCTCTGACAGTTCCGCTTTATAATGTTTATCGAAAGAGACATAATAATCGCCTACCAGATGGTCGCCTTTCTTTCCGGAAGTCTCCGGAGTTTCGCCATTTCCATATTTCTTCCATGCCAGCATGGATTTACAGATATGGATACCACGGTCGTTTACGATATTAGTCTTTACTACCTTGTTGCCGTTGGCAGCTACAATGTTAGCCAATGCGTTACCTAAAAGGTTGTTACGCACGTGTCCCAAGTGAAGCGGTTTGTTTGTATTCGGAGAAGAATACTCGATCATTACCAACGGAGAAGTTTCGGTAGCTTTTACCAGACCATATTGCTCGTCAGCCTGAATCTCATTGAGCAGTTCAATCCAAGTAGCCGATGCGATAGTCAGGTTCAGGAAACCTTTTATCACATTAAAGGCAGCTACAGCCGGTTCATTGGCTTTCAGATATTCACCGATCTCCTGTGCCGTCTGTTCCGGTCCTTTTCTCGACATCTTCAGAAAAGGGAACACGACCAGTGTCAAATGTCCTTCAAATTCTTTCTTTGTTTTTTGCATCTGCACCATTTTTTCAGGGACTTCCTGACTGTAGAGTGCTTTCAGTCCGCTAATGA